>Ga0315321_10000804_pt1 | contig 23926 bp, 13 predicted proteins | sample M180m21515metaG_FD_203464 | JGI IMG/M metagenome (GOLD analysis project Ga0315321, IMG submission 203464) | Ammonia-oxidizing marine archaeal communities from Monterey Bay, California, United States - M1 80m 21515 | ecosystem: Environmental > Aquatic > Marine > Intertidal zone | place: USA...
CGGGGTCCAGTACCTAGCACCCTTCTTATGCTGACACGTTAACACTGGTCTCGCAGCCAACAGTACAATCGCACCCCCGCGCCGACTCGGCTACCAGCAGCCCAGACAGGCAGAGTGGCACGATGGAGCGTACGGTCAATGGATTGAGCATGCATGGATTGAGCACACAACGAAGAGCCAATTTCTTAGCCGGAGATAAGTCAATGAAGCCTTCCGAGCAACTTGCAGCAGCCTTTCCCTCGATGCTGCTGCTGTTAATCAGCAGCGTGATTGTATCCACCACATTGCCACCTGGGTCGTCGCTTCATGCTCAAGACGTTGCACCTAACGGAGAGCTTGAACTAGGTCGTCAGGGCCCAGATCAATCGGGTGGCTGGGACGTGTTTGAGAGAGGATTTGCAACCCGTTCACCCATCGCTGCTGGGGAACAAATCAACATACGGGTCGTATCAGTGGGCAATGCCCGCGGTGTAGCCGTCACCTACTCTGGTAACCGCGCCGCGGCCACACCGGGGCAATTGTGGGCAAAGCCGTTGGTGCTACCCGGGAAAACTCTGCGTTACCAAATCCCCGAGGCATTGAATGACCAGAAGTTGGCGGTTCGTTCCGGAGCACAACCGGCAGGCTATGATCCTCCCGTATCGGCTGAGCCAGAACGTGGTGCCTACCTTCTGAAATATCGAAGCGGCCGTGCCCTACTCGTTTCTATTGATCGACGCCTGCCCAGACCGCACCAGCACGCGCGTGACATTTCCGGCGGTTGGACCGTGGGAAACATGGGGTTCGCATCCGATTCCAACATCAGCGTACGCTCGGCGATCACACTTCGGGTTGTCAACGCGGGCAATGACACCGGCTTGGCGGTCACCTACTCGGGAAACACGAGCCTGCACGAGCCAGGCAAACTTTGGCTGAAGTCCGAAGTGCAAGATGACGTGACCTTGCTGTATCAAGTGCCGCCCATCCTTGCCAACCGACGACTGGCGATCCGATCCGGTGCACCCGCTGGCGGTCTGGACAAACCCAAATCAGTAGAGCAGCGTGAGGACGGGTACCGCCTCTGCTACTTTGGCGGTCGAATCATTGATGTGCTCGTCTCGAACCCGGGCCGAAACATTGGATCACCGGGCACCGACAATGTCCCCGGAATTGGTAGGCCGCCTGCACCGGGCGGGATCCCCGGACTCGGCGGCTTGGCCCCCGGCGGAAAACCACCCCGCCCAGAACCGAGCGCCGGACCCAGCGCTGGACCCAACGTCCCTGGTGCTGGTGGCATCCCAGGCTTGCCGCCACCGGCAAAGGGCTTGGACATCCTGCCCAGTGATGACTAGCGGTGATGACTAGCGGTGATGACTAGCAGTGATGACTAGCAGTGAGTGGGTATTAAGTCCCCGTCGGACTATCCACCACTGCAACACTCAGCACTGCAGCCGAAGTCACATCCTTTGCAAACCACGCAGCGAACATACCCGTTGCTGTTAGAAATTCGGTCAACTCGCCGCTCAGATAGTCGGAGGTCATTTGCAGCACAAGCAAGGGCCCGCCCCCATTCAGCACCGCATCCTGAATCTCGCTCATCGTCGGGATCACTGTATCGCTATCAACACGTGCGTCCATCTCAATCGACAGACCACGAATATCGGCCGCACCAATATCGATGGTTGCCGCAGCACTCTGATCAAATAGATCGAATACATCAGACGCAGAAACATTACCGGTCGCGATGTCGCTGAGCAGGTCATAAAATTCGAAAGCTGCCGGCAGTTCTTCGCTCGCGTTCATCTCAATATCGCCGGCGGTGAACGGCGAACCGTTCTCAACGTGAGCGAGGATGGCTGCATCCTCAGCGACAGTGATCGTCTTGGATGCGAACGAAATCGTTGCCGAATCAGCAATCGATCGGTCGCCCTCGTGATCAGGGTTAACACCGCTTGGCAAAATTGTACGTGCGGATAGCGTCGCGTTTGCCCCGATGGCGATCAGTGCGTCGTACCCCGTGCCTGAAAGACTGATGCCTTTAGGGGACGCGACCGTCATGCCGGCAGAAAACGCAATGTCCTCGGACTGGATGTTTAATTCACCATCACTGGGCAACAAATCAAGCGTACTCAGTATGTTGACCGTATCGAAATCATAGTCACCCGCATCGACAATGGTGACATCCTGCAGCCCAGTCCATCCGTCTAACTTGAATACAATGCTGTCGTTACCATTGCCCAGTTCGATGGTCACATTAATCGGATCGACGGGGATTGTTCCCGGTGGCGACATCACATAAGCCTGCGGGGCTCCAGCCGTATTGAGATTGTTGGTGAATGTTCCCCCTCCATTTTGACTCCAAACAATTTCATTGTTGGCGTTGATTGCCAGCTCTACCTCGACCCCAGAAATCAACGGATCTCCCGATATTGTCAATTCGCTGCCGGTGAGACTTGCAGTGACAGCCAGAAGTTGCCGCCGTTCCAAAGTTTCATAACTGAGATTCGTTCGCCGTCGTGAATTCCGCTTTGCATGTTTCTTTCTTTTTTTCGCCCACGGGCCCATGGCGGCGATCTCTTTTCTCAACGGCGTATGAAATTGATGAAACCATGCTTAAAGGCAATCAAAGTGCCAAAGAGAAAAAGAGTTCCCCGAATTCTTCGTGTTCCGCTGAATTTTCGAAAAAAACGTACGCGGTAAAGCAAATCCCATGAACGACCACACCCCAGCTAAATTCGCAAAAGGCGAACACCCAATCCAAAAATGCGACTTCAAAAACCGTGCCAATCACAAAACCAAACACCAAGATCCATACAATTTGTTGCGTTGTGATGTCAGAGATTTCTTTTGAAACCAGAAACTCGTCACGCACTCCGGTGTACGAGTGCCAGCCGATTGCCATATCAGCGGTTCGTGTAAAGCAGGCGCACATCCGTCAATCGAGTGTGTGCACGCCCACGGCTTTTCAAGCGTGCGATTATCAGTGCCTGCTTACCAACAGGTATACAAGGGCACCGAGTTGCTGTGGAAATCCAGCCATGACGACAGAAAATTCACCTTCATCGCGAACGCAAATCGAATTCCACTCAGTGACAACAGCGCTGAACGCGCGACACCACACAACGACATCCAACCAAACAGCACCGGCTAGCGAGTGGCACAATGGAAAGATGAGTCCACGTGCATCCCACGCTCACCTGAGAAGATGATTGCAACTGAGCCCCCCTGCTCCGCATTCACGCCACGCGTGTTACAACTTGTGATCTTCACAGAACTACAAACAGCCCCCCAGCAAGCAGCCACAACGAGGTCGAAAGCTAGATGCCTTTTCGATTTATAGGTGCCAGGTGGGCTCAGGCTTGTGAGCCTGCGTTACCCGAAACGCTATTTCTGTTCGTGATCCACGCAATATGCCAACAAGGGTTAGCAGTAAAAGTCGAAACAAACCGAGGTTTCGAGGGGTGTTTGCGGTATCAAACCAGCCATTGGAGTGAAAACTGCTGCAAGCGAGAGTACATCAGGGTATCATGAGTCGTTCACTGTATGCGACAATCTGACCTCCCCCCGCCTCACTGATGGTCGTTCATCTTTCGACCGGCACGAACGATCCCAACAGGACTATTGGAGACACGCGTGATTCGAATTGCATCCGTGGCGACTCTTTTGTGTTTCGCCAGTCTCTCAACGGTTCTGGCCGATCCTGGCACGATTGAAGATAAGCTGCTTTCAGAGAACCAAGCCAAGGGGATCAATACAGCCCCAGCGACACCTGTGGACGACCTTGGCTTTGCCCGTCGCATCTGTCTCGATTTGGTCGGACGGATTCCCACGGGCAAAGAGATCAAGACTTTTCTGTCCTGGCCAGAGAACGAACGTCGTCAGAAGTTGATCGACCAATACATGGCGGACCAGGGATTCGCAGATCGCTTCAGTGCATTCTTTGCGGATATGTTACGCATACGGAGCAACCAAGAGGGCGGCAATGCACTTTTGGCGTACGTTCACCGAGCGATCTCAACCGACATGCCTTACGACGAGATGTGCCGACGGTTGATCGCAACGAACGGGAAAGCGGGACGCACCCCTGAGGTAGGTTTCGTTCTCGGTGACGATGCGGATCCGATGGCGTTGGCCAGCGCCACCGCGCAAGTGTTCATGGGGATTCGTATCAGTTGTGCCCAATGCCACGACCATCCCTTTGACAAGTGGACTCGCGAAGATTTCTACAGTGTGGCAGCGTTTTTCGGAAAGACACGCCGACGTGAAAACAATTTGACGCGAACCGTGTACACCACCGAGGACAAAATGTCTTCGGTGATGTGGCCTCCCGAAGACGAATCAGACGCAGCTGATCGCAAGCCTATGAAGGCCAGCTTTCCATTTCCCTATCTTGATGAAACCGAAGAGCTCGCTTTTATTCAGCGTTTTGAAGCACTACGCGAAAAAAGAAACGCAAAGTCGCAGCAACCCAAAGGCCCCTCGGTCGATGACCTGCTGGCCTCCGCCGGTGCGAAGACAAAAAACCGCCTCAAAGGAACCGGGCGAGATTTATTGAAAGTTTCCACCGAAGCCAAGAGTGACATTCGGGGGATCGACATCAATGCCGAGCTTTATAAACGAAGCCAACTACGTCGTGAACTCGCTGAAAAGATCACCAGCCCTCGAAACCGATATTTCTCACGACTGATTGTGAACCGTCTTTGGAAAGATCTCGTTGGAGCAGGCTTTGTCGAACCGGTAGACGACTTCCGCGACAACAACCCCGCCAGCCATCCCAAAACCATGGATTATCTGGCAGAAGAATTCGTCGCCAATGGATTCAGTATCCGTTGGTTGGTGAAGGAGATCGTCAGCAGTCCGGCCTACCAGCGTTCCCATGCAGCTCGTGATACGGATGCAGCCGAGCGAGAGAATTTGGAACAAGCATTCCTGGTAACCAAGATTCGACGCATGAAGGCCGAAGCAATGTATGACAGCATTGTCACTGCAGGGCACTTGTTCGAAGTCAAACACATGGCTGGTGAAAATCCCCGCGTGATCAAACAGCGGATTCGTGTTCCGGTGGAAATGACCGACGAAGAAGCAGCTCAGAACACGGACACTGTGGAGGCTTCATCTTTGGGGAGCAACGAAGAAGCCATGATGGCTGAGCAGAACATGATGGCATCCACCGCTGACTACGGTCTGGAAAAGGCGATCGAAATTGACTTCGATGCCGTGCTGGCAGCCGATGACAACTCTCCCATGATCGACTCGATGCAAAAAATGTCCCGAGACGAGATCGAGGCAATGCGAATGGCTGCATCTCCTGCCGCAAAACCGGGCGTGAAGTACGTTACCAAGCTTGTTGAACGTACCGTCGATGACAATCCAAAATTCAGTTCCGCCTACCGAATGGCAACACCTGCCCCAGCGGGTCATTTCCTGCGGCTCTTTGGTCAACCCGCGCGTGTTGATCTTGGTGACGAACGGATTGAGAATGCCTCCATGCGTCAAGCCTTGCTCATGCTCAACGGTCAACTGACCCACCAAGCCGCCAGAGTCGGTCCCTTGGAACCTGTCTATCCAATGCTGACGGGATCCGATGCGGATCTGGAGAATGCTGTGCAATACACCTACGTTGAAATCCTGACTCGCAAACCAAATTCGGACGAAGTCGCCGAAGCAATTGAGATTATCGATTCGGGTGTTAACCCCATGACGGGTTTCGCGGACTTCCGCTGGATCCTGTTGAATTCCAATGAGTTTCGTTTCCTCCCTTGAAGCTGTTCCACAAACCACCCCAACCTCGTTTTGACGAGGTCCATTCTTTACGGAGCCTATCGCGATGTCTGGATGTAATGACTACAAAATGACGCGTCGACAGTTGATGGCAAATTCTGCCGCAGGCGCAACCCTGCTGGGGATGCCCATCAACCAGTTAATTGCTGGATCAGGCAAGGACCACCAAGCGAAATGCGAAAACGTCATCCTGTTCTGGAACGGCGGCGGAATGTCTCACTTGGATACATGGGACCCTAAACCAGGACGACCCACCCAAGGTGAATTCGACCCGATTGCGACATCAGCCAATGGGATTCAAATCTCAGAGATTTTCCCGACGGTTGCCAAGCAGATGCACAATGCCGCATTAATCCGTTCGATCGCGGGTACCCAAGGAGCCCACGCCCGAGCTTCGTACAATATGCAGACGAGTTTTCTGCCTGGGCCTGTCCAGCACCCCGGGATCGGATCGGTCGTTGCGCACGAGAAAGAGAAAGTCGGTGATCTTCCTTCTTTCATCACGATCAACGGACAAGCACGGACTGCGAGTTATCTTGGACAAAGCTGTGAAGCCTATTTCATCGCCAACCCTGGCGACCCTGATCCGTACTTGAAGTTTCCCGCTGGCGTGACGCTGGACCAAGGGAACAAGCGACTCGAGAGGCTCGAGAAATTCAACAGCCGTTTTAACCGCGACACTACCGATCCTCGTTTGTCTTCGACATCCACATCGATCGACGATGCAGTGCGTTTGATGCGAAGCCCGGCCCTGAAGGCGTTCGAATTGAACAAGGTTCCTGCCAAGGAAATTGAACGTTACGGCGATACCGCGTTTGGTCGCGGGGCATTACTGAGCAAGCGGCTTGTCGAGCAAGGAGTGCGTTTTGTTCAAGTCAATCGGGGCGGCTTTGACACCCACGGAGATAACTTCACCCGCATGCGAGAACACGGCGAGGTCATGGACCCCGCCCTTGGCTCTCTGCTGCAGGATTTGTCTGAAAGCGGGATGCTTGAGAAAACGATGGTGATCATGATGTCCGAATTCGGTCGCACACCGCGGATCAATGACAACGCAGGTCGTGACCACTGGCCGAAGTGCTTCAGTTGTTTCATGGCTGGCGGTGGCATCCAAGGCGGGACAGTCATTGGATCCAGTGACGAAGATGGGGGAATGCCCAAGGACAACCCCGTCAACATCCCTGACATCCACGCAACGATCTGCCACGCCCTTGGAATCGACCCCTACAAGGAAGTCTTCACGCGTCAGGGGCGTCCCATGAAACTGGTTGATGATGGCAGTGCCATCGAAGGCTTGCTCGCCTAGCCGTGGCGTTTGCGGCAACGGATCCACGTTGCTGCCCACAATTCCCGCACCTCACCGAAGAATCACACGCCTCACCGCAACCACCCCGCAGCGGTTTGCGTGTGTGGGGCTCGGTAGTTGCCACGCCGCCAGCCTCGACGCCAGCCCCCACAACACAAACTGCAGCCCCCACAACACAAACTGCAGCCCCCAAACCACAGACTGCCACGCCCCCAACCCCGCGTGCATCCGCAATACCTGTCGATCTACCAACGCCAACGATCAGCGGCGGATAAAATGAGGCTGTCGGGAGGCCACATAATTGTAAAGGTCGAAACCACATCCCGTGAGAATTCACGAGTTCCCCGCGTCTCCCCCACCCCCATAATTACAATAGATAGCGAAGAAGTGCTGCCGCCATCCGCACAGAATCCACGCTGGTGGCAGTCCCATCAAACCACCTGTCACAAGATTTCCATGCACATTAAAGCCACTGGCAGCAAGTTACCCCAACGATCGACGATTCTTTTGTTGGCATTTCTGCTGATCCTTACGTGTTGTGCGAACCTGATCAACACGACCGCCACGGCCCAACCTCCCGCCCGCGGTTCCCTTGTCGAAGACCGTGCTGCAAAAAAGCTGGTGGCCGCGGGCGATGCAAGGTTTGACGCAGAGGAACTCGCAAAAGCCGTTGAGATATGGCAGTCTGTGATTGAGCGATACCCCCGCAGCAAGGTCCGTTTCGAAGCGCATATGCGATTAGGGGACTATTTTCTTGAGCGTGACCGGGCGTATGACCAGGCCCGCGTTCAATATGAGGCTGCAAGCAAAGAAGAGAACGCGAATGAATCACAACGTAGTGAAGCCACGCTCAAGGTGGGAATTTGCTTTTACCATCTGCGCAACTACGGCAAGTGTTTTCAGTTGATGCGTGGAGTCATTGAGAGCTTCCCCACCAGCCCCGAGGTCAACCAGGCCTATTACTACATCGGCTTGGGGCACTTCCAGCTTGCCCATTACAGCCGCGCCATTGTGGCTCTGGAACGTGTCGGCACCACGCTTTCAACGAGTTCCGCTGATGGAAACATCCTGGAGGCGGGAAAGCGTTTCTTTATCAAAATTGAAGATGCTGACCTCGCTGTCCTCGACCCTTCGCAAAGCGTGCCCATCCAATGCGTATCAAGCGGTGGCGACAGCGAAACCATTGAGTGTTTCAGTGTGGGGCGAAATGTGAGGCTGGTGCTTGGATCCATTCCATCACGCTTGGGCGTCCCCTACCCGGAAAACGGAACGCTGGAGATCAAGGGAGGTGACACCGTGACTGTGACTTACCTGGATGAACACACAGCCGACAAAACGCTGAACCGCCCGATCGTTGCCACGGTCAATGTCGTTGGCGATGGCGTTGCGGCGATCACCGACGGTGCCTACGAGGAAACCCTTAACGGAGTCGTCCTGGGAAAAACCATTAACCTTCGTATCAGTGATCCTGATCTCGACATTTCGGATCAAGCCGACAAGCTTTCGGCGACACTTGAAGTTCACCGGTTGAAAACCGACGAAGAAATCGAAGACGAAATGATTGCCACAGGCAACAGCCCAACGGAAAGTGACGGCCCCGACAGCGAGAAAGCCGAAATCAACCGTTACAAACGTATCGATAGCGTTGACGTTTCTCTCATCGAAGCGATCCTGACAGCAAATCAGAAAGGCGTGGCCATGGACGATCTGCCTGGAACGCCCACAAACAAAGATGGTGCACCCAACGAGACGCTGAACGAAGCGATACCAGTAGTACACTCGGGCGTTTTTCATGGCGGCGTGCAGCTCACAAAACTTGAGCAACCCGTTTCAGACGACGATCAACTACAAGCGATGCCCGGGGATCAAATTCGTTTCGTCTATACCGACCAGACAAACAGCACAGGGCAACCCCAATACCTGAACGTCAAAGCCCGCTGTCTGGAAGGCAACATCGGCGGTGTACGCATCACGAGGGCCAACATCTCGGATCAAGAGTTGCGAGTCCAAACCCAGCTTAAAACTGCCAGTGCCATGACCAAAATCGGAAATCGCTATAAGGAATTTGGTTTAAAATCCAAAGCTCGCGACAAATACGATAGTGCCTTGGCAGTCTGCGAAGAAATCATGCTTGACGCACGTCGACTTGGAGGCCGCTTGCTGGAGGAGACTTACGTTCAATTCTGGCACATTTACTTTGAGATGGACCGGCTTGAATTAGCCGCCACCATGTGCCAGCGGTTGCAGCGTGAATTCCCCAACAGTGCCTTTGTTGATGATGCCCTGCTGCAACTGGGCGAAGTCGCCAAGGAACAAAAAGATTACCGGCGTGCGATCGGAATCTACACCCGCTTGGTGAACATGGAAGACAGTCTGCTTCGAGGTGAAGCTCAATACGGGATAGCCGAAGCCTACGAGCGGATGGCAGACACCGCGAAAGACAGTGGGCGCACCGCCTTGATGGAGCGTGCTTTTCAGGAATACAAGAAAGTATTTGACCATTTTCCAGACAGCGGTCGTGTTGGAGAATCGGTTGCAAAGATGGCGGAACACTACTACGAGCGTGAGGACTATCAGCGTGCGCTGGACACATTCGAGAACGTGCTCGACAACCACCCAGATGCGAAGTTTCTCGATGTGATCCTATTCAATTATGGGCGATGTCTTTACCGGATGGATCGCAAAAAGGAGGCTCGTACGCGTTTTGACCAACTGATCGGCGACTTCCCTGAGAGCCCGCTTGCCAGTGACGCCAAGCAGATCTCAGACACGCTTCTCAATGCCGGATTTTAGTACCTCTCCACGACTCTTGCCTCAGCCTCTCCCTCAGACAATCAACAGCCATCCCAAGCGTACGAACTCATGACGCAAACCACCGGCCGGACACGCCACCCACGAGCCTCGCAATTCAGCCTGAAACCGACAAACCCTCAGGCCAAAAGTACACCCATGAACCAACGCGATTCACACGCTACCGAGATCTCTATGCGCATGCGAAAATCGATTCGGACACTTCTTTGTTTCGTCGCGTGCTGTAGTTTCTGTCAAGTAACACAGGCACAAACCACGCTGGACGAATTGAGCCAGCAGGCGTCCGACCTCGAAGCCAATCTTGGAAAATACAACGATGCAACGCCCGAGGCGGCGGACATCATGGTCAAGCTGACAGACCTTTACCATGACGACGCACGGTTATTCGGCCTGGTGCGAGTCGGAAAACGGTTCATCTCAACCCATCCCAACGATCCTCGGCACAAAGCCGTGATGCTAAAAACGATTGATGGCCTTCAAGCACTCAGTCGTAACACGGACATGATTGTCGCGTGCCGGCAGTTCCTTACCCAATACCCCAACGCAGCGGAATGCGCTGACATCGAACAACGGCTCGCGAACACATTGTCACGCGGAAAGGATAAGAAAGCGACCGCTGCAGCCTACCACGCTGTTTGGAATCGCCTGGGAAATACCGAATCAGGTCGCACCGCAGCTGCGCGGGCAATACGACATTACAACGTGTCCGGAAACGACAATGTTGCGAAAGGCGCGCAACTGGCTGAAGACCTAATGGATGCGAATCGTGATGGCTTGGCGGTTGAGTTGGGAATCCACAGTGTCGACGCGTGGTCGCGATCGGGCAACTACGCGCAGTCCAACCGTGCCGCCACCAAGTTGCTACGGAATGCCTCCCTACGAGACCCTGAACAGCGCCGTCACATCTTTCTGCAGATGGCGGACAATTACCAACGGCTGGGACAGCACAGTAGTAGCGTGAAAAGTTACGCTGAAGCTCGCAAGATTCGGGACGACCAAACAACACATTCCAAGCAACTGGATCAGCTGAACACCGGAAAAGCCAGCGCCCGCGAGATCGAGCAGGTGGCTCGTGACTATGCCGCCAAACACCCAGAGCGGGATGATCGCTACCGAGGCTTGATGATTCTGGTTCAAGCACACTTGCGAGAAAACAACCCTGATGCTGCCAAAACGCTGCTTCGGAGTGTCTTGGTACACGATGCGACAACCAACAATGCTGCTCAATTGTTCGTTGAAACCAACGGCAGCGAACCGGAACAATTGGCCGATACCGAACGTGTCCTTCGGGATGCACTGAGAAAGAACATACGGCATGCCGCCTACCTCAGATACACACTTGCCTTCCCGCTGTATCGGGATCGGCTCAAAGATACTGAGAAGACGCGAGGCATGCTGCGTGAACTGATTGAACAATCTCCCACAGCCGATGGATACTCCAAAACAGCGATTAGCTGGTTACTTGACAACGCGAAAGACGAAAGCGAATTCCGTGGAGACCTGAATCGAATCTTACTGGCTCGAAAAAATCATCCCGAGATTCCGGCACTCACCAAGTATCTCAACGATTGGCGGCAATCGGCAAAACGCAATCCAAAACGCAAACCGCAATCCAAGCTAGTCGATACCGCCTTGGCAAATGCGAACAGTGACCCGGAGACGCAGCTAGCTGCCAAGCAAAACTTCAATTACACGAAGCAGGAATCCCAGGTTCGCGATGCCTTACTTGCAGAAACCATGATTGGAAAGCTGGACAAGGATTTTGCAAACAAGCTTCTAAAGACGCAGGGTTATTATTACCGCCGGTACGTCTCTAACAACCTTCGTAAAGCCTCTGCAGACTATTACGGACAACTCGCGAAACGGCTACCCAAGGACTACGAGGCTGCACAACTGTGGCTTGAGTCTGCCACCGACTACGCAACGCCTGAGGTAGTCGCAGAAGCAGCCCAGCACTTTTTAAGCCTACCTCCACAACAGTCGAGCGGTGACATTTATCGCCGACTCATGATCGCAGCTGAAAAAAACAAGGATCCTGAGCTAGGGACCAAGGCCCTCCACTGGATCACCGCAAGTCAGCGAGTAACAAAAGCAGATTCAACCTACGCGTCCTACATCGGGGATCTGTTATCACGATTGGAATTAACCGATCAAGCACGTAAATATTGGACCACTCACGTCCAAACGAATCCTAAAAGCAGCGAATCACGCGATTGCGCAGCGAGGCTGCTGCAAACGATGGATGAATCAAAGAAGCGAGCCTTCATCGAATCACTTCTGAAGCAGGACACGCCCTTTCAAGGCCGATATTCAAGCTGGCTGGCCGACCTGTACCTGCAAGAAGGCAACCTCGATAAATTTGCTCGCGTTTTGCAAACCTCAAAGGCTGCCTACGAATCCAACCCTCTGTCGCCTTGGGATCTCGATCTTGGCCTTGTAATTGGGTGGGTCACTTCATGGCGTTCGAACACTGATGCAAGCGACGATGACCGCCGCCGAATTTACACGGTCGTCCGTGATCTTGATTACGGAACTCCCTCGGCAATCGCTTCTCTTGCTTCCATGGAACTACACCCCTCAGAAGTATCCAAGATGGACAGGGTTCTTGCCCATCAACGAACAACGCAACCGATAGACAATGACTCGAACGCGTGGGATGCGCTCTTTCCATTCTCTCAGGCTGCACTCACTCGCCGTGATTATCTTAATGCGGCAACCTTGGCCTCGGGAATGCTGTCCAACCTGCCTCAGACTGATGAGCGGCGTCTGAAGTCCGTACGGGATATCGTTACCCAATGCTACGCGCGGATGGGTAGTGTCGGCCTTACGATTGATGAAGACAGCCCCATCGCCCCGCTTCTACAAGCTGCCCTTTACCTTCGTTTAGGCGACGAGACGCTCGCCTACACTACCTATGACGAGAACCGCAACCTCTTCAACGAACACCGCAATCAGTTGCCAGTTGACTTGATTAGCTTCATCTGCGGACAGCGAATGGCTGCTGGCGGTGATGACAACCATGATTTCGTCGAGGACGTCCTACGCGGCTGGCTCGTAGCGAACAGCGAGTCTCCCCAAGTCGAGGACGAATCGAAGGCGGCTATCCAACTGCTGCTTGCTACCAATTACTACAAAGCAAGCCGCTACGACGTGGCACGCAGTGAGTTCACAACCACGATCAATCGTTATCCCGAAACTCAACAAGCGACCGAAGCCAAATTCGGAATCGGCGAGTCGTTCATGGCTCAGAAGGTCTACGATCAAGCTGAACTGGTTTTCGAAGAGTTGGCACGAAATCCAGAAATGGACATTGTCGTGCGTGCTGAATTTCTCAGAGGTGTTTTGGCTTTCCGTCGCGGCGATGCCGACGACGCCAGGGACATATTCCGCAGCGTTCTGGAGCGGGTCCCCAATGTGGAACTTGCAAACCAGGCCCTCTTCAATCTTTCGGAAGTCTACGGTAGCGAGGAGCGTTACATTGACCAATTGAATCTTTTGCGAACCGTAGGGCGACTCGGTCGACGCAGCACACGTTTGCACGCCCCCGGCCTTCCTTTGTCGATCGTGGTTCACGACAGTGACCTGGGCATCAGTCGCGGCCACAACAAAATCCCAGTGATTGTGACAACGCACCCCGGGGGCGACACTGAGAAGATCATGTTGACTAGCACGGGCGCGGGACGCGGTTTGTTTCGAGCCGATGTTGAAACTCAACTTGGTGACGCACAACCCAACGACAACGTTCTGCAATTGATCGGAAAGGACACCATTCAATGTGACTACCCAGATGAATTCAAAGCCGAATTCAAGCGGGTTCCGCTCTCGGACGTTGACATAAAAATTGCCTCCAATGCAAAGTTTGAAGCTTCCAGCAGCAAAATCGTCGACAAGGAACAAGAAACCTTCAGTCAACGCATGGCTCGCGAGGAGGCTGAAGAAGCTGAAAACAGCGATCTTCGCATTTCTCAACAACGCCCTGCCAATCAGATCAAACCAGGCAACGAGATTTACCTGCGAGTCATTGATACAGACCGAGACTTGAGTGCCGAGCGTGACACCATTCCCATCAAGATGGTCGCTGACAGCGGTGACAACTTGCAAGTCATGTTATCGGAGACCGAACCCCACAGTGGTGTCTTTGAGGGAACCGCCGCAACTGCCGAGTTACCCGCTGGTGCCTTAGCCAGTGACACTGCGATTAATCACAGCCCGTTGATGGCGATCGATCTGGATGAGAAAACGTACTGGTTGGCTGAACCGGACGGTGCAGCCCCCAAGACACTTACCGTTGACATGAAGGACCTGCGTGAAGTGTCGCGAGTCCGCATGTCCACCCCCGATGAGACCAATAGCGCGCCGGTCCGTACGGAACTCCGCGGCAGCCATGATGGCGAATTCTGGTTCCGCATCGGTGGCGTGCCTGAGCTTGAAGTTGCAGCGCCGGTGGCAGCCGAATACGCTCAAATGCAGCAACGAGTTTACAAGGGGAAACACTATGGAATCACCCAGTGGTACCAGGTTGCAGACCTCGGGATGAATCGTAGTGCAGATCAAACCGCGCGAGTTGATTCGCTGGAATGGAGCCGGGACGAAGAGTCCCCTAAACAGAAGACCCCCTACGGTGTGATCTGGTCGGGAAAATTTGTTCAACATCGCAGTGGGGCCCTGCGAATTTCTGTGAAAGGCTATACCACAGGCCTTGCTGTCGGAAATGTCATGCACCTTCCGGTTTCCAAAGGCAACCAGAAGGTCGACCTGTGGCTTGATCAGGGCACTCATGACCTTTCCATCTTCGCTGCCACCGACAGCAGCAGCAAAGGCGTCGAGGCAACCATTGCCCGAGCGACCCTGAACACTGGGCAACTCAGGCTCGCCCCGTTCGCTGCTGACGACTTTGATCTGTCCACCGCACCTCAAGTTACTCCCCCCACCGCAGCCCCCGCACCTCAACCCATCATTTTTTCCGCGGCCAAAGCCGTTCTAAAAAAAGAAACCGAAGAGTTTGGCAGCGGCGCAGCCGAGGAACAGCCTCAACTGGACAACTGGAAAAGCCCGGAAGACGTCGCCACTTGGAGCGTGGACGTTCCCCAACCTGGGGCCTACGAAGTGTGGATTAACTGTGCACATTCAGGAACCGGCAGTAAAGCGACAGTTCAAGTGGGAAAACAAACGCTGGTCGTTGACATTCCAGACACAAAAGGTTGGGACCAATACCAAGACGCACTCGTCGGAAAAATCATCATCGACGAGCCCGGCGAAATCAGCTTGAATGTCACGCCTGCGGTGATCGCGGCAGGCAATCTCATGAACCTGAAGAACGTTAGTTTCAAAACTGCTACTGATTCCACGACCCTTGTTAACGGTCCACAGTGGGACTTCCGCTTCCCAACTCAGGACCTACGTTACGTTCGCTTTGTGTTCAACGAGTTTCTCGGTGAGAGTGTTGCAGTTAATCACGTTGAGATTGGTGGCCCTTCATCGGCAGAGCCCTACATCCCAACCCGTGAAGATGTCCTTGCATTAGCGAGCAACAACACCTTGGAGATCGCGGCAGGAGACACAGTCACGGCGAACTATACGGATGAGTTCACGCAAAACTCATCAGGCACCAGCCAACTACTCAACGCGAAATTAACGGCAACCTACAACAACGCCTCCATCACTCCGATCACGTATGCCTTCACCCGAAGCACCGGGGGTCAGGTCCAGGAGACAAGACTGAATCTGATGCGTGTCGACGCTGGTGACCGCATCATCGTCGAGATCACTGACTATGACGAGGACACCACTTCGGAGCAGGACGAGATTGAGTTCGAGGTATTTGTGAATGATGCTGAGCCTCTGAGACTGAAGGCCACGGAAACCGACCCCTACTCAGGCATCTTCACAAAAGAAGTTGACACAACAGCCAATGAAGAAAAAGGCAAACTCACCGTTGCCCCTGGCGACCGCGTCTACATCCGTTACCTCGATCTGCAGAACACGTTCCCAGGCCATTCTGTTCCGAGAGAATCGGTGGTTTTTGTATCGAAGCCGACCGATGCAAAGCTCAGTATTTTACAAACGCGAACGGTGGCTCGAAAAGAAGGCGACCTTCGTGCTGCCCGTGTCAAAGTCACCGACCCACCCGTAGGACCAGAAGACAGCCTTGTCTCTTTGAACGCTCCACTGACGATTGAAGTGATCGACCCTGATCGTGCAAAGAATAGTGCCAGCACGGTCAAGGTGGCTGTGCTGACCACAGGAGGCTCTGCCCTCGTTGTGGAATGTGGCATTTCCAATGCGTATCAAACCGGCGTGCGCAGAAACACGAAAGATGCCCTCGAACAAGGTCGTTTCCTCGGCCAAGTCGTTCTGCAACTTGGCGGCGACGGAAGCCCCGAACTGGTTCCACGGACCGTGAGCATGCCCCGCAACCTGATTGGTGAAGTGCAGTCCATCGATCCTGAGGCAGAAGAAACTTACTCCGACATGGTGATTCGCGTCCTCAATCTAACAGGCAAGGATTCGATTACCGCCGCATACAATGACAAGCAGCGAATTGACTCCGCCACTGCACGTCTCACCGACACTGCCAGACTCGTGTCCGATGGAACGCTGAGCATCACCGAACGTGAATACGTCAATCCTGTCGAGTCGTTGCATGTGGGCGAAAAAATTTACTTCTCGGTCAATGACGCCGACCAGGACACCAGCGATGACCGCGATTCACTAACCTTACAGGTCACCACTGCCCTTGGTGACGCTGAATCAGTCGAGTTGTACGAAACTCTTACCCATAGCGGGATATTCACTGGCTCATTCCTCCTCAAAGCTTCTCAAGAACCTATCACTGGCAATCTCGATCCGCAGAACCCCGCAATCGAGTGCTACTTTGGAGACACCATCACAGCGAGCTATCGTGACCAATCGGCAGCCAGCCAACTCGAAACACTCGAAGTGACCCAGCAAGTCCCTGTCGTCATAGGAACTGATGGACTGGTCACAGCGTTCACAAAGACATTCAATGACGAGACTTTGGCAGTAGAAACCAAGTTCCGTATTGCGGAGAGTTATTTTGAATTGTTCAAAAGCCATAAACAGCTTGAGCGAACCGAAGAGCAGGAAACTGACTTGCAAGCAGGGCGACGTGTCCTTCGAGAAGTGATGGAGGACTACCCCGACCCCAAGTATGCGCCACGCATTTCCTATCTTCTGGGCCAATTCGCTCAGGAGCTTGAAGACTGGGACGAGGCCATTCGTTCTTACGAGCTGATCATTCGACGTTTCCCCGATCATACCCTTTCGGCTGACGCTCGATACAAACTCGCACAGTCTTACGAAGAGGCGGGAGAATTTGACGATGCATTGGAAGCGTATGTCACCTTGGCCGCCACCCACCCCAAAAGCCCTCTCATCGCCAGTGTCATGATTCGCATCTCAGACTATTTTTACCGAAACGAAGACTTTGAGATTGCAGCACAGGTGGGTGAAAAGTTTGGGCAACGCTTTGAGGGGCATGACCATGCATCAAAGATGGCCTTCCGCGTTGGACAGTGTTATTACAAAACGGAAGACTACAAATTGGCAGGATTTTCCTTTGATGAGTTTGCAAAGCAGTTTCCCGAGGATGAACTGAGTGCTGACTCACTCTTTTGGTCGGGTGAGGCCTATCGCTTGGGCAATAATAATCGAGAAGCGTTTCGAAGGTACAATCGCTGCCGCTGGGATTACCCAGAGAGCGAAGCTGCTAAATATGCGAGAGGACGACTTGCCTTGCCTGAGATGCTGCAACAATTTGAAGCTGAAGCAAGCAGTATCGATAACGAATAAGTTCCAATTCCCATTCACACAAGATTTGGTGCACACCTTAATCTAGACACTCACTGTGATTGCTGCTCACTCAGCAAACGCATCCTCCCTCAAGAACACGATCCATTGCACCATGATGCAGTCTCTCCCACAGTCCCACTGTCCCCACCTTCGTGTGTTTCTGCTCGTCGCCGCAACAGCCATGATGACACTGGGTACCGTCGTCATCATGCCATCTGCTGCGAACTCGCAACAACTCAACGCCCAAACCACATCAAGCGATGCGTCTCAGGACATCAAATCAGCATCTGCTTCCCCAACGAACGCAAATGGGACGTCGAACCAGGCACAGTCCCAAGGAAACGAATCCCTGAGCAACGAATCCCAGAACAATGACGTTGGGGACAACGCCGTCGATGCTTCTGCGGCATTCAATCCGAAATCAGATGAAAATGAACAAACCGCCTCGGCAGATTCGGACACTGTGGCTGCGTCTGACTCTGAAGAGGGTTCAACTACTACCAACGCGGGGTCACTGTTAAGTCAGTTTTTCAACACCCCACCGGTTGGTTATCTGATCCAAGGTGGGCTCTTCATGTGGCCAATCTTGCTGATGGGAATCATCGGCGCTGGCGTCATCATTGAGCGTTACCGCAGCCTGAACATGCTTTCGGGCGATTCAAAGCAACTACGAACGGACGTCCAACTTTTGCTCGAAACGAACCAAGTCAGGAAAGCGTTTGAACTGTGCAATGAACAGCACGGTCCCGTACCAGCAATCTTGGCAACCGGTTTACGTAAATATCTGGTTTTGCAGACACTTGATTATGAACCTGCGAAGATAGAAGAGCAGGTGGTCAAATCAATGGACGATTACAGCGTCCACATCGTTGCAGCCTTGGAGCGTCACCTTCCAATCTTGGCAACCATTTCCAGCGCCGCCCCGATGCTCGGATTCCTCGGCACCGTGCAGGGCATGATTGTCGCATTTGACGACATCGTCGCGAAGATGGGAGAGACGAATATCGTTGAAGCTGCGGCTGTAGGGATCAAAGTATCCCTGATGACGACCTGCTTTGGCCTGATCGTTGGAATTCCCGCTTTTGTTGCCTTCAATTACTTCACCGGACTCATCAATCGTTTCGTGCTGGATGTTGAAGAATCAGCCACGGAGATGATTGAAGCGGTTACGCTACAAACGGCCATCAGCACGGCCGACCTTAAACCAGAGGGGGAAGCCAACCAGTGAAAGTCCGCCGAAAATGCAAACTGCTGGTCGAGCCTCCCAGTAGCGCGACGGGTGACATCGCTTTCAATCTGATCGTCTTCTTTCTGGTATGCGCGTCCATTCAACCGGACAGCGGACGTCCTCAGGAAATTCCGAGAAGCGAAGAGAACCAAGAGCAAACAGAAGAGGTGGAAAACATCGAGATCGCGCTGACCGGGAATTTGAATGCGATCTCGCTTAACGGGGATACGGTGCGAACCTCTGAACTACGATCACGTCTGACCAAACTGCTCAAATCGAAGACGAGACCTCAAGACAAAATCGTGATTGTGAAAAGTAAAATTGACACTCCGTATCATCATTGGGTTGACGTAACCACCGAAATTGAACAGTCCGGTGGTCAAATTACGATTCAGCGTGAAGAACAGCAAACCATCCAAGTTCAATAACAACACAGCGTCCATGAAAATCAGCCGCCGCCCACTCGCCGCTAACGTGCCCAGCATGGCAATGGGTGACATTGCGTTCAATCTGTTGATTTTTTTCGTGATCCTGGCAAAGGCAACGGATGACAGTCACCTGCAGTGGGACCCAGCGGAAACCACGGAAGTGACAAGGGCGGGAGCAGCCAAAGTCAGCATCGTGATTGACGCTGAAAGCAAGTATTACCTCAACGGGCAGCAAGTTGGCATCGCCCAACTTGCCCCGCAGATTGAACAAATTCTTCTTAATTCAACGGGAGATGACCGTCGAGTCCTGTTGAAAGTACACCGAAATGCGACAGCGAATCATTTTGAACCGATCATCGAGGCCGTCAGCGAAGCCGGTGGCACCATCATGCACGTACTCGAAGAAAAAAGGAATTGAACATGACGAACAAGCCAACCGCGAACGAATTACGCGCTTTGGTTGCGGAATTGAAACCTCGCAGCCCTCAGGAAGTGATGGGAGCCGCCGCGTCCAGTAGTCTAACGGCGAGCCTGTTCACCGCTGCATTGACCGGCATCGGACTTTTATTCTGCGCGACCTTCCTGATGTTCTTTCTGGGATTTGGCCCCACTCCCTCAGCTGATGCCGCAAAATCAGGAACGGCGCAGGCAACCGAGTCCGCTAGCGACAACAACGCCCCCGGAGCGGAGGCTGACGTCGACACCGAACAGAACCCATCCGCCGGGGATGCCAACGTTGAAGCAATGGCCAACGACAATCGCGGCAGTCGTTCGGAGCCGGCGGGCTCAACAGACACTGCAGTCGAAGCCATGGGGATCGGTGAAGCCGCTGAACCCGACAGTAAACCCGAATCACTGGAGAATCGCCTCGACAGAATTTTGGAAGGACTGGAGTGATCCCACAGCGCAAACCGCGACGTTATCCTGCAGCTGTGAAATCCACGGTGGGATATCTCATTGTCTGGGCCGCGCTACTGATCGAGATCCGCACCGTACAAATGGTTCCTCAATGGGGACATCTCGCGTTGGGACTACTCTCGATTCCTCTTGCATTCTATTGGTTACGAAAGGCAACTCACGAGCGAGACCACGCCCAGATTCAACGCGGGATTATCGTCACGATTGCATTTGTAGTTTGGTGGCAATTAAGCCTGGTCCTGCTTGATACTCTGGTAATGGATTCGGCTCGCGTTAACGTTGCCCGATGGGGAACTGCCAGTCTTTTTATCATTGGACTGCTTTGGGTGGTATGGGGAATCGAACGGGGATCGACACATTACCAACAACTCAGTTCGAAACCTCAAGCCGGCGCGGATGCTGTTTCGCCCATTTGGAATCCCCTGAATCTCGATGCCAGTTTTTACGCGGTGCAGTGGTGGCCGCTCCGTCCTGTTCCGATCCTGCGATACCTGAGTTCACCGGGCAACCCAAACCTGCTACCCCACGGGCAAAGAAGTCGCAAGCTTGATCAATCGTTCCTGGCGTTGATGACTTACACCTTTTCGTTTCTGGCTCTTGCTTTACTTTTCTCTCAAATCGGCGGTTGTCGCGAAATCTATGAGATGCCGGCTGGTGGTGGTGAGCAGAAACAATTAGCTCAGGTGGTGAAGATCAAAAAGGTGATCCGCAAGAAGTACATCATCAATCCCCTCAGCTCGGTCATCTTTGCGGTACCACCCATTGACGACGTGCAACTGGAACTGACGGAAATCACCAAGCATGCGTACCAGATTGGACAGGGGGAAGGAAAAGGCGCGGGCTTTAGCGGTGGTACCTTCCGTGGCAAAGTACGTTTCATCCGGCTCGAATACAGTGGCGGTGACTGGGACCAGGATTACGGCGTTGGCGGTGACCTGAACATGCTGCTTGAATACGGTATCCGAACTCAACATAAAGTAGCTGAGCGAACCGAATCGAGAACGATTGGGCAGCTGAATAACTTTCCACTCGGCAAGAGTCCTCCCCTCGTCTACATGACGGGCCAACAAAATATTTCGCTATCCAATTCCGAGGTCAAGACGTTACGTGAATACCTGACAGACAAACACGGAATGTTGTTCGGTGACAATGGAGGCAGCCGCCACTTTCACAACCAGTTCCTATCGATGATGAACCGGGTGTTGCCCAATGTGAAACCCGTCCCCATTCCTCTGGACGATGTCATCCACCGAATTCCTTACCAAATCCCCTTCTTGCCCTACGTGGCACCCCATGGTGGTAAAGAAGCATTGGGCTGGTACAAAGATGGTCGTTGGCTGGCGTATTATCACCCCGGGGATATTGGCGACGCATGGTCTGACGGACATGCAGGTGTAAGCGCTGACATTTGGGAATCCTGTTATCGAATCGGCACGAACGTTACGTTCTACGCTCACTCCGAGTATTCAAAATGGTTGGACGCACAAAAGAAAAACTGATTCTGACAGCGATTGTATGCCTGAGCATTGCGTCTTCTTGCGTTGCGCAGTCGAATCAGCTTGATGAGATGTCGCTGGAGCGTTGGGGGCAACTGCGCGAAGTGGAACGTCATCAGATGAAGGTGGCCGAAAAATATTTTCGAGATCGCGACTGGTCCGTTGCTGCTGATGAATATGACAAATACCTGACTCTTTATGAAGCGAGTGACGCAGCGTCACACGCATTGCTGAAGTGGGCACTGTGTCAGGTTGAAATGCGACGCCAAAACACCGCCATCAATGACGGTTTCCGCTCGGTCGTTGACTACTGGCCAGATTCCGACGATGCCATCGCTGCGTCATATTACGTCGGCAGAACATTGAAGGACATTGGTCAGAACCAAAAAGCAAAATCAACCCTGAACGAAGTGGCGACAGATCACGCAAAACACCTCGCAGGCGTCCTAGCCATGGTCACACTTGCCGATATCGCTACGATTGAGAAAGATGAAAAGCTAAAAGAAGATATCCTCGGGAAACTAACCTACGAAGCACTCCGTGACAAACGCACACGTCGACAATGTGAAGCCGCATCACTTCAGCTTGCAAACATCCTATTTTCCAAAGCTGCCGCTGCTGACGGCATCAAAGCCTTGGCAACCACCTATCAGGATGAGCGTTTGGCAACTGAAGTCGTGAATCAATCACGGTCACCTTTGCAGAAACTGATCAATGACGATCAGGGCCAATCAAAAGCGGATGCTCTGGCGAATGAACTCATCGCGTTTCTCCGCGACCAGGAACCCAAAACCACCTCAAGCGAAGAGGACAGCATCTACGCAAGAAATCTCTGTTTCCTGGTCATTGATGTTCTCCGCTCAGCAAGGCGAAACGCGGACGTTGAAAAGGAGTTTTCGACGGTCGCCAAACGATTTGGCACTGACGACCAACTGCTCGGACGAATCGCGCAGTGGCACGCCGCCAATGGGCAACCGGCCAAAGCTCGCCAAGCTTATGGACGATTTGAAGACCAGGTTGAAGGCCTGCAATTGATTGCGACCAGCTATCGGCAGGAAAAAGATCTCGCCCAAGCGATCCAAACCTACAGCAAATTGATCGCAGCAGACGGGGAGAATCAGACGAAGTGGCAAGCTGAGAGCGCCGGTGCCTATCGGGAATTTAAAAAATACACTGAGGCGATCGCGTTGTACCAACAATTGGTTCAAGCCGACGCCGCCAATGCTGATCGTTGGCTCTGGGAAACTGCGATGACGCACAAGGAAGCCGGTAGTTGGAAAGACGCCATTGGATTCTTCCGGCAATCAGAGCGATTCCCGGAAAGCTACTGGGAGATGGCATCCTGCCACAGGCGTCTGAAACAACATAATGAAGCAATCACGCTTTACAACCAGATAGCAGGGGGCGACAAAGGCAGGGCGCCCACAGCCATGCTTCAAGTGGGTTACACCCAAGAGGAGGCTAAGAATAGCGACAAGGCAATCACAGCCTTCAAGAAAGTGTGCCGTCTTTTCCCCAAGGACCAGTCCGCTAGCCGCGCCCATGCCCACCTTCAGAACAAATATAAAATAACGGTCACTTTGGGCGGCGCTAAACAAGACTGAACCCAAACGTACCATTTCATCGGGCGGACGCGCGAATTGTACAATTCTCCGCGTTCTTCTTACAAGAATTTTCCCTTGTTATTATCTAGACTGAAGGGCAGCACAGGGGAACCAGTGTCGCTTCGTCACGCTGGCAATCTCCCAAAATCTGTTAAACTGGGTGTTCCCCCCTCACACACGCCAACCTATTGCATCCACTCATGCATCTGCGCTATTTCAGTTACCTGACGCTCGTGCTCTCGACGTTCACCATCACGGTGGGAGCGGAACCATCAGAGATCCAATTTGATCGAGACATCCGTCCGATCCTGGCAGACAAATGTTTCTTCTGTCATGGCCCCGACAAGGAACATCAGGAGGCTGATTTACGGCTTGATGTGGAAGACGAAGCGTTGGCGGTGATCAAACCTGGCAGTCCAGACGAAAGCGACTTGATTGCGAGAATTCTGGCCACAGACGAAAGTCAGATGCCACCGAAGGAAACGAAGAAAGAACTCTCTGATAGAGAGATAGCTTTATTGAAAACGTGGGTAAAGGAGGGCGCGTCATGGTCACAGCATTGG
>Ga0315321_10000806_pt1 | contig 23888 bp, 22 predicted proteins | sample M180m21515metaG_FD_203464 | JGI IMG/M metagenome (GOLD analysis project Ga0315321, IMG submission 203464) | Ammonia-oxidizing marine archaeal communities from Monterey Bay, California, United States - M1 80m 21515 | ecosystem: Environmental > Aquatic > Marine > Intertidal zone | place: USA...
GCGCGCAATGCCGTAGAGCGCATGTTCTGCAGACTGAAGGACTTCAGGCGTATTGCTACCCGGTACGACAAGCGAGCCGATAACTTCCTCGCTGCAATTCATATCGCTGCACTCATCGCATACTGGTCATGAGTCCCAGCCCTAGCGAGTCCGACGGCAGTTCATCACCATGCCGATAACTGTTCATAAATGGAGCGGCCTTACTTTTGCAGCTCCAATTTATCATCCCGTCTCTTGAAACAACAAATGCAATTGGCTTGCTGCTTAACGAGACATACCGCAACGCGCTAGCTTGGAGAGAACATTCAAAACGCATCCCAATATCACGAAGTTTAGAAATCCCCCACGGACCTTGAGTAAATTCGTGCCTAATTAGATTAGCCGGAATAAGTAACCAAGATGCGAAGGTGTTAGCCTCATTTTCGATAGGGTCAATAAAATCTTCTAAGGAGGAATCGTTGTCTTCGAACTTATCGCGCCTATCCCGATGACACATGAAATGACCAAGTTCATGCGCGAGGGTGAACCTTCGGCGACGGCGATTTGGAATTACTGTATTTAATAAAATAGTCCATTGGCGCTGATCTTTAGTACGCACCAATGCGCCCTCAAAGTTATCAAACTTACGCTCAACAAGACGAATATCGTCAGAAAAGTCACTCGATTGGAGCACTCCATCAATGAGTCTCTCAATATCTAGTGGGTAGGTGTTCGGCCCTAAATCCTGCCAAAGCCTCGTTAAACGCATCGCTTCATTTTTTGGGCTCATCTGCACGGTCTCGATTAAGTCCTGAGACTATCCTATTTATATATTTCTTATCATCTTCAGACAACTTTTGTATTTTTCGATACATAGCATCATCGCGTTGGCGCTCTGTGTGTTCATCAGCAAGATCGTCAAGGAAAAACTCTGGCGACTCTCCAAAGTGGTCTGAGATTTTTAAAAGCAATTGAGCTGATGGCTTTGCATTCTTCTTGTTTTCCAGCTGCCAGACATAGGCTTTTGAACTGCCAATTGAAGCAGCCAGCTCTTCCAAGGTCAGCCCCTGACGAGTCCGCGCTGCGCGCAGCTTATCTCCAAATTTAGCAGACATTTTTCGTTTCCTTATTGATAAAGGGATAGCGATCGCTGAAAATGGTACAAGTGTAGCGTTCGCTACATTTTTGTACCCCTAACGAGGAAAAAATAATGAGTGAGACATGCAAAGGCCCAAACGGTGCCACCTGGGAAATCTACAAACATTCCGCAGGTGAATGGCGTGGGCGGCGAACTGCTTCCAATGGTCGTGTCGTTGGAGCGTCATCAGAAGGATATGTCAATAAGACTGACTGTATTGCCAATGCGCAACGCAACGGAATGACATGCACTCCGCGTTGACGCAGTGGGAAGGCAAGCTCTTGAGCTGCCTTTCCACTTCTATTCCTCTAACCTACCAACGTATGCGCTTCCCGGAACGCCGTACCCGTATCCGCCAGCTTCCGTAGCAGCGCGGAGGGGGCCCAGCGGTCGCCGTATTGTTGGTGCCAGGCGGCGATTTGGTTGTAGACGTCTTGGGTGCCGATATTGTCTGCCCAATACATCAGGCCGCCGTGATAGCGTGGGAAGCCGAATCCGTAGAGCCACATCACGTCCACGTCTGATGCGCGGTAGGCGATCTTTTCTTCCAGGATCTTGCAGGCCTCGTTTACGGACGAGAACAGCAGGCGTTTCAGGATTTCGTCTTCCGTGAAATCGCGCGGCGTGTTGCCCATTTCTGCTGACATCGTGCGGATTAAGTCCGCCACGACGGGATCAGGATGCGGGGTGCGATCGCCCTTTTCATATTTGAACCAGCCAGCGCCCGTTTTCTGGCCAAGGCGGCCCATTTCCACCAGCTTGTCGGCGATGGGCAGCATCCGGTAGTTTGGATCAGCTTCCGCGCGGCGCACACGGCCGGCATGGCCAATATCAAGCCCCGCCAAATCGCCCACCGCGAACGGCCCCATGGGGTAGCCGAAATCGATCATCACTTTGTCGACCTGCTCCGGCATACAGCCTTCTTCGAGCATGATGACCATTTCGGAATTAAACGGCGCGCGGCTGCGGTTGGCGAGGAAGCCGTCACAATTGCCGCAAGCCGCTGGCGCCTTGGCGATGATCTTGCCAAGCGCCATGGTCGTCGCGGTAATTTCAGGCGAAGTTTTTGAGCCCTTCACGACTTCCAGCAGCTTCATCACATTGGCCGGGCTGAAGAAATGCGCGCCGCCGACTTCTTCCGGACGAGTGGTCGCCGCCGCAATCTGGTCAATATCCAGTGCGGAGGTGTTGGAGAGTAGGACCGCACCCGGCTTCATTACCCGGTCAAGTTCCTTAAAAACGATCTCCTTAACGGACATCTCCTCGTACACCGCTTCAATCACGACATCGCATTGGCCGATATCGTCATAATTGGTGACCTTCTCCATGCGCGCGAAACGGGCTTCCATTTCTTCCGCGTCAAGCGAGCCGCGTTTTACGCTGACTTCGTAATTATTGCGGATCCGCTCAAAGCCTTTATCAAGCGCTTCCTGGGATGCTTCCAGCACCTTCACCGGAATGCCAGCATCCGCGAAGCACATGGCGATGCCGCCGCCCATGGTGCCAGCGCCGATAACGGCGGCGGTTTTGATATCGCGGACTGGCGTGCCCTTCGGCACATCCGGCAGCTTCTGCGCTTCCCGCTCGGCGAAGAAGGCGTAGCGGAGCGCTTTGGATTCGTCTGAACTCACCAATTCTTCGAACAGTTCCCGCTCCCGCTTGATGCCTTCATCGAACGGCAATTCGCATGCAGCCTGCACGGCCTTGATGTTGTTATAGGGCGCAATCTGGTTGCGGGCCTTGCGGGCGATCTGCTTCTTCTTGGCTTCGAAGATGTCGCCATCCGCCGTTGCTTCGCCAAGCTTGGAATCATCATTGCGGATCCTTGGCAGCGGGCGGATATCCGCCTTCTCTTCGGCCATCTTGATCGCTTCAGCCAGCAAGTCGCCATCAGCCGGGATCACTCGGTCCAGAATGCCCATGCCAGCGGCTTCTTCCGCCGGGACATGCCGCCCGGAGACAATCAGATCAAGCGCGATCTTCGGCCCAATCAGGCGCGGCAGACGCTGGGTGCCGCCGCCGCCTGGCAGCAGGCCGATCAGCACTTCCGGCAACCCCACTTTGGCGCTGGCGACGGCGATGCGGTAATGGCAGCCGAGCGCATTCTCCAGCCCGCCGCCCAAGGCATAGCCATGGATCGCAGCGACGATGGGCTTCGAGGATTCCTCAAACGCATCATAGGTTTTGCGCTTTAACGGCGGGCGGCCTTTGCCGAACTGGCGGATATCGGCGCCCGCGATGAAGCTGCGGCCCGCGCCAATCAGCACCATGGCTTTCACGTCTGGGTCCGCAACACCGGCATCGACAGAAGCGATAATGCCTTCAGGCACGCCTGGCGACAGGGCGTTTACCGGCGGATTATCCACCGTAATAACGCCAATTGCGCCGTGCTTTTCAAAACGGACGAGATTTTCTTCGCTCATAGCATTCGATTCCTAATTCGCTGAAAGCTTATCAATGCCAGACCCATAGGTGGACGGCGTTATGTCGACAGAACTGGCGCGTTTATCGAGCCAGAATGATACAGCAGGCGGCGTCGAAGCGCTGGCGGGATCAGCGCCAAGCTTGATCGCGGCGTCCATGGGCCAATTCGGATTGTACATGGCCTCGCGCGCAATCGCGATCAGGTCCGCCTGGCCATTTTGCAGAATACCTTCTGCCTGATCCGCGTGGACGATGAGGCCGACCGCCATGCTCATCACGCCGCCGTCGCGCTTGAGGCGTTCGGCATAGGGCACCTGATAGCCGTATGAGACTGGACCAGCGCTGATGACAGGCGAGCCACGCATGCCGCCGGATGAACAGTCAATCACATCGACGCCCATGGGGCCGACGGCCTTCGCCACATTGACGGATTCATCGGGGCCGAAGCCTGCATCATCTTGCACCGAAAGGCGCAAGAAAAGCGGCTTGTCTTCCGGCCAATAGTGCCGCGTTTCCTCAACGATCTCCATCAGGAAGCGGCGGCGATTTTCTTCCGATCCGCCATATTCGTCATTACGCGCGTTGGAGGTCGGCGACAGGAATTGATGCACTAGATAGCCATGGGCACCGTGCAGTTCCAGCGCCTCATATCCGGCTTCTTCTGACCGCCGAACGCCCTGGCCCCACATCTTCACGAGGTCTTGGACCTCGGCTTTAGTTAGCCCGTGCGGTTCAGGGTCACCGGGGTTCGCCAATGATGAAGCAGAGACCAAGTTCCATTTGTCCCAATCCTTCAGCCCCTCTACTTCAGCAGCCTCCTGCGTCAGCGGCTTACCGCCTTCCCAAGGCCGAAACCGGCGCGCCTTCCGCCCTGAATGGCCAAGCTGGATGGCAGGTACGGCGCCATAATTGCGGATGGTGTCAGCCAAGCGCTTGTGGCCAGGAATATGGTCATCTTTCCACAGGCCCAGATCGCCGATCGTGCCGCAGCCGCGCCGATCAACCTTCGTCGATTCAACGAAAACCAGCCCCGCACCGCCCGCCGCATAGCGCCCGATATTCATCAAATGCCAGTCCTGGGCGAAGCCATCGACAGCGGCGTATTGGTGCATCGGTGCGATAACGCAGCGGTTCTTGAGGCTCATGCCCCGAATTTGCATAGACGAGAAAAGCAGCGGTTGGCTCATCAAATTTTGTCCTGGCCAGTGGCGGAGGCTTGGCCCTGCACCGTGAAAAATGACGCCGACTTCGGCTGTTCCGGCAGTTCCACCAATGCAGGCGACAGGCGCGCTGTCCGCTGCCTCTCACCACGGATGACGCGGCCTTCGTTCTCGTTCGGCATCGGGTTTTTGGCGATGGGAACGGCGTCGGCGGCTGTATAAACGCAGATATACAGCCCGCGCGGCGTCTCGGATCGACTTGGATCTGAGCCGTGAGCCAAGCGCGTGTGCATGAGGCATACGGAACCCGCTTTGCCTGTCACCGGAACGTCGCTGGCTTTCATTTTGGCAGTAACGTCATCGGCCATGCGGCCCGTGAACGTGTCGCCATCGAATAGCGAACGCACGGGGCCTTTGTGGCTGCCGGGGACAACCTTCAAACAACCGTTTTCCTCGTCAACATCATCCAGCATTAGGAGGGCTGTGATGATGTCGTCATTAGTGTGCGGCGTGAAGGGAAAGTCCTGGTGGTAGTGGACTTCGGTCGCCGCCCCCGGAAGCTTCTGGTTGATTTTGCAGTGATGGAATTTGAGGTTCGGGCCAATCAGTTCATTGACCATTTCCGTCATCGCAGAATGCTCCATAGCGTCCTGGAACGGTCCATAGAGATCAGACGGATTATTGATGCGGCGGAGGGCAGGCTGCTCTGCTGAGTGCTCGGAACCCATATCGAAGCGCGGGCGGCCATCAATTGTCGGGGGGCCATAAGGCTTTGCGTGTGCGCGGCTTTCCTCCGCCCATTCCGCCATCATCGCCCGCATGGCATTGAGCTGATCCGGCGTTACGGCATTCTCAACAACCAAGCAGCCATCCCGCCAGAAATCCGTCTTTTGCGTTTCAGTTAAGACCATCAACTTGTCCTGCTTTGGCGGGCTGCGATGGCGTCTGCGAATTCAACGATGGCCCGCATCCGGTCCGCGACCGGCACATCCACCATCTTGCCGCGCACCGCAATCGCGCCTTCGCCTGCGGCCAATGCTTTATCGTAAGCGTCGATGATTTCGCGCGCTTCCTCGACCTCATCGTCGCTTGGCCCAAACGTCGCGTTGGCCACCTTCACTTGGTTCGGATGGATACAGGATGCGCCCCTAAACCCAGCCCGCTTGGAAAGGCTCATCATGCTTTCCAGCTTTTCTATATCCCGGAATTCCGCGATGGAGCCGATGAAGCCCATCGGCGCCACGCCCGCCGCACGCGCGCAGGCAACGATGTGCTGTTTCGGCCCAAGCAGCATGTCCGTATCGGTAGATGAGCCCATGGAGAGTGCGAAATCCTCAGACCCCAGCGACAGCGCCATCATGCGCGGGCTGGCTTTGGCGATCTCGCGGGCGTTCAGCAAGCCTTCCGCCGTTTCGATCAGTGGAAACAGGAAAGTATGGCCGAGCGTCATGCCTTTTTCGGCCTCGATCTCGGTCACGACCGCATCGACTTCTTTCACATGCGCCGCTGTGTCTGTCATCGGCAAAAGCAGCGCCGTTACGTCTGGCGTCACCGCAGCTTCGATATCCCGCGCCGCCAGCCGCCACGGGCGGTTTATGCGAACGGTGACATCGAGGCCATGGCCCGCAAGCCGCTTGGCGACATTAGCCACCGCGTCCCGCGCCTTCTCTTTGGCGGAAGCCGCGATGGAATCCTCAAGATCGAGGATCACTGCGTCAGCGCCGACACCGGGCGCTTTCTCAATGAACTTCTCGTTGATCGTCGGTACGAACATCATCGAGCGCCAAACGGGTGCATTGCTTGCCATGGCTATGTTTTCCTTAGCGGCCAGTAAACTGCGGCGTGCGCTTCTCACGGAAGGCGCGACCGCCTTCCTGCTGATCCTCAGACCGGGAGATCGCGAGCAATTCGCGTTGCGCCAAGGCTGAAAGTTCTGTCGGTCCGCGCGCGATCACGACGTCCCGCGTGAAGCGCTTGAGTGTCCGCACAACAAGCGGCGCTGAATCCGCCAGGGTGCGGGCGTATTCATAAGCCGCAGCCAGATGTTCGCCCTTCGGCGTGACCTTATTAACCATGCCGACTTCATAGGCGCGCTGGGCTTTGTAATGGACGCCCGTCAGCATGAATTCCATGGCGTGTTTATGGGTGATGCGAGCCGCGAGGCCTGCGATCAACCCGCCGCAAAAACCGATCTGCGCTTCTGGATAAAAGAAGTCCGCCGTTTCGTCCGCAACCGCGATGTCGGAGAATTCGACGAGGCAAAACGCGCCGCCGACGCAATAACCATGAACCGCCGCGACGACAGGCTTATCCAGCATAACGCCGACGCCCGGCATGCATTCCCAAAGGTTCGGGTCGCGCGGCGGGTCTTTTAAATCCGCGCCGACGGAGAAGGCTTTGTCGCCTGCCGCCGTCAACACACAGGCCCGGTCGTCACTATCTTGCAAGCGCTGGAAAGCATCCCGCAATTCCGCCACCAATTGGTTGGAGAGCGCGTTCATCTTCTCTGGGCGATTGATGGTGATCGTGGCGATTTTGTCTTTGGATTCGTAGGTAATGACCGGGTTGGCCATGGCGCAAGCTCCTGTATGCGGGTATTTAATATATGAAGCGCTTATCAAACCGCGCCCAGGCGCCAAGCGCAAGCGGCCCAAACGACAAGCGCCAAGCGAAAGGACGCCAGAATGGCCAGCAGTAACCAGAAGCCCGCCGTTGAAGGCTTCCTGCACCAGGAAACCGGGACGATCTGCTACATCGTCTATGATACGGCAAGCCTGCGGGCGACAATCGTTGATGCCGTGCTAGACTTCGATATCGTTGCCGTCCGCACGTCAACCGCATTCGCGGACACCGTGTGCGACCGGGCCGAAGCGCTTGGCCTAACGGTCGATTGGGTGCTGGAAAGCCATGTGCATGCAGATCATTTATCGGCAGCCAAGCATGTCAAAGAACGGCTAGGCGGCCAGATCGCTATCGGCAGCGCGATTGATCAAGTGCAGATTTCTTTCGGCAAATTGCTGAACCTTGGACCTGAATTCACGACAGACGGCGCGCAGTTTGATCACCTTTGGGCCGATGGCGAGACGTTCGAAATTGGCGGCCTGCAGGCCCGCGTGCTGCATACGCCGGGCCACACGCCAGCCTGTGTCTCCTACATGATTGGGGATGCTGTGTTCGTTGGCGATACGATTTTCATGCCTGATTTTGGCACCGCCCGCTGCGACTTCCCCGGCGGTGATGCGCGCGAGCTTTATCGCTCCGTCCAGCGCATTCTGTCGTTACCGCCAGAGACTCGCATCTTTGTTGGCCATGATTATGCGCCCGGCGAACGGGATTATGCTTGGGAAACCACGGTTGCTGAACAGCGCGCCGCCAATAAGCACGTGAAGGACGGCACCGACGAAGACGCCTTCGTCGCCATGCGTCGCGAACGGGACGCGGAGCTATCCCTCCCCCGCCTGATTCTACCGTCAATCCAGGTGAACATCCGCGCCGGAGATATGCCGGAGGCGGCGGACAACGGCGTCTCCTACATAAAGCTGCCAGTCAATCAGGTTTGATTAAATCTTAGATCCGCGCACATCTACCCGCATCCTGAAATGCGGACATCATGGTGGACTGCGTGTGCCGCACAATCACTGGATAAGGCCAAATGTGGCCAAATCTTCGCAGCCACAAAAAAAACAGGACCCGAAGGTCCTGCTATATTTTGGTTCCGTCTACCGAATTCGTAACGTCGGCTGACGCTCTCCCTGAACCTGGGCCTAAGTGACGGCTGCGTCTATGGCGGGGCTTCATCACTTCCCATGCGGATAGCTCATAGCAGCTATGCACATTGCTGTCACCAGTTTTTTAGTAGTAAAGAATCGCCGCCATCTGGTTTCTAGGAATTTAATTACCCTCACTCAAGGAGAACAGGCATGAAATTCCGGCATCTCAAACCAAACCGCAATCTTCAGAAAGGTTACGTACAAATCCTGGCGATTGACCATTAACGCAAGTCATCCTTAGCCATCGGCGCCTATTCTGGGGATGGATTATCCGATCCTCCCGCCCCACCCAAGATCATGCGACAGCCATTATGCGCCTGAACCACCTCTTCCCCGCCGCTTGTCTTCTCGCTGTTGCAGGTGCCGTCGCGGCACCGCCAGCGACTGCTGCCATGCTGACAGAGGAAGTTTGCCGGAAGCTGCAAGCCCATGAGCGCGCTGGAACTGTTGCATACCAACCAAGCGTGACCTCCCGCGGACAACGTGTGCGGCGTGCATCTGTGCGCCCAGGTAACGCGCCTCGGCCAACCAGCGTCGACATCAGCATTTTGCTGCAAGAACGCTACGCCGTTCCCGCCAATCCAAAGCTCTATAAGGGAGAAATTCCTGTAAGTCGTGTGTTCGTGCGCAGTGACGGCGGCGTCAATTATGCAGGCCAACCGCTGACTGCCAAAGACCATTAGGAAATCAGTGCGATCTGCAGCATGGCTTGGGGCAGCAAGGGCTGAGACACGTTCCGGCTTAGCAACCGTCAGACGGGCGGTATGACCTTCTTGGGTACACAGAGCGTGACCTAAAAAGGGAGAATACAGGGTTCGGGAATCGTCGTACTCTAAACGCGGCTTCGGCCCATTAGAGCAGCGTGCTCACAAGCCCCATCCCGCCGACGAAGAGATATTCTGTGAGCAATGACCAAGGCCTAATGTTTCCTGACGCGTTGATGCGCGAAATCAAGAACCGCTTTCATTACGTTGACCATGATATCGAAGGCCGCGAGCGGCTGTTTTTCGACAATGCTGGCGGTTCATTCCGCCTCAAGTCTGCGACCGAAGCCTTCACCCGCATCGATGCCCTGCCCGACTGCCCCGAACGCATTCACGTAGTCGCGCTTTTCTTGCAGAAAGTGCAAGCCACGGGCACTGACGACATCCGTACGATCATCAACGCCAAAGGGGGCAGCGTTTACGCAGCCCTGACGGCTTCGGGTGCGATGTTCGATATGGTGCGCGCCGTGACAGAGAATATTCCTGGCACAAACATGGTTACATCAATCCTGGAGCACCCATCCTCTTTTGATGCGATGAGCATGTATGCTAAGCGCATGGGCAAGAAATAGCGTGTCGCTGACAGCAACCCCGTGACCGGCGGCATACATGTGGACGAGATTGTCGGGCTGGTTGATCAGGATACCTGCCTCCTCAGCGTGATGTATGCCTCGAATATCTCAATTGCCAAGATTGATATCGAGGCCATCGTTGAGCGCGCCCGCGCGATCAAGCCTGATCTCTATATTCTCGTCGATGCGGTTCAGCACGCGCCCCATGGGCTGATTGACCTACAGAAAACCCCGATCGACGGCATTAATATCGCCGCCTAGAAATTCTTTGGGTCCAGAGGCTCAGGCCTGGCATGGCTGTCTGATCGCGCAGCCGCATTGCCGCACCACAAGCTGGCGGGCAGCAAAAAGGATTACTGGGACTTAGGCAGTTCCGCGCCTGCGCAGTTCGCCGTGGCGACAGAGATCATCAATTATGTCTGCTGGATCGGTGATCAATTCACCCAGAGCAGCGACCGGCGCGCACGCTTCGTCTGCGGCATGGACCGCATTGAACGGCACGAACGAGCTCTATTGGCGCACATGCTGAACGGCAGCGAGGGCATTATGGGCCTGCGTTCGCTTCCCGGCGTCAACGTATTCCTCGACTACGAGGACTTAAGCAAACGCGACTTGATATTAGCCATCGGGTTCGACAGCCTGGGCCATACCGATGCGGTGCGCGAATATGAACGTCGCGGCGTGATCGTTTATGAGCGCGTGGCCAGCAGCCTTTATTCGAAGCGCATGCTCGATTCCTTCGGCCTAGATGGTGCGATCCGCGTCTCCCCGCTGCACTGCAATTCCGCAGCCGACATTGACCGTTTCCTGCAGATCACGATGGAGATCAGCGAAGCGTTTACAACAACAATGATCGAAGAGCTGTTTTGGCCGCACACGGCACAAGTGTGGGTGGCGGTGCGGCCCCGTGATCATGGAGAAACCGCATCGCTAGCGCGCATACTCGTTGTTGAGAGACGATAGGTAGGGGGGTTAATGCCGAATGGCACCAATAAAAAGCGAAAACTGTCCGGCGAAGCGCGGCGTCACCCTTAAGGTCGGCCCACTTCTATTAATCTGCTTACTTGTTGCATTCGCGTCGGCCCTCTGGAGTAGTTATGTTAAGTTTGAATTTGGTGGAACTGCGATACGTGACGGCAAATTAGAGGACAGCCAATTCTCTCTCGAACGATATGGGCGATATTCGCTCGTTTCAGAAGCGTTATTCCGACTCAGCTAGATTATTAAATGGTGGCTCTTTTTTGTCGGGATCAGCCTCATCATCCTGTTTATGGCACACAACGTTTTGCACAAATAAAAAGAAAGACGGGAAACCCCTGATTTCGGCGCGGCGTTTCATAGCTGAATCACTCGTTACACTGGACCGCCAAAGCGGTCAGGCGCTCGTCCTGGTGCTGACGGCGTCGATTTGCTTCGGCCTGTACGTCGTGATGGTGCCGAATGCCACCAGATCAGGATCCACTGAATGGCTGATTTTGGCAATATTGATAGCGGCACTCCAAGCCTATGTGGCGTTACGCTGGCGACGGGTGATCGCGTCTGGCGAAACTGGTCAGCTGCGCCCGAGCCTGCGCGACAGCCCGCATTTCCTCTTCTACACGGTATTTCTTCTGCCAACCTGGCTAATCACATTCCTACTGAGCGGCTCATTTCATCCAGTCTTGATCTACCTGCTGACGCTGCTCTTACTGCTCGCCATAACGCTTGCCTTTGGCAGACCTATTGCCGCGTTCGGCCTTGGTGAGGCGTCGGGCGGTTGGTTCTGGCCCAAGGCGATGCGCCGCCCGCTCATGCGTGCGCTCATTGTCATCGGCCTGCTTTGGGCGACATTGATCAGCGCAACGGAACCCTACGCTGTCGCGCTCGCCTATTTTGGCGACGCGGATGTTGTCCACGCTTCAGTCCGATTCGTTACCGGCATGCTTGCCACTTTTCTTGTTCAAGGCGTAATTGCCCACGCCTTCCTTGCGGCACGTGAGCTTGAATCTGACTAATCAAGCTTTAGGCCGGGCTTCTGAGTCCATTTAAAACGCCCCATATTGCAGCCGCTTCCGTTTCCGCCCATGCTTTGATCACCCGACCGTATCGGCCACCGGAGCGCCACTGACCCTATGACCGCCGCCGCTGGCGCAAGCGCTACAGAGCCGAGCGCAGAGCTATCTTTCGCTGAAATTCAGGCCGTCTCGCTGGTGACGTCGGCCCATTTTATGAGCCATTTCTACCAATTGGTGCTGCCGCCCGTATTTGGAATGATGGCGGCGCGGCATGGAGTTGGTTTTACGGAACTTGGCGTCGTCGTCAGCACATTTGCGATTGCTACCAGTATCGCGCAAACACCTGTTGGATTCTTGATAGATCGCCTCAGCCCCGCCCGCATTCTGGCGCTGGGGCTTGGCTTGCTTGGGCTGTCTGTCGCGCTCTACGGCGTCGCACCCAGTTTTTGGATGTTGTTGCCATTGGCCGCAATTGGCGGAACGGCGAACGCCGTTTTTCATCCTGCCGACTTCGCCATTTTATCCGCCCGCGTGCACGATAAGCGGATCGGCCGGGCGTTCAGCTTCCATGCGATCTCTGGCAATTTAGGATGGGCGGCAGCACCTGCTGTAATGCTCGGCTTAACCGCGCTGACCGATCTGACAACGACATTTCTTGCCGTTGGCGCTTTCGGCATGGCGCTCGCGGCCTATTTATTTTTGATCGCTGGCCGGATAGAGCCCCAAACAACCGTAGCAGCTGCTCCGAGCCAATCTTCAACAGAAGCCGCAGCACCGAAGGGCGGCACGGTAGATGCCGGAATAGCCCTATTGCTGTCCCGGCCTGTGCTGATGCTGTTTTGCTTCCAGCTCATCTATGCAATTGCATTTGGCGGGGTTCGAAACTTCAGTGTTGTGGCTTTGCCTGTCATCTGGGATTTGACGGCGGAAGCTGTAGCGGGCGCGCTCTCTGGCTATCTATTGGCTGCGTCCCTCGGCAATTTAGCGGGCGGTTACCTGGCTGATCGGACGGGTCGTCCCGGTACTGTATTTACGATCAACATCATCATAATCTCAGCCCTCGTCGCCAGCCTTGGCTACATTCCGATGTCGATCGGCCTGCTGACCGGCGTGTTGCTGGTGGCGGGCGGGCTGCAGGGCAGTTTAATGCCCGCGAGGGATATGCTGGTTCGCCAGATTGCGCCCAAGGGCCAGATGGGCAAGCTGTTTGGCTTTACCTCTAGCGGCCTCGCACTTGGCAATGCCGTGACGCCGGTGGCATTTGGCTGGGTGATGGATAATGCCGATCCACGCATTATTTTCTACGCCAGCGCCGGCTGCATGCTATTGGCCCTACTGACCTATGTCGAAACCCGCCGCCAAGCAAAATAACTCCAGGCTGACAGTTTTATGACCCACACAATTACGCTGCTGACCTTCGATGAAGTGATCGAAGTTGAGGCTGATGAGACCATCCTCGAGATCGCGGTTGAGGAAAATATTCCCTATCCATTTGGCTGCAGGTCTGGAAACTGCGGTGCCTGTAAATCCAGGCTGATACTGGGCGAAGCGCATATGCGTGAGCATTCGTCTATGGCGCTAACGGCTGATGAAGCGGCGCGCGGCCTTGTCCTCGCCTGCCGTGCCGAACCCCGGTCTGACTGCACGCTCGCCGTCGTCAATTATGATGATGCGTTGGCGCATCCTCTGAAGCAGCTTGTCGGCGAAGTCTCGGCGGTCGAAAAACTCACCCACGATATCGCCGCCGTGCAGATCGCACTGCCAGAGCCGATGGACTATACCGCTGGCCAGTTCGCCGCCGTCGCGTTCCCAGGCTTCCCGGCGCGGGACTATTCCTTTGCCAGCCCGCCGAATGATCCGACCCGGCTTGAATTCCACATCCGCCGCATGGGCGATGATGGCGTCTCCGCCTTCGTATTTGACCAACTTGCAGCAGGCGAACCGGTCGCCGTACATGGCCCAATGGGCTACGCGTTTTTGAGAGAGGCGGAGACAAGCCCCATTTTCGCTATTGCTGGTGGATCTGGCCTAGCGCCGATCCGCGCTATTCTGCAATCGGCACTGGCCAAGACGGACGCAGCGGACAGACCCGTACGGTTATGGTTCGGCGCGCGAACGGAAGCGGACGTTTATCTGGAAGACGAACTCAAGGCCTTAGCAGCCCAGCACCCAGGCTTCAGCTATGAAATTGTTCTGTCGGAACCGGGAGCGGGCAGCGCTCGTCGCGCTGGGTTCGTCACCGACGCTTTCAAAGCCGACCTTGAAGCCCTCGGAGCCGACCCACTGGACGGTGCGCGCGCATATCTCGCAGGCCCGCCGCCGATGGTCGAGGCCAGTGTTGAAATTTTCAGGGCTGCCGGGCTGGATCAGGCGCGTATCCACGCGGACGCCTTTTATACAGAAGCTGAAAAAGCCGCCCTTACTGGCGCGTAATTCTTCGAAACTGGATGTGAGCGCATTGCTTCCGCGAAACTATATGCTATATCGTGCATATAGATTTGTTAGATGGCCAATGTCATCGCTCTAACTCCCCCCCACATTAAATTTTCGGAGATCACTCGATATGCCCGACTACAAGGTTAAAGACATCAGCCTCGCCGATTGGGGCCGCAAAGAGATCGCGATCGCCGAAACCGAGATGCCAGGCCTGATGGCGCTGCGCCAGGAATTTGGTGGAGCGCAGCCGCTGAAAGGCGCGCGCGTCGTTGGCTGCTTGCATATGACAATCCAAACGGCCGTGCTGATCGAAACGCTGACAGCGCTTGGCGCAGAAGTGCGCTGGAGCTCCTGCAACATCTTTTCAACCCAGGACCAAGCCGCTGCCGCAATCGCCGTAACAGGCGTGCCAGTTTTCGCGTGGAAGGGTGAGACAGAAGAAGAATATCTCTGGTGCATCGACCAGACGATTGAAGGCCCAGATGGCTGGCGCCCAAATATCCTGCTGGATGATGGCGGCGACCTTACAGTCATCGTGCATGAGAAATATCCGGAGCTGATGGCAGACATCCGCGGCGTGTCAGAAGAAACCACGACCGGCGTCCATCGCCTCTATGACATGGCGAAGGCTGGCAAACTGATGTGCCCAGCCATCAACGTGAATGATAGCGTCACCAAGTCGAAGTTTGACAATCTGTATGGCTGCCGCGAAAGCCTTGTTGATGGCATCAAACGCGCAACGGACGTTATGCTCGCTGGCAAGGTGGCCCTTGTCGCCGGTTATGGCGACGTCGGCAAAGGCTCCGCCGAGAGCCTGCGTAGCCAAGGTGCCCGCGTCCTCGTGACGGAAGTTGACCCAATCTGCGCCCTGCAGGCACTGATGGCCGGCTACGAAGTCACCACCATGGAAGAAGCCGCACCGAGTGCCGATATCTTCGTGACGGCGACTGGCAACAAAGACATCATCACCATTGACCATATGCGGGCGATGAAAGACCGGGCGATTGTCTGCAACATCGGCCACTTTGATAACGAAATTCACGTAGATGCGCTGCGCAATATGCATTGGCACAACGTGAAGCCCCAGGTTGATGAAATCGAATTCCCAGACGGCAAGCGGATCATCCTGCTGGCTGAAGGTCGGTTGGTGAACCTTGGTTGCGGTACTGGCCACCCTAGCTTTGTGATGAGCGCCAGCTTCTCCAATCAGGTGCTGGCTCAGATCGAACTTTGGACAAACAATACCAGCTACGAAAAACAAGTCTATGTGCTGCCTAAGCACCTGGACGAAAAAGTAGCCGCACTGCACCTAGAACGCCTTGGCGCTAAATTGACAACCCTTACGGCGGACCAAGCCGCTTATATTGGCGTCACTGATGACGGGCCGTTCAAGCCAGACTACTATCGCTACTAGCGCGACCTGTTAGGGCGGTATCTGGCTGGTCTAAATCGGAACAATAGCCGGGGGGCTGGATATGGCGGAAGGCGGCGCGATTGTCGTATTAGCGATTATCGCGGGCCTTGCGCTGGTCCTCACGACGGCGTTCGCCATCCTTTGGCATCGCAGGCGGCCAGATGCGCTGCAAGCTGAAGCCGCCCGATTTAAATCGGCCGCTATGATCGCGGAGCGGAGCCGCCAGGCGGCGGACGCCCGCGCCGCGTTCCTATCTGAAATCCTCGACGCCCTGCCAAGCCCCGTTTGGCGGCGCGCTGACGACTTAGAACTGATCTACGCAAACAAGGCCTATGCAGAAGCTGTTGGCGCGGATACGCCTGCCGCTGCACTGCTCGACAATATGGAGATCGGCGGCGCAGAGGCCCTGGACCTCGCCCGCCGCGCATACCGCACTCATGCGACGCTTTCTGAAAGCCGTACGATTGTCGTCAGCGGCAAGCTCCAGCTTGTCGAAACAACGGAACGACCGCTTGACGGCGAGAAACCTGGTGGTGGGTTGATCGGCGACGCGCGGGATGTCACAGCGCTGGTTGAAGCGCAGGATGGACAAGCCCGCCTCGTCGCCGCCCATGCCAAAGTGTTGGAACGCGTTGGATCAGCCGTCGCAGTCTTCACTGGCGGGCGCCAGCTGGCGTTCTGCAACAAGGCCTTCGTTGACCTATTTGGCCTCGACCCCGCGCGGATTGAGCAACGCATCGGCATCACCGAACTCCTGGATGACCTTCGTCGGCTTCATATGCTGCCAGAAGTGATCGACTTCGCCGCGTTCAAGGCAGAGCGGGCGGCGGAATTCCAATCCCTGATGCAGCCGCGCGATGAGTTTCTGTTTTTGGCCAACGGCCGGACGCTGAAGGAAACCGCGGCCCCTCATCCGCAGGGCGGCCTTATCTATGTGTACGAAGATGTCAGTGATCAAATAGCGCTCGAACGCTCTTATCACACACTGAACCGTGTGCAGCGGCAAACACTGGATGCGCTGCAAGAAGGCATCGCGCTCTTCGGTGAGGACGGCAAGCTTCGGCTGTCGAACCGTGCTTTCAACGCTTTGTTCCGGGCTGAAGATGACGGCCTGGATACCGCCCCGCATGTGGCGGCGCTCGCAGATGTAGCGGGTCAGTCACTCACGGATGAGACCTGGGACATTGGTCGCCAGGAAATGATCGATGCCGTCACCAGCCGGGCACCTGCAAAACTGCGGGCGCAATCCCTCGATGGCCGGACGCTAGAAATCGAGACGGCACCGCTTGCCGATGGCGGCGTGCTGACCGCGATGTATGATGTTTCAGCCAGCCACGCCGTTGAAACGGCATTGCGTGGACGGGCCGAAGCCCTTGAAGAAGCAGACAGGCTCAAGAATGAATTCCTGTACGTGATCTCCTACGAACTCCGCACACCGCTGACAACGATCACTGGGTTCGCGGATCTGCTTCGTGCTGGCGTTGCAGGTGACCTCTCCGAACGTCAAGGTGAGTATCTGGATGACATCCTGTCCGCTGGCGGCGCGTTCATTGCGCTTGTGGATGACATTATTGATGTGGCCGCAATTGAAGCCGGTCGCGCACCCTTAGAACGCACCTCCACATCTGCCGCAGACGCTGTCGCCAAAGCTGCCAGCGATGCGGCTGAGCGGATTGCGCCACGGCCGCTGAATATCGCACCAAATGTCCAATATGGTTTGACGCTGGATGCAGACGCCGAACGGCTCTGCCAGATATTCACACGCCTAATCATGGTCGCAGGACGGTATGCCCGTGACGGCGATGCGGTTGTTGTTACGGCCAAAGGCGACGGTGATTGGGCGATCCTGACTGTCACCACCGGCCATGTAGACTTGGATGAAACGGACACACTGTTCGCACCAGATGCGCCGGACACAGATGCTGGATTCCCGCCCGCCCGCGCCAGCCTAGACTTGACACTCGCAGCCCGCTTAGCCGAAGCCCATGGCGGCGAAATTATTGTTAATCGGGCCGCCCCAGGTGCGCTCTCTGCTTATTGCCGCATGCCGCGCTTACCGGATGTGGTCTGACATTTCCTAAGGAGCCAACATCCCATGCCCAAAACCCGTGTCGTCCCCGAACCCTTTGATGCAGATGCCTTCGCACCATACGGCGAGTGCTTCGCACTCAGGGACCTAGACGGCGACCGCCATGAGTTCGCAGCGAATATGTTCAATGGCCGCGCCCACGCTGAACTTAACGTCTCCGTCAGCCGCGCAAAGCCACAAACTGCTGATTTCGCCGTTCCAGCGCTGGAACGCCATGACGCTTCCGCTCAAACTTTCGCACCGATCGCTTGTGGCCGCTGGATGGTCGCTGTAGCGCCGACCTTACCTGATGGCGGGCCAGATTTTGAGAACCTCCGCGCCTTCATCATGGATGAGACTGTCGGCGTCTGTTACGCACCAAATGTGTGGCATCATCCGTTTGTCTGCTTCGATCAAGCTGCCGAAATGCTCATGCTGCGCTGGGATGATCGCACTGAAGCCGATACGACCTGGGCGCAGGCACCTGCGGGCGTTGATGTCGAAATAGCGCTGCCTTAGTATACGCTAACCCGCGACCTGCTCGTTCATTTAACGGGCGGCGAGGGCGAACCCGCCATCGGCGCCGTCAATGAAGTGCACGTGGGCTGCACTTGTCAGGTCAAATACAAGGCAGGTCATCAGCGCTGAACTTGATCGGTGAAAACCGTAGACCAAACGGCCTGCAGCGCGTTCCTGCTCCAGCACATCCGCCTGTTCCAGCACCATCCGCAACATGCCGTCATATTTCCGGAAATCAGTCTGCGAAACCATTTCTTTGCGGTATTCCGGTGCGTTATACGGGCCAACCTGTTTCTGAAAGCGTTCGGCGTACAGCTGTACCAGGGTTTCCATAATGATGCGCCAGAACCGCGCTTTGAACGGCGTGAAGGCATTCATGGCCATAGCTTCAAGTTTGAGACCGCGCGGTGGGAAGCGGAAGCTAAGCGTTCGATTGCTGGTCGGTGCGGCTTCAGCTTCGTTGCCCCCCAAAATCCGCTGAATTTGATCGAGTGTGTAGCGGAGCTCCCCACTTTCGCCGGAGCCCAAGCCTTTGACCATGATCGTCGCCATCACACCGTGGCTAGGTGCCAAGGGCTCCCACCGGCACGTTAGTCCATCAAGGTCCGGCGAAGCATCGTCGAGCGGAATGCGATAGGGCGCACCGGCTTCCACGTCTTTCAGCAGTTCATCGGCCAATTCAAGGCCGCCGCCAGCAAACATCGCCAAGCGAGTACCTGACCCAAGACCAAACTTCCGGACCCGGATATCACCGCCCTTGGCGCGCAGATCGGATGCCTGGAACGCTGCCACCCGAAGCTCCAAATCATAGATCGCTGCGATCATACTAGCGGCACGGGCAAGCGCTGTTTTGCAGGCCTCGGCAACCACAGGGGGTGCCGCGATCACAGCACCATCGCCACCGAATACATAAGGCAGGTCAACGCCGCCAGCAGCGTTGATTACGGCCATGATCGTGGCCGCACCCGACATGTTCACTTGTTTGTACCGGCCTTGCTCTATCGCAACCGTCGAGCCGACAACGTCGGAGGCCAGCACTGTCCAGTCATCTGGCAACGGCGCATAGGCCTCCAAATCCGTGAACTCAGCAAATTCCCTAAATTCCGGCAGATCGGCATAGAAGCGCTCTGTGCTCAACCTCTATCGGCCTTCAATGATGTAAGGCCAAGGATCAGCCTCACTGCCGAATGTCACTGGGCAATGGATCAGCACAGGCGCGTTCGCAGCGAATGCTTTTTCAAGCACGGGTTTCAGGTCTGCCGGGGTATCAGCGCGCAAGCCCATCACGCCGAAGCTTTCGGCCAGTTTTAGGAAATCTGGGTTTTCAAGATAGCTGCCAAGTTCCCGGCCCTGGAAACGCCGGATCTGGTCCCGGCGGACATTCCCATACGCGCCATTATCGAAAACGATTGAAACGACGTTCAGGCCATACTGCGCAGCTGTCGCCAATTCCTGCACGCCGAATAGAAACCCGCCATCCCCCGCGATTGAGACCACAGGCGTATCGCCCATAGCCGCCTTAGCGCCAAGTGCCGTCATGAAGCCGTATCCAAGCGTGCCTTGATATCCGGATGTCACATATGTGCGCGGATTATAGACGGGGAAGCCTGAGTACGAGACGTAGCCAGCCTGACAAAGCTCCTCCACGAAAATTCCATCACGCGGCAGGACAGTACGGATTGCATCCAGGTAATCCATCTGCGGCTGTAGATTGTCGCGAAAATCCTTGCCAGTGCGCGCTTTGGCTTCTTGCACTGCGTCCAGCCTATCGGCTTTCTCTGCACCCGCTTTATCAAGTGCAGGGAGCAGCGCCCGAAGCGCCATTGCCGCATCCGCTGTAATGGATTGGTCGGCGGGCAGGCGCGCATGCTCCATGCCGTCAATATCAATGCGGACCAGCGTTGGCGTTGCAGGGCGGGGCGTCCACGCCATGCCTTGCCAACGCATGTATGGCCCCTCCATCCGGCTGCCGATTGCCAGTACGACATCGGATTCTGCCCAAATTGACTTCGCTTCCGCAAAGGCCAAACCAAGCGGATGATCGCTGGCGACGATCCCGCGACCGCCCCGGAATGCGCCAACAGGTGCGCCCAGCCGTTCCGCCACAGCCAACACTTCAGCGGCAGCATCCTGCGCGCCAGAGCCCACCCAAATCAGCGGGGCTTTTGCACCGGCCAGAATTTTTGCGGCGGCCGCAATCTCATCGCTGTTCGGTTCTGGTTTTGCCGGAAGCCCTGGTGCCGGCGTTTCAGCGACATCCCCTGGTGCCGCCAGCACATCCCAAGCTGCTTCCAACGCAACAGGGCCAGGCCTGCCGCCCAGCATCTGCCGAAACGCTTCATCCACCATGGCCGGAGCCGCCGCCGGGCTTTCCACCCTATCGGCCCAGCGGATCAAGGTTCTGAGCAATCCGCGCTGGTCCGGTAATTCATGCAAGTGCCCGCGGCCTTTGCCAATGAAATCCTTCGGCGTTTCACCCGTGATGCACATGACTGGCGTTGACGTGCCATAGGCGGTGCAGAGTGCCGCGGTGGTGTTCAACACGCCCGGCCCTGGGACAACGGTATAGACGCCTGGACGCCCCCTGGTTTTCGCATACCCCATGGCCATATAGGCTGTTGCTTGCTCATGCCGGGCGCCGATCAGGCGAACGCGATCCCCGGCTTGGGCCATTGCATCAAATAACGGATAAGTCTGCGCGCCCGGCAGGCCGAACACCGCATCAACGCCGTGCGCCAGCACGCGCTCGATAATCGCCTGGCCCGTGCTCATCGTCCTCATCGCCATTGCCGCCCCCTGCAAACTATTTTGTATATATCTGGGTGAGACTATACGCGCGCTAAGCGCCCTGCACGATTTCAGTGAAATACGTTACAATTCAAAAGACGCAGTTTTGAGGATAAACTTCATGGCCCCGGATACCGCACCCGCAAATGACCGTCGCAATTCCCAACGCCTGAGCGAGGCATTGGATAAACTTCAGGGCCTGCTGGGAGACCGCCTGTCCACATCGCAGGCTGTGCGCGACCAACATGGCCAGGGCGAAGACCATTTTCACATAGCGGTACCAGATGGCGTCGCGTTCGCGGAATCCACTGAAGAAGTATCCCAGATCGTCAAGATATGCGCGGAACACGAACTGCCCGTCATCGCTTGGGGAACAGGCACATCCTTGGAAGGCCATGTGCAGGCGCTTCATGGCGGCATCACGATTGACCTTTCCGGCATGAATGAAGTGCTTGAGGTCAGCAGCGAGGACGGTGACTGCATGGTACAGGCTGGCGTCACGCGGAAAGCCTTGAACGAGCATATCCGCGACACAGGCTATTTCTTCCCTGTTGACCCGGGCGCTGACGCCAGCCTTGGCGGCATGGCGGCAACGGGCGCTTCCGGCACAAACGCCGTTCGCTACGGCACGATGAAAGAGAACGTGATCGGGCTGACGGTCGTGATGGCTGACGGCCGGGTGATGAAAACCGGCGGCAGGGCGCGCAAGACCTCTGCCGGATATGACTTGACCCACCTTATCGTCGGCAGCGAAGGCACGCTTGGCATTATCACGGAGGTTCGCCTGCGTTTATACGGCGTGCCTGAGAAGATTGCTGCCGCTGTGTGCCAGTTCGATGATCTGGCGGGGGCCGTTGAAACCGTTCAGCAGACAATCCAGATGGGTGTGCCAGTGGCCCGTATGGAACTGGTCGATGATGTTCAGCTGCAAGCGTGCATGGATTATTCGAAGCTTGAAGGCTTTGAAGCCAAGCCGACGCTGTTTTTTGAGTTCCACGGGACCGAGACCGGCGTGGCGGAACAGGCCGAAATCGTTGAAGCTTTGGCTATGGACAATAGCGGCGGCGCTTTTCAATGGACAGCGAAAGCGGAGGAACGCACCAAACTTTGGGAAGCGCGCCACAACGCCTACTACGCTGCATTGGCTCACATTCCAGGCAAAAGCGGGTGGTCAACCGATGTTGTCGTGCCGATCAGCCGCCTCGCGGAATGCATCGTCGCAACCAAGGATGATATTGACGCTTCAGACTTATATTCGCCGATCTGCGGCCATGTCGGCGACGGCAACTTCCATTGCTGCATCATGGTCGATCTGGACAACGCTGAAGAAATGGCGCGCGCCACAGCTTTCAATGACAGGTTGGTGAATCGTGCGCTCAATATGGGCGGGTCCTGCAGTGGCGAACATGGCGTTGGCATGTCAAAAATCGGCCATATGCGGAAGGAAGTCGGCGAAGAGGCGTATGAAGTGATGCAACAGCTGAAGCGCGCCTTAGACCCGCAAAATATTATGAACCCTGGCAAGGTTGCACCAGTATGAAGATTGCGATCTACGGCGCTGGTGCCATAGGCGCGCATCTTGGCGGCATGCTCACGCGCTCCGGCGTCGATGTCTCGCTGATCGCGCGCGGCCCACACTTGGAAGCGATGCAGCAGAACGGGCTTCTGTGCAAATTCCAGGATGGCGAGGAATTTCGGGTTCACCCGAACGCGACCGACGATCCTGCCAGCCTTGGTCCGCAGGACTATGTGATCGTCACTTTGAAGGCGCACCAAAGCCCCGGCGTGGTCGGTCTGATGCAGCCGCTGATGGGACCGGATACCGCCGTCGTCACCGCAATGAATGGCGTGCCCTGGTGGTATTTCCACGGCCTTGGCAGCGAGCATGACGGCACGCATCTGGAAGCCGTTGACCCTGGGCGGGCGCAATGGGACGGGCTAGGGCCAGAGCGCGCCATCGGCATGGTCGTGCACCCGGCGACGGAGATTACCGCACCTGGCGTGATGCAGCATATGGAGGGCGACGCCTATCCTATCGGCGAGCCATCTGGCGAGAAAACGCCGCGTATCGAAGCGCTGTCTGCCGCACTTACTGAATCCGGTCTGCGCGCGCCTATCCGTACCAAAATTCGCGATGACATCTGGATGAAGCTTTGGGGCAATCTGTGCCTGAACCCTGTTTCAGCGCTGACAGGCTCAACGCTTGGTGGGCTGGGCCAGGATGAAGCCGTGCGTGACTTACTATTTGGGCTCGCCGCTGAAGGCAGGGCCGTCGGCGAAGCTTTGGGCGCTCGGTTCCGGGTAACCGCAGAACGTCGATTGAAGGCCGCATTTGAAATCGGCGAGCATAAAACCTCCATGCTGCAGGACCTGGAACGGGGCCGGCCGATGGAAATCGACGCGCTGGTGACCTCCGTTACAGAGCTTGGCGACGTGGTCGGCGTCGATACGCCATTGCTGGATGCTGTCGCCGCACTGGTCAAATTGAAGGCCCGGAACACTGGGCTTTACGGCTGAGCAATCGGCAATGAGCAAATCGACGAACCCAGAAGAATTGACGCCGAAACAAAAGGTTAGCGCCGACAAACGCGCCCGCCTGGCCAAGTCCCTGAAGGCGAATATGCGACGCCGTAAGGACAGAGGTGCGCCGTCACCCGGCACAGTAGAAAAAGTTGAGAATCAATCGGATAGAGTACTTAAGCCAAAAGCGTAGATTGTTCCCCGTCAGGACCTAAGGCCCAGATTTGAGGTTGTGATTTAAGGAGAGATTGGGTCTCGTCGTGGTGACGAAGGAACGAAGATGAGAGCCAATCTCTCCAAATCAAAATCGCCATCCAAGCGCCCTGCGGAAGCTGTGGTGAAG
>Ga0315321_10000809_pt1 | contig 23871 bp, 17 predicted proteins | sample M180m21515metaG_FD_203464 | JGI IMG/M metagenome (GOLD analysis project Ga0315321, IMG submission 203464) | Ammonia-oxidizing marine archaeal communities from Monterey Bay, California, United States - M1 80m 21515 | ecosystem: Environmental > Aquatic > Marine > Intertidal zone | place: USA...
CCCATTGCGGTCCAGATGTTGTCGTACACGGCGATGGGCCTCGTGGATGCGCTGTTCGTGGGGCAGCTGGGCACGGCGGCGCTGGCCGCTGTCGGGCTCGGCAGCACTGTGGGCTTCTTGGTGCAGTCCGGTGGTGTGGGCCTCGTGTCGGGCACCCGAGTGGCGGTCTCGCAGGCCCACGGTGCTGAAGACCCCGAGCGGGGCAGAAGGTCGGCGTGGTCGGGGCTTCGGCTCGCGGCTGTGCTTGGCTGTGTCGCGCCCTTGGCCTGCTTTGGGGTGGGTCCGGTGCTGACAGCGCTGGGTGCGACGGGCGACATGTGGCGGCTTGCCGTCGAGTGGACCCAGGTACGCATCTTTGCGGTGCCCTTCTTGCTTGGTACTGTCGCATTGTCGGGTTGGTGCCAAGGTCGCGGCGACACCCGCACGCCTATGGTCGCCACCTTGGTGGCCAATGGTGTCAACATCGCCTTCGACCCGCTGCTCATCTTTGGATGGGGGATCTTTGGCGGAATCGGCGCGGTGGGTGCAGCCGCATCAACGGTGCTTGGGACGGCCTCGGGCTTGCTGGTGATGGCTGTGGCCACCCGGTCCTCGATGGGGACTTCTCCAGGGCGTGCCGGCGCAGCGATGCGTCGGGTCCTGCAGCTCGGGCTGCCCATTGGGGTGCGTTATCTGCTTGAAGTGGGTGCCTACGTAATGTTTGCGGCCTTGCTCGCCCGCGTCGGCGAAGCGGCGCTGGCTGCCCACATCGTCGTGATTCGAGTGGTGAGCGTGAGCTTTCTGCCGGGACACGCGGTGGGGGAAGCGTCGTCGGTGCTGGTGGGACAAGCCGTGGGGGCGGGCTCCCGCCTTCGGGCGAGAACAGCCTGGTCGTCGGCCACGCTGCTTGCCACAGTGGTGATGGGTGCCTTTGCGGTGCTCTTCATCGCTGTGCCCGAGCTGCTGCTTGCAGGCTTTTCCTTGGAGCCGCCTGTGCTCGCCATCGCCACGGAGCTGATGCTGCTCGCAGCTGGGTTCCAGGTGATCGACGCGGTGGCCATGGTGGGCCTCGGCACGCTGGCTGGCGCCGGCGAGACCCGGTTCACGATGATCCTCGGCGTGGGAGGGGCTTGGCTGGTAAAGCTGCCTATGGGGGTGGGCCTGGTGCTGTGGGCCGAGCTGGGCGCAGCCGGTGCATGGTGGGGGCTCATGGCGGAGATTGTTGTCCTTGCGGGGATTGTGGTCGTGCGGATTCGCAACGCCGAGTGGGCCCGGCGGTCTGCCTGATCCGGGGTGGACGGCGGCGTCGCGGTGACCAAGGTGGGATCTCATCCTGTCTTGGGAGCCCCGATGTCCGACCGTCCCCCTCGTGACCCCAATGATCTCTCCCTCGGCGGAATTGTCGACGAGGTCGTCTCCCAGGTGCGGGATGTGCTCGACGAGGCCGATGTCACGTCGCGCCGGTCCCGTGACATGCTGCTCGAGGGGCTCCGCGATGTGCTGGTGGCCGTCGATCCCGCCTCGCTTTACCGCGCGGGGCCACGGCCGGCAGACCGCGCACCCGATGTGGAAGTGGTCGATGGTGGCCGGCCTTCAGATGCGCCCAGAAGCGAAGGTCCCAAGCCCGATCTGAAGGTGGCCGAGCCCCTGGAGGAAGCGGGCGAAGACGCTCCGGAGCCGTCGGATGCTTCAGGACAAGCGCAGCCGACGGTGGTCACGCGAGTGGTGGTGCGGAAGTCCGCTCCGCGTGATGGTCGTCCCCGAGTGAGGCTGCCCGAAGGTGGAGACTGGCGCTCGCTGTTTCGAGGTTCTGAGCCGCGTCCCTACCGCTTGACCGCGGAGAAGGGCGCGGTGCGAGTGCAGCTTGATGGCCTGCCCGCGGACCTTCTCGCAGAGGGGGACACCTTCGACGTCGAAGCTCGAGTCATCCAGGTGTCTGCCCGCGATGCTGCGGCCGTGGTGGTCTACGACCGGCTGGGGTAGAGCCGGCCTGCCCACTGGAGGCCCGATGTCTGGCACCTGGCAGCTCACCACGATGAACGTCAATGGCCTGCGGGCCGCCACCCGAAAGGGCTTTGTCGCCTGGCGCGACAAGCTCGGGACCGATGCCGTGCTGCTGCAAGAGCTGCGCATGCAAACCGATCAGTTCAAGGCCGAGCATGCACCGCCGCCGGGCTGGGGAGGCGCGCGAAGCCAGGCCGAGAAGAAGGGATACTCGGGAGTGTCGTGCTGGACCCGACTGCCGGTGCGGCAGACCACGACGGACCCCGGCATCGCGCTCGCCGTGAAGGAAGGGCGATGGGCCCAGGTCGAGACGCCTGAGGCCACCTTGGTGAGTCTGTATGTGCCCAGCGGCAGCTCAGGGGAGGAGCGCCAAGGCATCAAGGACCGCTTCAGCGACGACTTGATGGGTGTTCTCGACGGTCTCTTGGCCAGTGGAGCCCCCGTCGCGGTGTGTGGGGACATCAACATCGCGCACACCGAGCGCGACATCCACGCCCCCAAGCGCAACGCCAAGAACTCCGGCTTCCTGCCCCACGAGCGACAGTGGATGACCCAGCTGCTCGAGCGGGGCTGGGTGGACCTCTGGCGCAAGATGAATCCCGACGACCAAGCATATACTTGGTGGTCCAACCGGGGGCAGGCGCGCTCCAAAGACCGGGGCTGGCGCATCGACTACGTACTGGTCACGCCCGCTCTGGCCGAACGGGCCACGGCTTGCTGGATCGAAGGTCGGGAGCCCGCGCTGTCCGACCACTGCGCCATCCACGCGACCTTTTCGAAGGCCTGACCGAAGCAGACCCGAGAACAACGACGCCACCGCGAGTGGGGCGGTGGCGCTGGAGCTCGGGGAGCAGGCTCAGGGTGCGATGAGCACCAAGGTGTTGAGCTTGGGGATGCCGCTGCCGGCGTCGGCGACGATCTGGTCGCCCGTGACCGTCGCGGTACCGCCGGAGATCCACCCGTGGTCTTCGTTGCTGGTGACCCAGACCTCGACCTGGGTGCCTTCTCCGAGACCGTAGGTCTTGTCGGTGGTGAAGGGGGCAGGCGGGTCGACGGTGGTGTCGAAGTTGCCCAGGTGCCACATGGCTATGGGAGTGCCGCTGAGGCCGTCCCACGGGATGCCCGCGGTGGAGGGGTCCATTTCCACAGTGGCCACGTAGTAGATGTCGTAGTCGGGGGTGTAAGAGCCTTGGGTCATCGCGCTCTGGTCGGCATCGATGGTGATGCCATCGCCGTCGACTGTGGAGGAGCCGGACAAGTCGGTGGACTGGGCGAAGTCGGCCATCTTGATCGGCTGGGAAAGCACGCGGGTTTCGTCGTCGCGCAGCATCACGACCGCGTGGGGAATGGCCACACCGCCACCGCCCAGCACGACGGCTTGGAGCGTATGGTCGTAGTTTTCGACCGACTCGAAGCTCCAGGCGCCGCTGGCATCGCTGTTTGCGACCCGGCAGGTATCGTAGCAGAGGCGCATCTGGAGACCCTCCGCGGGCGAGCCGTCGGCCCACTCCACGGTGCCGGAGACGTTGGCGTTGCCGGCATCTGCGTCGGTGTCGGCGTCGGTGTCGGCATCGGTGTCGGCGTCGGTGTCGGCGTCGGTGTCGGTGTCGGCATCGGTGTCGGCATCGGCCTCTTCGGTGGCGCTGTCTTTGCCGCTGCCGTCGGTGCATGCCACTGTAGCGAAGAAGGCCAAGGGGAGGGCCAAGACAGTGAGCTTTCGGATGGTCATGGGAAGGTCTCCTCAGTTGCAGCCAACCGTAGCACCCCCGTCCGCAGGTCGCTCTGGACCATACGTCAAGCAAACGTGTAGGGGCGATGGAGGGGAGGGTGGTGCGGCGTGGGGAAGGACAGGCCGCAGCAGTCGAGGCGGCGGCTCAGCGAGCGTGCTTTTCCAGCAGGTCGGCGAAGCGGGGCATGGCGTCGCCAATGTGGTGGATGGCCTTTCCGCGCAGGGACTTGTAGGCCCGCACCAGCACCCGGTGGGGACTCCCCGCAGCCCGGTCGTCGGTGATGCTGAGAAGAGCGTTGGCGACGTCGTTCTTGCGGGAGGTGAAGAAGCTACGTGAGGGTTTGCCGGACGACTGGCACTCCAGCCAGAAGGGCTCCACCTTGGCGCTGAAGTCGTCGAGCAGGGCATCCATTGACTGGCGCACCATGCCGGGTCGAAGACCCTTGACGCTCCGGAAGGCAGCCTTGACCGCGACCCCCGTGAGTCCTCGCTTGCCGGCGACCTCGGCGTCGATGAGACGCACGCAGTCATCGAGCACAGCGGCGCGCTTGGAAGGGTCCTTGACGGTATCGACGAGCGAGCCCATGGCTTCTCCAAAAGGGGGGATGCGGTGGATGTGGGGAGGCAAGCGTGGGGGGCGGGGGCCTATTCGTAGCCGGGGCAGCGCGGCACATGGGCGGTGCCACCGAGCTCACGGAACCAGTGGCTGGTGTAGGCCCGGGCGTAGCAAGAGTAGCCACGCGACGACCGCACGGCCTTTTGGACGCACTCGTAGCTCCGCTCGAAGTCGCGGGTGTTCTGGGCCGCGATGATGTCGGTGCCCGGGATCTTGTCGGTGCCACCTTTGACGAGGTAGCTGCGCGCCCAAAAGGGAATGGCGTCGCACAGGATGTTGGCTGCTTCGTCCTTCGGAGAGCTCTTCAGCACGGTGAGGATCTTTTCTCGCACCGAGGCGTCTTCTTCGAGGGCGAGGGCCCGTTTGCGGAGGCAGCGAAGGGCCTTGGTGCGCTTGGTGCCCTTGAAGGAACCCACTGCCTGTGCCCGCACGATGGCGCTCTCGTCGTCCATCATCGCCTTGCAGATCATCTCGGTGGCATCGGACACGCCGGAGGTCTTCAGCGCGGCGAGGGCAGCCCCGCGCACTTCACCTGCGGCGTCTTCGGTGACCGACTTGCGCAGCTGCGCGATGACCGGCTTGTCCTTCATGCCGCCGAGTCCGGTGACCGCCTGGGCGCGCACTGTGGTGTCGCTTTCGTCGGCCGCGAGCTGGAGGAGCCGATCGGTGTACTTTTTGTCGCCGCCGATGGCCTTGAGGGCGGCCATCCGGGACTCGGTGTCGCTCTTTGAGTCTGTGGCGATGTCGGCCAGCGCATCACGGGCGACTGGGGCAGACATGCTGCGCATGACCTGAATGGCCTCCACCCGCTTCTTCAGGGCAGGGTTCTTGACAAGGTCGACGAGGCACTGGGCCAGGTCGTCGCGCTTGGTGGTCTTGATGCCCTTGGCCACGGCGATGTCCCAGTCCTTGAGCTCATCAGCCATGTGGCTGCAGATGCACTCCTGGGAGATCGGCTCGGTGACCTGCTCAAGCTGTTCGGTGGCGAAGGTGCGGGTGGCGTCGTCCCGCATGTCGAGGCCGACACAGACAACATTGTAGCGCTCCCGGGCCATGGCCTCTTGCACATCGGAGACCTCGACGTGGCTGGGGAGCATCAGGTCGCAGCCGGTGAGCAACAAGGCGGCGAAGGCGACGGCGCGGCGGGGCATGGGGGCTCCGGGCAAGGGCGATGAGGGCGCCAGGGTAGCGGCTGCACTCCGTCGTGCCAACCAGGGGGGTGTGAGGGCCGGGTCCGAAGCGTGGGGTCGGGCGGCCGGGTCAGGGAACGGCGGTGTACCCAATGGAGCCATCTGCGGTGGTGAACCACAGCGACGCGCCCTCCGCGGAGGTGAGCACCGTGAGGTCGGTGACTCCTTCAATGCGCAGGTCGGTGGGCGCGTAGCCCTCGGCATCCAGCCGTCCGATTCGGGCGGGCTGTCCACTCGCGACGAGGAGGGTGCCGTCGGAGCTGGTGGTCGCGGCTGCCACGGCATCGAGACCGCCGATTACCTGCCGGAACTGGTGGAGCTCGACGGCGAAGATGGCCTCGTTGGAGACCGCGTAGATCTCGGAGGACGGGCCGAGCGTGAGCTGTCGCATGGGCACGGGGACCTTGCGCCAGCGCGATGCGGTCGCTTCGGGGGAGACCTTCAGAAGCGTGCCCGGAGTGGCCACGACAAGGGGGTGACCGGGCACGGCCAGCAGGTCGTCTATGGTGCCGAGCTCAAGGGACTTGTGGGCTGTGAAGGCTTGGCCGGGGCGGGGGAGGGGACCGCGCAGCAACTGGTCGGAAAGCTTGACCCAGAGGCTATTCTGGTCGAGTGCGACATGGTCGACCATGCTGGCGTGCAGGGTGGTGACCGCAGCGTCGGCACCCACTTCTACCGCGCCCTGTTCGCATGCCGCGATGACGGTGGACCGCTGGGTGGCCACCAAGGCGTTGCAGCGACCGAGTCCTGCCGCCACCCAGCGAAGGCTGCCGTCCTCGGCGGACTTACTGCGGTCAGACGGCCCGCAGCCCATCCCCACGACGAGCACCAGTGTGCCCGTCCCACGCATCGAAGCGTCAGCGGGCATGTCGGGCCAGAGCGTCCACCAGGCCGTCGATCTGGTCATCGGCCACGCTGGCGTAGCTCACCCGAACTGCCCCTGCGTCGGGGACTGCGACCACTCCAACACCGTCTGCCAGCATCGCTCGGCGCACATCGTGGGGCGGCCGGCTCACCTTGATGAGGGTGAAGAACGCGCTGTTGAAGGGCAGGTAGCGGAGACCAGCGCGGTCGAGGCCTTGCTTGAAGCGGCGATACCGACTGCGAAGGTTGTCGAGCAGCGCCAGGCGCTGGGACTCGGTGTCGGGCGACTGAAGGGCCTGGAGCACGAGGTGTTGGCTGGCGGTGCTCACGGTGGACACACTGGAGCGAGCGAGGCCGAGGAGCTTGGCCTGCAGGGCGTCCGCTGCCTCTCCTTCGACGCCGACGGTGACAAAGCCGACGCGTCCGCCGAAGAAGAACAGCTCCTTGGTGGCCCCGTCGACCTTGATCGCCATGACGCGCGCGGGGTCGAGGTGGCTGAGGCGGTGAAAGAGGCTGTGGGGCAGCAGGCCGTCTTCCCAGATCATGCCGTGGTAGGCGTCGTCGCAGAGGACCACCAGGGGCACCGGAGAATTGGCGATGACGTCGACGATGGCGTCGGCTTCAGCGAGGGTGGGGGAGTAGCCGACCGGGTTGCTGGGCAGGTTGAGGACCAGCAGCGCCGGTCCAGAGCAGCTGGCGAGCGTGGCGCGGAGGCTGTCGACCTGGAAGCCGTGGTCGCCGACTACCTTGTAGGGGCGCAACAGGGCCTCGCGCCGTACCCCGAACAAGTGCCGGTAATTGCCCCAGCAAGGTGCGGGGAGAAGCACCTCGGTGTCGACGTCAACGAACAGGTCGGCCACCATCGACAGCCCATGGGTGAGGCCGCAGGTGACCACCGGCAGTCCGGCGCGGGTGGGGGCGCGGGACATCATTTGGTCGCGCCATGCCGACTTCAGCTGCCGCACTCCACCCTGGGGGGCGTAGAGGAACACAGACTCCGGGGGGAGGTGCGGGACGGCCTCCGCCATCACCGGGAGCGGCACAGCGCCGCCAGATCCGTCGGTGACCTGTCCGATGGTGGCGTTGATGGGGCAGTTGCGGGCCTCGCGTGCCTGGGCCGGCACCCCATTCGGAAACCACATCCGGCGTCCGAGCCCGGACATCAGCGCGCCGGCGGCCGGAGCGTGGGCCTGGATGACGGCATTGAGGCGCTGCGCTTCGGACATCGGGGCTCCTGGGAGGACTTGCGGCACCGTCTGAACGGTCTCCGGTCTCGTGGGGGATATGACTGCGTCGGAGAGGGCGGGTTAGCTACTATCCATGCTGACCACGCTCTCAGATTCGACGCTTTCTAGTCCCACTCCGGTGCTCACGCCCGCGGTGGACGGCTTCCGGGTGGAAGCCGAGCCATTCTACCTGCCCGTCGCCGACGAAGCCGAAATCTTCGCGGCCGCGCACCGGGCACGCATCCCGGTTTTGCTGAAGGGACCCACAGGTTGCGGAAAGACCCGCTTTGTGGCCCACATGGCCCACAAGCTGGGCCGGCCGTTGGTCACCGTGGCCTGCCACGAGGACCTCACGTCGAGTGATTTAGTGGGGCGCTATCTCCTGCATGGAGACCAGACGGTCTGGGTGGACGGACCCCTGACAGCGGCGGTCCGCCACGGAGCAATTCTCTATCTCGATGAGGTCGTGGAGGCCCGAAAGGACACCATCGTCGTCATCCACCCCCTCACCGACCATCGCCGCGAGCTGTCCATTGAGAAGCTCGCCCAGGTGGTGCGCGCACCTCCCGAGTTTATGCTCGTGGTCAGCTACAACCCTGGGTATCAGTCGGTTCTCAAGGAGCTCAAGCAGTCCACCCGACAGCGCTTCGTGGCGCTCGACTTCAGCTACCCCCCGCCCGAGGTTGAGGTTGAGGTGGTGGCCACCGAAGCCGGCATCGACCGTGAGGTGGCTCATCGGCTGGTCAAGGTGGCCAGCAAGGTGCGCAATCTCACTTCCCGTGGCCTCGAAGAAGGGGTGAGCACCCGTCTCATCGTGCACGCTGCGCGCCTGATCGCGGAGGGCATTACGCCTCGAGCCGCTACCGCTGCGGCCTTCGAGCGTGCGCTTGCCGACGACCTCGACCTCCAGGCGTCGATTCGCCAGGTTGTGGCCGACTTTTTCTAGACCTGCGCCTGGAGTGCTTCGATGGCCGACCGCCGCGAAGGGTGGATCCAGCGCTTTGCGCCGGCGGTGCGGGGACTCACCGACCGGGTGGGGCCCATGGCGCGTCTTGCGAGCGCAGATATGGGGGTGGCCCGCGCCTGGATGAAGCACCGCGGGGCGGTCGCCTCGGCCCTCGGTCAGGCTGTCTCAGAGACCTACACAGAGGTCCTCACGCTCACGGTGGAGCGCGACCCGGCTGTGGCGCGGGTGTTGGCCTACGCGCTGCCCGACCATCTCGCGCGGGTCTCTCAGGCTCGACGCCACCGATATGGCCGACTGTTGGTGCAGGTCGCCCGCACTCAGGTCGACGCGGTCCCCCTGGTCATGCGCACTCTGCCTGCGCTTCTCAATCGCCTCGAAGGCCCGGCCCTTGCCCGCTACCTCGCCCGTGCTCTGGAGCTCCACAGCGACTCCGCCCCGCGTGCCGAGAGCTTCCTCCGGATGGAGTCGAGCGAGGCCCGCACCACCGCCGACGACCTTCGCACCGGCTTGCCCTTGTCGAAGGTACGGCGCACCCTGTCGCTCTACGCGAGAGCCCACTGCGGCGAAGATGTGCAGGTCAAGCCGATCGCTGGCGACGGGCGCAAGGCGTTCACCGATGGCCGTCACCTCCACCTTCCAGCAGTGGTCGATCTGTTCGGCGATGAGCGCGACTTCCTGGTGTACCGGGTGCTCACCGCGCGAAATGCGGGGTACATCGAGTTCGGCACCCTGGACCTGGACCTTGACAAGGTGCCCTGGGGAGGAGACGACCCGCCGGACTGGGGCAGTGCCCACAAGGGTGGGCAGGCAGGCTGGCCCGACCGGCGCGACGGTGAGCTGGAGCTGGAGCGCATGCTCCGCGGGTTTCCCAACCCTGCCCTGGCGCGCGACCTGGCGACACTGCTTGAAAACCATCGCATCGAAGCTGCTCTGCGGCGCGAGTACCCTGGGATTGGGCGTGACATCGACGCCCTCGGACAGGCTTGGCGTCCCAAGCGGCCGGACCGGTCCACGCTCAAGCCCGCCGAGCTGGTGGTGGAGCAGGTGGCGAGAGCGGCGCTGGGCATCGACTTGATCACGGATCTGGAGCCGGGTGTTGCCAAGGCCGCCGGGCAGGCGCTGGCTGCGCTGGCTGCACTCGAAGACCCCGCGGCGGACATCCACACCACTGCGTCGGCCATCTGGCAAGCCTACCTTCCGGCCCACTGGCTGTTGGTGCGGTCAGATCCAGGCGACGACGACCGGATCCAGATGCCGGACGGGCCGGGCCGTGGGCTTCCAGAGGACGAAGACGGCGCGCCACCGACTCGGGTCGAGCCGAACAGTCCCAGCAAGGGCTCCGACGAAGATGAGAGTGGCTACCGAGGCATGACCGATGACCCCACCGCGGGACAGCTTGATGTGGGTGAGATGTCGTCGAGTGAGCGGGAGGTCGAAGCGCGGGCCCAGGAGCTAATGGCCGCGATGGACGAGTCGAGTCCGGAGTCGAGGAAGGACGCCAGGGCCCAGGCCCGTCGCCGCATCGAAGAGGAGCGCTCCTACGAAGAGATGGCCGCCTTCCTCGACCGCATGGAAGCCCCCGCTGGGCCGATGCGCATGGATGACGGGATGGCGGAGGAGACGCTCGCCGCAGCGGCCAGTGGACAAACGCTGGAGGCCGATACCGAGGGGATGGGCGAGACCTTCCGGTATCCTGAGTGGGACGCTGCGATTGGGGACCACAAGCCGGACTGGGTTCGGGTCACGGAGTACTCGCTGAAGCCCGGCGACGGCGAGTTCGTGGCCAACGTGCGCCGGGAGCTGGGACCGCTCATCGCCAGAGTTCGACGGGCCTTCGAAGCGCTGCGTCCAGAGGCGCTGCGGCGGGAGCGCGGCCTGCTCGATGGCGACGAGATCGACCTCGACCGAGCCATTGCGGAGCGCATCGAGGTGCGGGCAGGAGGCTCGGCGGACGGCCGCGTCTACCAGCGCCGTCGTCCCCGCGACCGCGATGTCTCCGTGGCCTTCCTTGTAGACATGTCCTCATCCACCAACGAGGTCGTTCGGCAAGGGGGAAAGCGGGTCATCGAGGTCGAAAAAGAAGCCCTGGTGCTGACCTGCGAAGCGGTCGATGCCATTGGCGATGCCTGCGCGATCTGGGGCTTCTCCGGCTACGGCCGTGACCAAGTCGCCTTCTACGTGGCCAAGTCGTTTTCCGATGCCTGGGACGATGCCGTTCGGGACCGGGTGGGACGCATCTCCTGGAAGATGGAAAACCGCGATGGTGCGGCCATTCGGCATGCCACGCGTCGGATGCTGGAGTGGCCTGCCCGGGTGCGGCTGTTGGTGCTGCTCTCGGACGGTCGACCGCTCGACTGTGGCTGCGACCACTACTCGGACCGCTATGCCCAGGAAGACACCCGCATGGCACTGCAAGAGGCCCGCCGGCAGGGGGTCCACCCGTTCTGCATCACGGTCGATCCCCAGGGCCAGTCCTACTTGGCCCGAATGTACGGAGAGAGCGGCTACACCGTCATCTCCGACGTCGAAGCGCTGCCAGAAAGGCTCACCCGCATCTACCGACGCCTCACCCGCTGAGGGCGACGGGGGGGCGGCTACTCAGTCCGTGACCACCTTGTCGGTGATCTCCAGCCCCTTGCTGATGATGGCGAACGACTCTGCCAGCTCGGCTTCGGTGATGCACAGCGGCGGATTGCACATGAAGCTGCCCCACCGGACAAATGTGAACAGCCCGTTCTCCCGCAGGTAGGCGTTGAACACGCCCATCGCGGGGTGGCTGCCGTTGTAGGGCGCCATGGGGGTGCCGTTGGCGTCCTTCTGGAGGTCGACCATGCCGAACAGCCCGATGTTGCGGTGACTGCGCACGGAGGGGTGCTTGCGCTTGAGCTCCTCCATGTGGCCGCGCATCACGTGCCCCAGTCGAGCGGCATTGTCCACCATGCCCTCATCCAACAGCACGTCGATGGCCGCGATGGCCACCGCGCATGCGAACGGGTGAGCGTTGTAGGTGAGGCCGCCCCAGAACACGTTTTCGTCGAAGTGACGGGCAATCTCGTCCTTCATGGCGACCGCGCCGAGCGGTATGTACGAGCTGGTCAGCCCCTTCGCCATGCACACGATGTCGGGAACGATGTCGCCGTGCTCGAAGGCGAACAGCTTGCCAGTGCGACCCCAGCCAGCCATCACCTCGTCGCACACCAGCAGGATGCCGTACTTGTCGAGCAGCGCCCGCAGCCCTTGCAGGTAGCCCTTGGGCGGCGGAAGGATGCCGTTGGTGCCTGTGACCGTCTCGATGAACATCGCTGCGATCTGGTCGGGCCCTTCGTATTGGATGATCTCTTCGAGGTACGTGAGGTTGTTCTTCACAATCTCCGCGTCGTCGTCGCCCCACTTCCAGGTGTACGGCCATGGGTCCATCACCCTCACGAAGCCGGGGCTGCCGGGCTCGTTGTGGAGCCTGCGGGGGTCGCCGGTGAGCTGCAGGCAAGCGTTGGTGGCCCCGTGGTAGCTGCGGTAGCGGCTGAGAATCTTGAATCGACCGGTATACAGACGCGCCAACTTGATGGCGTTCTCGTTCGATTCGGCACCGCTCAGTGTGTAGAACACGGTGTTCATTGGCTCTGGGAGCAGCGCTGCAAGCTTCTTTGACAGCTCCGCTCGCATTGAGGTGGCGCTGCCGGGGAAGGCGTAGATGAGCCCCTCGGCGGCGTCCTTCATCGCCTTGACCACCTTGGGGTGGCTGTGGCCGATGTTCACGCTCATGAGCTGACTGTTGAAGTCGATCCAGCGCTGGCCATCGGGCCCAAACAGGTGAATGCCTTTCGCGCCCGTGATGGGCATGGGCGACACCTTGCCGCGTGCACTCCACGAGTACAGAGTGTGCTCCATGCAGGCATCGATCATGGCCTGCGTCTCTGCGCTTTGCTTGGGTTGGGCCATTGTCAGTTCATCCAGTTCTGGTCGGCTTGGAGGGCCCACTTGGTGGTGACCTTGCGAACGCGGGTCCAGAAGCGGAAGCCATCCCAGCCGGTGATGTTGCCCGCGCCGAACTTGGAGTCGTTCCAGCCGCCGAAGCCGAAGGGCTCACGGGGCACCGGAACACCGACGTTCACGCCGCACATGCCCGCCTCGACGTTGTCCATCACCTTGCGCGCAACCTCGCCCGAGGTGGTGTAGACCGCGCTGGCGTTGCCGTAGGGGTTGCCGTTTTCGATGGCGAGTGCTTCGGAGAGGTCCTTGACGCGGATGATGGACAGCACCGGTCCGAAGATCTCTTCGCGCGCGGCCACCTGGTCGGGGGTGACCCCATCGATGATGGTGGGACCCACCCAGTAGCCACCGGCGTCGGCGGAATCTCCGCGACCGTCGACCACGACAGTGGCTCCCGCCTGCTCGGCGCCTTGGATGTAGCCGTTGATGCGGTCCACGCTGACGTCGCTGTTGATAGCCCCGAGGTCGTGGCCGAGCCGAAGCGCGGATGCGCGCACCTTGATCTCGTCGATGATGTGCTCCACATCGCCCACGGCAATCAGGTTGGCGGCCGCCATGCAGCGCTGGCCGGCACAGCCGGTGAAGCTGGCCACGATGTTCCCTGCGGCCACCTCGAGGTCGGCGTCGGGAACCACGATGAGGTGGTTCTTGGCCCCGCCGAGGCACAGCGCACGCTTGCCGGTCGTCGCTGCCCGTCCGTAGACGAGCTTGGCCACTCGGGTGGACCCTACGAAGCCGAAGGCGCCAATCTCGGGGTGGTCACACAGGGCCTCCACCGATTCCCGCCCACCCTGGACGACGTTGAAGATGCCGTCTGGCAGGCCTGCCTCGCGGAAGAGCATCGCCAGGGCGAGTGCCGAGAGCGGCGTCTGCTCGCTGGGCTTGAGGATGAAGGCGTTGCCGCCCACGATGGCCTGCGGGAGCATCCACAGGGGCACCATCAGGGGAAAGTTGAACGGCGTGACGCCCGCCACGATGCCCACCGGCGCGTACTCAAGGCGACAGGTCACACCACGGGAGACCTGCAGCTCGCTGCCAGCGGCGAGGTTGGGCAGGGAGCAGCCAAACTCGACGCACTCGATGGACTTGAGCACTTCGGCCTTGGCCTCGGCGTAGGTCTTGCCGTTCTCGTGGCTCACCAGCCAAGTGAGCAGCTCCAGGTTGGTCTCCATCGCCTCTCGCAGCTTGTAGAAGACCTGCGCACGCTCCCGAATCGGCAACGCCTGCCACTCGGGCAGCGCGGCCTTGGCGGCCTGCACAGCGGCTTCCACATCGGCGGCGCCCGAGAGATGGACCTGCGAGATGGCCTTGCCGTGGCGAGGGTTCACCACATCGAGCGAGCCGTGGGAGTCGATGGGGGACTGCCAGCTGCCGCCAATGTAGTTGACGGCGTCTTGCCAAGTGGTGAACTCGTAGGACTGAGCCTGGAAACGGGGGACGTCTGAAGCGTGCACTTATGCCTCGGTGGGCGCGGCGGGGGGCATCATCTTCATCAGCACGAGGTACAGCCCGCCTGCAATGAAGAAGCCCACGAACCACGCGTAGGTGTAGATGGTGGTGAAGACGGCGGGCACCGACTCGACAGCGCCGATGGTGCCGAGGAAGCCCGGAAGGTTGGGCAGCACAGCAACCATCAATGCAACGATGGCTGCGGGGTTGAAGCCCGCGCTGTACCAGTAGCGGCCCTTCATCGTGAAGAGTCCGTCGATGTCGTACTCGGTCTTCCGCAACAGGAAGTAGTCGGCGATTAGGATGCCGCCGATGGGACCCAGCAGAGCCGAGTAGCCGATGAGCCAGGTGAAGATGTAGCCGGTGGGGTCTGCGAGCAGCTTCCACGGCATGATGGCCACCCCGATGCCAGCGGTGACCATGCCACCCATGCGGAACGTGACCTTGTTGGGGGCCGCATTGATGAGCGCGTTGGCGGGACTCACCACGTTGGCCGCAATGTTGGTGGACAGCGTGGCGATCGACAGCGCGAACAGGCTGAGAGCGACCGTGAAGCCACCGCCCATCTTGCCCATGAGGTCTGTGGGGTTCCAGATGGGCTCGCCGAAAATGACCGTGGTGGCGCTGGTGACGGCCACTCCGATGAAGGCGAACAGAGTCATGGTGGTGGGCAGACCGATGGCCTGGCCGAGCACCTGGTCACGCTGGGACTTCGCGTAGCGGGTGAAGTCAGGGATGTTGAGCGACAGCGTGGCCCAGAAGCCCACCATGGCGGTGAGTGAGGGGAAGAAGACCGAGAGGAACTGACCTTCTTTCGGCCCACCCACTGCGAACTGCGACGGCGTGGACAGCATGGCGCCGAAGCCGCCGGCCTTGACGTAGGCCCAGCCCAACAACACCAGTCCCATCACGATGAGGAAGGGGGCGGCGAGGGTCTCGAGGAGTCGGATGGACTCTACGCCCTTCCACAGAATCGCGACCTGAATGGCCCAGAAGCCCAGGAAGCACATGAACTCGACGAAGTTGATGCCCAGCAGCGCCAGGGGCTCTCCGCCGAGCGGGCCTCCCATCAGCACCCCGAGCATCTGGTAGATGGCCTGCCCACCAATCCAGGTCTGGATGCCGAACCAGCCACACGCCACCAGCGCCCGTAGAAGCGATGGGATGTGGGCGCCGCGGATGCCGAAGCTTGCCCGCGCCATCACTGGGAAGGGCACGCCGTACTTGGTGCCCGGGTGGCCGTTGAGCACCATCGGCACGAGCACGATGATGTTGCCCAGCATCACGGTGAGCACCGCCTGCGACCAGCTCATGCCTTGCTGGATGAGGCCTGCGGCGAGCATGTAGGTGGGCACACAGACGACCATTCCCACCCACAGGCTGGCCATGTTCATGACCGACCAGTGACGCTCCTCGGCCGTGGTCGGACGAATGTCGTCATTGATGAGGGCGGGGTCTGGATTGGATGGCTGGCGGGGCGCAGAGTGGGGCTGGGACATGCGCGGTGCTCACTTGTGGCGGGAAGCCCCGAGGGCGAAAACCCCCGGGGCCAGGACAATTCGGTGGACGGGCGCAGCAGTCGGCCCCGGCGGGACTCAGCGCTCGACGGCGGTGGGCTCGGCGCGGGCATTGCGGCGATTCTGAGCGGCCCAGTAGGGCGCGAAGGGCGCACGCTTGACGTAGTTGCCTCGTCCGCGAACGGTCTTCAGCTGGTCGTCCTCCCACACCACTTGACCACGGGAGATGGTGACCGCGGCGTTGCCCGTGATCTCCATCCCTTCGTAGATGTTGAAGTCGATGTTCTGGTGGTGGGTCGTCGCCGAGATGGTGCGGGTCTTGTTGGGGTCCCACACCACGATGTCGGCGTCGGCGCCGGCCACCAGAGCACCCTTCTGGGGGTGGATGTTGAAGATGCGCGCACAGTTGGTGGACGTCGCGGCCACGAACTGAGATGGCGTGAGTCGACCCGTGCGAACGCCGTGATGCCACAGCACACCCATCCGGTCTTCGATGCCGCCGGTTCCGTTGGGAATCTTGCGGAAGTCGTCGATGCCAGCGCGCTTCTGGGGAGTGCAGAAGCAGCAGTGGTCGGTGGCGGTGGTCTGCAGCATGCCGGACTGGAGGCCTCGCCAGAGTGCGGCCTGGTGCTCCTTGCTGCGGAACGGCGGCGACATCACGTAGTGGGCGGCGGTGTTCCAGTCTTTGTTGCGGTAGACCGAGTCGTCGATCACGAGGTGCTGGGCCAACACTTCGGCGAACACCTGCTGACCTTCGAGACGTGCGCGGGTGACCGCTTCGAGCGCATCGATGCAGGAGGTGTGCACCAGGTAGACCGGCACGCCCAGCACTTCGGCGATGCGGATGGCGCGGTTGGCAGCCTCGCCTTCGACCTCGGGTGGACGCGACAGCGGATGGCCCTCGGGACCGGTGATGCCCTTGTCGAAGATGTCCTGCTGGAGGACATAGACAAGCTCACCATTCTCTGCGTGGAGCGTGGCCAGGGCGCCCAGCTCGCGGCACCGCTTGAAGCTGTTCACGAGGGTCTCGTCGTCGCACATGATGGCGTTCTTGTAGGCCATGAAGTGCTTGAACGAGTTGACGCCGTACTGTTCGACCAGCTCGCCCATCTCGCGACGGACCGACTCGTCCCACCAGGTGATGGCGACGTGGAAGGAGTAGTCGCAGGCGGCCTTTTCAGCCCAGCCACGCCACTCCTTGTAGGCCTCCATGATGGACTGCTGCGGCGCCGGAATGACGAAGTCGATGGCCATCGTGGTGCCGCCGGCCGCTGCTGCAGAGGTCCCCGTGAAGAAGTCCTCCGAGGCCACCGTGCCCATGAAGGGCAGCTCCATGTGGGTGTGCGGATCGATGCCGCCGGGCATGACGTAGGCGCCACCCGCGTCGATGACCCGTGTGCCGGCGGGCGCGTCGAGGTTGTGGCCCACTGCGGCAATCTTTTCGCCGTGGGTGAGCACATCGCCTCGGTATTCGCCGTCGGCGGTCACGATGGTGCCGCCGCGAATGAGAATCGAGCTCATCGAACCCTCCGTGGAGTCAGTGGGGGTTGGGGTTGGTGAGGTCGTCGTAGGCGTCGGGGCGACGGTCCCGGTAGAACTGCCACACCTTGCGCACTTCGTCGATCATCTCGAGGTCGAGATCGGCAACCACCACCTCGTCCTGGTCGCGGCTGGCCATGGCCTCGAACTGTCCGCGCGGGTTGACGAAGTAGGACTGGCCGTAGAATTCGCCGATGCCCCAGGGGGCCTCGCTGCCCACCCGGTTGATGGCGCCCACAAAGTAGGTGTTGGCGACTGCAGCGGCAGGCTGCTCGAGCTTCCAGAGGTACTCGGACAGGCCGGCCACGGTGGCGCTCGGGTTGAACACGATGTCGGCGCCGTTGAGGCCGAGTGCGCGCCAGCCTTCGGGGAAGTGGCGGTCGTAGCAGATGTAGACACCCACCTTGGCGTACTTGGTGTCGAAGACCGGGTAGCCGCCGTTGCCGGGGGTGAAGAAGTACTTCTCCCAGAAGCCCGAGGTCTGCGGGATGTGCTGCTTGCGGTACTTGCCGAGGTAGGTGCCGTCGGCGTCGATGACAGCGGCCGTGTTGTAGTAAATGCCGCGGCCGACCTTTTCGTAGACCGGCACCACGATGACCATGTTCCACTTCTTGGCATACTCGGACATCAAGTCGGTGGTGGGACCCGGGACGGACTCCGCGGCGTCGTACCAGCGCTTGTCCTGGCTTGGGCAGAAGTAGGGGCCGTTGAAGATCTCCTGCAGGCAGAGGATCTGAACGCCCTTTTCACCCGCCTCGTCGATGAGGGGCAGGTGCTTGTCCAGCATGGCTTGCTGGATGTCGGCGACAGGCACCGACTCGTCGTTGACGGGGTTGCCGCACTGGATGAGTCCACAGCGCACGATCTGGGGCATGGGGGTCTCCTGGGGTCAGGGCCGCTTCAGGTACGGCCGACAATATGGCGAGGAGGTGACGGAGGGGCGGGCAGTTTCTGTGTTCGACGGAGTCACTGCGACAGGGCAGCGCGCCGTCCAGTCATCGAAGAGATGAGTGAGAAGGCTGCTTGGTTTTCGCGAGATGAGTGTCAGTGGGAGCCCTTCTTGTGTCGCAGCTTGGCGCCGTGGACAAGGTGGTCGTTCCAGCTGGCAGGGCCGAAGCCGTTGTCGACCTCCACCATCGAAATGCAGTCATCGACGGGGCAGACGATCTGGCAGAGGTTGCAGCCTACACACTCCGACTCATCGATGATGGGCACCCGCGACTCGGGGGTGAGGTCCGCTGCATTGGGGGAGGGGTGGATGCACTGGTGGGCGCCGTCATGGCAGGCCACCAGACAGGCCTGGCAGCCAATGCAAGACTGGCTGTCGATCTTGGCGACAATCTCGTAGTTGAGGTCGAGCTGGCCCCAGTCGGTGTAGTTGGGGATGGCCTTGCCCACCATCTGGTCGAGCGTGTCGAAGCCCTTGTCCTTCATGTATTGGGACAGGCCTTCGTTCATGTCCTCGACGATGCGGTAGCCCTTGAGCATCACCTCGGTGCACACCTGCACGCTGGACGAGCCCAAGAGGATGAACTCGACGGCATCGCGCCAGCTAGTGATGCCTCCGATGCCGCTGATGGGCACGTTGAAGCGGGGGTCCCGCGCCAGCGCCGCGGTCATGTGAAGGGCGATTGGACGCACCGCTGCACCACAGTAGCCACCATTGCTCGACTTTCCGCCGACCACGGGCTGGGGCACGAAGTTGTCGATGTCGACACCGATGATGCTCTTGATGGTGTTGATGAGGCTCACGCCGTCGGCGCCCCCCGCCTGGGCTGCCACACCGTGAGGCACGATGTCGCCCACATTGGGGGTGAGCTTCACCAACACAGGCACGTTGGCGTACTCCTTGACCCAGCTTGTGATGCGCTCGTTGACCGCGGGTTCCTGGCCCACCGCCGAGCCCATGCCGCGCTCACACATGCCATGGGGGCAGCCAAAGTTGAGCTCAAGGCCGTCGGCGCCGGCGTCCTCGGAGCGCATGATCATCTCACGCCACTCCTCTTTGGTCTCCACCATCAACGACACGATGACGGCGTGCTTGGGGTATCGGCGCTTCACTTCGGCAATCTCGCGGAAGTTCACGTCGAGGGGGCGGTCGGTGATGAGCTCGATGTTGTTGAAGCCCACACCGGCGGCACCCTTCCAGCGAATCGCTCCGAAGCGGCTCGACACGTTCTGGATGGGCTGGCCGAGGGTCTTCCAGACAGCGCCACCCCAGCCGGCATCGAAGGCGCGCATCACCTGCTCGCCGGAGTTGGCGGGGGGTGCGCTGGCCAGCCAGAAGGGATTGGGGGAGATGATTCCCGCTGTGTTTGAAGTCAAGTCGGGCACGGGATGCTCCTTCAGGCCTGGGTGCTGAGATAGGCGTGGATGGCGATGGCGGCGTCGCGCCCTTCGGCCACTGCATTGACCACTTCGGTGCCGCCGTTTGCGCAGTCACCGCCGGCGTAGACCCCGGGGCGGCCGGTCGCTTGTCCCTCCCCGACCTTCACACAACCCCACTCGTTTTCGACACCTTCGAGAGTCGAGACGAGCTCGCCCAGCTTGGACTGACCAATCGCGAGGTAGACCCGGTCGGCGGAGAGCACATGCTCGCTTCCATCGATGGGTTGCTTGTTTTCGTCGAGACGGAGGCAGCGGACACCCGTGACCTTGCCGTCGGAACCTTCAAAGCCGATGGGTTGGGTCTGCCAAGCAGCAACGACCCCTTCGACCTTGGCGGAGGCCCACTCGTGGGCGTAGCCACTCATGCGGGCTTCGGTGCCGCGGTAGGCCATGGTGACGTGGGGTACACCCAGCACCCGAAGCTCGCGAACGACGTCGAGCGCGGTGTTCCCACCACCGACCACGATCGCATGGGTCACCCCGGAGAGGTCCTCAGTGCCGGTCTTGAAGCGCTCGATGAAGTCGACTGCACCTTCGACCCCGGCGAGGTCTGCCCCCTTCGCGGCGAGGCGGCTGTCGGGCCCCAGGCCGAATGCCAGGAACAGCGCGTCGTGGCGGTCCTCCAGCTCAGCGAAGGACACATCTGCGCCGATCTCCACGCCGGTCTGTACGTCGATGCCGCCGATGGACAGCACCTGTGCGACCTCTTCCATCGCGCGGTCCGCCGGCATCTTGTAGGGCGCGACCCCGGTGGCGTTGAGTCCGCCAAGTCGCTCGCGCTTGTCGTAGATGGTGACCGCGTGGCCATCTCGGCGGAGGCGGTGCGCACATGCGAGTGCCGCTGGACCCCCCCCGACGATGCCCACACTCTTGCCGCTGTCTTCGCCTGCGGAGTAGAACTCCCAGCCTTCCGCGAATGCCGCGTCGGTGGCGTAGCGCTGGAGCTTGCCGATCTGAATCGGGGGCACGCCCATGTGGTTGTAAACGCAGTCCCCCACGCACAACACCTCGACCGGACACACCCGCGCACAGCTCATTCCGAGGATGTTGCTGTCAAAGATGGTGCGGGCCGAGCCTTGCACGTTGTCCGTGGCGATCTTGCGGATGAAGGTGGGGATGTCGATGCCGGTGGGGCAGGCCGTGATGCATGGTGCGTCGTGGCAATACAGGCACCGATTGGCCTCTACACGGGCTTGGTTCGACGAGTAGGCCGGCTTGAAGTCGGAGAAGACTGACTCGGACCGGTCCGCGGGCAGCTTCGACATGCGCTCTCCTGGACCGCGGCATCATACGGCATGCGAGCGCTCGCTTCGGCTCCCGGTGCAGTCCAGCCATCGGCCGAATCGAGTCATCTGCTACCCTCGGCCACCTTGCTGGGAGGCACGATGGACTCCTTGATGTTCTGGAAGGTCGTCGGTGTCGCGCTCTACCTCGCGGTCTTACTGGGCATCGGGGTGGTCGCGAGCCGTCGCACCAAAGACCTCCGCGACTACTACGCGGCTGACAAGGGGCTCGGCTTCTGGGCGGTGGCCTTCAGCGCGCGCGCGACAGGTGAGTCGGCCTGGCTGCTGCTTGGCCTCACTGGGATGGGCGCCGCACTCGGTGTTCGCGGTTTCTGGGTGGTGCTCGGAGAGGTGCTGGGTGTGGTGGGTGCTTGGCTGCTGCTGTCCAAGCGCTTTCACCGCCTCACCACGCGCTACGACGCCATTACCGTGCCCGACTACCTAGAGGCGCGCTTTCGACAGGGGCCTGGCAAGAGCCGCTCGCTGCGGGTGGTCGCGGCCTTGGCGCTCACGGTGTTCGTCACCATCTATGTGAGCGCCCAGATCGACGCGACGGGCACTGCCTTCGAGAGCTTCCTCGGCATGAATTGGTTCGCCGGTGCTCTGCTCGGCTTTGCCGTGGTGATGGCCTATTCGGTGACTGGTGGGTTTCTGGCGGTGGTGTGGTCGGACGTGTTCCAGGGCACTCTGATGTTTCTGGGTCTCGTCGCGCTTCCGGTGGTCGGACTCATCGCGCTGGGAGGACCCGGCAACATGGTGGACAAGCTCGCCGTCACCGACCCCACGCTGCTGATGCTGTCTGGGCCGGGCGGATGGACGGCGCTCACGGTGATGGGCACCCTCGGGTTGGCGCTCATTGGGCTTGGCTTTCTCGGCTCGCCACAGATCTTTGTGCGCTTCATCGCCCTGCGCGACGAGGCCGAGATTCCCAAGGGCGCCGGCGTGGCCTTCGTGTGGACCTTGCTCGCGGACAGTGGCGCAGTGCTCACCGGAATGGTCGGGCGCGCGTGGCTTACGGGTCCGGGTGACATCGTCGAAAAGGCGCTCGGCAATGGCGCTCAAGACGTGCTGCCTCAGCTGGTGGAAGCCCTCTTGCCGGCTGCCCTGGTGGGCCTCTTCATCGCCATCGTGCTCTCGGCCATCATGTCCACCGTCGACTCGCTGCTGGTTGTGGCGAGCAGTGCCGTGGTGCGCGACCTGTACCAGCAGGTTCTCCACCCCGAGCTCAAGGACGACCAGCTGATGGGTCTGTCCCGCGGTGCGACTCTGCTGCTGGGGCTCGTGGCGCTCGTGATTGCTGTATCCATGGGCTTTCTTGTGGAGGGGAGAACCGTGTTCTGGTTCGTCGTGTTTGGGTGGTCTGGCATTGCGGCCACCTTCTGTCCCACGATGATCTTGTCGCTGTTCTGGAGTCGGATGACCGCGAAGGGGGCCTTGGCCGCCATGGTCGTGGGCTTTGTGGGGGTGCCGCTGTTCAAATTCGGAGCCACAAGCTTGCCCGGCGCCGGCCCCTACTTTGCCGAGCTGGCCGAGCTGCCGCCCGCGTTCCTCTTGAGCTTTGTGGCCGGCGTGGTGGTGAGTCTCCTCGACCGCACGGGCCAAGCAGAACTCGAAGCTGCCGGGGTGGTGGAGGAGCTCGCTGAAGCATCGGGATAGGGGCTCGGCTCAATCGCCCGCGGCGGTCTCGTCGAGGTAGCCGAGGGCGCGCAGCTGCTCAAAGGTCTCTTGGTCGTCAATGCTGGATGACTCGATGGGTTCGACCGGCCTGAGGTTGCCCCGAGTGCGCTGGAGCGTGTCGCGCAGCCGGTTGGCCTGAGCTTGTGCGTCGTGCCCGGTGTAGCGGGTGGTCTCACTGCCATCGGGAGCCACTGTCCAGACCTCTGCGGTGCGCCTCTTCTGGTTGAGCACGAGCCGCAGATCACCGTCCGTGATGCTCACGAGAGGGTCTCCGTAGAGGGTGTTCTCGGAGATCGCGACCGGCTTTCCGGCAGGCGGCGAAGCGGCGATGACCAGGAGATCGTTGCCGCTGGAGAGCTTCGGGCGCGCGGCTCCTCCCAGTCGCACCAACATCTGGAACAGGTCGGTGTGTTGGACCACTGTGGACGACACGCCGGGCGTGAGGTCCGGGCCTGTGACCAGCAGTGGGGTGCGCACCAGCTCCCCGTAGAGGCTGTGACCGTGCTCGAAGCCACCGTGGTCCCAGAATTCCTCGCCATGGTCAGCCGTGACCACCGTCCAGCTCGGGCGGGCGCGGGAGCTCAGAGCGTCGAGGAGGCGACCGATGGCCCGGTCTGCGGTGCGGATTTCGGCATCGTAGAGCGCGAGGATGGCGTCGCGGTCGGCGCCTTCAGGCTTGATGAGACCCTCCGCCACCGCCTTGCTCAGGGCGGGCTCTTGGACGATGTGGGGCACGGCAGGCGCCTCTGGACCCGGGTGGGCTTCTCGCGCCCAGTCTGGTGGGTTGTAGTCGAGGTGGGGCTCCATGAGGTGGACCACCAGGAAGGCGGGATCTTGCTGGGCGTCGAGCCACTGCAGCGAGAGGTCGACCGTCTGCTCTGCGGTGCGGTGGTCGCTGTTGTTGGCGCCATGCCAGTCGTAGTGTTCGAAGCCTTGCGCCAGACCGAATTCGCGTGCCAGGAAGGTGTTGTTCATCACCGCACCGGTGGCGTAGCCCGAGGACTTCAGCGCCTCGGCGAGCGTGGTGGTGGTCTCGGGAAGACGACCGTAGCGGTGGGCGTCGGTGGGGGACCGCCCCACCCGGTGGACGTGAGGGAGCTGTCCGGTGAACAGCGATGAAAAGGACGCGAGTGTCCAGCCGGAGTGGGCATAGGCCCGGTCGAAGCGCAGTCCTCTGGTCGCCATCTCATCGAGAATGGGGGAGGGGGAGGGGACGTTGCCATAGCACCCGAGCCGGTCGGCCCGGAGCGTGTCGACCACCACCAAGACGATGTCAGGACGGGGGTCTTTGGTGGGTCCGTTGACGGGTTCCGGGACCTGGGCTTCGAGGCTGCATGCGCTGAGAACGGCCAGTGTGGAGAGCGATGTGCACAGACGACGTCGCATCGACATCCAAGAGAGTCGGGGTGCCGCACAAAGATTGACCTCGGTAACCCTCGACTCGGAGGCGAGA
>Ga0315321_10000811_pt1 | contig 23843 bp, 20 predicted proteins | sample M180m21515metaG_FD_203464 | JGI IMG/M metagenome (GOLD analysis project Ga0315321, IMG submission 203464) | Ammonia-oxidizing marine archaeal communities from Monterey Bay, California, United States - M1 80m 21515 | ecosystem: Environmental > Aquatic > Marine > Intertidal zone | place: USA...
GACCTGCTGATCTGGGAAGGTGCGACGGATAACGAAGATGGCACAACGGGCGCGGGCTTTGTTGTCTTCGGCGGGCAGGCGCTGAATGGCTTCCAGGCGATCACGGCCCTAGACGATCCTGGCGTTGGGCTGCGTTTGAAGGCGGCGAACTTAGTGGACTACAAAGCTATCGGCATTGGTGACATCAATGGCGATGGGCTAGGCGATATCTATGTCGGTGCCGCGCCCGACCTGGATGATGGCGGCGGCGTTGTCATCTTTGGCGTGGATGACAGCGGCATTGAGATTGATTTCGCGAATTTAGATGGCAGTGACGGCTTCCGCGTTGTGGCGCAGGTCGGCGAAAGTCTCACTCTTGGTTCGACGAACAATGTGGCTGCTGCTGGCGTCTTCTATGGCGACGGCCTGAATGATTTCGCAATCGCGGCGCCGTTCCTGAACAATGGCGGCAACAACCTCGGTTCCGTCTTCGTCGTGTTTGGTCAAGTTGGCGGTTTCGGGCCGACATTCGATGTGACGTCACTGAACGGACAGAATGGCTTCCGTATCGATGGCGATACGGACATTCTGCAGCATCGCTTGGTTAACATCCGTAATGCTGGCGACGTGAATAATGATGGCTTTGACGACATCCTGATTTCCAGCGTTCAGACGCAATCCTGGCATATTGTGTTAGGGTCGGACCAAGGCTTTTCGCCTTCGTTGAGCATTGCGAATCTAGATGGGGCAGACGGCTTTGAAGTTACCGGGTTTGGCAGCAATGTCGGCTCAAATGATTCAACATCGGCAGGCGATTTCAACGGCGATGGCATCAGTGATCTCGCGTTTGACGACAATTTTTCGAACGGCTTAGCAGGCCGCGCGATCATCATGTTTGGCCGCGACGACGGCTTTGCGGCGTCTGAAAATGTCGAGACACTTAGTGACGATCAAGGCTTCATCATCAATGGCGATACGGCGAACGAACGGTTTGGCGTTATTGGCCGACAGCCAGGCGACGTAAACGGCGACGGCTTCTCCGACATCTTGATCGGCGCACCGGGCGCAACCGGTGGCAATGGTGAATCCCACTTAGTCTTCGGCGCAAGCCAAGTTGATGAGCTAGGCACGGGCGCTGCCGGAACCTTAAATGGCAGCGGCAACGATGAGGTCATTTTCGGCCTTGGCGACAATGACACACTGCGTGGCGGCAATGGCGACGACACGCTGAAAAGCGGCGACGGCAACGACATCCTGGTCGGCCAGGGCGATGACGATATCCTCATTGGCGGTGTTGGCATTGACCGGCTGAATGGCGGAACGGGCGAAGAGGTTATGCGCGGCGGCGACGGCAACGATATCTACACCGTCGACAACGTGAAAGACGTCGTGGTGGAACGCTTTGGCGAAGGCATAGACCGCATCAACACATCGGTTAGCTGCACTAATCCGGGCCATGTGGAATTGCTTGTGGTTGATCCTGGCAGCCAAGGTCTATTCCTGACAGGCAGCGTGTTCCGGGATCAGATTTCAGGTGCTAATAAAATCAGCATCGGCGATGTAATCGACGGTAGAGGTGGCAATGATTTGATCGTTGGTAAAGTTGGGGATGACATCCTCAACGGGGGCGACGGCAATGACTGTCTGTTCGCCAATTCGGGCGCTGGCACCTTGAATGGTGGCCTTGGCAACGATGTCATGACCGGCCAGAAGGGAATCGATACCTATGAGTTCGATATGTCACCGGGCCGGGATTCCATCACTGATTTCACGACGAGTGAGGACATTCTTGACGTCAGCAGCTTCTTTACTGACTTGGCCGAAGTGCAAGCTGCAACGGTTGATGTTGGCGGCAGCGCCCAGATCACATTTGGTCCGGGCGGTAACTTCTTGACATTGATTGGCGTTACCGAAGCTGAGCTTTCCAGCGGCGATTTCGTATTCGGCCCGGGAATAATGTAAGGCGGGTTTGCTGGAAAGGCGCCTACTCCAGCGTCTCCAACAGCCGGATAATCAACTGCGTGCGCGGTTTGATGGAGGTGATGAGGAGGCGCTCTTCCTCGGTATGGGCGCCGTCACCGTCTACGCCCAGGCCGTCTAGCGTCGGGATCCCGAGGGCTGCGGTAAAGTTGCCGTCGCTGAACCCGCCGGTAGCAGTGTCATCCAGGCTTTCCATGCCGATATCGAGCGCCAGCGCTTCTGCGCGTTCATGCAATTCGGCGATGGCGTCCGTCTTGGGATAGGGCGGACGGTTCAGGCCGCCTTCAATCTCCAGCCGCACCTCTGGGTCCACCGGCGAAAGGCTGTCCATGACGGCGCAAGTTGCTTCGGCGGAGACATCATCCGGCAGGCGGATATCGACTTCGATCTCCGCTAAGGCTGGGCGCACATTGGCACCGCTGCCGCCGGTCCATAGGCCGACATTGGCCGTGACGCCGGTCTCGTAATCGGTCAGCGCTTCGATCTTGGCGATTTGGCGGGCGGTTTCCAGTACGGCGCTAACGCCATCCTGATGACGCATTCCAGCATGGCTTGGGCGGCCATGGGCGCGGATCACGTAGCGGGCGCAGCCCTTGCGCGCGGTCACGACTTTATTGCCGTCACGGCCCGGCTCCAGCACCAGCACGTACTTATTCGCTTGCCCCAGCGCCTCAATCAGATCGCGGCTGGTTGGGCTGCCAACCTCTTCATCCGGCGTGAACAGGAATGTGACCGGCAGCGGCGTTTCCCGCCCAGCGCGCACGAATTGCCGAAGTGCTGCGACGCCCAAGCACGCGCCGCCCTTCATGTCGTAGACACCGGGGCCATAGAGATAGCCGTCGCGCTCTTCCAATTTCAGCCCTTCATCGATCGTGCCGTGGGGATGCACCGTATCGAGATGCGCCATGATCAGGATTCCTGGCCCATCGCCGCCCCAAGGGGAGCGCGCAATGACACAATCGCCAAAGCCGTCACGGCCAGGGCGGCGCGTAATGTCCATGCCCAGCGTCTCCATTGCGTTCTCCGCCACGTCGACAACCTTGTTAACAGCGACGCCATCCTTGGATGGGGATTCAATGCCAGCCCATTCCTTGATGTCAGCCAGGATTTCAGCTTCATCGACCTCTGGGATATTGGCTTGTGGGGTGGTGCTGGGCGTGCTCATGGGGCGTCCTCCGAATTGGCGCCATCCAAGATTTGAACGGTCTCTGGGGTTATCGTCTCAATCAGGCTGGCGAGAAGCGCGCAACGCGGGGCGATTGATGAGACCAACAAGTGCTCATCCAACGTGTGTGCACCAGCGCCATCGACACCAAGGCCATCGAGTGTGGGAACGCGCATAGCTGCAGTGAAATTCCCGTCACTGCCACCACCCGTTTGCGGCACAGTTTCAAGATTAATCCCGACTTCGCCAGCAAGCCCGTGCGCATGATCAAAGAGAGCGGAGACGCCAGCTGTGCGTTCCATCGGTGGGCGGTTCAAGCCACCCTTTATCTCCAGCGTGACGCCAGGAATTTCAGCCTCCAGGGCCTGCATTCGCGCATCAATCTCAGCCGCAAGCTCAAGGGTCGGTATGCGGATATCTATTTCAGCCGTTGCCCGTGATGGGATGACGTTGACCGCAGTGCCCGCTTCAATGACCCCAACATTTACGGTGACGCCCTTGCCGTAGTCAGTCATCGCTTCCAGACCGACAGTCTTGGCGGCGATCTCCCGGATAGCGCTGACGCCATCCTGGTGGCGAGACCCTGAATGGGCCGGTCGGCCTGTGGCTGTCAGGTAGTAGCGGGCTGCTCCCTTGCGGGCGGTAACAATCTTGCCGCCTTCCCGGGCCGGCTCGACGACCAGCGTTACAGCGGCGCGGCGGGCCTCAGCCTCAATGGCGTCTTTGCTGGTAGGGCTTCCTGCTTCTTCATCCGGCATGACCATAATCGTGACTGGCATGGCAGGGCCGCTGCCAAGCTCCTGCAGCGTTTTAATCGCCTGAAGCGCTAAATATGCCCCGCCTTTCATGTCATAGATGCCTGGGCCGTACAGCTTGTCGCCATCCCGCTTGAACGGCAGGGTCTCCAAGGTGCCAATCGGATGGACCGTATCGGCGTGGGTTAGCATGAGGAGGCGAGGGCCATTGGCGGCGGGCTGGGTTTCCAGTTTCACAATATCGCCATAGCCATCGCGACCGGGCGTACGGCTGACTGTGAGGCCAACGGATTCCGCTTCCTGAATAACCAAATCCATCATGGCGTTGACGGCATTTGCGTCTGGGCTAGGGCTTTCTTGCTCCACCCAAACCTTCAAGGTTTCAATGATGGCGTCAGTATCCATAGCGGCTAGCAGGCGGGCAGGGTCCGTCACATTGGTGCTCCAGGGCGAGTGTTCATGGTGATTCCTACAACGGGTGGCGCGCAGCTGACCATCCCTTCATATGTAGACCACTTGTGTTCAGCCCTTGAAGTCTGGGTGCGGGGTCACCACATCTTCCAGGCTGGGCTTTTGGGCCAGTGAGGGCGTGGTCGCAAGTTTTGGGATCATTGTTCTGTCGTTTTAAACGCGTTCGCTTGAAGGAGGTGCGCGATGCCAAGATTGGCGGCTTTTAATAGCCCGCTCATGCTGGGTTTTGACCATCTGGAACGTCTCGTCGAGAGCGTCGCGAAAGCCTCATCCGAAGGCTATCCACCCTACAATATTGAACAAACAGGGCCAGAGGGCCTACGTATTACGTTGGCCGTCGCAGGCTTTCGTCGTGAAGATATGGATGTCCAGGTTGAGGATAACCAGTTGATTGTCCGTGGTGTGCAGCCGGAAGATGATGGCGACAAGGTGTTTCTGCATCGTGGCATCGCTGGCCGACAGTTCCAGCGCCGGTTCGTCCTGGCTGAAGGGATCGAAGTCGGGTCCGCCACCATAGAAAATGGCCTTCTGCACATCGACCTGCAGCGACCGAAGCCTGGAAGCCGGGTTCGCACGATTGATATCCAGGGCGGTTGAACGCCCATCCGTAGCTCGTGGAGCGAGACTATGACGAAGTATCAGACTGAAGTGGAAATGACCGAAATGGCTGGGAACCAAGTTGACCTTGAGTCGCTTGGATTGTCTGAGGTCGCGTATTTAAAGGCTGCCGTCGTCGATGAAATGCCGGGGTTCGCAATCTACGCAGCAAACGGTGTTGCAATCGGGTTTGCACCTGAGAGGGACCAGGCGATTGGAGCGATTATGTCCAATGAAATGGCGCTTGCAGCGGTTCACTAATCATTTGTCTTTGAAGTGTCATGGAATTGGCGCTGACGGGGGGCGTTGCTTTCGTTAGTGTTGGCAGATGCAGAAATCCGCCGATTCTTTCCTGAGAACACTATTCCATGCAGCTGTTGACCGGGCTGACCCGGGCGGCGTGCTGGCTGGCGCTCTACCGCAGCAGCCGGTCACTGGACGGGTTATCGTTCTGGGCGCAGGCAAGGCCGCTGCGTCCATGGCGGCTGCGTTTGAGGCAGCCTGGACCCGCCCGTTAGAGGGGCTGGTAGTAACCCGTTACGGCCATGGCGTGGCGCTAAAACAGATTGAGCTTGTGGAAGCTAGCCATCCTGTGCCTGATACAGCAGGTGCTGAAGCCTCCGCAAGGATACTAGCGCTAGCGGAGAGTGCGGGTGCTGATGATACGGTCATATTCCTGGCATCCGGCGGTGCATCCGCGCTGCTGAGTGCGCCAGCCGCTGGTATATCGCTTGACGAAAAGCGGGCGCTCACAAGTGCTTTGCTGAAGTCTGGCGCCACGATCCATGAAATGAATGCCGTGCGAAAACATTTATCTGCGGTGAAGGGCGGGCGGTTAGCGGTCGCTGCTGCTCCTGCGAGACTTTTGACATTAGCGATTTCGGACGTCCCAGGTGATGATCCCGATGTGATTGGCTCTGGCCCGACTGTGCCTGATGCTTCCACATTAGCAGACGCCAAGACGGTACTGACGCATTACGGCATCGAGCCAGCCCCAAGTATTCAGGCACGTCTGAATGCGTCCGAGGCTGAAACGCCAAAACCAGGCGACCCCGCCTTTGAACGCGCGACGTTCCATATGATTGCTACACCTCAGGCATCGCTTGAGGCGGCACGGAATATGTCGGTTGAGGCAGGGTTAGCTGCGCCTATTCTGTCTGACCGGATTGAGGGTGAGGCGCGTGACGTCGCTAAGGTGCTGGGTGCCTTAGCGCTCGCGTCCTCGGTAACAGGCGATCCGTTTGCGTCGCCAGCGGTTCTGCTCTCCGGCGGCGAGACTACGGTTACCGTCCGCGGCGGTGGTCGCGGCGGTCGCAATGTTGAATTTCTCCTGGCACTCGCGATTGCGCTGGATGGCGCAGACGGGATTTCTGCCATCGCCTGCGATACAGATGGCATTGATGGCAGTGAAGATAATGCCGGTGCTGTTATTACGCCGACGACCCTAGCGCGGGCACAATCTTTGGGCATAGATGTACAAGCGCGCCTTGCGGACAATGATGCCTATAGCGTATTCGCGGCATTGGGCGATCTCGTAATGACAGGCCCGACGCTAACGAATGTAAATGATTTTCGGGCCATTTTGGTCGGCGGAGAGTTTGGGGGACAGGACTGATATGAGCTTGATGCACATACGTCGGCGCCGGAACGTCAAGATCGTCGCCACGCTTGGCCCCTCAACAACGAGCTATGAGGAAATCCGCGCGGTTTTTGAGGCGGGTGCAGATGTCTTCCGCCTGAACTTCAGCCACGGCGAGCATGCCGACCACGCGGCCCGCATGAAAATCATCCGTCAGATTGAAAAAGAAGCGCATCGGCCCATCGGCGTTATGGCTGACATGCAAGGTCCAAAGCTTCGGATGGGGCGCTTTAAAGGCGGCAAAGCGACATTGAAGGCCGGGCAGGCATTCCGCCTGGACCTTGACGAGAATAATGAAGGTGATGAAACGCGCGCACCGCTTCCGCACAAAGAAATTTTCCAAGCGCTAGAACCTGGGGCTGAAGTGTTGATGGATGATGGCCGCATCCGAATGGAAGTGGTCTCACTAAAGTCAGACAGCGCGGAGATGAGAGTTACTGCGGGCGGCGATCTCTCAGATCGCAAGGGTGTGAACTTGCCAGGTGTTCTGCTCCCTGTATCGCCGCTGACCAAGAAAGATCGCATCGACCTTGAATACGCAATCAGCACTGGTGCTGATTGGATTGCATTGTCATTCGTGCAGCGTCCAGATGATTTAGCCGAAGCCCGTGCGCTGATTAAGGGACGCGCAGGACTCCTGACAAAGTTTGAAAAACCCGCCGCAATTAAACAGATGGACCAACTTGTTGAGCTTTCAGATGCAGTCATGGTCGCGCGTGGTGACCTCGGTGTTGAGACGCCGCCGGAAGATGTTCCACTAGCGCAGAAGCAATTGATCCGCGCATGTCGCCTTCAAGGTAAGCCCGTCATCGTCGCAACCCAGATGTTGGAAAGCATGGTTACGGCACCCGCACCAACCCGGGCTGAAGCGTCTGATGTGGCGACGGCTGTGTTCGATGGCGCTGACGCCGTTATGCTTTCTGCTGAAACGGCTGCCGGCCAGTATCCGGTGGAGGCCGTATCGATGATGGACCGGATTGCAGTGCGGACGGAAAGCGATCCCGGCTATCGGGATGCGTTAAATGCCACGCGACATGACCCTGATCCGACCGCGGCGGACGCTATTTCACGCGCGGCACGGCAGGTGGCTGAAACGATTTCGGCTGCAGCTATCGTGACCTACACGACGTCTGGCTCAACAACGCTCCGTGCCAGTCGCGAGCGAGCCGAAGCGCCGGTGTTGGGGCTAACATCCAAGGTCGAGACGGCACGGCAATTGGCGCTAGCCTGGGGTGTACGGCCTGAGCACACAGCAGACGTAACTGATTTCTCTGAAATGGTGCGTAAGGCATGTGCCATTGCTTATGATCGAGATCTGGCCAAGCTGGGTGACCGGATTGTCGTTACGGCGGGCGTGCCATTCGGGACGCCGGGCTCGACCAATGTTTTGCGCATTGCCTGGATTACAGGGGATGTAGCGTGAGTTTTGAAGGAATGCTGAATGTCTAAAGCTGTTGAGGCGCGGCTGGCCGCCACGGTAATTTTGGCGCGTGATGCGAGCGATTCCATGGAATTATTCATGGTTGTTCGCCACCACCAGATCGATTTTGCATCCGGCGCCTTGGTGTTTCCGGGCGGGTCAGCGACCGCCAGTGACCGCGATCCACGGGTGCGGGCGGTGTCCGATGGTGCTGATGGCCTCAACGATGACACACTGGCAGCTAATGTCGCTGCGATCCGGGAGTCTTTCGAGGAATGTGGCGTATTATATGCGCGCCCAAATGGCTCTGAAGCGCTGGTCGATGGCGTGCGAGCTGCAGAACTCGGCGATAAATACCGGGTAGATCTTGAGGCCGATAAAATCGGTATGGCTGATATCGCTGAGACCGAAGGTCTGCGCATCGCCGTTGATCGTATGGTGCATTTCGCACATTGGATCACACCGCCGCACATGCCAAAGCGCTTTGATACGCATTTTTTCATCGCTGAAGCGCCTATGGATCATGTTTTGGCCCATGACGGCCATGAGAACGTCGATTCCGTTTGGATTTCGCCGCTTCAAGCGTGTGATGATGCTGACGCTGGCACCCGCACCGTGATCTTTCCAACACGGCTGAACATTGAAAAAGTAGGCCAAAGCCCAAGCGTATCCGCTGCAATCGCGCGCGCGCGTAAAGCACCAGTTGTGACCGTTCTGCCAGAGTCCGAAAAGGTCAAAGGTGGGCGGATCATGCGCATTCCCGAGGCTGCTGGCTATGGAGCAGCGGAACTCTTTGTTGAAGGCGGGTCTGGCAAGGCCGCCCGTATCCGGTACCCGGATGGAACAGAGCGCACGACGTCAATCGCTATGAAGCCAATCCACGACGTCGATTAGCCGACATCGAAGTCCAAGAGCGCTGCCAGTCCTTCACCACCGGCGCCGGGCTGTGTGATTGGTGATGCGCTTACGGTCTCGGGGCGGAGGACGCCTGTCACGGTCAATGTTGTCATGAATTTGCGCAGCAGTGGGACAGTGAAGGTGGCCAGTCGGATTGGTGGCGCTAGCAACACAATGCTGAAGACGCCAAGAATGGTCGCGATATTCTCCAAAATGTCAGCGCCAATCGCGCCAAATGCTGCAGCAGCTGCATAAATCGCAGCAGAAAATACGGCCCAGGCGAGGCCCATTGAGATTGCAAAGAGTGCGATATAAGCAACGACGATTGTCGTTGATAGCTCAGACTTGAAGCCAAGGTCTGCGATGCGAACATAGGCAACCGTGCGCCGGGCCTCAATCGTCCGGTAGGCGATGTAAGATACGCCCAGGGTGAAGGGCAGTAGCAGATAGCAGCCGATCCATAACCATGTGAGCCGTCCTGTAGGGAGGTCACACTGCATGCGCTGGTCGCCCATCCAGACATTATTGTTCAGATATCTGATTTGGCGCGCGCGCAAATTACCGAAGCTGAAACCCGCCGTTAGCACCAGCAAGATATAGCCCGAGAATGTGATCCAGAGGTAGCGTAGTGCCGATCCACCCTGCGCGCCGCGCACACCGCGCCAGAGCGTCCTGGAAAGGCGGTATCTTCGTGCTTGAAAAGCGCCAATGGGCATAAGTACAGCCCATACCAGGCCAAACAGGCCGACCTCCCAAAGCGAGCCATCCCCATCAGAAAAAATGAATGGCGCAATGCTGGCGATTAAAAACAGCGGTGCCAGGAGCGTCACGACAATCAGGAAGCTGCGGAAAAGTTCTAGCCCATTGCCAGTATATTCCAACGGCTCTTTATCGATCTCCAGATGGCCCCAGATAAATTGGCGGACGGCGGCTTTCGCCCAAAAGCGATAGACGCCAGCTGTCACCATGATGATCAGCGTCAGCTTGCTGAACAGGCGGAGCGCATCACCTTCAGTCCCCGTGAATGCGAGGCCAACGCCCGGCGCTTCGGCTACGGCATCGCCAGCGCTGTCATGGGGCTTGGGGTCCCAGGGACGACGGCGGGGTTTGGAAATTTCGAGATCCGGCATAAAATGCTCTTTAGACTAGGAACTTTTAGCAGGATAGCCGCAAATGCCTCGACGCGCTTTCATTTTCGGCCTTGGATTTACAGGTAAGCGATTTGCTGACGCCCTCCAGGTCAAGGGCTTCCAAGTCAGCGGGACGACCCGAAGCGGCAAGGCGGTCAATGACATTGAGACGTTTGCCTATGGACCGGACGCAGCAACGTTAAGTGATGTGGCGATGCTTGATGAGGCGATGCATGTGCTTTTGTCCGTGCCGCCCGGTGCCGATGGCGACCCAGTGCTTCATGACTTTGGCGAAAGGCTGGCGGCAAATAAGAATCTGGAATGGGTCGGCTACCTCGGCACAACGGGGGTTTATGGCGACCGTGATGGGGGGGAGGTGGACGAGACATCTGCGCTAAACCCAAGCGGGGAACGTGGCGCTAGGCGCGTTGCGGCAGAGGCAGGGTGGCTGAAGCTATATCAAGACCATGGCTTGCCGCTGCACATCTTCCGGCTGGCCGGGATCTATGGCCCAGGCCGTAACGCGCTGGCTCAAGCGAAGGCCGGAACCGCAAGGCGTTTGATCAAGCCAGGCCATAAGTTCAGCCGCATTCACGTTGATGACATTGTGCAGATTCTGCTGGCATCAATGGAAAAGCCGAACCACGGTGCTTCCTATAATGTCTGCGATGACAGTCCTTCTGAATCAGCAGATGTAGCGCTCTTTGCGGCAGAACTCTTGGCGCTCGAGCCGCCACCTGCCATCCAGTTCGCAGATGCCGAGCTTTCCCCAATGGCGCGAAGCTTTTATCGGGATAATAAAACCGTCAGCAACGCGCGCATTAAGCAGGAGCTTGGCGTAACGCTCCGCTATCCCTCATACCGCGAAGGGCTTCGCGCCTTGCTAGCAGACTATTCTGCTGGTTGAGGTGTCGGGACCATATTCTGCTCACCGGCCGCTTGCCTTGGTAAAATTAGCGCCGCTGAAACAATTAGGCAGGCCGCTGCCGCTAAGATGAGCAGGATTGTCTGGAAGCCATCTGAATCCGTCGGCGAACGATCTAATACATAGGATGCAAACGGCAGGACCGAGGCGCCAATGGTCAGGTTCAGCATGAACTTGATCGAGAGCACTTTCGCGCGCCACTTATCCGGCACATAGCGGGATAAAACGGCGTCCGTGATCGGAATTTGACCGAAAACAGCCGCCATCGCTAGGAACGCGACTAGGAACAACGTCCAGTCAGCCTGATAAGCCATGATGAAAATGATAACCGGCTGCATGGCAGCAATCGTCACCAAGACGGGCTTGATGGGCCGATTGTCGATAACCCTGCCAACGGCGATCTGCGCAAATGCGGCGGTCGCGTATACAGCGCCAGCCAGCAGGCCCGTTGTTGCGACGTCGGTTGAGATGCCGTTGAGTTTGACCTCAAACAGGCGTGGAATCAGGAAGATCAGTGCGCCAAACACAAATCCACCCCCCATGGTCACAAGCCCCAAGCTGACGAGCGCGCGCTTCCACCCAGCCGCCATACCGACCATAGCTTTCTCACGCGCACTTGCAGGCGGCGCGACAGCTTTTCCCGATCGCACGAAGTACCAGAATGCCAGCCCGATACCTATCGAAAGGATTCCTGGAATGACAAATGCGAGCCGCCAGTCATATGAAGCCAGGATGAACCCGGTGATAAGCGGTGCCGCTGCAACGCCCATATTGCCCCATACACCGTTCACGCCCAGCCGCCAGCCAACCCTACCGCCGCCTTGAATAACCATCGTGATGCCGACGGGGTGGTAGATTGACGCGAAAATACCGACCAATGCTAAGCCAAAACCCAATTGCAGGGGTGTTTCGGCAAAACTGGCAAGGATTGAGGCAACGCCAATTCCGATAAAAAAGACAACAATGAGCGGGTTGCGGCCCCATTTATCCGCCGCTTGGGCCGATAATGGCGCAGCTGCCCCGAACAGCACAGCGGCTGGAGTGCCGTAAACGATCATATCGTCATACCCAAGCCCCCAAGCCTTACCCGCGTCGAAGGCAGCTTTGGCAAAGATCAGCATGAACAAGTGATCGATGAAATGGCCAAGGTTCAAGAATAGAAAGCGGAGGCGTTGCGCGCTCATGAAAGGTAGCTCCGTAAAGCCGCTTGCGGAGAATGCGGCAAGCGGTCAATTTCAGGCTGAAACCTAAGCCAGGAATATCAGCATGTCGAACAAGTGGTCACCGGATACGCTTATCGCCCAGGCCATGGGTGAGATTGAGCCGGTATACAAAGGCGTCGTCCCGCCAATTCATTCGGCGACGACCTATGTCCGTGATCCCGATAATTCCTACCCAACTGGTGTGGCCTATAGCCGGGACGATAACCCAACAACGCGGGCACCGGAGCGGTTGCTAGCCGCACTCGAGCAGGGCGAAGAAGCGTTGTTATTCGCCTCCGGTATGGCATCCGCCGTTGCTGTATTTGAGACCTTGCCAATTGGTGCCCATGTGGTTGCGCAGAACGTGATGTATTGGGGCCTTAGGAAATGGCTCCGATCCAAGGATGAGGCCGGCAGGCTTTCTGTGACATTTGCTGCACTGGAAGAGCCTGGAGCTGCTACTGCTGCGGTGCGAGCTGGTGAAACTAAGCTGGTATGGGCCGAGTCGCCATCGAACCCGCTGTGGCGCGTGGTTGATATCCAGGCCGTTGCGGATGTGGCGCATGGGGCAGGGGCCGTCTTCGCCGTTGACTCTACGGCTGCAACGCCAATTCTCACGCGACCACTAACGCTGGGTGCAGATATTGTTATGCATTCGGCCACTAAATATTTGAATGGTCATTCGGATGTCATTGCAGGCGCTTTGGCGTTCAAAGACAAAGGCCCACTCTGGCAATTGCTCAAAACATATCGCCACGATACAGGTGCCGTGTTGGCTCCGTTCGAGGCTTGGCTGCTTTTGCGCGGCATGCGGACACTGCATATCCGGGTGCGGGCTGCGTCATCCGGCGCGTTGACCCTGGCCCGTCAGTTGCAAAGCCATCCGATGATTGAGCAAGTCCGATATCCGGGCCTTCAAGATGCGCCGGATCACAGCCTTGCCAAGCGGCAGATGGACGGCGGATTTGGCGGCATGCTTTCAATCCAGGTCAAAGGCGGCGAGCAGGCGGCGATTGGGGCTGCTGCCAAAGTCAAAATCTGGAAGCGGGCAACCTCACTCGGTGGTGTTGAGAGCCTGATTGAGCATCGGTCTTCAATTGAAGGCCCGGGATCGCCTGTTCCAACGAACTTGCTGCGTCTCTCCGTTGGAATTGAGGACTCGGCAGACCTTTACGCAGACCTTGACCAAGCGCTTAGCTAGGCGCTGCTTGCGAGGCCACAAGGAATCGCTCAAGCTTTCAGTTCATTCTATGAGCCAAGGAAGCTGATTGATGCCGGACTTTGACGTTATCGTTGTTGGCGCAGGCAATGCCGCCCACGCCGCTGCCTTTTCTGCCCATGAAAATGGTGCCAAGCGTGTTCTGATTTTAGAGAAAGCGCCTGAGGAAGATCGTGGTGGAAACACACACTATTCCGGTGGCCTGCTTCGTATTGCGTTCGAGGAAACGGAGGACCTCCGCCCACTCGTACCAGAAGCTGAGGAAGAGATTTCAGGCTTCTTTGAGGACGTCGAGCCTTACAAAAAGACAGACTTCATGGCCGACCTCATGCGCGTCACCGATGGCAAGACGGACCAGACCTTAGCCAATATCCTGATCGATAACTCTTATGAGACGATCAAATGGATGAAAGAAAAAGCTGGCATTCCCATGGAGCCAGCGACATCCCTGGCCGCAATTAAGGTCGGCAATCGCATCAAGTGGCAAAAGGGTGCCATCATTCGGGCTGAGCATGAAGGTGTTGGCCTTTCTGCACACTGGTTTAAGAACGCGCAGAAGTGCGGGATTGAAGTGCGCTATGGCGCTGCTGTTGTCGGGTTTGTTGAAGACAGCCGTGGCGGCGTTGGCGGCGTTAAAGTGCGCGGGCCGGAAGGCTTGTACGAAGTTTCTGCTGGCGCAGTCGTATTAGGTTGTGGCGGTTTTGAAGCCAATCCAATGATGCGCGGCCAGTATCTTGGCGCGCCCTGGGATCACGCCAAGGTCCGCGGCACCGCCTACAATCAGGGGGACGGCCTTCGGCTGGCGCTTGAGTTCGGCGCGCAGCCTTGGGGTCAGTGGACGGGCCGACATTCAACGCCGATCTCCAATGAATGGCCGGACTTTGCTGACCGTGAGCGGACGGATAAATCCAACCGTTTATCTTACCCCTATGGCGTGATGCTGAACCGTAAAGGTAAGCGCTTCCTGGATGAAGGTGAGGATCTTGGCCTGTATACCTATGCCAAGACTGGTGCCGCCATCCTGGAAGAACCGGGCGCAATGGCATGGCAGATATTTGATCAGCAGACGGTGGAGCACCTGGAAGGCCGTTATGTCACCAGCGATCCAATCCAAGCGGATACGCTGGATGAGCTCATCGATATTCTGGACTTTGATGATCGGGATACAGCGAAGCAATCGCTCCGGGATTACAACGCAGCCGCAGCGGACCCCGGCGGGTTCGATCCATCCCGGAAGGACGGCCTCAGGACATCCGGATTGAATCCTGAGAAAACAAATTGGGCGCTACCGCTGAACAAGCCCCCCTTTGTCGCTTATTCCGCAACTGGCGGCATCACTTTCACATTCGGCGGTGTCAAAGTTTCGGAATCTGCAGAGGTGATGGGCGTTGATTGGCGCCCCATCCCAGGCCTGTTTGCCTGTGGAGAAATGGTAGGCGGACTGTTCCATGGGAATTATCCAGGCGGTTCTGGTCTCGTCTCCGGCGCAGTATTTGGGAAAATCGCTGGCGAGAGTGCGGCTGCTGCATTCCAAACTTGACAGATGCGGCGGCATGCCGTGCAATGTGAGTCTTAAAAAAAAGAATTTCCGGAGCAGGACCGCATCCGGAAAACTGGAGGGAATGTTCCATGGCAGTATCACGCCTGCTTAAAGGGCTCGCGATCGGCGCAGCCGCCATCGGCCTGATGGCGTCGCCCGCTTCGGCGCAAGACAAGACAATCAAAATTGGCGTTATCTATGATTATTCCGGCCCGCTCGCCGGCGGTGGCTCAGAGCTGCAAGCGCTCGGCGCTAAAACCATCATTGATTACTACAATGAGCAGGGCGGCGTTGAAGGCTACAAGATCGAAGCGATCTATGCCGATGCGCAATCCAAGCCTGACATTGCGATCAATGAGGCTGTCCGCCTGATTGAGCAAGAAAAGGTGGATATGCTGCTGGGCTTCTATTCATCCGCCCAGTGCGTTCCGGTTTCGGCGAAGGTCGATAGCCTGAAGAAATTCATGTGGATCACCACCTGCATTTCTCCTGCAGTGCTGAAAGACCGCGGCCTGAAATACGTGTTCCGCCCGCAAGTCCATGGCGGCATGTTTGGTGAGCTTTCCGTTGAGTTCCTCCATGCAAACGCCAAGGAAAAATTTGGCGTTGATCCCGCAGACCTGCGCATCGCGATTATCCACGAAGATGGCCCTTATGGTTCCGGCGTCGCCAGCGGTAACGAAGGCAAGGCTAAGTCACTCGGTATGAAAGTGGTGTTGAACGAAGGGTATGCGGCAACCGCATCTGACCTTTCGGCACTCGTTACCAAGCTGAAGCGCGCCCGTCCGGATGTTATCCTGCATACAGGGTACAACCCGGACATCACCTTGTTCTTCCGCCAAGCCAAAGAGCGTGGATTGAAGTTCAAGGCGCTTATCGGCCATGGTGCCGGTTATGGCGTGGTGGATCAGCTGTATGACGCGCTCGGCGACGATGTTGATTACATCTTCAACGTTGATCCCGTGTCTATTTGGCTGCTCGATCCCAAAACTTTGAAGCCAGGCCTTGCCGCTATGACGGACATGGTTGGCCAAAAGTACTTGGTCGCTAAGCCAGACACTAAAACCAAGTCTGCCCATGTTGGCATGGCTGCATCCAATGCAAACGTATTCTTCGCTGACGTGCTGCCGCGCGCCATCAAGAAGTATGGTGGCATTGATGCTGAAGCCCTGCGTCAGGCAGCTCTGGAAACGGATATCCCTGTCGGTGGTACGCTGCTTGGTTACGGTGTGAAGTTCCCGGCACCAGGCACAACCAACATGGACGGTCAGAACGCGATCGCTTCACCGGTCGTGATGCAATATGTGCAACGCGAAGTGAAGATTGCTTGGCCGAAGGCGCTGCAGACCATTGATCCGGTCATGCCGCTGCCGAAATCTTCGCCGTACACCAAATAGTCCGGCTAAGAGAATAAACGTGATTGATCTGGCAATAGGGGTTTTGACGCTGTGTTGACCGTCAAAGGGCTCACCAAGCGCTTCGGCGGCTTCACAGCCGTCAACAACGTCGATTTCGAAGTCGAACGGGGGGAAATTCTGGGTCTGATTGGCCCGAATGGTTCCGGCAAGAGCACGATTTTCAATATGCTCTCCGGGAACCTTCCGCCCAATGCCGGGTCAGTTAACCTAAACGGGTTGGAGATTGCTGGCGTCCCATCGCATAAAATTTGCGGTATGGGCGTCGGTCGTACTTTCCAGATTCCCCGTCCGATCAGGCGCCTTACGATCTTTGAAAACGCCATGCTTGCAGCCTATTACGGCAGTGCGGGTGAGGTGACGCGGGCAGAGGCGGAAAAGAACGCTGAGCGCTCGCTGGAAATGGTCGGATTGCCGACTGCTAAAAATGCAGACGTAGCGACCCTGGGTGCCGCGGGTTTGAAAAAACTCGAGTTAGCCAAGGCGCTCGCGACCGGTCCATCGCTTTTGCTGTGTGACGAGAGCCTGGGTGGTCTCGATGAGACGGAAATGGACCAGGCAGCGGATATGTTGAAAGACATCCGCACTGAATTGAACATTACGATCATCTGGGTTGAGCACATCATGGGCGTTCTCATGCGTGTCGTGGACCGCGTGATGGTGCTGGATCATGGCGAAAAGATCGCTGAAGGCTTGCCTGCAGAGGTCGCACGCAATCCAAAGGTAATCGAAGTCTACCTGGGCACGGATGAGTCCGCTGCCGAGGCGACTGCTGAGCGCGCCGGGTAGGAACAGAAACATGCTCGTTATTGATGACGTTACAGCCGGCTACGACGATTTTACCGCGCTCTTTAATGCCTCGATTGAGGTGAAGGCTGGCGAAGCGGTCGCTGTGATCGGCCCGAACGGGGCCGGTAAATCCACGCTGATGCGGGCAATTTCCGGGATGATCCCGCTTAAAGGCGGCTCGATTACGATGGAAGACCAATCCATCAGCTCGATCCCTGCCCATAAGATTCTGGAGACGGGCATCGCCCACGTGCCGGAGAACCGCCGCCTGTTCGCGCGGATGAGTGTAGAAGAGAACCTGCGGGTGGGATGTTATGCAAAGCCATTTCGCGCCGCCTTCGATAAACGGCTTGAATTCGTATACGAGCTTTTCCCGCGCATGAAGGAACGCCGCAATCAGCTTGCTGGCACCATGTCGGGCGGGGAACAACAAATGTGCGCAATTGGCCGGGCGCTCATGTCTGACCCTAAAATCCTGCTGATGGACGAGCCTTCCGCTGGGTTGGCACCCGTTATTGTGCAGCAGGTGTTTGAGCTGATCCGGCGCATTCGTGCGGAAGGCCTGACGGTCTTGATCGTTGAGCAGAACGTGCAGCAGGTTTTGAAGGTTGTGGACCGGGCGTATTTGCTGGAAGCCGGAACGATCCGGCACAGCGGGCCCTCGGCTGAACTGCTGGGCAGTGAAGATATCCGCAAAGCGTATATTGGCGTTTAGGAAGCAAGCGGCATGATGGAAGTTATCAACGAGTATGTCTTCAGCGTCTTCTTCGTGGAGACGTTGTTGAATGGGCTGCTATATGGCGGCGTTCTGGCGCTGTTATCGCTCGGCCTCAACTTGATCTTCGGTGTGATCGACGTTGTTTGGATCTGCTATGCGGAGCTCGTAATGCTCGGCATGTATACGATCTACTTCATGCATGTCCGCTATGGCATCCCGTTGATCCCTTCCAGCGTAATCTGCGTGGTGATGGTGGCTTTGCTAGGCTATGTTCTGCACCGCATAATCATCGCCCATGTTCTCGGGAAAGCACCGATTAATCAGCTGCTTGCCACAGGCGGCGTACTGTTTTTCCTGCAAAGCATCGCAACGTTGATGTTCGGTGTCGAGTTCCTAAGCCTTGGGGTCAGTCTTGGCAGCTTCCAGTTGACCGAAGATATCTACGTGTCCAAATCCCAGTTCGTGGCGTTTGTCGTGGCGGCTGCGGCCGTGGCTGGAATGTATTTCTTCCTCTCCCGCTCATACATGGGGGCCGCGATCCGGGCGATTAGCCAGGACCGGGAGATCATGATCCTCATGGGGGTTGATGCGAACCGGCTCTATGGCATTACCTCGGCGATCGGTGGCGGGTTAGCTGGCCTTGCCGCTTGCCTGCTGGCGCTGCAGTTCGATGTGCATCCCTTTGTCGGTATCAGCTTTGGCCCGATCGTCTTTATGGTGTGTGTGATGGGCGGACTGGGCAATCTGGTTGGTGGGTTCATTGCGGCCTTTGTATTTGCTGAATTGATCGCCATCGGCGGCTATTTTGCAGACCTTGAATGGGGCACGGTACTGGCGTTCTGCGTATTCGTGATCACGATGTTTATTAGGCCCGAAGGCCTGTTTGCGAGGAAGTCATGAGCCGTCTTCCGCTAATGCTGCTCGGCCTTGCGGGGCTGATCGCAGTGCCTTTTATCGGCGTGCCGCCGTACTGGTTGCACATCATGATCATCATCCTGATCTGGTCGTTCGCCTATACAGGTTGGTCCGTGATGGGCCGGTTCGGCTTGGTCTCGCTGGGCCATGGTGCGTTCATGGGGATCGGCGCTTACGGCACTGCGCTGCTCTGGAACCATGCGGGCTTGACGCCTTGGGTCGGCATACCAGTTTCGATGCTGCTCGCAGGCGGTTTCGCGCTACTGATCGGGTATCCCTGCTTTAAGTACAAAATCGTCGGCCACTATTTTGCGCTGGTTACGTTGGCGCTTTCAGTAATCGTTGGCCAAGTCATTGTTGCGACACGCAGACATACCGGCGGTTCGCTTGGCTACACACCGGAGCCTCATGGCGGAGAAGGCTTCTCAATCTATGCCTTCCAATTCCCTGAGAAAACGCACTTCTATCTGATCGCGTTGGCAGCATGGGTAGTAGGCCTCATAATTTGGCGGATGGTGGATAAATCCATGTCTCGTTATGCGTTGGAAGCAATCTCTGAGGACGAGGACGCGTCTGCCGCCGTTGGGGTTCAAGTAACCCGTGAGAAGATTAAGATCACGATGTTGAGCGCTGTGATGACCGCGTTCGCGGGTGCGATGTACTGTCAGTATCAGCTGTTTGTATCGCCGGACACTGTTGCAGGCGTTGGCATATCGTTGCAGATCGTGTTCGCCGTCGTCGCTGGTGGGATCTACACACAGTTTGGCCCGACCGTTGGTGCGATCATCACGATCATCCTGGCAGAAGTGTTGCGCATTAACATTGGCGAACTTGAAGGCCTGCTGGGCTTCCGTCCGTTCGGTCTCGATAACACGATCTACGGTATTATGTTGGTGCTGTTCATCATCTTCCTGCCCCGTGGGGTACTTGGCTCGATCCAGGCGCGGATGAAGGGCGGTGCGAAAGCCTAACCGCAATAGACTTGACGCTTCCGTCTGGCGCGGCACATTGGGGCTATGGATGATTCGAGCCGCAAAACCAAAGTAAAAAAATCTGCGCCAGCACTGGGGTCGGCGGATGCTGCTGCGTCTGACGATAGCAGGGATGCTTCCAGCCGGATTGAGGACGGGGTTCAGGTCCTCCGTACGGCGATCAAAACATTGCCGAATGGCCCAGGCGTATATCGCATGCTCGATGCCCGCGGTACGGCGCTTTATGTCGGCAAGGCGCGGTCTTTGAAGAAGCGCGTGCCATCGTATACGCGCATCAACCAGCTGCCGAACCGCTTAAAGCGTATGGTTTCTGAGACATCGTCGCTGGAGATCGTCACGACCCATACAGAGGTCGAGGCGCTTCTGCTTGAGATCAATATGATCAAGCAGTTACGCCCCCGCTATAATGTGTTGCTGCGTGACGACAAAAGCTTCCCCCATATCCTAATTGCCCGCGATCACGACTATCCGCAGATCGTCAAACATCGCGGTGCGCAGAAGCGGGAAGGGGATTATTTCGGCCCATTTGCCTCTGCCGGAGCAGTAAACCGCACACTGACAGCGTTGCAGAAAGCCTTCCTGCTGCGCTCGTGCAATGATGCCGTATTCCGCGCGCGCACCCGCCCATGTCTGCTCTATCAAATCAAACGTTGCGCGGCACCCTGTGTAGAATATGTGTCGGCGGATGGATACGAACTGCTTGTGGCTGAAGCAAAGCGCTTCCTCACGGGCGATAGCCGCACCGTCCAGGATACTTTTGCCACCCGTATGAATGAAGCAGCGGACGCCTTGGACTTCGAAACTGCCGCGACGTACCGCGACCGTATACGTGCGCTGGCGCATGTTTCCAGCCGTCAGGACATCAATGTTGAAGGTGTTGGCGATGCGGATGTATTTGCACTGGCCGAGCAGGGTGGGCAGACCTGCGTCCAGGCAATCTTCTTCCGAGGCGGTCAAAACTTTGGTGGCCGGGCCTATTTCCCTAGCCAGACTAGGGATCTCACGCCTAAAGCGGCCCTAGCAGCGTTTCTTGGTCAATTCTATGGGGACCGTCCTCCACCGCCGCTCGTCCTCGTCTCCGAATTGCCGGATGAATTGGCGCTGCTAGAGGAAGCCTTAGCGCTAAAAGCGTACAGACGGGTCTATGTCCGCGCACCGCAGCGGGGCGGGAAGCGGCGTTTGCTTGATCATGCGCTGACCAATGCGAAAGATGCCCTCGGTCGGAGAATGGCTGAAAGTGCGACCCACATAAAGCTCCTGGCCGATGTGGCCGAAGCTTTTGGCTTAGAAGCACCGCCACAACGCATTGAGGTATATGATAACTCCCACCTTGGCGGCACGAAGCCCGTGGGTGCCATGGTTGTCGCCGGGCCAGAAGGTTTTGAGAAGAATCAGTATCGGAAATTCAATATCCGTAGCGTCCAAGATGGCGATGACTACGCGATGATGCGTGAGGTTATGACGCGCCGTTTCAAGCGCGCCCAGGAGGCAGAAGCGAATGGTGAAGAGGTCGTGTGGCCTGACCTTTTGCTGATTGATGGCGGTAAGGGTCAGCTTTCAGCGGTATCTGAAGCCTTGCAGGACCTCGGGATTGAAGACTTGGCAGTGGTAGGCGTTGCCAAAGGACCAGACCGTGATGCTGGCCGGGAACGATTTTTTAAACCGGGTGAGGAAGGCTTTCTGCTGCCGGAGAACCATCCGGTGCTGCATTACCTGCAACGCCTTCGCGATGAGTCCCATCGGTATGTAATTGGCGCCCAACGCCAGCGGCGGACGAAAGCGATCAGCGAGAATTCGCTGGATGATGTGGCAGGCGTAGGTGCTGCCAGGAAACGCGCATTGCTTGCCCGGTTCGGGTCAGCCAAGGCGGTGGGCCGCGCTGGGCTAGAAGATTTGGAGACCACGCCGGGCATCAGCACAGCCGTTGCCCAGCGGGTCTATGATCACTACAACGGGTAGCGGAGCTGCATGACGCCAGCAACGAGCTGCTCCGCCGTCACCCGGACCTGATTTTCAAGTTCCGGCGCGTAGGAGATCGGGATTCGGGGCGCAGTTAGCCGCAGAGGCGGGCGTTGCAGCTTGTCGAAATGTTTTTCCGCCATGGTCGCTACAATTTCACCACCAAACCCGCCAACGCCAACGGCTTCGTGCGTGACGATCAATCGGCCTGTCTTTGCGATAGATTGTGCGACAGCAGCTTCATCCCACGGCCAAAGTGTGCGTAGGTTTATGACTTCCACATGAACGCCGTCAGCTGCAAGCGTTTTTGCGGCTTCCATGGCGACATGAACTTGCGCAGACCAAGCGACAATTGTGCAGGCATCGCCTTCCTGCATGACATGGGCTTTACCGAATTGCTCAGGCCCATACTCAAAATCAGCCGCACCCTCATCAACTTCGCCTTCAAAGTCCCAGAGGTGCTTGTGCTCCATATAAACAACGGGGTCGTCGATGCGGATGGAGGAGCGCAGAAGGGTGTAATTGTCTTGTGCTGTTGCAGGTGCAGCAACCACAAGCCCTGGAATATGCGCGTACCAAGCTTCTAGGGATTGGGAATGTTGAGCGGCAGATGACCGCCACATGCCCATCGGCTCGCGCACTGTCAGTGGCACCTTGCTTTGCCCGCCGAACATATAACGGGCCTTCGCGGCCTGGTTCACCAGTTCATCGACGGCGCAGAGTGCAAAGTCAGCGAAGCGCATCTCGACGATTGGACGGGCACCAGCCATAGCCGCTCCAACGGCCGCGCCCATGATGGCCGCCTCAGAGATTGGAGCAGAGCAGATCCGGTCCGTGCCAAATTCTGCTTCAAGACCGGCATATTGGCCAAAAACGCCACCCCGGCCCAAGTCTTCACCTAAGCACCAGACGCTTTGGTCCAAGCGCATTTCGGCGGTCACAGCCTGGCGGCCTGCTTCACGGTATGTAAGTGCGGCCATGATTATAGTCCCTGCGGAACCGGAACCGCGCCGACATCTTGTACATCGTCATAAGCAGACCGAACGGAAGGCCAAGATGCGCCTGCAGCGCCGTCATAGGCTGCTTGCATCTCAGTTTCGGCAGCATTTGCGTCTGCAGCAAGCTCAGCCTCAGAAACGCCAGCGCCTGCTAGCAGGTCTGCGGCGCGTTGGATTGGGTCATCGGCCCATTTGCCATCAGCTTCACCATCTGGCCGATATTTAGCCGGATCGACGCTTGTGTGGCCGAGCAGGCGGTATGTACGGGCATGCAAAAATCGCGGGCCGGCGCCTTCGCGGATGGCTGCGCTAAGGCGAAGTGCCGTTTCTTCGACAGCCATCACATCATTGCCGTCAACGCTTTCCGTTGGAACACCAAGCGCCTCAGCGCGGGCGCAAAGGTCGCCGCCGCCCGTGACAGCAGAGGACTTCGTGGTGGAGGCATAGCCATTGTCTTCGCACACAAACAGAACCGGCAGTTTGAATGCGGCCGCCCAGTTCAGGCCTTCAAGGAACGGTCCGCGGTTCACAGCACCATCGCCAAAGATGCAGACGGTAATCTGATCGCCGCCGCGCAGCTTGATCGCATGTGCAGCACCAGCAGCGATATTGATATTCGCGCCGACAACGCCGTTGGCACCTAGCATCCCGACATCAAAATCGGCGATATGCATTGATCCGCCCTTGCCGCCGCAATTCCCGCCTTCACGGCCAAAAAGCTCACGCATCATGGCGCGGGCGTCGGCACCTTTAGCCAGGGTGTGACCATGCCCGCGATGGGTGGACAGCAGCAAATCATCCTTCCGAAGCGGCGCACAAACACCTGCCGCGACGGCCTCTTGGCCGACGGATGGGTGGATGGCACCAAGAACGAGCTTATTGTCAGCAGCACGGATTGCGGCTTCTTCAAACGCCCGAATACGCAGCATGAGGCAACGGCGCTCGCGAAGGCGGGCCGTGTCGAGATTGGCTTGGCTCATGGGATTAGATTGCTTCCAGTGGTGCGTTTAAGGCGACAGTAGAAGCCGTAATGACACCACCACGATCCCCAATTTCTACGGAGCCAAAGCGTTGGGCAAATGCATCTGGCAGCGGGCGGGAGTTCGGCGTGCAGAGCCAAAGACGCAGCAGGTGGCGC
>Ga0315321_10000812_pt1 | contig 23836 bp, 18 predicted proteins | sample M180m21515metaG_FD_203464 | JGI IMG/M metagenome (GOLD analysis project Ga0315321, IMG submission 203464) | Ammonia-oxidizing marine archaeal communities from Monterey Bay, California, United States - M1 80m 21515 | ecosystem: Environmental > Aquatic > Marine > Intertidal zone | place: USA...
GAGCTCGCACAAACTGTCTCGGGCGCGATCCTGTTTTTTGATCTGCGCGGGTTTACCAACGCGACGGAGCATCTTGGTGGCGCTTATGTGATGCGCCTCCTCAACGTGTACCTGCGACAAATGGCCGAGGTGGTCTCGCAGGCTGGCGGGGTGGTCGATAAGTTTATCGGTGATAACGTGATGGCGACCTTTGGTGTTTTGAGTGGCCTTGATAATCCAGCGCAGAGCGCGTGCGACTGCGCTCAGGTGATGATCGAGCGTATGGAGCACATCAATGAACAACTCTCAGAGCGTGGCCTGCCGAGCCTGAGGCCGAGCGTTGGCTTGTCTTTTGGCGAGGTCGTAGCCGGGACCCTCGGTGGATCGGATAGGCGCTCATTTACGGTGATCGGAGCCGCCGTGAATCGAGCCGCTCGGTTGGAGCATTCGACGCGTGAACTCAGCGTCGACTTGTTGATGGATCACCGCAGTTACGAACTGCTTGATAACCCGCCTTGGGGTATGAAGGTTCATCACCGTCTTGAACTGCGCGGCGTCGATCAACCGATTATGGCTTGGTCGTGGACCAAGCCAAGGGTCACGCCGGTCACTTCCTAAGCTTGCCAGGCGTCACGGACCTACCTATCACAAGCCTGTTGCAACTGGAGGCCGCATCCATGCTGCGTGCCGGATTCTTATTATTGCTCACTGGCTGCTTGACGACCGGTGGGTCGCGCAAAGCCCCTACGGAGCGGATTGAACGCCGCTCGGCGAGCCCTAAGGTCAAAACGAAAAAGGGACCGAGTGCGTTGGCCCAGGCACCTGGCGAGGGTGAGCGTCCTGAGCTGATCGACTCGAGTTTGGCGATCGAACTGGATAATGGTCGGGGCGTGGGTCCTGTGCGTGTCGGCGTCGCCTTTGCCTTGCACGGCCTGTTCGCCACCGATGACTCGATTCGGCTGCGTTTGTTCTCGGCGGGCGGTCGCCCGCTCGGCAAGGCGGTGCGCTGTCCGCAGCGAGCCAGTCGTCGGACGGGAACGCGGGTGACTTGCCGAGCACGCGTCGACCAAAAAGCGGGCGAATTGCCGGTTCGAAGAGGTCAGTATCGTTTCCGAATTGAGCATCTACGTGGAGAAAAGCCCCACCTGCTGCGTAAGGGGCGATTCAGCGTCTTTCCCTGCAGCTTTGGACTGTGCTTAGATAAAGATTACCTCACGGGTGAGCACTGGGCTGAGTTTGAGGGGCGCCGTTTGACCTTTCGTTTGACCTTGAAACGACGCTCAGCGGCTAACGCTTTGCATCGCAACCCCAAGCGCCAAGCGAAGGCGAAACCGCCGTTTCCTATCGAGACGATCTCGACCAAGTGTCAGCGCGGGAAAGAGCAAGTCGGTAAGACCAGTGAATCTTTTGAGGTGATTGACGATGACGGCGTTTGGACGACCATTCGAGCCCGAAGCGGCGCCGGGGTGAAGCAGCTCAAGAAGCTCGGTGCTGGCAAACTCCGGTGTTTGGTTCGCGTCAACGGACGCGACACGGTTCGGATGGACATGAAGGTCGATGACCAAGGCAGTGTAGTTCATCATGCGCTGCAAAAGCGCGCCAACAACCCCATCCGCTCGCCTTGGTTTTGGCTCCAAGCGAAACGGCCCAAACGACTCGATGCCAACGCTCGAGTGAGTCGTTCAATTCAGCGTCTTCGCCTCTTGGGTAAGTGAGCGATCAGCGGCAGTCATTGACAGCTTAAGAGCAAGGGTCCAAATCCCTTGTCACAGCACCGGAGTTAACTTTGTCCAACTGGTTTTCGCGCCTGGCCTTGACCACCGATCTTGCGATCGATCTCGGCACGGCGAATACGGTCGTTGCGGTGCGCGGACAGGGCATTGTTTTAGATGAGCCCTCGGTCGTTGCGATCCGCAAAGGCTCTCGGCCCACCAAGGTCCAGGCTGTAGGTCGTGAAGCGAAGGATATGCTGGGTAAGACCCCGGCTGCGATCAAAGCGATCCGCCCGATGCGAGAAGGGGTTATTTCTGACGTTGATGTGACCGAGGAGATGATCCGCCGGTTCATTGAAAAGGCAGTCGGGAGAAGACCCTTACGCGCTCGGATGCTGATCTCTGTTCCTGCGGGTATCACTCAGGTGGAGCGCAAAGCGGTGCGCGATGCGGCTTTAAAGGCAGGCGTTAAAGAGGTGCATTTGATCGAGCAGCCGATGGCGGCGGCGATTGGTGCCGGTCTCCCGGTGAGCGAGCCGCGCGGGTCGATGATCGTCGATATCGGTGGCGGAACCACCGACGTCGCGGTGATCAGCTTAGGGGCGATGGCGACCGAGTATACGCTGCGCACAGCGGGCGATGCGATGGATTTAGCGATTCAGCAGTTCATCCGCGAGCGCAAAGGTATTTTAGTCGGCTTGCCGACCGCAGAAAAAATAAAAATGAAGATCGGTTCGGCGCACCCTCTCGAGGAAGAGCTCGAGATGGATGTTCGGGGTCGTGATGCGCTGCAGGGGGTCCCTCGCTCGGAAGTGGTGACCTCCGTCGATGTTCGCGAAGCGATCTCTGGATGCATCGCCGAGATTGATCAAGCGGTGCGTAAGGTGCTCGAAGAGACCGACCCTGAGCTAGCGAGTGACCTGATGGAGCATGGTATTTTGCTCGCAGGGGGCGGCTCTCAGTTGCTTGGGTTAGACGCTCACCTGACCGAGGTGACCCAAGGGCTCAAAGTTCGCTGCGCAGAGACCCCTTTGCATGCGGTCGTTCATGGTGTGCTCGTAGCGCTCGAACAGCTCGACACCTACCGCGACCTGCTGCAGTAGCGCTCGTCGGCACGAATTTCGGTTTGCCGTTCAAAGTTAGCCGGACCACCGGAGGTTTAGCCCCTGGGTTTGGGTCAATGCTTGCTCTGAGCGTTTATCGGGGTTAGCAGCCGGCCGTTAGAGCGCCTACCGACGGATTCGAGTAGCGCGTTGAATCAGCGCGAGGCGCGCTGAGATGGGTAACTTAATGACGACCTTTGCTGACCTCGGCCTCGCCGAGTCACTTCTTAAAGCATTGACCACTGAGGGCTATGAGGTGCCGACTCCGGTTCAGGAGTTAGCGATTCCGCCCTTGCTGCAGGGTAAAGATGTACTCGGTGTTGCTCAAACCGGCACCGGTAAAACAGCCGCCTTCGCGTTGCCGGTGTTGCAAGCGATGCTCGGTGTACAGCCACGCTCGAAACGTAAGATTCGCGCCTTGGTGTTGTCTCCTACGCGTGAGCTCGCCGCTCAAATCGGTGATCGGTTTGCTGCGTACTCTACGGAGCTTGATCTGCGCCATATGGTTATTTTTGGTGGCGTGAATCAGAACCCGCAGGTGCGGGCGCTGCGTCGAGGCTTGGATATTTTGGTGGCAACGCCTGGGCGCCTCTTGGACCTGGTGGGTCAGGGGTACATCGATTTGACTGAGGTTGAGTTCTTCGTCCTCGATGAAGCGGATCGTATGCTGGACATGGGCTTTATTCATGACATCCGTAAGGTGTTGCGGATTCTGCCCAAGAGTCGTCAGAACCTTTTGTTTAGCGCGACGATGCCGGGCAGCATCGCCGAGTTAGCCGGCTCCTTCTTGCGCGACGCAGTGCGGGTTGAGGTCACCCCTGAGACGGTGACGGTTGAGCGTATCGAGCAGCGGGTCATGTTCGTGAAGAAGGCCGACAAAAGACGCCTGCTTGCCGAGCTGATCAAAGACTTTGATGTGCGCTGCGGCATGGTGTTTACGCGAACGAAACATGGCGCGAACCGACTCGTAAAGCAGCTTGACCAAGCCGGGATCGATGCGGCCGCAATTCACGGTAATAAGAGTCAAAATGCTCGAAACAAAGCGATGAACGGCTTTCGAAGTGGCGAGATCCCGATTTTGGTGGCCACCGACATTGCCAGTCGCGGCATCGACGTTGATGGCGTGACGCACGTCTTTAATTTCGACCTGCCCAACGAGCCCGAGAGCTACGTCCATCGCATCGGTCGCACCGCTCGAGCAGGAAAAAGCGGCCTGGCGATTGCCTTTTGCGATGAGAGCGAAGGCGCTTATTTACGGGCGATTGAGCGGCTGACGGGTGTGGTCATTACGGTCGATGAAGATCATGATTACCACGATCAGCACGCCGTGCCCGCCGCAGCGACGGCGCGCAAACCGCGCCGAGCAGCGCCACCTCAAAAGAGTCGGAATCAAGACCAAAAAGGACGGCCTCCTCGCCGCCGTCGCCGTCGTCGCGGTGGTGGTAGTGGGAATGCCCATTGACCCAGACTGTTCAGACGCCTAGAAGCGCACGCTTCTCGACCCAATGGAGAGATCATGAACGAAGCTAAAGGTGGCGCAGGAGCCTACCTCCTCGTAATGCTTATTGCCGGCGGTGCCGGTTTCTACTTCGGCCAGCAAAGCGCTGGCGCACCCACGGCTGCGGCTGTCGATGATGACATCGATTGCAACTCCGAAGCGGTGAAAGAATGCGCTAACGCCGAACCGATCTACAAGATCCCGGTCGGTGATGCGGTCTTTAAGGGCAATAAAGATGCTCTGGTGACCATCGTCGAGATTAGCGATTTCCAATGCCCCTTCTGCAGTCGAGTTAATAAGACGCTCGACGACTTGATGAAGGGCAAATACGGCAAGGACATTCGTGTCGCTTTCTTCCACAACCCTCTGGGTTTCCACAATCGTGCGATGCCGGCAGCGGTCGCGGCAGAAGCAGCGAATCGCCAGGGCAAGTTCTGGGAAATGCACGACAAGTTGTTTGCGAACACCAAAAATCTGACCGACGCCAACTTTGACAAGTGGGCTGGCGAGCTGGGCTTGAACATGGACCAGTTCAAAAAGGATATGAAAGATCCTGCCCTGACCAAGAAGGTCAAGGATCAGCAAAAGCTGGCGGTCAGCTTGGGCGCCCGCGGAACGCCTGCGTTCTTCATCAACGGTCGCTTCTTGAGTGGTGCGCAGCCTTTATCGAAGTTTGAAGACGTCGTGGCTAAGGCGCTCAAAGACGCCAACCGTCAGATCAAGAAAGGCGTCGCTGCCAAAGATGTTTACGCCAAGCTGATTGCAAAGGGCGCAACGTCCAAGGTCAACAAGCCCTCGCCCGCAGGCGCTGGAGCCAAACCTCCTGCTCGTCCCAAGCCTCCAGCTGACACCCGTCAGAAGGTTCCGGCTAAGAAGAGCTACCGCGGCAAAGGCACCTGGCCTGCCAAGGTCGTGATCGTCGAGTATTCAGATTTCGAATGCCCCTTCTGCTCGCGCGGCGCCAAAACCGTCGAAGACATCATGAAGAATCACGGCAAAGACGTGTACTTCATCTACAAGCACAACCCCTTGGGCTTCCATCCTAACGCTGAGCCCTCCGCTCGCGCTTGTGAAGCCGCTGGTATGCAGGGCAAGTTCTTCGAAATGCACGACAAGATGTTCGCTGATTACAAGAACCTGACCCAGCCGAACTTTGAGAAATGGGCTAAAGAGCTTGGCTTGAATGTCGCGAAGTTCAAGAAGGACATGGACTCAAAGAAGGTCAAAGACATCATTAAAGCTGACATCGCTGAGAGCGCCAAGGTCGGCGCTCGGGGCACCCCAAACTTCTTCGTCAACGGGGTTCCGGTTCGTGGTGCGCTTCCTTACGAGCGCTTCAAGCCGACCATCGAAGCCGAGCTCAAAAAAGCTGATGCGCTGCTCAAGAAGGGCGTCAAGCTCAAGGACATCTACGCGGAAGTTATGAAGGAAGCGGGCAAGCCTGCTCCGAACTTCAAGCTGCCTTCGGCTCCGGCTAAACCCAAGGGTCCGGTCGTGGTTGATGATCACCCTGAAGACATGGCGTTCGGTCCCAAGAACGCCAAAGTCACGATCTACGAGTTCAGTGATTTCCAATGCCCCTTCTGCTCGAAGGGCGCGGACACGATCACGGCGCTTAAGAAAGAATACGGCAACAAGATCCGTGTCGTGTTCAAGAATCTGCCGCTCGGTTTCCATCAGCACGCTGAGTTAGCGGCACGCGCTGCCCACGCTGCAGGTAAGCAAGGCAAGTTCTGGCAGATGCATGATAAGCTCTTTGAGAATTATCGGAATCTTGGTGATGAACCGATCAAAGGCTACGCCAAAGAGGTCGGCCTAGACATGGCCAAGTGGGAAAAGGACCTCAACAGCGCCTCGACCAAAGCAAAGGTCGAAGCGGATAAGAAGCTCGCCAATAAGGTGGGTGCGCGAGGCACGCCGAACTTCTACATCAACGGTGAGCACCTTGCGGGTGCCCAGCCGGTCGATCGTTTCAAAGCGATTATTGATCGAGAGTTGAAGAAGTAATCAAGGCTGCCTTGAGCAGTCTAGAGTACTCTGGGACGGGAGCTTCGTGATGAGGCTCCCGTTCTTCTTTTTGAGAACCGTTGACTCAGAGCCCCGAAAGGCCGCTTTATCAAAAGCAACCGAGGAGCTGTAAGTTCGTGGATCGCAGTCTAACATTTTGGCTAGAAGAAAGTCGGCTGATGGGTTTTTCCGACCTGCCGATGCCCTTCATGGATGCGCCAGACGCGAGCGCGCCGCAAAGGCGCTCAGAGTTTACTCAGCTGATCGGCGACTGGTTGGGTCAGGGACGGTTTGGCTTGGCTCATGGTCAAGGGCCTGACCGTGCTGATCTGCTGATCATTGGCGCGGCGCCAAAACAGGTTGAACTGCATCAGGCTCATCTCTTTGAAGGGCCTAGTGCGGAGCTGCTCACGGCGATGATCGAGAAAGGGATGAAGCGGTCTCGTGCGGCTGTCTTTGTCGCCCATGTTTTACCCGTCGAGGCCGAGAACAGCGCACAGCCAACGCCCCCTTGTATCCCTTTTTGGGAGGCACAAATTGAAGCGATTAACCCTAAAGTTTTGATGCTCTTAGGGGCGAGCGTGCTCAAAGCATTTCGCGCCGATTTACCGGGTGTTGACTCGAGCGCTCGAGGGCAATGGATTGAGGCTTTTGGGCGACCCGCCTTGCCTACTTTTCATCCCTCATTTTTACTTCGCCAGCCTCAGGCTAAACGCGAAGCCTGGAACGATCTCAAAATGGTTATGGAGCGACTAGGATGGTCTTAGCTTTTAGTATGTTTTGGCTGCTCTCGACGCCTCAGGTCACTGAGGTGAGGACCGAAGTCCAAGTCGAGGCGACTCAACCGCCCGATCGCCGAGCAGAGCTCGCCGCGGAAATCAGCCGCGCTCAAGGCGAGCTTGAACAGGTTCGCCGAGTCGTCCAGGCCTTACCTGAGGGTGAGGAAAAGGCTTCTGAGACCAAACGCGTCCAAGCTCTTGATGCTCAGATCAAATTGATGCGTAAACTGGTGGCTCAACTTCCTGACCCACCCAGCAACCTGGTCCAGCCCGTCAATAAAGCGCCCGCACCGACGCTGGTGGCCGCGGTCGAAGCAGGAGCTCAAAACGACCCCGCTTCGGCTGAGTCGTCCGTTTGGATCGGCTTGGGATTTGGTTTGATTCTTGGCGTCTTCCTTGCCTTCGCCTTTGCCTTTAGATCGCTCCCTGGGCGGCAGCCCAAGGGGGCCATGCGCATGCCCCAGCTCGCGGTCGTGACGGCTCTGCTGTCAGCGATTGGACCTCAGCTGCTCAGCTTAGGTTATGATCAGCCTTTGATCATCATCGGCTGGGTGCTTTTGAGCGTCGGTGCCATCATTAGGCTCGGATTGCGGCGCATGAATTCACAGATTGAGCTTTTTTCGTTAGACCGCGTGCGCGCTCAAGTTCAGGAGGACGAGCATGAGTAACGACGGTTTGGTTCACGCCATCACTGCGGAGGTGCAGCGCCGGCTGAAGGATCCGAAGACCGGTGAGTCGAAACGCAGTTGGCATGCCGAAGATGCGGACCTTCCGCATCGCCAGCGCCAGCCTGCCGAAAGTCAGGCTCCAACTGGCCCGGATCGCCCTGCGCCGACCTCAAATCAACTGGCACAACTCATTGATCATACACTGCTTCGTCCTGAAGCGACGGACGATCAGCTGCGTAAGGTCTGCGCCGAAGCGCGGCAGCACGGCTTCAAGACGGTCTGCGTCAACTCCTGCAATGTACGCCTGGTCGCTCAACAACTCAGCGGCAGCTCGGTGCTTCCGATCGCTGTGGTTGGCTTTCCGCTCGGGGCTCAAAATCCAGACGCTAAAGCGTACGAGACACGTCAGGCTATCCGAGATGGCGCCAAAGAGATTGATATGGTGATCAATATCGGTGCGCTAAAATCGACACGCTACGCCGAGGTCTTAGAGGATATTCGGGCTGTTGTTGAAGCTGCTGCGCCGGCTCCGGTTAAGGTTATTCTTGAGACCTCGCAGCTGAGCGAAGAAGAAAAAGTCATCTCTTGTGCGCTGTCCAAAGCCGCTGGCGCTGCGTTCGTAAAGACCAGCACGGGCTTTGATAAAGCTGGCGCTACGGTTGAGGACATCACGCTGATGCGGCGCATTGTCGGACCTGAGCTCGGTGTTAAGGCTTCAGGTGGTGTCCGCAATAAGGCCGACGTCGAAGCGATGGTCCGCGCTGGCGCAACTCGGGTGGGCGCAAGCTCCTCGGTGACGATTGTGACCGGGGGCACGTCCTCTGGAAGCTACTAGTTACGCCGATGAACCCCGTTGATCTGATCGCTAAAAAGCGGGCGGGTGAAGTCCTGACCGACGCCGAGATCGCTTGGTGGATCGACGCCTATACGCGCGGCGATGTTCCCGATTATCAGATGGCTGCTATGGCGATGGCGATTTGTTTCCAAGGACTCAACCCGAACGAGACCGCTCGCTGGACCGGCGCCATGCGCGATTCAGGTGAGCCGATCTCCTTTGAGGGATCTGCAGGGTTTCGCATCGACAAACACAGCACAGGCGGCGTGGGCGATAAAATATCCATCCCGCTGGCGCCGATCGTCGCGTCGCTAGGACTTCAAGTCCCGATGATCTCTGGTCGCGGGTTAGGCCTGACCGGCGGAACGCTTGATAAACTCGAGTCAATTCCCGGCTATCGAACGGACCTTAATTTAGAAGAGTTCAAAAAAACGGTCTTGACCACGGGCTGCTCGATCATTGGTCAGACCGGACAGCTAGCGCCTGCAGACCGTAAGCTCTACGCGCTGCGCGATGTCACCGCGACGGTGAGCTCGATCCCGTTGATTGTAGCCTCGATTTTGTCGAAGAAGCTGAGCGAAGGCTTAGACGCCTTGGTGCTTGACGTGAAGTTCGGTTCAGGCGCTTTCATGGCGACGTTTGAGCAAGCTCAAGAGCTCGCCCAAGCGCTCGTTCGGGTTAGCCAATCCAATGGTGTCGCTTGCTCGGCGCTGATCACCGACATGAACCAGCCCATCGGTCGCTGCGTTGGTAATGCCCTAGAGATCGCCGAGAGCGTTGAGGTGTTGCGCGGCGAAGGGCCGGCGGACACCTGGGAGCTTACCGAGCGGTTGGCGATACGGATGCTCCGGCTTTCGGGTGAGGCACAGCACGACGATGAGGCGCGTGAAGCGGTACACGCTGTGGTTGGGTCAGGGCGCGCCTTGGCTCGCTTTGGTGAAATGATCACCGCTCAGGGCGGTGATGCGTCGATCATCGACGACCCCCAGCGCTTACCTCAGGCACCCCACGTTGATGCGGTGACCGCCGGATGCTCCGGCATGCTCAAACAGATCGACGCACAAGCCGTCGCTCGGGCTGGACACGTCGTGGGTGTTGGCCGCGAGCGAGCGGATCAAGACGTGGACTTAGCGGTGGGTATCGAGTGGTTGGTCGAGCCCGGCGAACAACTGGACCCCGAGACTCAAATCGCTCGTCTGCATTGGCGCGAGAAGGGTCAAGAAGAAGCGGTTGAGCATCTGCGTGCGGCGCTGGTGCTCGAAGGCGAGGTGCGGCCCCGCACAGGTCGAGTTCGGGATGAGATCTCATGATGTCACTCGCTCTTTTGAGCGCTTTAGTGGTGGCTGCTCCCGCTGAGGTGGCGCCAACCACATCCCTAGCTGCGCCCGCAGTTAAGCCAGAGCAGCTCAAGACGATGATGCGTAATATGCATCGGGTCGGTGAGGCTCAAGCGCAGGTTGCTCAGCCGGTCCCGATCAAGAGCTCTTGGGGGCGCCGAGCCATCTCTTTGCTCGGTATTGGCGTGATGATTGTCCTGGCTTTGTTGCTCTCGGACAATCGGCGCTCAGTCCCGTGGCGCTTGGTTGGCTTAGGCTGCGCCTTGCAGTTGGTCTTTGGGCTCTTGGTGCTCAAGACCGACGCCGGCTCTGCGGTCTTTGGTATGGTCAACGATTTGGTCAACGGTCTGCTCGCCTTTACCACTGAGGGCTCTCGGTTCTTGTTTGGAAACCTGGTCACGAACAATGTGCCGGTTGGGAGCCCGTTGGGTGACCCGAGCATGGGGCCAGTCATTGAACCCAATCAAACAGGCTGGGCTGGAGTCGGCGCTTATTTTGCCTTTGGTGTGCTCCCCACTTTGATCTTCTTCTCGTCGATCACGGCGGTCGGCTACCACCTCGGTGTGTTGCAAAGAGTCGTCGGCGCTGTCGCTTGGCTGATGCGCCGTACCTTACGCACGTCAGGACCTGAAAGTTTATCCGCTGCGGGAAATATCTTCCTGGGTCAGACCGAGTCGCCCTTATTGATTAAGCCTTATGTTCAACGGATGACCGACAGTGAGTTGATGGCGGTTATGGTCGGCGGCTTTGCGACCGTAGCGGGTGGGGTGATGCTCGCTTTTGTGGGCATGCTCAGCGGTTATTTCCCGAATATTGCGGGTCACCTTCTAGCCGCCAGCGTGATGTCGGCACCCGCCGCATTGGTGATGGCTAAAATCATGGTCCCGGAGACCCAAGACGCGTCTCATGAGGGGGACGCCGAAACCCATGACGACAGTGAAGCGGTCAACGTGATCGATGCCGCCGCTCGCGGCGCGGGTGAGGGCTTGAAGCTGGCTTTGAATGTCGGCGCGATGCTGATCGCTTTTGTGGCGCTGGTTGCCTTGGTCAACGCGGTCTTTGCTTGGATCGGTGGTTTTATCGGCTTTCCTGGGCTCAGCATGGAATGGCTCTTGGGTCGCTTGCTTGCGCCGCTTGCTTGGGTCATGGGTGTCGACTGGGCTGACGCTGCCTTTTGCGGTGCCCAGCTTGGCGTCAAAACCGTCACGAATGAATTTGTAGCCTTCCTCAACGTCGCCGGTAATCTCGGCTCTGAAGGTGCGATTTCTGGTCGCAGCGCGGTGATTCTTACCTATGCGCTTTGTGGCTTCGCCAACTTCTCATCGATCGCCATTCAGATCGGCGGAATTGGATCGATCGCTCCTCAGCGTCGCTCAGATTTGGCACGACTTGGTCTTCGTGCGATGATCGCTGGGAACTTAGCTGCCTACATGACCGCGTGTGTCGTGGGAATTTTACTCTAGTTGTGCCGCGGCACGTCGGTAGGAAGTCGTTCTCAAGGAGGAACTGTTGATCGCTGCGCATGATTTGGTTGAACACGTTAATGACGCTAAGGAGGCAGCTCGCGCTGCCGGTATTGGCGATGTGGATTTCGCCGTGGTGCTGGGTTCCGGGTTGTCGGCATTTGCCGATGCGCTCAGCGATCCCCTCAGAGTTCCTTATCAAGAGATACCTGGGTTTAAGAGCGCGACCGTCAAAGGTCATCGCGGCGAACTCGTCTACGGGAAGCTCGGTGCGCATAAGGTCCTGATCTTCTCGGGGCGGATGCACTTGTATGAGGGTATTGAGGCTTGGAGAGCCGGGCTTTTGCCGCGTCTTGCTGCGGCCTTGGGTGCGCAGGTTTTTGTGGTGACCAATGCCAGCGGAGGGATCCCGGGTAAAGGCTTGGAGCCGGGAGATTTGATGCGCATTACGGATCAGATCAACCTTCAAGGGACCAACCCTTTGGTGGGTTCACATGATGATCGCTTAGGCGCACGGTTCCCAGATATGGGTCAGCCTTATGACCGAGCTTTGGGTGACCGCCTCGATGCGCTCGCCGAGCGGATCGGATGTCCATTGAAAAAGGGCGTCTATGTCGGTGTTTTAGGCCCAGGGTATGAGAGCCCTGCAGAGGTTCGAATGTACGGGATGCTCGGCGCGGACACCGTCGGTATGAGCACCGTTGGCGAGGTTCTTGTCGCCCGTCAGGTCGGTTTGCCTGTCGTTGGCGTGAGCTGTATCTCGAACTTCGCTGCGGGCAATGAGGGTGAAGAGGTTCTGACGCACGCCGACGTCACAGAGGTCGTCGGGACCGCAGCAAAGCGCTTCGTGAACCTGCTTCGACATGCGATCCCTGAGTTGTTGGGAGCGCGTTGATGGATTGGGACCGACTCATTGCAGCGGCGCGCGCCGCGCAGCAAAAGGCTTACGCACCGTACAGCGACTATGCCGTGGGGACGGCCCTGCTCAGCGAAGGTGAAATCTTCGTCGGGTGCAATGTTGAAAACGCCAGCTTAGGTGCCACGGTGTGCGCTGAACGCAATGCGATCGCAGCGATGGTGATGGCTGGGAAACGAGCCATCGATGCGGTGGTGGTCGTGACGCCTTCGATTGAGCCCAAATCCCCCTGCGGTATGTGCCGACAGGTGCTGTCTGAGTTTCATCACCACGGTGATTTCGAGGTTTTATCGGTCGGCAGTCAAGGCGAACGATTATCCATGAAGTTTTCCGAGTTACATCCCCGTGGATTTGGTCCGAAAGACTTAGATGACTAACGATTAGATTTGGGGTGTTGCCGTGAGTAGCGGTAAACAGGCACTTCAGCTAACATCATGATGCTTTGAGGAGTCCACGCTATGCGTACAGCTTGTCTTTCACTGATTCTTTGTATTTTTGCTTCCTGCGCGCCGACGGTTGATGCACCGACGGTGGTTGGTGATGGGGGCGCGGCCTCCGCTGACGCTGCGGTCAGCGCAGACTCGGGTTTACCACCGGTTAGCGTGGACGCAGGCTCTGAGACGGTGGATGCCGGTGAGCCGGTCGCAGAAGATGCCGGTCCGCAAGCTCAGGAGTGCTTGAGTGATATCAACTGCCCTCGAGGGCAGTACTGCCTTGATTCACGCTGCGTGGATCAATGCCTCGATGATTCAGGGTGCCCCGAGGGCAACATCTGCGATGCCAACGGTCGCTGTATTGAAGGCTGCCGTAACGATGAATCCTGCGGCGAAGGCGTGATTTGTTTGGAGCAGCTTTGTGTGCCGGGCTGTCGCAGTGATGAGGCGTGCGAAGGAAGTCTGATCTGCAGCGACAATCGCTGCGTGAATGGCTGCCGCGGCGATGGCGCCTGTCCTGCGGGGCAGATCTGCCGTGATGATATCTGTCGCTCGGGTTGCCGAAGCGATGAGGGATGTCCTGAAGCGCATATTTGCGACGAAGAGGTCTGCCGGGTGGGTTGCCGGGCGGACGACGCCTGCGCCGATCGCCAGATCTGCAACGAGACTCGCTGTCAGGCGGGCTGTCGAAGCAACGAGGCGTGCGGCTTAGGTCAGATCTGTGTCGACAGCAGCTGCCAAGCAGGTTGCATCGAAACCGCTCGCTGTCCCGAAGGCGAAGTCTGCCGAGAGGGACAATGCGCCGAGGGTTGCCGTGGGAATGAGTTCTGCGACGTCGGTCAAGTCTGCACCGATGATGGTCGCTGTATTCCTGGCTGCAGAAACGATGAAGGCTGCCCCCAAGGGCAGTATTGCAGTGACGAGAACCAATGCGCTGCAGGCTGCCGCGTCAACGACGAATGTGCTGAGGGACAGGCTTGCATTGACAACAGCTGCCAAGAGGGCTGCCGCGTCGACGCTGAGTGCCCGGTGAATCACTCTTGCGTTGCTGGTGCGTGCCGCAACCAGTGTCGGAATTCAGAGCAATGTGACCTCGGTCAACACTGCGAGATACCCCAAGGTGAAAACCTGGGCTTCTGCGAAGATGGCTGCACCGAGGACACCAACTGCGGTAACGGTCGGATCTGTATTGATACCGAGTGCGTCGAGGGCTGCCGTAACAATGAAGCGTGTCAGCGAGGCTATGCTTGCATTCAAAATCAGTGCCGTTACCAGTGCAACCAACAAAACGGTTTCCGCTGTCCGGGTGGTCAGGTTTGCGACCGTCTCAACAACCAATGCGTTGAGTGTTTGCAAGAAAGCGATTGTGCGGTGGGGCAGCTGTGCGACCGTCAGACGCTGCAGTGCCTGGAATGTGAGAACAACGCGCAATGCGGACCCGGTCGTGTCTGCTCCGAGGAGCGGGGCTGCGTGGGCTGCGCCGCTGACGGGGACTGCGCTCAAAACCAACGCTGCGATATCCCGCGTGGGGTCTGCGTTGATGGTGCCAACGGTGCCTTGTTCTGCGAAGCATGTAATGACCAAACACCGTGCGCTGGTGGTATGGTTTGCCGCAGCGTGGGACGTGATACGCCACGCAATCGATGCCTGAACCGCTGTGAAGATGGCGGCGACTGCATTGGTGGGACCCGATGCGCTGATGGCGTCTGCCAGCCGGTCAATTACCTGGGCAATCAATGGTACATCCGGCCGCGTCAGGCGAGCTCATGTGAGGCTGTTCTTCATGTTGGCGACCCCTGCGAGGACTCGTCGACCTGCGATCGAATCGAAGGCGACTGGATCTCGGCTTATTGCGCTGAAGAGGGCGATGCTGCGAATCATTGTACCAAAGTCTGCCGCATCGGTGGCACCTACGATCCGCAAGAGTGTCCGAACGGATGGTCATGCGTTGCGGTGCCTTCATGGCGCAGTCGCACCGTCGGTCAGTGTGAGCCTCAATAACCCAACCTAATCTCATTCCCGAGATGTGACGAAGGAACCCTTAAGGGTTCTTTTGTTATGTCTTGGGAGAAACCTGTGCCTGAATCCAGTACGCTCGTTAGTGTCTATGAAGAAGCCGGCCGTCTTTGCTCCGAAGTCGGTCGTCGCTCTGAGCCGCAGAGCTTTTATTTGTTGATGGCGCTCTATACGACGCCAAATCCCACCGGAGACTTTCTCAGAGCTCACGGGATCGAAGAAGATCTTTTGTTGGATGTCTTTCCAAAGGCCTGGATTGAGCCGAGCGGGATTGCGACGAAGTTGCGTCATGAGGCGACGCTTGAGGCGGAGCGCCTCGGTGACGCTTGGACCAATTCTTATCACCTCTTGCTGGCGCTGATCTCGGACACTGAAGGCCGAGCGCGCATCGCCCTAGAGCGCGCCGTTCAAGAGCGTCACCTCGAGCTTAGAAAGCTGCGCCAGCGCTGTCACAAGTTGCTCGCTAAACACCGCCATGATCTGACCGCTCGCTCGGGGTCGAAGAGCGCTAAGCGGGCTCAGAACAGCCGACCACCGCAAGGCGTTAGCCGCGCACCAGAAGCCGTGGGCACGGCGACCCTTGCTCCAATGCACCTTGATCCACTCGAGCCAGCCACCCTTTTGCCGCATATGGTGATGTCCTCAACGCCCACACTCGATAGTCTGTGTGTCGATTTGATCGCTCAAGCCAAAGGGGGCGCCCTGAGCCCTGTCGTGGGCCGTGATGTGGAGCTCGCAAAAACCCTCGATGTGTTAGGTAAGCGGCAAGCCAACAACCCGTTGATCATCGGTCCTTCCGGTGTCGGTAAAACAGCGCTCGTTGAAGGCTTAGCCCTAGCGATCGCTGCGGGCGAAGCGGGACCGCTCAACGAGACGCGCCTGCTTGCGCTTGAGGTCGGCGCTTTACTCGCTGGCACCGCCCTGCGTGGTTCCTTATCCGAGCGTTTATCGAGCCTTCGACGTGAGGTCGCAGCGGGCGGCACCGTCTTGTTCATCGATGAGCTACACAGCCTGATGGGCAGCGGCTCAGAGGGCGGCGGCGGAAACGGCGCCGCCGATGAGCTCAAAAGCGCTCTAGCGCGTGGTGAGCTGCCCTGCATTGGAGCCACGACCGAGGAAGAGTATCAGCGTCATATCGCTAAGGACGCCGCTCTGGCGCGCCGCTTTACGCCGATCTTCCTCGCCGAGCCTGAGCCCGAAGAAGCTGAGGTGATGATCACCGGCAGTCTGCCCGCTTATGAGAGTCATCATGGCTGCACCTTTCACGAGGCGACCGTCGCCGCGGCGGTTCGCTTGAGTCACCGCTACATGAGCGAAGGCGCCCTTCCCGCAAAAGCTTTTGATGTTCTGGATCTCGCAGCCTCTCGCTCGGCTCGCAAAGGTGAGCTTGAGGTCAGCCCAAGAGCTGTCGCTGAGGTCGTCGCTGAGGCTGTGCGCATGCCGGTGGAGCGAATCGATGGCGGTGATGAAGAGCGGTTGTTAAACCTCGAGTCCTTGCTCGCTGAGCGCGTGGTCGGACGAGAGCAAGCCATCGCCAGCATCAGTCAGACCCTGCGGCGTAACCAAGCCGGCTTTGGCGGCCGCCGACCGATCGGTTCGTTCTTGCTGCTGGGCCCTACTGGGGTTGGCAAAACCGAAGTGGCTCGAGCGCTGAGCGATGTGCTGTTTGGGAGCAGCGACGATATGCTGCGCTTCGACATGGGTGAGTTCACCGAGAGTCATGCAGTGGCTCGTTTGATCGGCGCTCCTCCAGGCTATGTAGGGCACGAAGAGGGCGGACAACTCACCGAGGCGGTGCGGCGGAAGCCTTACCGAGTCTTGCTCTTTGATGAGATCGAAAAGGCCCACCCAGACGTACAGCAGGTTTTGCTGGCTCTCCTCGATGAGGGGCGTGTCAGCGATGGGCGCGGTTTGCGAGTGAGCTTCCGCCACTGTTTAGTAATTCTGACCTCCAATCTTGGCGCAATTCGTTCAACCGAACGCCGGATTGGGTTTGGCGGGGCTAGTGAAGCGAGCGAGTCGATCCAGAGCTCGGCTCTGGTTGAAGCTGCTAAAGCAGCGATGCCCCCAGAGCTGATGGGCCGGATCGACGAGGTCCTCGCCTTTCCTATGCTCACGCGACCGGAGGCGACTCAGATCGCTGAGCGGCTTTTGGCGTCATCGCTGGATCGGCTTGAGCAAGAGCGCCATATTAAGATCTCTGCTGATGTCCAGGTCATTGAATGGCTCGTGCGTGAGGGCTTTACACCCGAAGACGGCGCCCGACCGATGCGTCGTTTGATCCAGCGAAGTGTCGAGGGCTTGCTCGCAGAGTCTGTTTTACGGGGAGACCTTAAAGCCGGTGATCAAGCGGATTTGATCGCCCACAGCGATGGACTGAAGGTGTCGTGCACACCGCAATAATCGGCAACGGACCGGTCGGTCAGTTTCTCGGCCAGCGATTCGGCGTTGAGCCATTGGGTCGGGGCGTCTTACCGGCACGCCAAACCGAGGTTGTCTTCTTAGCGGTGCCCGATGACGCCATCGCGCACCTCGCAAGCGAGTTACGCGATCAAGGGGAGTGGGCGTTGGTGCATTGCAGCGGCGCGAAATCATTGGCTGATCTGGGCGCGGGGGGCGCAGCGGTTTGGCATCCGATGCGGGCCTTTCCTCGCTCCAGTGAAATTGCCGCTGATCTGCACGGCGCCGTGGTGGGATTGCGCGGCGACCCTGAGCTCGTGAGTTGGCTCGAGGCTGAGACACGCGCTTGGGCTGGAGAGCCGGTCCGAATCGATGAAGAGCATGCGGTGATGATCCACGCTGCCTGTTGCTTTGCCGCAGGGTTGAGCGCCTCGGTCGCCTTGCACGCTCAGCGGTTGATGGAATCGGCGGGGATGACCTCTGATCAAGCCCGCACGGCGGTCACTCGTCTAGGCTCCGGAGCGGTCGAGCAAGGCCTCCAAGGCAAGGGGCTGACAGGTCCGGCTGTTCGAGGCGATCTTGAGACGATACGAGCGCATCTGGCGGAGCTGGGTCCATTGGCTGAGCTGTATCGCCACCTAACCTTGAGTCTGGCCGCCCACCAAGCCCTTGATCCAGAGGTCGAGCGCCACCTCAGCCCGGTGGATTAAGCCACCCCATCACCGGTTGATGGTCCGAGCAGGCCCCCGAATCAAGCGAACGAGTAACGCCCCGCCAATCCAGATGCTTTGAGGCGTAAAGGTAGTCGATACGCACCGGTAAGATGTCGCCGATCCAGCGGCTCGTTCCGGCGCCTCGTCCACGCCGTCTGTGAGCGTCTGTGAACCGGTCTCGCATTTGACCATGAACCCATGTGTTGGGTGTTGAGTTGAAATCGCCAGCGATGAGCAGCGGATCGTCCAAGCCCTGAGCCACGCGCAGCACCTCGAACAGCTGCCAGATCTGTCGCGCCGTCGTATGCCCAAGTATGCTCGGGGCGCTTCGTTTTCCTTTTTGTTGCCGGCTAAGCTCTGGGCTTTGAAGGTGCACATTCATCACGTTAAATGCTGGCCCTTGAACGGGTCGAATCTCGGCAAAAAGATAGGCGTATTGAGTGTGACTCGTGAACCGACGCTGCTGCGCGAGGTGGATCTCCCAGGCTTTAGGAACGCATAACCCTAACCCGTTACTGCCTGGTTGAGGGAAGTAGCCAGCCCATGTGCAGCGCATGTCCAGCGCCCTAGCGACGCTCTCTAACCCCTCTTGCCGGATCTCCTGCAGCGCTACGATTTTAGGTTCGTGCTCAGCGATCACCTTTTGAACACATCGATGCTGCTCAGAATAGCCGAGTGCGACGTTCCAGGTCATCACCGGAACCGCTTGCTCTGGGTCATCAAAGGACCAACGTAGATCCTCGATAGCGAGGCCTAGATTGACCATAGCGATGCCGACAAACATGACCCTGTGCGGCTCGCGTCTGACCGCTAAGGTGGTTGCGACCGCAGCGGCCAGCAGACCGAGAACAGGTCCTAAGACGCCGGCTATTAGGCTCCAGGGACCACTGAGGATGGCATAGGTGCCCAAGAGCCGAAGCGCGAGGGGGAGAAGGAGGATGACGACCGCAAGATGGGAGAGAAAGCCGAGCGGTGTCATCTGCGGACTATTCCGGCTGACTCGGTAAGCCAGTGTGCCTGGACCAAGCGCACACCGTGTTGTGCAGAAGCGTCGCGATGGTCATCGGCCCGACACCACCAGGAACCGGTGTCGCCGCTTGCGCGACTTGATCGAGCCCGTCCCATTGGAAGTCGCCCACTAAACCTTGGTCGGTACGATTGATACCCACGTCGACGCACACGACGCCCGGCTTGAGCCATTCAGGTTTAACGAACTCGGGGCGACCGACCGCCGCGACGACCACGTCCGCGGTGGCGAGTAAACCCTGCAGGTCTCTCGTGCGGCTGTGGGCTATCGTGACCGTGGCGTGGCGTTGCAGGAGCAGCTCAGCCATGGGTCGGCCGACGATATTTGATCGACCAATGACCACCGCATGAGCGCCGCTGAGCTCAAGCTCATGAGCATCCAGAAGATGCATAATTCCCAGTGGGGTGCAGGGCGCCACGCTTCCGCGTTGTTGCCACAAGGCGCCGCTGTTGCTTGGATGAAATCCATCGACATCTTTGGTGGGATCGATCGCGTCCAAAACAGCGTTCTCATCGAGCCCGCCCGGCAAGGGAAGCTGCACGAGGATCCCATCGACCGCTGGGTCGGCATTGAGCGCTTCGATCCGCGCCAGCAATTCGTTCTCGCTGATCGAGCTCGGCAAGCGCTGGATCTCACCCTTGATACCCGCCTTTGCAGCCGCCTTTTCTTTGCTGCGTACATAGGTCGCGCTCGCTGGGTCATCTCCCGCCAACAAAACCGTCAATCCAGGAGGTCTTCCCGCTGATTCACGATGCGTTGCAACCCACTGTGTGAGCGCCGCTCGGCGCTTCAAAGCGAACGATTTTCCGTCGAGTATCTTCATGGCGAGATCGGTGCACCCATTCTAGTTTGTCGGTAAAGGGAGGGCGGGAATACGCAGGTTATGTAAGCGGGACCTGAGCAGCTCAGGTTCGATTTGAGCGCTGCGCTTTTGCCACTCCGTCGAGCGAACAAAGCGGAGCGTTCTTTGCGGCCCTAAGCTCCACGTGAGCGAGGCCTGCAATGGTCCTGAGCTGGCGCTTGCCATGCGCGTCGGCGGTGGCGGTCGTACGCCCGAGGGCCAGTCGAAAACCCACTCCACTCGGCGCTGCTCGACGCTCGGACCGAAAACATTTCTCGATCCGAGGTAGCCGAGCTCGGGAAGCGGTGTCCCTAGCCAGCTCGTTGGGTCGAGCTGGTTCGCCCGGAAGCTGATTTTGAAGGGCAGGTGAACTGGCCCTGTCCCGCTGACTTGGGGTGTTCCGATGCCGACTCGAGCGCTCATTGGAGCCACCAAACCCGCTAAGACCTGCTTCATGTCGATACTTCCTTGACGCACCAGTCGGGCTCCGACGCCCGAAAATATGAGTTGCCCACGACCTTCAATTGCGCCGTCTGCATCCACAGAGGTTCGAATTCTAAGCAAGCGCGTGCCCGACTCATGGACCACGGGTATCCGCGCCGTCGCACCGGGTTGGATGAGGGTGCAGTCCTTAAAAGGGCGCCGGTAAGCGCCGGGCAGATGCAGATCATAACCGCCCTCTGCTCGTTGGCTTGCGGTGCTCATGACCACCTCATTAGGGCGCAGGTCATCGGCTCCTAGATAACGCAATAAACAGGGAATAGCGCGCTCCTTAGCGATCACGCCAGGGAGGGCTCTTAGTTGATAATCCGCCTGTTTGTTTTGGACCAATCGCTCGACCAATCCTGGATGTTTCGGTTGTTTCCAAACCGCATACGCCATGCGTCGACCCAAGCGGCCCGGCGCATAGGGATGCGCCGTCGCCGGTTGAAGGTTCTTCCAGGTCCCGACCACCATCGACTCACTCGATACGATCCCTCCCGGTAGTGCGCTCGTCTTGAGGTCAATCAAAGCCGCACCGCTTCCGGCGATCCGTAGCTCCGCTTTGTTCACAGGGAAGGGGCCTGACAGGTCAAGCACCGGCGGAAAGCTCGGGCGTTGATGATGGGCGAGCCATCGCCAGCGCAATAAGCTCCCAGCAGGGAGCTTTAATCGATGAGCGTAAAACGCAGGGCTTTTGCCCGCAGCTAAGGGTTTGTCTGTCCGGTCAATAGGCGCAAAGTCATCGATGGTGAGCCGGTTGATCGGCCCATTTAGGGTACGCCAGTCGACTGCGATCGCCTCAATGCGCTGCTCGGGGCCGGTGGGTACTCTAAGGGTAACGGTCGTGGGCTGACGCACTAAACGAGTTTCACGATAGTCGGCGCGCAACGCGTCTCCCTGATCGATGAACTCAAGGTCGAGCCGTCGCTCGAGGACCACCTGCGATTCAGGTCCTGCGACCAGCCATCCTCCGGTGACCGGCGGAAGGAGCGCCCCTGCGCATCCAGTCAGCGCAAGCATCAGGGTCAAGAGGAGTGTTTTTTTCATCGGCACCGCAGGGCGATTTTTAGGGTTTGTTCGCCGCTCCCATTGCTCGAGACGCGCCGTTTCTTGCGTTTGCATTTGGATTTCGAGACCAACACCTTGACCTTGTCACCAGGTTTGAGCCCGCGCATCGTCTGTGCGCCTTCGCCGGCGATCGAGGCGAAGCCAGCGCTGATCAACTTAACCCTCGCATCAGGAGGGTCGGGCTGGACCTCGAGATTCCAGCGCTCCATTTTCAGGACCACATTCAAAGGCAGCTGAGTGCCGGGTTTGAGCGGACCTATCTTACGTTGAAATGGGCGATAATTATTGGCTCGAACATAAAGAACCTTTTTGAGCCCATCGCCCAGGTTGAGCTTGACCTTGCCTTCCGTCAGCGCATGCTCTTCATCACCGAACGTGACGCGAGCGTTTACCGGTTCCACATTGAGTAAGATGCTCCCATCAGGGAGCGCTTCTTTGGGTAGGTTCGGTTGCCATGAGAAGGTCTGAGCCGGCCGAATGCGAACCTTCTCAGACAAGCTGCTGTGTCCATCCGCTTCAAGAAGTACGTCCACTAAACCGTGGGGTATTCGCTCGACCACTAACGAGCCGCGACCGTCCGGTGATGGTTTCGTCTCGCCCATCAGTTCCCGATTGACGTAGACCTTCACTTTAGCCGGCATGGCAGAGATCTGCAGGCTGCCCGGGCGAGTGCTCCACCACTGCCACGCCTGCCAACCGATCGCCAAGGTCGCCACGGTGGCGAGCAAACCCATGAGCACCGGGATTTTTGAGCGAGGCTTAGGCGGAAGCTTTGGTGCTGGCTCGCGCATCTTGATCGCTGAGGGGGTGCGCGCCGGCGCTGGCCCGCTGAGCACGACTTGACTTGGCTGAGGTTTTGGAGGGCTTGCGTTGGCGCTGACGCCCACTTGAACCGCAGGTGTTGCTTGCGATCCCCCTGCGGCGCGAATCTCTGATTCGATCAAGGAGGCGTCATAGCGCTCATACCCTGAGAGCAGTTTGCGCTCATCGCTGTGATCGGCTTGGAACGTTTCAGCGAGGAGGTTGGACAGCTCGAGTTGGCTGACCTGGTCATCTTGAGAGCTGAGCCAGCGAGTGAGGTCCCGTGCCATGTGTTCGGCTCGAGCGTAGCGTTCCTCTTCATCCTTTTGCAGCGCCTTGAGGCAGATGATCTGCAACGCTTTGGGGACGTTGGGTGCCGCTTGCTCAAAAGAGGGAAGATCGACCGCTCGGACCGCGTCCATGGTCGCATAGTCGCTCTCGCGATCAAAGGCTCGATGGCCCGTCAACAGCTCCCAAAATACAGCCCCAAGGCTGAACATATCCGAGCGATTCGATAAAGGCAGCCCTCGAACCTGCTCTGGGCTCATGTAGCCAAATTTACCCTTGAGCACGCCAGCGTCTGTTTGCTGAGTCTTTTGGCGCGCTTTAGCGATTCCAAAGTCGACGAGTTTGACCTCGCCTTGCCAGCTCAGAAGAATATTTTGCGGACTCACATCCCGGTGAATCAACCCGAGACTACTGCCAGAGCTGTCTGTGGCTCGGTGGGCGTAGCCGAGACCTTGAGCCACCTCTCGAACGACCAAAGCGGCAATCGCCGGGTCCATGGGCTTTCCATGTTTTTCACAGGCGTTGAAAAATGCCTTCAAATCTAGCCCGGAGACGTACTCCATGGCGAGGTAGTAGCTGCCGTCGAGTTTTCCAAAATCGTAGACTTGGGCGATATTCCCGTGCTGCAGAGTCCGGGTAATATTGGCTTCATCTCGAAACATCGCGACAAACTGCTCATTGTCGGCGACCGAAGGGAGCACACGCTTGATCGCTATGATTCGATCAAAGCCTTCCTCGCCAAATTGTTTCGCTCGAAACACTTCTGCCATACCGCCGTAGGCGATTCGATCGAGCAGAAGGTAGCGACCAAAAGCGGTAGGTTTGGGCATCGATCCAAACTAATCTCGGCGAAGGTAAAATCGAGATCGGTCTATTTCGAAGTAAAAGCTGAACCTGTGCAGGTCAATCACCCCGTTACGTAGTAACGCCCTTGGTGGATTTGAGAAGGGAGCCGCCGCCACGACCGCTCGGATCGCTTCTTGGTCTAAGAGCCGAAGACCGCTGCCGCTGATGATCTGCGGTTGCTCGAGTAGGTATCCGCTTTCGTTGAGCCTCAAGCGCAAGACCGTTTGCCGGTCTTGGGTTCCGTAGAGCAGACCTGTGGGGTCGCGTCTTTGCAGCGCTGAAGCCGGGTCCCACTGGCGTGAGATGGCTGTATGGAGTCGTCGGAAGAAGCCTCCGTAGCGTACACTTCTAGAACTTAGCCACGTTCTGTCGCCAGCGGCGACGTCGAGTTGAGGAAGTCGCGGCCCGCCAACTTGATCGGGAAGATCAAAGAGATCAATCGACGAGCCGTTCGGCTTTTGACCTAGGAAATCCAATGCGAGTTCGAGCTGGTTGGGTTTGGCCTGGCTGGCTTTTGAGGCGACACTCGAGGGCTTTGGCTTTGTTCTAGCGGGCCGACTGCGCCGCGCCATCGTCTCTTTTTCGACCCGCCGATTAAACGCATCGGCGGTGCGTGCGTCTT
>Ga0315321_10000814_pt1 | contig 23773 bp, 22 predicted proteins | sample M180m21515metaG_FD_203464 | JGI IMG/M metagenome (GOLD analysis project Ga0315321, IMG submission 203464) | Ammonia-oxidizing marine archaeal communities from Monterey Bay, California, United States - M1 80m 21515 | ecosystem: Environmental > Aquatic > Marine > Intertidal zone | place: USA...
CAGAATTAGCTAAGAATGTGGCTAAAGGTAGACCAACAGTGCCTACACCAGCTACACAAATTTTAATGGATTTATTATTAATTTGCTCTAATCCAGCAGCAAGATTTTCAAGATAAATTGTCATTTTTTTGTTCTCATTTCTTCCATTATACAAATTATTCCTTCATCTAAACTCATTTTAGGAGTAAATCCAAGTAATTTTTTAGCTTTATCTATATCAGGTGAACGATGTAAAATTTCTTTTCTATTTCTATTTGATTCTTTAAATGGAATTTCTATTTGAGAAGTTTTAGAATTAGTTAAATTAATAACTTTTTCAGCTAATTTTTTTATTGATATTGGTTCAGAATCATTTCCAATATTAAATATTTGATTTTCACCATCATTAAGAGATAACAAAATTCCCTGAACAATATCATCAATATGACAAAAAGATCTTATTTGAGATCCATCATGATGAATTGTTATAGGTTTATTCTCTAAAGCAAGACGAATAAAATTAGGAATTACAAAATTGGTTGACTGATTTGCACCATAAGCATTAAAAAATCTCAAGATAGTATATTTTAATCCAATTTTTTGTGAATATGCTTTGATATATTCTTCAGCAACTAATTTACTTAATCCATATGTAGTAATTGGAATTGCAGGATCATTTTCATTGATAGGAAGATGAAGTGGTTCACCATATATTTCAGAAGAAGAAGAAAAAATTATTTTTTTTATTTTATTTTTTTCACAGGCTCTAAGTATATTTTTAGTTCCCTGTATATTAAAATCTAAAGTCTTTATAGGTTCATTATCAGTATATGAAACTCCTACTGCAGCTGCAAGATGAATTACTATATCAAAATTTTTAATTGATTCTTCTACAAGTTTTTGATCTGAAATATTTCCTCGTATAAATGGAATATTTTCTAATTTTGGAGGATTAATATCAAAAACAGTTACTTCATGTTTGTTTTTAATAGAATTAATTAAATTAGTTCCAATAAATCCAGATCCACCAGTAACAACTATTTTCATTATTTCGACTTAAACCTCTTTGATATATTTAATTTGCATTAATTTTGTCATTGTAAAATTACTCCCAAAAATTCCATAAATATATGAGATTATAGAGAATAATTAAATCAAACTACACAAAAATTAAATCATCAAATTTTATACATTAAATATTGGAAAGTGAAGAAAAATGGGAAAAACCAGAAATAAAACATGGTATAATGACAAAATATAACTACATTGTACAATATCCTGAAAATTTGAAATTAGGTGAAAACTTCGATATTGGTGAGTTCACATATATCAATTCACATTACGGAGTAGAAATTCAAAATGAAGTTCAGATAGGATCACATTGTTCAATTTATTCACATTCTACAATAGATAATAAAAAAGGACCAGTGATTTTACAAAAAAATTGTAAAGTAGGTACACATAGTACAATTATGCCAAATGTGACAGTTGGTGAAAATTCAATCATTGCAGCATATTCATTTGTCACAAAAAAAATTCCAAATAACGAATTATGGGCAGGAATACCAGCAAAAAAAATTAGAAATAATAACTAGTAATGAATTTGTTTTTGAATTAGATCATCATTGATTTTGATTTTTGTTAAAATATTAACAATTTTTTTAGATGCAGTCCCATTACCATAAATAGAATTATTTTTAAAAGGAATTTTTTTACGTGAAAAAATAATTTTCTTAAGAACATTAAAAATTTCATTAGTAGAGTGATTTACATCAATTACGTTAGTACCACGTTCTCGATCTTTTTGACGAATTCCAATGTTTACAACAGAAATATCAAAGTAGCTAGCTTCTATTACACCACTACTAGAATTTCCCAATAAAACTTTACAATTTTGTAAGAAACCAAGATAATCATTTCTTGGAATACTTGAATAAATTTTAAAAAAATTATTTGTGTTAGCAAAAACTTTCATAACATCAAAAATTTCCTGATGGCCAGCATCAGAGTTTGGAGATATTGCAATAGTAGAAATTTTTAATTTTTTTAGTGCATTTAATGTTTGGGAGATCTCATATTTACTTTTATTAGATTGTGTTGTAATTGAATGCTGTACTAGTAAAATTTCATTCCCAGTGAATTTTAAATTATATTTTTTTTCTAATTCAATTTTTGAAGTTATATTATTTTGAAAAATTTCATCTATTCCAGTAGAGCCAGTTTGAAAAATATATTTTGGATTTTCCCCTAATTTTTTAATTCTATTCAAACTTTTTTTACTTGCAGCAAAATGAATATTAGAAATCTTAGTTATAGAATGTCGAATGTATTCATCTATTCCAGCTTGAGATTTATCTCCTCCATGAAGATGTGCATTAGGAATATTCATGTGAAAAGCTGCAATAGCAGATGCAAAAGGTTCATCACGATCTCCAAGAATAATATTAATCTCAGGTTGAATTTTTTTAAATAATATTGAAAATTGTTTTATTCCATCAGCTAATGCCAAGGACATATCAAAATTGGTATTACCTTTTGGAACCATTTTAACTGTTCCAGAAATTTTGAATCCATCATTTTTAATTTCTTTAATTGTTGATCCAAATTGTTTTGATAAATGCATACCTGCAACAATTAATTTTAGTTCCAATTTAGAATTTTTTTGAATTTCAAACATCAAAGGTTTCAATAAACCATATTCAGCACGAGTTCCAGTAGTGACACATATTTTTCGTTTCATATTACTCATCTAATAAATTCCCTATATCATCATTAGAGAAGAAAAATGAAGGATTAATTTCTTTTTCATCATTAACACTAATGGATGTGATAAAAATACTTCCATCACCTGTTCCTATTAAAACACCATTTGAATCAACATTAGAAATTATTCCTGGAGAATTGTTATTTTCAATTATGTGTGATTTCCAAATAATGATTTTTGATTGTTTAAAATAAGTAAAAGCTCCAGGGTAAGGGAAAGTGGATGCACGAATTAATTTATGAATATTTTTTGATGATTCAGACCAATCAATATAACCATCTTCAGGAGTTCTTTTTTTCCAATTTTCAATAAAATCTAATTGATTTTGTTTTGTTCTAGGAGCAACATTATTTTCAAATTTTAATAAATTATTTACAATCATTTTTTTCCCAATCTCAATAATTTTGTGATAAAGACTGTTTGAATCATCATTTTCAGTAATTAAAAATTTTTCTTGATCTAGAATATCACCATCATCTATTCCTTCATGAATATAAAAAAATGTCAAAGCACTTTCTTTCAATTCTTTAATAATACTCCAAGGAATAGGTGCACGTCCACGATATTTTGGGAGTTCAGTAGGATGAGAGCCTATGACTGCAATATTTGGAATTGAAAGTATTTCTTTCTTTAGAAGTTGTGACCATCCTAATACTAGAATTAAATCAGGTTGAATTTTTTTTATTAATTCTATATTTTTAACATCATTGATATTATTCACTTTTTGTAAAGGTATATGATATTTTTCAGCAATGCAATCAAAAGAAGAAAAATCACTGTAAAATAATTTTTTAGAATCATCATATGTAAAAATCATTTTTACATCAAAATTTTTTTCAAGAATTGATGATAATAATGCGTGACTAAACATTATTCCACCTATAAATATGATTTTCAATTATTTATAAAAAAACATTAAAGATTATAAATTTAAAAAAAATGAAATAATTACATGACATATGTTGTTGCAGAAATAGGTGTAAATTGGAATGGAAGCTTAGACTTGGCTAAAGAAATGATGGAAAAATCTAAAAATGCAGGATGTGATGCAGTAAAATTTCAAGCTTTTGATGAAACTATAGTAGGACAACATTTAGAAAAAGATCGACTGTTAAAAACATCAATAAACGAACATAACATAGAAGACATACATCAAATTGCAAAATCTATTGGAATTGAATGGTTCTGTACTCCTATGATCTTGAAAGCAGTTGATTTGTTAAATCCGTATGTTAAAAAAATAAAAATCAGAGAATCAGATAGTCATATTTTATTACAAAATAAAACAAATGAATTGATAGAAGCTATTATGAAAACAGAAAAAGAAATAATTGTTAGTTCACAACAAAACCCAAAAAAATCTAAATATTATAATGAAAAAAAAATTAATTGGCTGTATTGCGTTCCAGAATATCCTTGCCCGTTAACAAATATTGATTTTTCAGAATTAGAAAGTTATTCAGGATATTCGAATCATTGTCCTGAAATAATTGCTCCAATTACAGCAGCAGCATTAGGTACAAAAATTATTGAAGTACACATTACCTCAAATAAAGAAAAAAACTTTTTTGATAATCCAGTTAGTTTCAACTATAAAGAATTAGAAGAAATTATGAAGCAAGTTAGAAATATTGAAAAAATCAAAAGATGATTTAAAAACCATTATTAAGTAATAAGAAAATTTAAACTTATGAATATTCTTATTTTGGCAGCACATCCAGATGACGAAGTACTTGGAATGGGAGGTACAATTAAAAAATTATCTAAAAAAAAGAATAAAATTCATTTGTTAGTAATTACTGAAGGTGCATCAGCTCAATACAATGATTCAAAAATGAAACAAGTTAGAAAACAATCATGCAAAAAATCTTCACAAATTCTTGGAATTTCATCTATTAATTTCTTAGATTATCCAGATATGAAATTAGATACAATTCCACAATTAAAAATTAATCAATCTATAGAAAAAGAAATTAGAAAAATAAAACCAGAAATTGTATACACCACACCAAATCATGATTTAAATTCAGATCATAGAATTCTTCATGAATCAACATTAGTAGCATCTAGACCACAATCAGGTGTAAAAAAAATTCTATCCTATGAAATCCCAGGTTTTGTAAAAAAATCAATTCATCCAAATGTTTTTGAAAATATTGAATTAGAATTAACATACAAACTCAAAGCAATGCGTAGCTATAAATCAGAAATTGAGAAATTCCCACATCCACGTTCTCTTAAAGCAATTGAAAACCTTAGTATTCATAGAGGAATTGAATCAGGATTAAAAAATGCAGAGGCATTTCAACTGCTTACAAGTATTAAAAAATAATAATTCAAAAGTTTCAAATATTGTGATTAAGCTTAAATAAGAATATAAAAAATTGATAACATGATAAAATCTAATTTTAAAATTACAAAAGAAAGTAAAGCAGATAATCAAAGAACAGAAAAAGAAATTGAGGAGAAAAAGGATTATTCACAGAAAGAATTTGAAGAATTTGTATCTAAATCAGGAGCAGCAGGTTCTTTTATGATATTTCGTTCTGAGGAAAAAGATACAGAACTTGGAATTGATCAATTATAGAATTTATTAAGATTTAAAATAGACCATAAAGATTTTCTTATATGGCTAAGGATTATGAGTTTGAAATTAATGAACAAACTCTTGAAACTATTTTATCTTTAAAAAATCAAATGGGGTATAGTGAAAAAACATGGGATCAATGGTTTACTCAGATTGTAAATTTATTTAAAAAAACAAAAAAAGACCAATCTATACTTGAAAATGCTTTTGAGAAAAACCATTATAAAAAAAATTATGAAAATTGGGTAAGTTATTTTGCATTAAACTTGGAGAATATTACAAAAGAACATTCAGCAAGAGAATTAGATCCTACATATAAAAAAGGAAATAAATTTTTAGACAATTCAGCAATTGTTATCGGAGCTGGACCATCAGTTAAAAAAAATAAACATTTAGAATTATTAGCATCAAGTGACTACAAGGGTTCAATAATTTGTACAGATAGAATGTTAGAACCAATATTAAAAGCAGGAATCACTCCAGATAAATTCCCAAAATTTTATGTAGCAACAATTGATCCAGCCGAACTTTTAAAAAAATTTTATGAGGATCCAATTATAACTAAATATGGAAATAAAATAAATGGGATTTTTTCTACAGTAGTACATCCAAATATTGTTGGAAATGCAAGAAAAGCAGGAATTAAAATTCATTGGATTCATTCATTATTTGATTATAATGAGGGGAAAAAATCATTTAATCAAATTTCAGCATTGATGGTTAGAGCAAAAAACCATAAAGATGGATTACCAGCAATACAAACTGGAGGAAATGTTGGAACTGCATCATGGTTTATTGCATGGAAAATTTTGAAATGTAATGTTGTAGGTTTAATTGGAATGAATCATGGTTGGGATGATGATGATGATTGGGATGAAATTTTGGCACATTCTAATGCACCATCTAACATTAATCGTGATAGTGATGAGTTCAAAAAATTGTATCCAAGAATCTATAATCCTGATTATGATTGTTATGGAATCCAAGATCCAACATATCAATACTATTGTAATGCAACAAAAGAATTTATCAAAAGATCTCCAGAAAATATTAAAACAATTAATGCTACAGAAGGAGGAAGTTTGTTTGGAGAGAAAATTTTGTCTACAACTTTAAAAAAATTTCTTAAAGAATATCAAAAGTGACAAAAAAACATCATAGCTTAAATATCAATCAGAAAAACAAATGTTATGAAAGTTCTTTTGGTAGTACCAGAAATAAGATTAGATAGTGTGCCATATCACTTTCCATTTTGGGCTGCTATTTTAGGAGCAATTGCAGAAAAAAAAGGAGCAGAAGTAGGAATCTTAGATCTTAATGCGGTTAGAATGGAGTTTGACAATAATCAAATTCCTGATCAAATGATTGAAGAAGAAATTGGAAGAGAAGATTGGGACTTGATTGGAATTGGAGGATTGACATCTACATACAAAAGAATTAAAGAATTAACAAAAATTATTAAAAGATCATCTCCTAAATCTATTCTTTTAAGTGGTGGGGGTTGGAGTACATATAATCCAGATGAAATTTTAAAATTAGTTCCTGAAATTAATTTAATTTGTATAGGTGAAGGTGAAGAAACATTTGCAGAAGTTTATGATGAAATAGAAAATGGAAAATTTGATTTTGATAAGGTTAAAGGATTATGTTGTAGAAAAGGGGATGGATTTACATATACAGAGCCAAGAGCATTAATTGCAGATCTTAATACAGTACCACTACCAGCATACCATCTTTTAGAAACGGACATATATTTTAGATATTCATCTTTCCCATTATCGGTTGAATCATTTAATTCTAAACGTAGAGCATCAGTAGTTTGGGAAAGAGGATGTCCAAGAGGATGTACTTTTTGTTCTCATAATGGAATGTCTAGAATAGATTTACAAAATATTTACGGTGAAGGAGATAGAAAAGAAGGAGAAAAATTAGTAAGAATTTCAGATAAAGAAAATGATACTTTTCAATTACCTGCAAGATGGCCAACTCCAGAATATGCTATAAATAACATAAAACTATTAGTAGAAAAATTTAATGTTGATTTTATTTCAATCTTAGATGAAAATATGACTAGTAATCTAAAATGGACAAAAGAATTTTGTGATTTGTATGTTAAAGAAGGATTAGATAAAACTGTAAAATGGGGAACGTTAGGTGACGCTCCAAGTGTTGCAGTGAAACCAGAAATAGTAAAAACTATGAAGGATGCAGGATGTTCCTATATTTCATTTGGATTTGAATCAGCATCAGATAAAGTTCTCAATGAAGATATTGGAAAAGGTCAATTACAAATTCATGAACAACAAACTATTGCAGCAGTTAAAGCAGCAGGATTAACACCAATTGCTACATTCATGATTGGAAATCCACATGAAAATATTGATGATATCATGGAGACATTAGGATTTTGGATACGCAACGGTATAGAGGTTGATCCATTTATTTGTACACCGTATGTTGGAAGCCCAATATTTTACGATAATAAGGACTTCTTATTAGAACAATACGATGAGAGATTAAAAATTGTGAAAAATGATAAACAAGTAAATTCAGTTTCTAAAGAAGTAATTGCAAAATGGAAGTTGGATGCAGTAGATAAATTTATGACAGAATGTGGAGATGCAACCGACTATACAGCTACAGTAAGCCAGTATTTTACCATTTCAGAATTGTTTGCAATAAAAAATTTTATGCATAAAAAAGATGTAAGAAGATTATTACAAATGGCACATCAAAGATTTGAACAAACTGGAAAAGAATGGTGGAAACATAGTGAAAAATGGGCAAAATTCTGTAATGTTTGTCAAGCAAAAAATGAGTTAGGATTAAAATTGGAAATATCATCACAGTAGAGAATGGTTTTAAAAAGATGAATCAAATAGAGTGAAAGTTTTTGGATATACGAAAAAAACCAGCAACTAAATGGAAAATTCCACTTTACAAAGTGCATGTAGAAAAAGATGATGTAAAAATTGTTTCAAAAGTAATCAAAAGAGGCTCCTATTGGGCAATAGGTCCAGAAATTGAGGAATTTGAAAATAAATTAGCTAATTATATTGGAACAAATTTCTGTGTTACCTTTAATTCAGGTACATCTGCAGGTCATGCAGCATTAATTGCAGCAGGGATAAAGCAGAATGATCAAATCATAGTTCCATCTTTTACATTCATTTCAACAGCAAATTGGGTCAAAATGGTAAATGCAAAATTAAAATTTTGTGATATTGAAGAAGAAACTCTTGGGATAGATCCAAATCACATTAAAAAAAATATCTCCAAACAAACTAAAGTGATCATGCCAGTACATTACGCAGGTTTACCTTGTCAAATTAATGAAATTGCCAAAATTGCAAAATCAAAAAAAATATTGTTAATTGAAGATGCAGCTGAAGCAATTGGAGCAACTGTTAATAATAAAAAAGTCGGTACATTTGGAGATTTAGCAATATTTAGTTTTGCAGGAAATAAAGTTTTAACAACAGGAGAGGGAGGAGCAATTACTACAAATTCTAAAAAAATATATGAAAAATTAAAATTAATTCGTTCACACGGACGATTAGATACTCATAACTATTTTTCATCAATAGAAAAACCAAATTATATTTCCTTAGGATATAATTGGAGGATGTCATCTATTACAGCAGCAATAGGAATATCACAATTATCAAAAATTAATAAGTTGATAATGCTGCGTAGGAAAAAAGCAAATTATCTTTCAACCCGATTAGAAAAATTTGAACACATAAAATTGCATAAAGAACCAAAAGGATTTACTCATGCATATCAATTGTACTCAATTAGATTATCTAGTAAAAATGAAAGAGATAGAATGATTGAATTTTTAGCTCAAAAAGGAATAATGTCAAAAGTTTTCTTTCATCCAATTCACAAATCAAAGTTTTATCAAAATGATAAAAATAATTATAGTACAAATCTTCAAACTACAGAATTTGTTTCAAACACAATTCTCTCACTACCAATGTTCCCAGATTTAAAATTAGAAGAAATGAAGTACATGATTGATTCAATCAGTGAATTTTTTGAGATTTCAAAATGAATTATAAAAAACTATTAATCAGTTTTAATGAATGGTGATAATTTGAAAAAAATTAAGATAATAGTAATTGGGTTAGGTAAAATTGGATTACATTATGCATTTGATGATAAACGGAAACAACCAGCTAGTCACATAGCAGCTATAATGAATAATCCAAATTTAAAATTAGTTGGTGTGTGTGATCCAGATAAAAAATCATTAGAAAAATTTCACAAAAAATATGATAAAAAAATTATTTCAGAAAAAGATCATTTTAAACTTATTGAGCAATTAGAAAAAAAAGAAATAGATTTTGATATAATAGTAATTGCAACACCTGAAAAAACACATTTTGAAGTTTTAAAATTTTGTATTTCAAAAATGAGTAAAACTAAAACAAAAAAAATAATATTTTGTGAGAAACCAATGACACAGAATTTAACTCAAGCAAAAAAAATAAAAAAAATGTTAAAAAATCCAAAAATCAACATTGTAATTAATCATAGTAGAAGATGGAGTAAAGCATGGCAAGAAGCTTTTGAACTCAAATCAGAAATAGGAAAAATAGAAAAAGCAGGATTTGATTTTGCAACATCCCCAGAAAATAAGAGTATATCACAAATTAGAGATGGAATTCATATTGCAGATATTTTATCATGGTTTAAAATTGAAAAGATAACAACAATTAACAGATTAAACCTGAATTATTTTCTATATGATTTCCACATATGGGGTTCCGAAGGAAAAATAGAGATAGTAAATTTTGGTACAGAATTAAAAATGTATAAAATGAAAAAATCTGAACATTTTGAAGGATTTTATGAATTAAAACCAACATTTAAGAGAAAAATTAATGAATCATATCTAAAGAATGTGTATCAAGAATTTGTAGAACATTTTAAGAAAAATAAAATTCTATCAAGTAATTTTAATGATGGATTAAAGGCGATGGAAAGTTTTGAAAAATATGTATATGTAAAGAATTTAAGAAGATAGATTTTAAACAGTGTATAATGAATAGGTTTGATAAAAATGAAGTAAATGCAGTTAAAAGAGTAATAGAAGGAGGGAAAAATCTTTCAGGATTTACTTCAAAATTTCGTGGAGGAGATGAAGTGCAAAAGTTTGAAGAAGAATTTGCAAAATACATAGGTGTTAAACATGCACTTAGTTTCAATTCTGGCACTATGGCAATTTTTGCAGCATTTCAAAGTATTATCAAACATGGAAGAAGAGAGAAAAAGTGGAAAATCAAAAATCCAAAAATTAATTTACCAGCTTATACTTTTACTGCAGATCCAAGTGCAGCATTATTAGCAAATGGTGAAGTTAATTTTGAAGATATAGATAAAAAAACATATTGTATGCTACCTCCAAAAAAAAAATGTCACATTTCAACACCAACCTACTTGTTAGGTAATGCACCAGAAAAAATTGACTTTGGTAATTCTGAATTTAGTGTTGAAGATTGTTGCCAAGCTCTAGGTACAACTGTTAATGGAAAAATGGTAGGAAGTTTTGGGGATATGAGTATTTTTAGTTTCCAAGAAACAAAACACATAACCACATTAGGCGAAGGAGGAATGTTATGTTCTAACAATGAAGAATTAATTCAAATAGCATCTGCAATTAGAAACCATGCAGAATTTTATTTAGAAGAAGATTATTTGGGTTATAATTTTAGAATGACAGAAGCTCAAGCTGCTTTTGGAAGAGTACAATTAAAAAAAATTGAAAAAATTTTAAAATCATTTAGAAATAATGCAAGATATGTAATTAAAAAATTGCCATCAGGGATAGAACCACCGTATATTTCAAAAAAAGTTGATCATTCATTTCTCGTGATAGGATGTCTATATAATGAAAAAGAAATTGGAGTGCCTAGACAAAAATTTCTTATGAAATTAACTGAAAATCGTAAACATATTTTAGAAAAAGATGAAAAATCAGATATCAAAGGAATTAACATGAAATCAGGAAAATTAATTGCTGCAGGATATACAAAACCACTTTACAATGTTCCAATTTATAAAAAAATGAAACCTAAAAATGGTTGTCCAAATGTTGAAGAAATAATTTCAAAATCATTATGGATGGATATCCACAAATTTAGAAAACAAAGTGAAATTTCTGAAGAAATAGATATAATTAAAGAAACAATCAAAGAGTTTCAAAAATGAGTGTAATTGCGATAATTACTGCACGTTCAGGTTCAAAATCTGTACCTAACAAAAATGTAAGAGTTTTGGGTGATAAACCACTACTAGGATGGGTCATTGAAGCAGTATCAAAATCAAAACTAGTGGATAAAATTATTCTATCTACAGATTCAGATGAATATTTCAATATTGGAAAATCCTTTAATGAAAATTTAATTTTTCATAAACGCTCAAAAGAATTAGCAGAAGATGTTCCATCAGAACATGTTTTGCTAGACGTAATAAAGCAATTTAGAGATTTTTTCCCTAGAGATTCACTAGTAGTACTAATTCAACCTACTACTCCATTTTTAAAAAATACTGATATTGATTCATGTATAAAAAAATTGAAAGAAAATTCAAACATAAACACATGTGTCTCAGTGAAACAAGTTTCTGAATTTCCAGATTGGATGATTTCTAAAATAGATTCAGATTTAGGTAAAGCAAAAGATTTTTCGGGTAATTTATCAGTTAGACAAAATTTAGATACAACATGGATAGTAAATGGAGGATGCTATGTTATGAAAAAAGAATTTTTAGAAAGTTCTCAAAAAATTATTGATTATAAAAAAACATTAATTCATGAAATGTCTAAAATTAGTAGTATGGATATTGATGATGAAGAAGATTTTAAAATTTGTGAATCTTTAGTGAAAACTAATTTACTTGATTAATTTTTTTAAAAATTCTTCAGCTACAAATTTAAAATCATCAGAACGATTATTTAAAAAAAGTTTCATAGTTTCTTCATCAATTTGTGGTCTTTTCATATATCCAATAGTATATTGAAAATATTTTGCAACATCTGCAACTATTTGATCAACCTCAAAATTAAAGGAGTTATTTTCTACAAATTCCATAAAATCATCAATATCAGAAGGAGTGACAATTTTTGTTAATGATGTTTTAATTGCAGAGGGTAATTCTGAAAAATTTTCTATTTTCTTAATTGATGATATTGATGACCACCCATAATCAGCAGAAAATACTATTGAAGGTTTCTTTAAAATAGTGGATTCAATTGCAACAGTTCCTCTAATTGTAATTACTAGAGAAGAATTTTTTATTACTGATTCTTGTGAAAGTCTAGGATGAATTAATTTAACATTTGGTAAATCCATAATTTGTTGATAATAAAATTTATCTCTCCATCCTGGAATTTTCATTACAGGATGTTCTTTTACATAAAGCCAATATCCCAATGGAAGGGATTTAGCTATATTGAGAATTATACTAAATTGTTCAGTATAATATTTTGCACCCATAAGTAATACTTTTTCAGGTTCCTCATGTAGAGGAAAATAGATATATTTATCATCAATGTCTATTTTTTTTACAAAATTTTTATCAATAAATGATTGTCTTTTTTGATTTTGTTTTTCATGTGAACGTGCAGTTCCTTTTTTTAAAATATTTAATTTAGTTTTACCAAAATTTCTGTATAAATTTTCAGAATCTTTTTTCTCAGATAATAAGAATTGTAGTAGTGCTTTTGATTTTTTCCATTTAGAAATTTTACTAACATTATTATCTTTCATATAAAATTGTGCAGGTTTATGAGAATGAAGAAATTTTTCAAGCTGTTCAGATGTTCGTTTTTTTGTACTTTTTTTAATTGAATTATTTTTTTCATCTTCATTGTATACACCTTTTGCAATATACCACTTATCACTAAATCTTACAGGTTCTAAAGATAACGTGGAAATATTTTTAGAGTTAGACATTTTGTTAAATAATAATTCATGATGGCCTGTAATTGTTGCAATAAATACATAATCAGGATTAATTTTTTCAAAAATACTTTCAAAGCATTTACAACCTCTTTCAATTATTGACAATATTTCATCATGAGAGAATTTATAAAATTTATTATATTTTGAATAAAAAATTCTATCGGTATAAGCAATATCCCATAAATTTATTTTGTAATTTTTTTCTATATTTTTTAAATAATTAACATCAGGTTTTTCATTAGAAGAAAAATCATTAAGAAATAGAATCTGTTTAAATTTCACAAGATTTTGTTTTTCAAAAAAATTCTTTAAATTTGGATCATCATCAATTAATGCGTAAAGCTCATAATCATCATTAAATTGTAAATAATTAGCAATACCAAATTGTAAAAAATTTTTATTGATTAAAAAACATATTTTTTTTTTCAAATCAACTATACCATTAAATTCTATAATAAAAATATAATATCTAAAAAATTTAAAATGTAGACAAAATTGTGTGACTAAATCAAATCTTTAACTGTAGAATTAAATTGAAGAATTTTATTCATTTTAATTCCCTTATTATATAATCTAAACCGGGAATTAGATTCTGCAGAAATACAAAAAAGTTTTACAATTTTATAAATTTCATTTGGATTAAATCTAGGCTCATAAGAACAAATATGTTCACAAGCTTGATTTTGGATTTCATTTTGAAGGTGTTTTTTTGATGACAGTAAAGCAAATAATGTTCCATAAAAATATAGTAAATCAGAAATCCAAATTCCAGGATAAGTTAAATTTTCAAAGTCTATAATTTTGGAATCAGAGAAATTAGTATTTGATAAAAAATTATTACAGTGTAAATCATTATGTCCATATGAAGTATGAATTTTATAATTTTTTTTAATCCATGATTCAATTATTATATTTAATTTTTTTTCTAAATTTTTTAGATTTTTTTTATAAAATTGTCGTAGAATGAATGCTTCAAAATTAGATCTTTCACTCCCTTTAGGACCACTTGTAATTAAATTACCTAATCTATCTATCAAACTTTCAACAACAAATTTTTTGGTATTTTTATTTATTACTGTAGTTTCAACTTCAAAATTATAAAATTCATTAAAAATTAACTTAATTTGTGAAAAAATATTTGATAAATCATCTTCGTTTCTAATAAAAAAATATGAATTAATAATTTTTGGTAAAGTATCACCATTAAATAATTCTATCACAAAAAAATTTTGTTCAGAATTAATAAAGTTTGAAATACATTGAAGAGAAGAATTATTTTTATAAAATTCAATTTCAGATTTAAAAGAGGATATTACTTTTGGAGGAGCATTTGATCCAAAAATTTTTATCAAAATATTTTTGTTAGTATTTGGAATTTTAGCATGTAAAGTAGCAGTATCTTTTCTTTTATTAAAATCAATTATTTTAATTAGTTGATATTTTTTTTTATCACAAAAAATTTGTATATACTTTTCATCCATTAATTATCACCAAAAGTATATGTCAATTGCTTGTTAATGAATAAAGTAAATTTTTGAATCATTTTTGAGAAAAATTACCCTCATTAAAATTTCTATGTTCAATAACAAGTTTAAAGCTGTTCATGTTACGCAAATCAATATTCATCATAATAAGATCATCAAATGAACACTTCAAATTTTGTTTTTTCTGAAAAAGATTTCTATCAGATTGTATATCATGATAAATTATTATGTAATTTTCATTCTTAAAATAAGTCAATAATTTTTTTGTAATATCTATTCCTAATTTATTAAAATGTATTTCAATTTGTATAGTTGGTTTAAATTTTTTTATTGTTTCAACTGAACCTTGTATAGCAAACCACTCATAACCTTCAACATCCATTTTAATAAAATCAACATTTTGAACTTGACTTTCAAGAACAATATCATCTAATTTTTTTACAGGAACAGTAACTATTGTTGAAGTGTCAGATGAAATTTTTTCATTTTGAATAATCATACATTTGTTGGCCCGTTTATCTAAAAGAAATTTTACATTATTTTCTTGAGCACCACATGCACAATTAAACAATTGATAATTTTTAATATTTTGTAATTGTAAATTATTTTTTAAATATTTAAAATTCACAGGAGAAGGTTCAATGGATATTACTTTGCCAGAATTTTTAACAATTTTACTATATAATGTAGAATAATATCCAATGTTAGCTCCTATATCTATACAAGTCATATTTTGTTTTAAGTAATTTGAAATGAATTTAGTAGTATCAGGTTCATGTGAACCATGTACCAATAATTCTGCAGATAATCCTTCATCATTTGGATTAACTTCAATTTTACATCCATGTGTGAAAACAAAATTATTTCCAGTTTGTCGAATTTTATTCAATTTGTATTTAGAATAATAGTAATCATAAAAGGAAGAAAACATACGCAAAAATCCTTCATCTCTACATATTTTCCAATAGCCAATTATTGCATTTTTCATTTTATTCTCTCTTAGTAATGTGAAACATATACTACTTTTTCTATTTGGAATGGTTCAATTAAATCATCTTGTTACTATAAAAATAAAATTTGTCTACAATTGTAGTAAGTAGGATTAAAAATGGTGGTTTATTGTTAGGAATGTTAGACTAATGAAATCAAGAGTAATAAAAATTGGAGATAAAAATATAGGCGATTCAAATTTATGTTATACAATTGCAGAGGCGGGTGCAAATCATGACAGCAATGTTGAAAAAGCATTTAAATTAATAGATGCAGCAGTTGAATCTAAATCAGACAGTATTAAATTTCAAACATATACTGCAAAAAAACTTGTTACAAAAAATGCACCAAAATATTGGGAAGATGGAATTAAAAATGAAACACAATACGATGTATTTAAAAAATTAGATTTATTATCAAATGATAATTGGAAATCTATTTTTGAATATGGTAAAAAGAAAGAAATTACTTGTTTTTCGACACCATTTGATGAAAAAAGTGCAGATTTATTATATTCCTTTGATGTTCCTGCGTTCAAAATTGCATCAGCAGATATTACTCATATTCCTTTAATCAAACACGTTGCTAGAAAAAAATTGCCAATTTTTATTTCTACAGGGATGGCATCTGAAAATGATATTGATGAGGCAATTAATGCAATAGAAGATCAAGGAAATCATGAAATTATAATCATGCACTGTATTACATCATATCCCACTAAACCTGAAGATGCAAACTTAGAGATGATCAAAACTTTGCAAAAAAAATTTTATGATTATGTGATAGGCTATTCAGATCATACAATTGGAACAACAATTCCAATTTGTTCAGTTTTCTATGGTGCAAAATGTATTGAAAAACATTTCACTTTTGATACTTCACTTTCTCAAAGTAGGGATCATAGATTATCATTAGATGTAAAAGGGTTTTCAGAAATGGTTAATGGGTTAAGATTAGCAGAAATTTCTAAAGGAAAAGCAATTAGAGATGAATTTGATGTTGAAAAAGAGGCAGTAAAATATGCTAGAAGAAGTATTGTATCAGTATTAAAAATTCCAAAAGGAACTACAATCTCAAAAGAAATGTTAGATATCAAAAGACCAGGCACAGGAATTCCTCCAAAATATTTTGAGAAAATTATTGGAAGCAGTACTTTAAAAGATATAGAGGAAGACGTTCCCATCAATTTTGAGGATATTTCTTTATAATTTTAGAGATGAAACAACAAATTAAATTTCTGATAAGAGTAGATGGAAGTAAAGAAATTGGACTAGGGCATGTTTACAATATGTTGACATTTCTAAATAATTTAGATGATGAAAAAATTCTCATTGTTATGAATAAAAAAAGAAATTTAGGATCAGGTAAATTTAAGAAATATGGTTATAAAATAAAATTTATTTCAAATAATAATGATTTAAAAAAAATAATTGATAGTTTTAATCCAGATGTAATTTGTAATGATTTATTGAATACAACATTAAATTATATGAAAATTCTTAAGAAATTTAGTTGTAGCATAGTAAATTTTGAGGATTTAGGAGAAGGTAGAAAATTAGCTGACCTAGTATTCAATCCAATTTATTATACAAAAAAAAATAATAAAAATGAATTTTATGGTGAAAAATTTGCATGTGTAAGGGAAGAATTTAGGATTAAAAAAAGAAACAGTATTAGGAAAAAGGTAAAAAATATTGTAATAACTTTTGGTGGCACAGATCCTACTAATAAAACACAAAAAATATTAGAAATATTCAAGTTGATGGAACTTAAAAAACCTCAATTAATTGTCATATTAGGTTTAGGGTATTCTAAACGAAATGAAATAAAGAAAATGTCTAACGAAATGAATCAAATTGGATTTAACGTTAAAATCATTGAAAAATCAGATAATCTTTCTGAATATTTTAAACAATGTGATTTTGCAATTACCTCTAATGGTAGAACTGTTTTTGAAATTGCTGCAATGAAAATACCTATGATTGCTATTGCGGTAAACAATAGAGAACGATTACATTCTTTTGTACGTTATTCAAAATGTGGTTTTCACATAGATATGCATTCAAAACAAGACTACTCCATTGTAATGAAAAAAATATCTCATATGATGAATTATGAATATAGAGAAAAATTTGTAAAAAATTTACATGAGATTGAATTACTAAATGGAATTGATAGAGTTAAAAAATTGATTTATAAAAAATTATCATAGTTTAAACATTATAAAATTAATTATTAATCCCAAATTCTTGTGACTCCAATTGGAATATGAGAATTAATATCTATAACTTCGGGATTTTTTTCAAGGAATTCAATGACATTTTTTAGCGGAATGGGTTTATCTCCTTTACCCAATTTTTCATAAATTTTTCTTGCTACAAGTAGATCTTCGGGAGTATCAACTGTTAATCTGAGATTTGGTTTACGTATATTTTTAGGGGGTTGAAAACGCAATATAGTAAAATCTTTCTGATGTTCATAAATGTAGAGAGAACATAATTCACTTCTATGTCTCCTATTTCCTAATTTGTGTGATTTTTCTAATGCTTCAAGATTAATTATTTCGTATCCACTTCCAATTGGAACATTATCAATAAAAGAGAAATCTATTTTTCTTTTAATATGATTTTTGATTAATTTATCAATTCCTTCCCAGAAAAGAAATGGATTTTCTGAAGTTACTCGAAAAACAATATTTGCGTCTACTAATTTTGCACCATTAATCAATCTGTTAAGTACATCATGGTCATCACCAATTACAAATTTTAAATTATATTTTTTTGCAAAATCTATAAAAATTTCATTACCTTGATTTTCACTTATTGCCAATACAATTTCAGATATTTGAGATGAAGTTTTAATTTGATTAATCAAAAAATGTAAAATAGAAAAATCATTAATATTTTGAATTGGTTTTCCAAATAATCTACCAGATTCTACTCTACATGCTATAACTGCAGCCACTTTAGGAAGTTTTTGCATTTTATTTTTAGTTAATATTTCTCCTTTCATAATTAGTGATGATGCAATATTATTTTCAAATTCATAATATGGAATAGATTCTTTTTTCTGACGTGTTCTCTTATATGAAAATAAATTTGAATGTAATTTCTGATCTTTTTTAATAGTATTTTTTGCTATTGTATTTTTTTTATGTTTTAATCTATACTTAGATTCATTATTTGAAAAAGATATTTCTTCATTTCCAAGAGATTGTTTTGTTAAATTAATTAATGAAGATAATTTCTTAAATTCATCAGGGTTTAGTGAGGAGAAATAATCGATTCCTTTTAAAGAACGATCTAATGTAATATGTTTTTCAACTATAGTTGCTCCCAGTGAAATTCCCAATAGTGGTGCAATTATTGATAGTTCTGAATTCCCAGAAACATGCTCCATTATTCCTACTGGAAATCCAAATTCATTTTTTAGAGTTTTAATTCTAGATAAATGAAGATCAGAAAATTTTGTTGGATATCCCTGAAAACCATGCATTAAAACAATCTCTTTAGAATTAAAATTCAATTTATCTAAAGCATTTGAAATTTCTTTTGTGGTAACACCTCCAGTTGATAACAAAATAGTAGTTTTCAACTTAGAGAAAAAATCTAAAAGAAAAGGATTTGTGACATCAGAAGTATGGATTTTATATCCATGTACTTTTAATCTATAAGCAATTTTAGCACTACTTGTTCCAAATACATCTGTAAAAACTAAAAGTTTTTTTGATTTTGCATATTTTACTAATTTTGACCATTGAGTAAAACTGAACTCTAATTTTTTAAATAATTGAAAATTTTCATGATCAGATTCCAGTAACTCATTCGCTTTAAAAATTTGAAATTTTATTATATCTGCATTACTACTTGCGGCTGCATCAATTAGTTTTATTGCTGCATCAAATTTTCCTTCATGTGAATTTGCTACTTCTGCAATCAAATGTATCTTATTTTTGGAAAAAATCATAATAGTTTCTTCATAGATTAAAGATATTACTATTTCTAATTGATATTTTTGTAGACAAATATGTTCATTAATAGAATTTTAATGGAAAAATAAACAAATATTTAATAAAATCATAATTTAGAAAGCATTATGGGATTAAGTAGAAGAATCAAACATGTTTACCATAGAGTAGATTATTCTGCTGGGAAAAAAATTTTTGGAAACACTGTAGGTGTTAAAAATAACCTCAGTGGTTCATTAAAATCAATCCAAAAAAATTCTTCTGATTTAAATGTAAAAAATAGATCACAAATTTCAGAATTAATTAAAAATCAGGTATTATTATTAAAAAATCCATATGATAGTGAATTAATTGAAATTATACGTGAAAAATATAATAATTTAATTGGTGACACTAAAACATCATACGAAACAGGAGTTTTTGAAGGAAAAGCATATTCTCGCCACATCAATAAAGTTCAAGATCATATACAAGAATTACCTCAATTAATCACAGATGACATTGTTGAAATAGTTCAAGGCTATTATCAAGGAAACTTTAATGTTAGATATATTGGAGCATGGAGAAATTTTCATGTTCCAAAAGATATTGAAGAAAAAACAGAGTTATTTTCCAATAATTGGCATTGTGATAATCGTAGTACAGAATATCTAAAACTGTTTGTAACATTAGAGGATATCACTGATGATGATGGTCCATTTCACATAATGACACAGGGTAGAACAAAACAATTAATGAAAAAAGGATTTGGGAGTAGAGTTGATTATAATTTATCAGATGAAGTCATAAATGATCCAAAATACATAACAAAAGTTACAGGGAAGAAAGGATTAGCATATTTCGGCAATCCTCAACTATGTCTCCATAAAGCAGGAACACCGACAGATGGAAGAAAACGTGATATTATTGCATTTGTTTTTGGTCCATCAACTGATCCACTAAGTAAGAATTGGTTTAATAATTATGAACAAGATGAAGGTTATTTTAAAGCATCAAACGAAAAATAAAATTAATCTAAATCTGTGAGTTTATCTCTAGTACAAAAAATATAGGTACCATTATTTTTTTCTGGCGTATATTTTTTCAACAATTGTTGAGGAGTAGTTAAAAAGATTTTTTTATTCCAATTTATTTCATAAATAAAAAAATTAGCACTAACCAAAGTTTTTAAAAATTCTGAAGGTTTTGAACCAAATTCTATTAATCTAGATGGAGCAAATGCAATCATGAGTTTAATATCATCCATTTTTTTAATTAATTCTTGCATACCCTGAAGTACTGCAAAATCAGCACCTTGTGACACACATTTTAAAAAATTGATCTTTCCATTAAATTCTTTAAAATATTCATCAAGAGTTATAGAATAAACATCAACATAGTCAGGATTTTTTTCAGTATTAGAAATTCTATGGGTTGTAGCATTAGGCGTTAAAAATAATTTTGTTAATTTTGTTTCATTAGAAACAGCTTTTTGTATTGAAGTTACATTTGTAAAATTATTTTCTTCAATATTTTTTTCTAATAATTTAAATGATTCAAGAACAGGTTCAAAAGAAAAAACTTTCCCATTTTTACCAACTAGATCTGAAAATAATAGTGTATAATATCCAATATGCGCACCAACATCAATTACAACATCATTTTTTTTAATAATTTTTTTTACAAATTGTTTTTGAAATGGTGCATAATCTCTAATTGATAAATGAAGTGAGTCATTTTCATCAAGATGCATTTTTCTACCTTCAAATTCTATAAAATTTTTAGTATAATGTAGATATACATAATTATTTAATCGTCTTCTAAATGAACGAATAATTCTTAATCTTTTTAGAGTATATTTAGTTCGTAAAAAATCTTCAAGAAAAACATAAAAAAATATAATTAAATTTTTTTGCATATCAAAATAGATGAAATTTAATGAATGATTTAAAAGATTGTGAAAAAAAATGAATCAATTTAATAATTTTCTTCCATATTTTTAGATAAAATACATTCTAAAATATTTGAAGGGTTATTTTCAGGAATACAGTACTGGTCTTGGATAAACTCAATAACATTATTTTTAATTTTTTCATTATTGCTTAAAAGAATAGAATTAATATTTTCGTGTAAAGAAATTAAATTAGAATTTACTATGACATTATTACTATCAAAAAGTGGATTTTTTTCATTACTAAATTTTACTCTGATCACAGGTTTTTGAAAGCATAATGCATCAATCATGGTTGTAGAAAAAACAGAAAGAACAATATCTGATAAAGAAATTAAATCATAGATACTGTCATGTGTAATAATTGCGTTATTACAATTATATTTTTTAATAGTATTTTCATAAATAGTAACATCTTGTTCTTGAGGATGAGGTTTTAGGATTAAAAAGAAATTTTCATCATTACCAAATTTTTCAATTAGATCATTCCAAATCTGTTCATCATAATCATATTTACCATGTGCATAATATTTTCTTTGTAATTTTCCACTAGTAAAAAGAATTATTTTTTTATTATTATTGATACCAAATTTATCTAAATTCTTTTTTTTATCAAAAGTTTTTAAAAAATTTTCTAAACCAAAAAAAGCAGGATTACCAAATATAACAAGTTTCTCTGAAGGATAATAGTTTTTTAATAATAATTTTTTGGTTGAGTTACCAAATAAAAGAATATGATCAGGTAAGAAAAATCCATGTTTTAATCTATTTTCCAAAGAATTGGCATAGCAATACATTGGATTAAATTCATAGATATGTCCATGTTGGACACCAATGGTAGAAATATTATATTTTTTGCAAGCAGCAATTATACAAAGTGCAATGGGGCCAGTTTCATAAGGTAAAAAGAATGCCTTAGGAGGGTTTTTTATAAATAATTCTGATAGAGAGTCAATTAAATCCAAATAAAATGGTAAATGTGGAGAGAGCATCATTTCATTAAAAACAGGCTCAATTTCATCCCAAAGTTTAATTCCATTATAATTAAAAAATTGTTGAAAATTTTTAGATAAAATTAATTTTTTATAAGTTGCTAAAAATTTTGTTTTGTTAGAAAATTGTTTAGTTTTAATTAGTATTTCAATAGGCATCCAAGGGAATAAATCATTAAGTCTGTTTGATAAAATTTTAGGATTTCCTTTAAATGTATAATCAAGATCCATGCCAACAATATCTTTAGCATTAAGTAAATTAATTATTGATTGCTGAATATATTCTCCCTCATGTGTTGTTCCTAATGAAGTATCAAAAATTTGTCGTCTATAAATACCAGGAATTGCAAAAATTGTTTTATTTTTAATATTTATCTTATTTGTTGTATGTTTTAAAAAAATATTTTTCCTATTTTCAATTTTTTTATTAGTAATTTTTTCAAAGCGGGTTTTTTTAATTATATTTTTACTTTTTTGTTTCAATAAAAATTGTAATTGAGAATTTTTTGAGTATGTATATTTAATATTTTTTTGTTTACATATTTTTTTTATAATTTCTAGTTTTTCCATATTTAATATTTCTACAACATTAGGATTATTTTCATCTAAAAATTCAGAAAATGTATGTACAAAATTTATAATTTTTTTATAATTACCAATTAAACTTTGGTAAATCATCCACCAAATACTAACATCTTCATATAAAAAATGTTCAAGAAATTGTTTATCTTGAAGAATTTTATGATGTATTTTATCTAATTCCTTAATTGCAAGTTTATAATCTTCACCATGAGGAATTTCAAAATCTTCTTCTCTTACATGTATAACTTCATTAGATTTGTAAGACTTATGTCCAAAAATTATTTTTAATGAGTTTTTGTGATTCATATTTTTCCAGTTAATATATTTGGTTTTTCTAGTATCCTGTAATAATAATGAGGAGTTCCACCCCATTTTTTCTTATATCGAATAATTCCTTCCTCTTTTTTTGATATAGGTTCGGGATTAAAACCAGTTAAATCATAATATTTCATTTTATTATTTACACCCCATTCCATAATTCTCCATTTTATCAAGTCTTGAGAATATAGATTATTTTGAGTATCTTCT
>Ga0315321_10000817_pt1 | contig 23718 bp, 25 predicted proteins | sample M180m21515metaG_FD_203464 | JGI IMG/M metagenome (GOLD analysis project Ga0315321, IMG submission 203464) | Ammonia-oxidizing marine archaeal communities from Monterey Bay, California, United States - M1 80m 21515 | ecosystem: Environmental > Aquatic > Marine > Intertidal zone | place: USA...
AGTGATAATCCTTGCAGTTTCCGCATTCCCCCCTACGGAGCGGGTATGTCATTCCAGTCACTCGGGCTCCACACGCGTATTCAGCAGGCAGTTGATGATGCGGATTACACCACGCCTACACCCGTTCAGGCGAAAACCATCCCGCACATTCTGAACGGGCGTGATCTGATTGGTCTGGCGCAGACGGGCACGGGAAAGACTGCCGCATTCACCCTGCCGTTGCTTTCCGAGCTCTGTCAGAAAAGTCACGATCAAGAGAGCCGGGGCGCGCGTGTGCTGATCATCGCACCCACGCGCGAGCTGGTCATGCAGATCAACGAAAGCATCCGCACCTACGGAAAATACACCAACCTACGCACCGTCGTCGTCATTGGTGGGGCGAGTGAGAAACATCAGATCGAAAAGCTCGAGAGCAACGTGGATGTCGTCATCGCAACTCCGGGCCGACTAATGGCGTTGATGGAGGCAGGGCACGCCACTTTCGGGAAACTGACCCATCTGGTTCTGGATGAGGCGGACCGGATGTTGGATATGGGGTTCATGCCGGACATTGAGAAAATCACCGCCAGCCTGCCCAAGCGCAGACAGAGCCTGCTGTTCTCGGCAACACTGCCGGATCAAGTCGAGCGATTGGCAAAAAAAGCCCTCAAGGACCCAGTGACCATCGAAGTGGGCGATCGCAGTAACCCGGCAGAAACCGTCGAGCAGCTGCTCTACCCGGTGGAACAGCACTTGAAGGCAAAGCTGCTCATCAAGCTGCTCGATGACCACCAACTATTTTCCGTCATTGCCTTTGTCAAAACCCGTGAGGACGCCGACGCCTTGGCAAAGATACTCTACAATGTCGATATCGCCGCCGATGCCATCCACGGCGACTGCTCACAAAATCACCGCTTGCGCACGCTGAAGAATTTTAAGGCGCATAAGCTACGGGTCTTGGTCGCCACCGACATCGCCGCACGCGGACTTGACATCCAAGACGTCACCCACGTGATCAATTTTGATTTCCCAAGGCAAAATGACGACTACATCCACCGCATCGGCCGAACGGGCAGGGCAGGGAACGAAGGCTGCGCAATCACTTTTCTAACATCAAACGATGGCGAACGACTCAAAAAGCTGGAGCGCCACATCGGCAAGACGCTAAAGAAAAAATTCGTCGACGGCTTCAACTACAACAAACCCGCTCCCGAACCGGAAAAAGGCAAACGGTCCGACACCAGAAAACCCCGCCGCCACTCGGGGGATCGGTTTGAGAAATCGGGCAGGTCAAAACCAAAACCGAAGCCTAACAAACGCAGGCGCCGGTAGGGTCGCCTCGCCGAGGCGACCGTTCTAACATGGCGGTCAGCTCGGCGAGCTGACCCTACCCAAACGAAAAATCCCACGCCCCGTGTGACCGGGGAGTGGGGTTGGAAGGATGGTTGGTTTTCCCTTTCCTCTGCCGGGGCCGGGTTACTTGCGGCGACGGCGTCCAGAAAGCCAATCCACAATCCACGGACCCCGCTCTTATGCTAGGCATTGAAGGGGTTCTTTGTCTTCAATCCCGTGTGGTTGAAATCTTTCTCGTTTCTAGTTGCCACCACCAGCGAGTGCCGAAGAGCGGTTGCTGCAATTTGGCTGTCAAGGCTTGGAAGACGGATGCCTTTGCGCTCAGACTTCGCCTGCAACTGTCCCCAGATGGTTGCTACCGAGGTATTATAATTCAAAACACGGCCTTGCATCCGGGCAATGAGCACCGTGAGCCACGTCTGAAACGCTCTCTTACGTCTTCCATCAGCTAAACGATCAATTCCGTATTTGAGTTCTCCGATCGTCACGGTAGAGACGTAGAGTGATGCCTCATGCTCCCTCATCCAAGCAATAACTTGAGAATTAGGCTCCTTCTTCAAGATTTCACTCCACACATTCGTATCTACTAAATAGGCAGTCATGCTAGTCTTCGATGAGTGGGATAGTTGGCAAGTCGCGGGCACGATCCGGAATATCCAGCTCTCCTGGGGCACTGAGTAAGAGGTCGACCAATCCTGAATTAGGAGGGCTAGAAATTCGCCTCAGCAGAATGGTGTCGTTATCCTCGATAAATATTTCAAAATCGTCCCCTGGGCATAGTTTGAGGCGATCCCTCACAGATGCAGGTAGGACGAGTTGCCCTTTTTGGGATAATATCGTGGTCATGAAGTAAGAATATCTTACTTTTTGATATGCGTCAAGATTTCTTCCTATCGGGCAACACGCACCAAGCCATGTGGTACCATTGCTAGTATCTAGCCCCAGAGTGAATCCATATCCCTCTCTGCGGCTCTGCGCGAGGTTTCCACCTCAGCATCTTCAAACTTCAAACTGCCCGAAGGGCGCAAAAAAACCCCACGCCCCGTGTGACCGGAGAGTGGGGTTGGAATGTTGGTTGGTTTTCCGAGGCCGGGTTACTTGCGGCGGCGGAGGATCAGGGCAAGTCCACCGAGGCCGAGCAGGGCGGTGGTGGTGGGCTCGGGGACAACCGTGGGAGCGGCGTTCTTGTAGGTGTGGAAAGCGTCCAAGCTGTCTTCAAGACCCCATTTCCATGCGAGGTAGCCTTCTATTGTTTCGCGCTCTGAGTCTGTTACACCACCTACCACCACAATGATCTCACCATATTTTTTTCCAGTTAATGGCGTGGCCACCCCAGCGTTAATTCGGGAATTTATGTAAAGCTCGTCCCAAGCAAAGTTACCAGCACTTGCCACAGTTGTTCCTGCTATTCCGTCTTTGTAGCTGATATGGTTTGTACCATCGTACACTGAACTGAAGACATAAGGTGTGCCCACTGTTGGTGAAGAAATCACTGATTTCGCACCTCCTCTATAACCAGTGGTACCTTGATAATCAAACATTGCGTGGGCGGCGCTGGAATAGTCTTGCCCACCCGTGTCAGATCCATATACCGTGACACTTGCGCCAAGCTGGGTCATGTCCAACACCTCAAAAACAGCAGTTTGCTCACCTGTATATTCACCTGCACCTCTGGTTGCTTTCATCCAATCACCGGCTGCATTTATTGCATTTAGACCACCGATCGTATTTGCACCAGTAGTAGGTTGGAATGCTCCGTCTCCCTGCGTGAGATGATTTCCATTGCCACTCTTATCCCCCCACTGACTTACTGATCCAGCCGAATCTGTAATAGTAGAAGCGTCAGCGGCATCAAACCACATGTCCGTTGTCATGTCGCCGGGTGTCCACAGCGCCGCGTTGGCTGGGGTGGTCGCTAAGGCGAGGGATCCCATCGCCGCCGCGAGTGGCAGGATTGTTTTCATTTTTTGATTAATTTTCATATTTCTTATTTGGGTAGTTAGTTCTTTTTTGTTGGTTTTTCGCGACTCACCGGATCGATCCACCGTGGATAAACCGGAGTTAATCGTGACTTGGCACGCATCTTGCCCCCCCCCAGACGAATTTGTCGATTTTTATTCATTTGCCAACCACCCCCTTTTGACAGATGGTTTACCGCGATCATGGATATCCGATTTCTTTCCCACGCCGAACAGCTCGCGGAGCACTTGCATTCTGAGATTCTGAGGGGCAAGTGGAGTGGCAGTATGCCGGGCATCCTGCGTCTGAAGGACGAGTTGGGCGTCAACCGCAACACAATCGAGGCCGCGCTGAAGCTGGTCGAGAAGAAGGGGGCGCTGAAGAATATGGGGACCGGCCGTCGCCGCAAGATCGTGCTGCCGGAGGATCATGCCCCGCCTGCGTTGCGGGTGGCGGTGCTCTTTTACGATAAAGGCGACGAAGCACACGATTTGTTCACCCGGTTCCAGAACAAGCTGAAGGCGGCGGGGCACACGGTCGTGCACGCTCCGAAGAACCTGACGGACCTCGGCGGGAATACGCGCCGACTGGCCCGCATGGTCAAGGAAACCGAGGCGGACGCCTGGGTGGTGGCTGGCGGTTCAGGGGAAGTCCTTCAATGGTTCGAGCAAGGGCAGATTCCGGTCTTCGCGCTGTACGGTGCGTTCGGCAGATTGAGAATCGCGGGCATCACGGCGAACAAGGTGCCCGCGATTGTGGCCGCAACGCGTCGGCTGATCGCTCTCGGGCACCGACGGATTGTGATGCTGGAGAGTCGAGCCACCCTGTCGACTCCCGGGACCGACGGCGTTGTCTTTCTCGATGAATTGGCCGCCCACGGTATCGAGACGGGCAACTACAACATGCCGGGATGGGAGGGCGGATTCGACGGGCTCTACCGATGCCTCGAATCGCTGTTTTCCCACACTCCACCCACCGCGATTTTCCTCTTCAGCGCGGCGGAATACTTCGCCACGACTCAATTCCTGCTCAACCGGGGTCTGCGGGTGCCGCAGGATGTTTCCCTGATCTGCTGCGACGTGGCCCCGTATTTCAAGCGCTACCAGCCGACGATCTCACATGTCCGCTGGAACGACCAACTCATGGTGAACCGGATCGGGCGCTGGGCGAAAAACATCAGTCTCGGCAAGGAAGACACCCGCCAGACGAGGATCGACGCTGAGTTTGTCGAGGCCGGGACGATCGGCGTGGCGCCGAAATAGAGGGGAAGGAATATCGACCACCTACGCTCTGCTACTGCGGGACTATGTCACGACCTGGCCCTGGGCGATTGCAGACGGGTATTCTTTTCTTGTCCGAGCCCGTAACTCGTTTATTATGTTCACGTGATCACTGATAAACTCAAAACACGGATAAAAAGTCTTTCTGAAGAGGATCGACGTGATCTTTCAGCCTATCTGGTTAAGTTGCAACTTGAGAATGACGATGATTATTGGGCAACTCTGAGGGAACGAACCGAGTCGTATGGCCCTGCTAGCTGTGTGGACGTAGATTCTCTCTGATGGTTATATGGCTATTGAGTATCGAGTTCTCATTGATCTGGCATGTCTTGATCAGTTGCCCCAAAAAGCGGACGTAGACGGGATAACGGGGAATCTTATTTAATCGAATCCAAGTTAAACGAAATTAAATCATTTCTTATTTGATTAAACTCGATTTCGATGTAATTAGAGTTATTCTTATTTCACTGAATGGTGATTCGATGTAATAAGCCGCTTTTGCGGCAAGCATTGCTAACTTACCTGAACACCCCATGAATCCTGACGATTTTGTAATCGAGTTGCGGTCTTACTGCCGGAGGCAACCTGAGGGTTACCACGCCTTCAGCCCGCCGACGTTACCTCCGGAATTACCGATCGACTGGGATCTTGCCAATCTTCTCTCTGAGGCGGATCGAGCTGTTGCTGAACTCAGTGGCGCTGGCAGATTACTGCCTAATCCGCACCTTCTGATTCGACCCTATCTCCGCCGCGAGGCAGTGCTGAGTTCAAGAATTGAGGATACCCATGCAGAGGTGGATGAGCTGTTGCTTCTGGAAGTGGATCCTAGCGAAACGCCAGCCCGTCCCTCCATCGTGGAAGTCTTGAACCACGTCCGCGCACTCGAGTCAGGGCTTGCCCGACTTGAAGAGCTCCCTATTTCCACGCGCTTGATTACTGACTTACATGCCATGTTATTGTCAGACGTGAGAGGTGGACATAACTCGAAAACACCGGGGGAATTCCGCCGCAGTCAGAACTGGATCGGCCCGGCTGGATCTACTCTACATACAGCCACGTTTGTGCCGCCTCCGTATCATGAGCTCGCGAGCCATCTGTCAGCATGGGAAAACTATCTACACTCAGACTCCAGTGAGCCGGTTCTGGTGAAGGCGGCATTATTGCACTATCAATTTGAAGCGATACATCCTTTTCTGGATGGCAATGGCAGAATCGGGCGCTTGCTCATTACGCTGTTCCTTTGTGAGCAGAACGTGCTCTCCGAACCCTTGCTCTACCTATCCAGTTACTTCGAGAAATTCCGCGATGAATACTACCAGCACCTGCTGTCTGTCTCAACCCAGGGAACATGGAAGGAATGGCTCACGTATTTCCTAACAGGTGTTCGCGATACTGCTGCAGAAGCACTGGATGACACGCACCGACTGATGGATCTATATCAGAAATATCGTACGCTGATGGATCAGGAAAAGCGTGTGCCTGGCGCGGCAGCAAGTACACTGGACGCCCTGTTCGCTGCTCCCATGCTCTCCATCGCGCAGCACTCGGAACGCTCAGGAATGAGCTACGCAAACGTGGCCAAAGCCGTGGAATTCTGGGTGAAACATGGCCTGCTCACAGAGGTTACCATGAAACAACGCTACCGTATCTTTACCGCCCCCGCTATCATGGATGCCACCCGCCCACGCCCGCTGGCTTGATTAAGGAGCTAACCCTCGACGATGGAGGTCTCCTCGTCGGTCGGATTGGTGAAGTCGATGGTGCGCACTCCAAATAAAAAAACCCGCCGTGCTCGGAAGCAGGGCGGGTTTTGAAATGTTAGGTAAGAGCTTGGAAAGCTCTTCTACGTTACGCGCCGATGTTGAAGCGGGCGTAGCGGCGGATGGTGAGGGTGTCACCGATCTCTTTGCCGACGGCTGCGATGTGCTGCTTGACGCTTGTTTTGTCGTCCTTGACGAACGCTTGGTCGATGAGGCAGGACTCGGAGAAGAACTTATTGATTTTACCGATGAGAATCTTGTCGATGATCTCGGCAGGCTTGCCTTCGGCTTCGAGTTGCTTGCGGTTGATCTCGTTCTCTTCCTCGATGGTAGAGGCATCGAGATCGTCGCGGGTCAGGCCAGCCGGGTTAAGTGCGGCGATGTGCAGGCAGATGTCGCGTGCTAGGCCTTGGAAGGCCTCGTTCGCGGCGGTGTCTGCATTTTCAGCACCGAGCTCAAGCAGAACGCCTACTTTGCCACCCATGTGGATGTAGGAGGCGATAGAGCCATTGCCGTCGAGGTTGTAGCGAGTGACCTGCTTCACCTTGATGACCTCACCAAGCTCGGAGAACTTGGCACCGAGCGCGTCTTGCACGGTGCCGTCTTGGAAAGAAAGTGCGGTGGCGGCCTCGGCGTCCGAGGCATCGGATGCGGAGATGGTGCTGGTGATGTCGGAGACAAATGCGCCGAAGCCTTCGTTTTTAGCAACGAAGTCGGTCTCGCAGTTGACTTCAACAAGCACGCCAGTGTCGCCAGAATCGGAAACGTTGGCGGCGATCAGGCCCTCGGACGTCTCGCGGTCGGCGCGACCAGCAGACTTAACGATACCTTTTTCACGGAGGATTTTAACAGCGGCGTCGAGGTCACCATCGGTTTCGGTGAGGGCTTTTTTACAAGCCATCATGCCGGCGTTGGTGATTTTGCGGAGCTCTTGAACAGCAGATGCGGTGATCATTTTAAGTAATGGTTATGAGTTAATGGGTAAAAAGAAGTGTGGTAAAAAGGAAAAGCGGCGGCTGGAACCGCCGCTTCTCGGATTAAAAGTTAGTCCTTAGCTACGACGATGGAGTCGACGAGGTTCTGCAGAAGCAGACGGATTGAACGGGTTGCGTCGTCGTTGCCTGGGATTGGGTAGTCGACTACTGATGGGTCGGCATTGGTATCGACGATGGCGATGACTGGGATGTTCAGGCGGCGTGCTTCGGCAACGGCGATGGTCTCACGTGCGGAGTCGACGATGACCATGGCGGCAGGGAGCTTGTCCATGTCGCGAACACCACGGAGGTTACGCAGAAGTTTGTCACGCTCACGACCGAGGGCGGAGAGTTCTTTTTTGGACATTTTCTTGAAGTCGGGTGACTTCTCGATGTCCTCGAGGAATTTGAGGCGTTCAACAGAACGGCGAATGGTGGCGAGGTTGGTGAGTGTGCCACCGAGCCAGCGGTGATTGACGTAGTATTGGCCGATTGCTTCAGCAGCTTCAGCAACTGCATCCTGTGCTTGGCGCTTACAGCCTACGAAGAGGATTTTTTTGCCTTTGGAAGAAAGTTCACCGAGGAAGTCGGATGCTTTGTCGAGGCACTTGACAGTTTCCTCGAGATTGATGATGTAAATGCCACCTTTGTCCTTCATAAGGAAAGGTTTCATTTTTGGGTTCCACTTGCGAGTTTGGTGTCCGTAGTGGACTCCAGCATCGACCATTTCGTTGATTAGTTCGTTGACCATTTTGTAGTAGTTGTCCGCCCTTAAATCAGGGTGGCTCTGGGTGTGTGGGAAATCCGTCGCAGCTTAGCTAAGTCCTTCAATTTCCCGTAGTTGAATAGGCGACGTGCCAAAGGCTGGCGGCTTCCTAGGCGATACGCCTCAATTTGACAAGGAGTTTTTGCTGCAATGAGGAAAAATCCAATCTTAAGCTAAGCATTCTGGCTTACTCGACCGTGCATGGAACGAGAATACCGTCCTTCATGCCGTGGATTTTCTTTTTATCGGCTGGGACAATCGTTGCAAGGCAGCCACCGAAGGAGGTTTTCCCAGCGTCGTTGGTAAAGAAGTAAGGGCAGAGGCGAGCGCGGCCATGCATGATGCGTTCCTCGCCAGTATTGGGGTCAAAGTAAGGATGCTCGATGATTTTCCCCGCGTGATACTCCTGCATCATCCGCGGTTGGGTATCGAAGGCGTCCACGGCTTCCTCGATGCGCTTGCGCCATTCGTTTCTGGGCATGTCGTGACCGATGTAGACGCCGCGTGACCCCCAGGCGAGTTCCGAGAAACCGCTGATTTTAAGAACAAGTCGGCGTTGGGTTTGGGAGAAATTGGCAACCTCGTCCCACGAGTGAACTCCAAGCTGTGGGATGGCGGCGTGGGGTGGTAGCGGGTGTGGATCGACCGCCCATCCGAAGGGAATGATTTTGCGTAGTCTTTGTAGGTGGTTGCTGCGTAGTTCCTTTTCCCAGATGCCACGCATGGAGGGCGACCACAGAAGTGCCAACCAGAGTTTTTCCTCAAGGTGAGGTTTGCAAGGGGAAGTGAGCAGAGGGGATGATGCCAGCTTGCGTGCGCAGGGGATATTTTCCCAATCAAACCACTCAAAAAACCGATATGCTGGGCTGTTGCTGAGTTGATCGGAATCGGCCTCCTCGGCAGCTGTCACCGCAATGCTATCGCACTGTTCTGCGAGCCATTCCATCTCAGGTCGGTAGTCGGCGGACTCCTCGCTGACGAGAATATTGCCACCACCAGTGGCGGCAGGCATCAGTGATTGGAAGCCATCACGAATACCGTCGTCGCCGCCTAGCACGTCAAAACCGTGCTGGGAATAGAAGCGTGAGAGCCACAGAGTGATACCCATGCCGCCCGGTACGGAGTCGAGCTCGGTGAGGGCAAAAGATTCTACTTTGTCATCGCCGGTGAGGATGAGGTCGGGACGGATGACACGCGGCATGGCATCGCGCAGCTTGGTGGACTTCTGAGTGTCTGTAATCCAATGTGGCTTATCGGCATCTAACAATTTGCATATCCACGATGGTAGTTTGCCCTTCGCGCTGCGCTGGTAGATATTATCGGATGCGCGTTGGAACTGTGCGAGTGGATGGCCGATCTGAGTTAGCTTGCGCGCGGTGGATTTCTTAAGCGTGAGCGGCTTGGGTGAAAAAAGCCATCCGCCACCATGCCGAAGCTTAGAGTCAGGGAGTGCGTCTGTGATAGTTTCGAGTCTCACAATGTGAAAATAATGATAGAACGATACTACGAAACCGTTTTTGGTTACAGAGACAGGAAATTTTCAAGTATTTTCATGCCGTCTTCTGTTAAAATGCTCTCTGGGTGAAACTGGACGCCGTGGATAGGGAATTCCTTGTGCATGAGCCCCATGATGGTGCCGTTTTCGGTTTCGGCCGTAATCTCTAAACATTCAGGCAGGTTGTCGCGCTTGACGATGAGTGAGTGATAGCGTGTTGCGGTAAATGGATTCGTGAGGCCCTTAAACACGCTTTTACCTGTGTGCATCACGGGGGAGGTTTTACCGTGCATGAGTTTTTCAGCACGGATGACTTCACCGCCGAAGACTTGCCCGATGGATTGGTGACCGAGGCAGACTCCGAGGATGGGTGTGGTTTCGCCAAACTCACGGATTACATCACAACTGATGCCGGCCTCGTTCGGTGTGCAGGGACCCGGAGAGATGCAGATTTTTTCTGGAGCTAGCTCGCGGATTTCATCGAGGCTCATGGCATCATTGCGCACCACCTTCATTTGCGTGCCAAGCTCGCCGAAGTATTGGACGAGGTTGTAGGTGAAGGAATCGTAGTTATCGATAACGAGGAGCATGGTATCAGGGGACAGGGGTCAGGAATCGGGAGTCAGGGTTTTTCCCAGACCTATGGTCTTTGTCAGACCTATGGTCTTTGTCAGACCTATGGTCTTAGCTAAACCGATGGCGCGGCGGAGGGCCATGGATTTATTGACGGTTTCTTCGTATTCGTAGGTTGGGTTGCTGTCGGCGACAACACCGGCACCCGCTTGGACGTAGGCTTTTCCATCTTTGAGAAGGCAAGTTCTCAGAGTGATGCATGAGTCGTGGTTTCCATCCCAGCTGAAGTATCCGACGGCGCCGGCGTATGTGCAGCGCTTGCTATTTTCAATTTCGTTGATGATCTGCATGGCGCGGATCTTGGGTGCGCCACTGACGGTTCCTGCCGGAAATGTGGCGCGGAGCACGTCGTATGCGCTGTGTTCGTCATCAAGATCACCATGCACGTTGGACACGATGTGCATCACGTGGCTGTAGCGCTCGACGATCATGAAGTCGTCCACGGTCACGCTGCCGTGTTTGGAAATTCTGCCGACATCGTTGCGTGCAAGATCGACTAACATCAGATGCTCTGCGCACTCTTTTTCATCGGCTAACAGATCGGCGGCGAGAGCATCATCTTCTTCGGGAGTTTTGCCTCTCCAGCGAGTTCCCGCGATTGGGCGGATATCGATTCTTCCGTCAATTGCCCTTACGTGAACCTCTGGGGAGCTACCGACGAGCGAAAAGCCGTCAAGCTCCATGATAAACATGTAGGGTGATGGATTTACATGCCGTAATGCACGGTAGAGATCCACGGAGCTACCTGAAAAATCGACCTCGAACCGTTGGCTAGGAACGATTTGGAATGCATCACCTGCGGCGATATATTCCTTGGCTTTAAGCACCATTGCCTCGTATTCCTCTTGGGTCGTGTTGCTGGCAGCCTCTGGAGTATCAAATTCTGCTAGACCATTGAGTGGTGGGATGTGCAGTGGCTCGTCGAGCTGATCGATCAGCGCTTCAATACGCTGTGTGGCGTCTGTGTAGGCTGTTTCGGGGGATTCAAATTCATCGACAAATGCATTGGCCACAACGATGAGTCGGTGAAGCCGGTGGTCAAATATAAGTAGTGTGTCCGCGATGACGAACAACGCGTCTGGTAAGCCGAGCTCGTCTTTGGCGGGTTTTTTAATAGTTGGCTCAAATTGCCTAACAGAATCATATGCAAGGTAGCCAACAGCCCCTCCGTAGAATGGTGGTGCATTTCCGTGAGTGACGGGTTGGTATTTATCCATCAGCCGTTCGAGCTCTGCGAGTACATCGCGTTCTGCAGTCCATGTTCTTGTTTCTGCTCGGTCTGAATAGGTAATTTCTTGGCCATTCGCCTTGATTGTGGCGCGTGGGTTACTGCCAAGGATCGAGTATCTTCCGTTGTCGCCAGTGATCTCTGCACTTTCGAAAAGAAACGCCTCACCGTTGCCGCTGATTTTCATGTAGGCGGAGAGTGGGGTCTCAAAATCTGCTGCTAGTTGTGCGTATACGGGCACCACATTTCCGCGCTGCGCGAGATCGCGGAACGCATCGGGTGATGGACTGACTGGTTGTGGGCTCAACGCTGTGGAGCATGGCGACATTTTCGCGACACGCAATACGAAAGAGGGGGAAACCCCGACAGTGCAAAAGAATCCTATTGGCAAATGCCTGCAAAAAAGAGAAATGTCTTACTGACGTGTTCGGTCCAGTAGGGCCATGTGTGTTCTCCTGGAGGTTCCTCGTAATCGAAATCGATACCCTGATTTTTTAACTCCTTGGCAAGTGTTCTGTTGTGTTCGATGAGAGGATCATCTTTACCGCAGTCGAAACGGAACGGCGGTAGCGTGGATCGGTTCTTTAGTATTGTCTCAAGCACACTTTGTTCTGAGTTATTGTCAGTGATGTAGCTCTCCAAGTCCTCTTCGACGAATTCGCTCATTTGCGCGAGATTAGTGATGGATGAATGCCCGGTGAAAGCGCTGAAGCGACCCGCATGTTTTGCGCCTAATCTCATTGCGCCGTATCCGCCCATAGAGAGTCCGGAAATGAAATGTGGAGCGTCGAGAGCGTTTCCAGTCACCTCGCTAACAGCTTTTGGGACATCATCGACAATCCATTGCTCAAATTTTTTTTCTGAATGGTTTAGATAGCCGCTGCCGTCGCCCCATAATCCGTCTGAGGGCATCGCCAGGATCATTGGTGGGATGGTGCCATCATCAATCATTGATTGGAGTGTGACATGTGCTTGTCCCTGCATCGCCCAGCTCCAGTGTGATCCGTAAACGCCATGTAGAAGGATGATCACGGGTAATGGTTCTGAGACGATCGATGGTGATGGTGAGTAGATCGTGATGTCACCTCGTCCAGCCAATGCGTTTGATTTGACGGTAACAAACTGAAGGTTGCCCTGCGATGGTGTGGCAACGATTGGCGCGGCTTCAAGCGTGCGGAATTGAGATTCAGGTGATTCAGTCATGGCTCAATCAAAGACAATGACACCTTTGGCGTTGCGACCTGCTAGCATGTCGTCGATGGCCAGTTTAAGGTTATTGATGTTGTATGTGCGGGTGACGAGTTCATCGAGCTTAAGTGCCCCTTGTTGATAGAGCTCGAGTAGTTTGGGGAAGTCCTGTTCTGGTTTGGATTTTCCATAGAGTGGGTTGATGTAGATCTTGTCCCACTCAAAGAGGTTCATATCCATCTCAATGGTTTCCTCGATGCCGGAAACTTGGACTGCCATCCCCGCATTGCGAACCATGGCCAGCGGAGCCGCACCCAGTGCTGGGATGCCTGTGCATTCGAATGAATAGTCAGCGCCGCGACCGTCACAGATCTGTTTGACCTTTTCAGCAGCCACTAACAATCCTGTATCATCTGGTGATGCAAGCACCTGATGCGTGGCGCCGAATTGAGTTGCCATTTTGAGTCGTTGCTCATTGACGTCCACGGCGATAATTTTTTCTGCTCCAGATATGCGTGCACCTTGGATGACATTCAGCCCAACCCCTCCCGTTCCTAGCACAACCGCACTGCTGCCGGGTTCAATACCTGCTGCATTGACAGCGGAGCCGTAGCCGGTCATCACGCCACATCCTATGATACAGGCGGAAGGAAAGGGGATATCGACGTCAGTGGGAATGGGGATGACTGCTTCCTGCCGCACCACGGTGTGGCTGCTGAGAGTGCCGATGTTGAATGACCTCTTAATAGGCTCACCATTCCAGAGAGTTGCATTCGCGTGTGCCATGCCGTGATCGGGATCAGCACCTGTGACGGGTGAGTTTTTTTCACAAATACTCAAATTGCCACGTTCGCATTGGTAACAGGTCTTGCAGGGGATTGCCCAGTTGAGCAGGACGCGGTCGCCCACCGATACCTTGGTTACGCCATCGCCAACTGCCTCGACCACGCCAGCACCCTCGTGCCCAAGGATGAATTGTTTTCCCCAAGTGAGTGAGTCGTAGTCGGTATGGCAGATACCTGAAGCCTTGATGGCGACCATAACCTCGCCCGCATGCGGTGGGTTGACCTCGATTTGCTCGATGGTGAAGGAGCCTTTCCCATCTGACACAGCAGCTATTTTCATTGATCCAGAGTCACGGTGAGATTTTTAAATCCGAGCGCTCGTTCGTAATCGACTTCCTTCTCAATACTTCTCTCTGCGGATAGCTGGGTGATCGATTTTAGTTTGCTGAGTTTTTTAAGAAGTGAGCGGATGATGAGCCGCGCGTGGATCGCACCCAGGCAATTGTGTGTTCCATTTCCAAAAGCGATGTGTGGATTGGGTTTGCGGTCGAGTCGGACTTCCTCGGGTGAGTCGAAGACAGTTTCATCGAAATTAGCGGACGCCCAGTTGAGAGCCACACGTGAATCAGCCTCGACTTGGACGCCATGGACGTCAGTTGCTACTGGGCATACTCGGCCAATCTGAGTGATGGGCGAAATGTAGCGCATTAGTTCCTCGGTAGCTGTGATGACTAACTTGGGGTTTTCTCTGAGTGCTACCAATGCCTCTGGGTGCTCAGACAGGTAGGCAATGGTGGAGCTGATCGAGTGGATAACGGTATCCCTGCCACCGGCAAAGGTGAGGTTGGCAAAGCCGAGCATCTGGTCACGGGTGAGAGGCTGACCTTGGTATTCCGCTTTGGTTAAGGCACTAAAAAAATCGTCACCTGGGTTCTGCTCCGCTTGATCGAGCTGCTCGTGCAGGTAGTTGTCTAGCGCCTTACCTTTTTGTGAATCGTTGCTGTTGCCATCGCGGAACACATGCACGCCCCAGCCGACCCAGATATCCGCCTCATTTTCTGGCACATCCAGAAGATAGGTTAACGCACGCGACTGCAGTGGCAGGGCAAACTCAGAGACGATTTCGACCGAATCTTGCTGGACTCCCTGATCGACGAGCTCATCGATTAGGGCTTCGATTCTAGCGATGTATTCCTTCTGTAGTGGTCGGCGGAAAAACGGCTCTACGATAGCGCGGTATTCTTTGTGTTCAGGCGGGTTTGTTTCAATTGGTAATTGGCGGACGCTACGGGCGTCTTCCTCTGAGGGGATGGGCACACGAAATGGGGCGTCACTGCTGAAAGTCTCGTGGTCTCGTGCAGCAGTCCGCACACCTTTGTGGCCTAGGATAAGGGCTAATTTCTCTCCTGCCACCTCAGTCTCCATGGCCCCATTTTCTTGGCGCGCTTTTTTAAATGGATCGTGATAGGGGCATGATGGCGTCTCCATGGTGTAGGTTATTAAATGGTTAGAGTTCCACGACCTCAACGACCAATCCGTCGAGCTCATCGGTAAGTTCGATTTGGCAGCTTAGTCGACTATTGTCATCTGCTCCGTCTTCTAGATCGAGGATATCTTTCTCAGTATCGTTCTGTGGCCCTACCTTTTCCTTCCATTCATCAGTCACACGCACATGGCAAGTAGCACATGAGCAGACACCACCGCAGATGGCATCGATGCCGGTAATTCCGTAATCGGTAGCCACTTCCATGAGTGTGCCGTCGGCGTTATCGATTGTGGTTTTTTCTCCGTCGGGGGTAATAAATGTAACTTTAGGCATAATGAGTTTTAGCTGGTGACTCTATTTGTATGAATCCCTCGACGCTTGGCAATAACAACAAACAAAAATGGTGGGTTTTTTGTAATCTATCCGGTCTCCGGCATGAAGGTGGGCATGATGATGCCGGTGGGTGTTGGTGCTTTCCCAAGAACTTGAGAAACGTGCAGCTCAAGATTGCGGGCACCTAGGTGATAGAGTGCGGCCACAAGATACTTCTGGTTAGCGGGCACCAAAAAAACCGGTCGGGCGTCGGGATTGGCGTGGTGGTGCGCACAGATGAGGGCTAAAGCATCTTGCCACGTACTGAAAACACCGGGGCCTAACATGCTGCTAGCGGGGTGATTTACAGCATTCAGAAAACCTATGATCTCTCCATCCTTTTCGATGACAAGGCAGCGCCAAATACCTCGTTTGTTTTCAATGAAATACTGGTAGTCCTTTTCCCGCCGAATACCGCAGAGTTTCATTTCTAGATCTGCCATGGCGGTGGCGTCGTCTGTTGTCGCCTGTCTAATCCCTAGAGCTTGTGCAGGGAGGTTATCGACACGCAACGACTCAGAAAACTGCATGTCCTGATAGAGGCCCTGCGGGGTGAACCCCGCTTTGGTGTAAAGCGAATAAGAATCCAGATTCATTGCGCTTGATATCAGTCGGACAGGTTTTCCCTCAGCGTGATCAATGACGTTGGAAAGTAGTTTGCGAGCCACGCCATGTCCCGCGGCCTCAGGGTGTGTGTTCATGATGCCGAGCGAGACATGTGTTTCCCGTGGATGATAAAAGCAGCTACCGATAAGCTGTCCGTCATCTTTCTCAGCGACGAGGCAGCAACTGGGATCGAGGTCTCCATAGACGTCAGTGAATAACCGGCACGCTAGGGGAGTAGATGGATCAAAAATTGTGTGACTACGATTTTTTTCGTACCAAGAATTTGTGCTCTGGTGGATGAGTTGTGCTACCGAATCGTGTTCATCGGGTGAGGCTGACCGGATTCTCATACCAGGCAGTCTAGCGAATCGAAAGGATTCGGCAAGATGTGATCGCATTTACACGATGTGCCTTTTGGCGAAGGTATGCACTGATCAGCTTCTATGCTGTTTCTCAAAGTGCTTTGCTGTTGGCTCATCAGGGACGGCGAAGTAGCAAATGATAATCCATGGAGTGAGTTTAGCGGTGTGTTGGCATCTGCATGTCTTTCGTTTTAGGGTAAGTGACAGGTCATTTTTTTTACTAACACATCACCCTGTCAGTGTCTCACCCTCTGGGGTTCATTGCCTGTTTTGAGTATCCTGCTTCCTCATCCTGCCTGGGGATGTATCATTTCAGCGTTTACTAACAACCTTCCGCCACCCACTATCCACTACACATGTCAGAAGACCACAAACGACAACTCGAATCCCAGCTCTGGAACATTGCCAATGACTTACGTGGCAACATGGATGCCGCTGGATTCCGTGACTACATCCTCGGATTCATTTTCTACAAATAGTCACGATGAGGGACAATGTGCAGACCCCAACAGAATGAATCTTCATGAAATATACCTTGCAGATATAAATCTCGAAGGAGCAAATCTCGAAAGGACAGGTTTCACAAATACCAGTCTCAAAGAAGCAAATTAACCCTGCAATAAAAAGCGATACTCAAGCAATAGGAGAAGTCGGGGGCGAACCATCTCGTAACGAGGGTGGAGGCTCTAATCATAACGCTGGGACAAGAGAGGGGCAAGGAATCCAAGGGAATCGTTCAAGATCTGAAGCCTTGGCAGGTGAAGTTCCGTTGAGGAGAGAAGATTCTCGATCAAGTGAAAGAAGCCACAAGGCAATGACAGTTTAATTAGCGTTCCGATGAGGAGCTATCTTTGAGTTTGACCATGTCTGTCATTCTGCGGACTTCGTCGATATTTGACCCCATTAAACCAACCTTGAACCCAGCATCTTTTACGCAAGTAGTTGCTTTCTGGGATATGATGAGTAAAAAAATCGTAGTCATCACAGGGATTAACATTACGATGCACAGTGAAACTGGGGAGTCCTCCCCCGGACTTTGCGGCCATGTGTAGATGTAATAAATTTGAAACGGCACAATAATAAGTAAGACAAACGGAAAAGCGGCGGACAGAAAGGTTAGCGGAAAACACCAGAAAAAGGATTATGAAAAAGCAGAACAATAAATCGGAAGAAAACACACCTTCATTAAAAGATATAGTGGCCTCAGATCTTACATCAAATAGAGAGGACGGGGAACGATTTGCAGAAGCCTGCCGACAAAGCCAACGGGAGCAAAGCCTGTCCCCAGCAGACCGTCTCCCCGAGGAGGTGTTTCAGGAACAGGAGCGGAAAGAGCAGCAGCAAGCCGAGGAGCAAGACCAAGAAGAGCAGACAGAAGGTAAGAAGCTAGTGATGTTACAGCCCATTCTTCGCGCACTACCAGAAGAGTCGCCCCAAGAGTTCGCTAAGAGGGCGATGGAGGGGCTGAGGCAGTCACTAAACAGGGAGCCAGCTATCTCAGACCAACTGGAGTCAGACGAACCAGATCCACCTTTAAGCGAGGAGTAGGAAGACCCCAAGGATTAGGTCAGCACCCTCACCGTAGACTCACAGCCCTCCCGCTCTGCTTATGCATTTATCTCTATCGATAGTAATTGGCAGAGGACAGTTCCTTTCGGGATACTCCTATGGTAGACTCTCATCTTGAAACTGTTGTGACCCTATGGAATACAGGATGAAAGCTATATAGTGCTTTCCATGCATGGGTGCTCACATGAGGCACACACCATTGCGCCAAACATGGTAGCGGCACCATCCTTCGTCTAGACTCCTGTGGAGCCTACCAGAGTCGCTTTTTAGCAAATGCACGGCCCGACCCAGATTTAAGATAAGTTTCGAACTCGGCCGCTTGTTTTCTACTTTCGAATGCGATGTAAGTGACAATGACTCAAGGGCGGTATTTGGCAGTGTGAGGCGATCCGCCTTCGTTATGTTTGATGAGGCGCGCCTTAAGATCCTCCGATAGCCCGATGTATGTCTGTTCCGGGTGCAATTCACTGCGGAGGAGGTAAACGTAAAACACGTGTAACGGGGTTTGATTGGGTTGTTGTCAAAGCCCTCCTTCGCCCTATGGGCTATGGCGGGCAGCCTTCGCCAAGAATCCGGCTTGCCAGCCGAAGCCTTGGCGAAGGTTGGTGGAGGCGGCGGGAGTCGAACCCGCGTCCTAGATATCTGCTGCTTAAGCGTCTACATGTTTAGCTGGACGATAGAGGTTTTGAGAGGGCAGTTGCTCGCCAGCGGCTTGGGTCCTCCGATTAACCTGTTTAGTCTTACCATTGACCCGGTCACCCGATCTTTGGCCAGTCCACTGGTGTGTCGCCTTCCCCCCTAGTGGACGTCAGGGAGATAGACGTCGCTGTCAATTAAGCAGCAAGTGCGAGCTCGTTAGAGTCTGCAATTAGTTTGTTTGAACGGCTTTTTAAAGAGGCCAACCGATCAACCTCTACATGCGACTTATGCTTTCAATATTCAGTCGAAACCATTACGCCCCCCTCAGTATAATTCTCCAAGGAGACATGCACACCATGTCCTTGATTGATAAATTTGCAAGGTAATTTAATAGCTGAGGCAGCTTGGTTGTGTATTCTTGGCTCATGAGCATCACTGTAAAAAAGCATTTACTCAAGCTATCGATTGTTTGTACCTTTTCGGTGAGCGCAGCTGAAAAGCCGAACATCATCTGGATTTTCTCCGATGATCATTCGTATCAGACGATTGGTGCCTATGGAGGTAGGCTGCAGCATCTCAACATGACACCTAATATCGATCGGTTGGCGAGTCAGGGGATGCGTTTTGACCGTTGTTATGTATCCAACTCGATCTGTGGTCCTGCGCGTGCTGTTTTACTGACGGGCAAACATAGTCATTTGAATGGGAAAAAGGATAATAAAGGTGGTTTCGATCACGATCAGATGAACTTTGCCAAGATACTTCAGAAGAATGGCTACCAGACGGCGATGATTGGGAAAATCCATCTTAACGGTGCGATGCAGGGATTTGATTACTGGGATGTGCTTCCGGGGCAGGGGAAATACAATAATCCAGATTTTATCTCGGCAGAGGGCAAAGAGAAAAATAAAGGATATGTCACCGATGTGATTACTGACAAAACGCTGAAGTGGCTGAGCGACCAGCGTGATCAATCGAAGCCATTCATGCTGATGATGCATCATAAGGCACCACATCGGAACTGGGCACCCGCCAAACGGCACATGGGGAAGTATGCTGATATTGAGATTCCCGAGCCGCCGACACTTTTTGACGATTATTCTGGTCGTGGCACTGCTGCTAAAATGCAGGACATGACGATTGATAAGACAATGCAGTTGAATGCGGACCTCAAGTGCGGAAAGTGGTATAAGAACAACAAGCAGTATGCGGCCCGTAATGCGTACTACGCGAAGCACAAGCCAACCGGTAAGGACTTAGTGAAGTGGAAATACCAGCTCTACATGAAGGATTACCTGCGCTGTATTTGGGCAGTGGATGAGAGTGTGGGACGGCTCATGAACTACCTTGATGAGACGGGATTGGCAAAAAACACCATCGTCATGTATTGTTCTGACCAAGGGTTTTACATGGGAGAGCATGGGTGGTTTGACAAGCGTTTCATGTATGAGGAGTCGTATCGCACGCCTTTACTTGTGCGATGGCCGGAGCATGTAAAACCTGGATCCGTGAACAAGGATCTGGTGCAGAATATTGATTTTGCTGAAACGTTTCTCGATCTAGCTGGGGTGAACTCACCGAAGGAAATGCAGGGCGAGAGCATCGTGCCGCTGATGAAGGGTAATACGCCAGCCGACTGGCGTAGCTCGCTTTACTATCACTACTACGAATACCCGGCTTTCTGGCATGCTGTTAGGCGACATGAAGGGGTGTCTGAAAAACGTTTTAAGCTCATCAGATTTTACGGCAAGGATGTGCCGAACGGTGAAGAGTGGGAATTTTTTGATCTAAAAAATGACCCGCAGGAAATGAAAAGCGAGTATTCAAATCCGGATTATGTGGATGAGGTGGAGCGCTTGAAAAAAGAGCTTCATCGACTGAGGGAGTATTACCAGGTGCCTGCTGGTGGCGACGCGTAATTACGATAAACTCGCAACTGAACGTTGCTATAACATGTTAGCGAGTGTCGATCGAGGTGGCTGTGATCATTTGCAATGATAACGAGGGGGCTTTGTATAAAACGGGCTTTTTATAAAAAATTGCGTGGAATTTATAGTGGCCTGAGGCTCAAGTTTTTCCATCGGACATTACATGACTTTCCTCCGTGGACTTGGAGTCCGAAAAACCCTTCACGGGTATCGTGCTTGGGATCGGTATCTATAAAATCAACGCGTTTCTCGCCGTTGAGCCAAGTTTGAATATGGTTACCCTTGCAGCGGATAACGATGGTATTCCATTCCTTCCACTTGAAGAGCTTGTTTCCCTGCGCGGTGAACTTTGCACATTGCTCTTTATTTTTTTTGTTAGGAAATAACCATCCACGACGTGCTTCGTCATAAAGGCCGGCAGTCCATGAACGATCTTTGTTGTCACCCTCACACTGGTAACCGTTGACCCTACCATTACCGTCTTCAGACGGCTTTTGCAAAGCACGGAACATGAGACCGGAGTTGCCTGTTCGATCGTCGAATTTAAACTCATAGGTCAGCTCAAAGTCGCCGTAAGTTTTCTCGGTGCGCAGGAAGGTGTTTCCTTTGACGTTTGTTCCGAACCCAACGATGCAGCCGTCCTCGACTTTGTACTGACCGTTACCTCCGACGCTTTTCCAGCCGTTGAGGGATTTACCATCGAAGAGTGCGATGACCTTGCTTTTTTTGTCCTGAGCGTACGATGCAGCGGTAAAGGCAATAGCGATGATGGTTACTAGGTAATGTAATTTCATAGACGTGATGCTAGGGACATACGATCAGCTTGACGATGGTTTTTCATGAAATAGTGTCTAGTAATCTGGCAGAATGAGGGGGGTAAGAGATTTTTGGCATTGATGGTAGTGGGAATAATGCCATTTGAGGAATAACTTTTGAGGTGACAAATGACCCAGCAAAAGTATTCTTAAAGAGTTATTTTATTGATTATGCATAATATTCATTACCGTCGTCGCGCGCAAGGTTTCACTCTTGTTGAACTATTAGTGACAATTGCCATTATTGCAGTTCTTGCTGCGCTTTCGATGTCAGTCTACAATAAGATGTCATCCAAAGGCAGGGAGGTTGGCTCAGTTAGTAACATGAAGCAATTGAGTTTAGCTGCTGTTTCTTATGCTACGGAGCACTCTGAATTTATGCCAGCAACCTATTGGGGTGACCCCGAAGATGGCAATGCAGGCAAGCAGTCTTGGGTTCAAGCCATCGCTCCGTATGTGTATTCCACTTATGAAGGAACCGACAATGAGGGCAAATCTGATGGAATCTTCAGAGACCCAACTTCACCTGAGGGGCGCCAATACGACTCCTCTGAGTTTCGTCCTCACAGGTGGTCAGAGATTGGTTACATGACATGGTCGAATGGCACAGACACAAAAGAGCATAGCCATCGCATTATGTTGACTAGAACAAATGATGTGTCCCGTCAGCCGTGGCTGTCACCGACTCTTACTGGAGCTGGTGTTGGAGCATCAGGTTCTGTGTATAATGAAGGAGTTTTTAATTCGAGAATATTGTTAGCTAGCGAACGGTATCGGAATGGCATGCCGGTCTGCTTCTGCAATGGGAGCATCAGGCTCTTTAAAAATCTAGAATACGCAAAAATCCAACCTCCTCGTGAGAGATGATTTTTTGCGATATTGAATGATTAACGTATTAAGGGGTTAACATAAATCGGTGCGAAGCTTGCAAAAAAACGTGGTTTTTTGATTCGACACGTTATGTCAAATCGTGCGATTATTATCGCCAGTTATTAATTTTCCTAGGCGTGTATAGATCTAGATATACGCCCCTCGAGAGTAGCAATAACGTTATGCCCAATAAATAATCCCCAAATATCATGAATAAAACATATAAACTTCTGACGTTGGCCGCCATCTCAGGTGTGAGCTACATCAACGCGGCGTCAATCCAAGTCGGTGATTTACGTTTACCATCTGCTAATTATAACGGTGGCTATACCTATTTTGATGCAGCTTCTGGTGGGGATCTTACGCGTGCGGTATCTGGCGCTCCAGTGGGAGTAAATAGCACATTCACTGCAGTGACTCAAAACTCAGGAGATACTCTCGATTCCGGTACAGATATCGGTTTACAAACCTATTCGTCTGCAACCGTTATCAGACAACTCAATCGATTTGGATCTGATCCAGATGGCCCCGGAGGAGCTGCAGGACCACAACGGGCGGGAGGAGTTCAATGGCAGATTGGCTTAAGCCCAATCGATGGTTATCTGTCAGGCAACTCACTTGATCTAACTACGCTTGACCTTCGCCTCTTAACTGACCCTAGTGATGATAACAAGTCATACGATGTTTACCTCTCCTATACCCTGCCCGCTGACTCCATTTCTATACTAGGTTTGGATACATCGGATTCAGCAGGAACAAACAATTACAACAATGTTTGGCTTCCTGCCCAATCAGGCACTGAAGGAGACATTATCAATGGCACCCACAAACTGATCGAACTCAATTTTACTGGAAACATGGATACTACAATCAACCTTCTCCCTCTTTATGATGCAGGAGTGAGTGATGTCAATCTGATCATGATGAGCGGTGCTTTCTTATCAGGTCGCACGATTGGTATCAATGACGGATCAGGGCTGTTTATTGATACGGTAGCTATTCCAGAACCTAGTTCAGCTATTTTGATGGGGCTTGGCAGCGTGGCATTCTTATTGAGACGCCGCCGATAGCACATCAGGCATCGGCAATGATCGCTTCCAGCGCCTTACCGTATTTAACGTAGGATGAATAGCACTGGTCCCAGTCTACGTCTTCGGACTTAGCGTGAAAAACGGTGGCGACGTGCGGTTCGATGGCGATGAATCCTTGGTAGTCGCGTTTTTTAAGGTCTTCCATGATTGCTGGGACATATGCCTGACCTTCGCCGGGGAAAACGTATTCCGGTTCGACGTCGTCAGTGACTGGATTACGGCAGTCTTTGACGTGGATGTGAATCACGTGATCAATGATGTCTTGATAGAACTGCCATGCGTCTTGCCATGGCTGAGGGTCATCCTTTGATCTGTCTCTCTGGAAAACCGGGTTGCCGGTATCGAAAATGAGTTTCATTCCTGGAACTTCCTCGATGAGCTTCAGGGTGTGGCCACTGGAAAAGCCGCCATAGTTCATGCAATTTTCGTGAGCGACGGTGATGCCCGCATCGCTGAATCGTGATGTGATGGCGCGCAGGCGTTTGAATCTTTCCTGTTCATACTGATCTTCACTCCAGGGTTCTTGAGCGTAGGACATGACCCTAACAATATGAGTCCCCAGGCGTTGCATGCGTGGAAT
>Ga0315321_10000822_pt1 | contig 23649 bp, 16 predicted proteins | sample M180m21515metaG_FD_203464 | JGI IMG/M metagenome (GOLD analysis project Ga0315321, IMG submission 203464) | Ammonia-oxidizing marine archaeal communities from Monterey Bay, California, United States - M1 80m 21515 | ecosystem: Environmental > Aquatic > Marine > Intertidal zone | place: USA...
AGTATTCCACCAGATCGTTTATCAATGGTTCCGGGTCAGCGGGCTTGAATACGACACTGTTGTCGATACGGCTGGTTGTTGATTGACCGGACTGAATCGCTTTTGACAGAGTGGCGATACCGCTGTCCGGGTCGAATCTGTAGCTTTTATCCAATTCGCAGACCGAGTCGGTCAGATGATGTGGCCGCTTGACGGTTTGAACTTCACCTACATAGTTCGAAGCCAATTCAGCGAAAGTGCTTGAGAAACCGGGCTCGCCCGCGCATAGGTCGGCAAGTACGTTACCGGTATCAACGCTGGGTAATTGATTCGGATCACCGAGAAGAATCAGGCGAGTGTGATCCGGAAGAGCACCGAGTAAGCGGTGCATCATGGTCAGGTCAATCATCGATGCTTCATCAACAATCAGCAGGTCAACCTTGACCCGGTTATGAGGACCATGACGCCAGCTTCTTCCATCTTTGCGCATACCCAGCAGCCGATGCAGTGTCTGAACCTGGAACTTCCTTCCCCGTGTGTCCGCCCACTCGTCGATCGAGTCTGATAAACGCATGGCAGCTTTTCCGGTTGGCGCAACCAGTTTTATGGTCAGGTCTGGATATTCCTCTAGCAGGATATCGAGAATTTTGACGACGGTGCTAGTCTTGCCGGTGCCAGGTCCTCCAGTAATGACGGCAAGCTTGCGAGCAATCGCCAGGAAGGCGGCGAGTTTCTGGCGATTATGTTCTGCCTCACCAAAATGTTGTTCGAGTTTTTTAGCCAGAAGGTCTGCATCGGGAATTTCCAGCGCTACGTTCCTGGCGCTGATCAGCGCTGCCACTTCTGACTCGTAGTGATAAAACCGGTTCAGGTATAGCTTGTCGTGGCTCAGGACAAAGGGCTTTTCATCTTCGGGTCCGCCGACGGAGGCTTCTGAGCGAAGTTGTTGTTTGAGTGCGGGGTCTACGCGCGTCAGGTCCAGGCAGGAATGCTGGTTTACTGTGGCGGTAACCAGTTGCGCCATTAGCCTGCGGGCGCCGGGTTCAATCTGCCCGGTTTTACTACCGATCAGGCGTAGAAAATGTTGTTCGAATAATGCGCCGTGCAACTCAGCCACTGATTCCCCCCAATAACTCATCCAGCCTGGTCACAGTATCCAGGTCAGGTTTGGTAGAAAATATTCCCCGGGAATCCTGCGGGTTCATACCACGAAGGAAGAGGTAGTAGGCGCCTCCCATGTGCGTTTCATACCGGTAACCGGGCAGTTTCTGTTTCAGCATTCGGTGTACTGCCACGGTGTAAATCAGGTATTGCAGATGGTACTGGTGGCTTTGCATGGCATGGGCAATGGATTCATCATTGTAATCCGCGAGGGAATTACCCAAAAAGTTCGATTTGTAGTCCGCGATGTAGTATTTACCATCCCGCCGAAACAGGAGGTCGATCAGTCCGGTCATCTGCCCCTGCAGCAAAAGCGCTTTGTTGGCGGTGCCTTCCAGATACCCCCGTTCGGTCAGGAACTGCACCAGGTTTGTCGATGTTGCTAGGGGAAAGTGGAATTCCATTTCATCCAGCCGATCCGTTAACCCGATATCCTTTAAGGAAAACTGGCCGAGTGGCGCTTTTAAGATATCCTGGACCCATTGCTGAAGAACAGGTAGCCATTCATCATCCAGGCCAAGCCTCCTGAGCGTGCGGTCGCACAGGGCTGAGTAGTCGTCAGTCTGAAAATCTAGATCTTCCATCAGGCTGTGCAGAATGACGCCGACCCTGGCTCCTCGTGGAAAGCTATGTCGGCTTAACAGGTTCTGAATGTTAGGAGACTCTTGATTCGTGTCATCATCTGCGTATCCCGTAACCATGACAGGCTCGTGGACGGTTAACCTGGCCGCGACCCCGGTGTAGCTGTGGACTCGCCAATAGTCATTAACGGTGGGTTTTTCGGCCGGCGCGTTTAGTCGATCGGGCAAGTTGCTATCGTTGAATATTGTGTTAGCTATGTTGTCTGTCGCAACGATCTCGAAGAGCTCTTCGGGCAAAACACCCTGTACGTGAGGCAGCAGTGATTGGTCTTTTTTGAGGGCCTCAATGCCGAGCAGTTGGCTGATGGCGGAACTGGCAAACGATTTCAGTTTCGGTAGGCCGAGATAGCATCGGTACTTTGCCCTAGTCATCGCAACGTAAAGCAGGCGCATGTCTTCTGCATGCTCTTCCCCGACGCTCAGGCTCCGGTGGTGTTTGTCATCACCCAGCTCCACCCCGGCGATATATCTGTCCTCCTGCTCGATATGGAACAGTGCAGGGTCTGCGTTATTCTTGTTACCTTTGGAAAAGACCGGGATGGGAATCATGACAATTTCGTATTCAAGTCCTTTGGCGGCGTGCATTGTCACGATCTTGACGAGGTTTTCATCACTTTCCAGCCGAAGCTGTCGGTCTTCGGCAGATACGGTGGCGGTATCCCCCTGTTCGTGGCTGAACCATTTAATCAGCTGATACATCCCTTTGATGCTGCCTGATTGTTTTTGGAGAATTTCTATCAGGTGACGCAGGTTGGTTATTTGTCTTTCACCGTTCGGGAGTTGTAACCACCTTTGGGCCAACTGACGTCGCTCCATCAACGTGTTTAGCATTAGCGCGATATTCTGCTCGAGCCACATTTCACGATAGGAACGAAATTCTGCGAGCACAGCCTGCTGCGCTTGAATGTCATGATTCAGGCGGTCGATATCAGTTGCCGTTGTCTGCATGAGGCGCGTTGCAAGTGCCGCCCTGATTGCCCGGTCGTTTGCCGGTTCGAGTATCGCTTCCAGGATCAGCTTAAGGTCAGCGGCGGTATCCTGGAGGAAGACACTGTCTTGCGTGAGGTACACACTTTGTACACCCCGAGAAGACAGCGCTCGCTGGGCTGCGACAGCGTCGGCGCGCCTTCGAACAAGAAACGCTATTTGGCCCGCGCTGACTGATTTTCCATCCAGGCAGGCCTGACTGTCGGGATTGATCAGGTCAACGGTTTGTTCCGCCGCATAATTCATCGCCCGTTCTGTTAGCTCCGCTACGCCAGCGAAACTGTCAGGGTCTTCGATCACAAAGAATTGGTAAGGGGGACATTCGACGCCGGCGACCAGCATCTTCATTTCAGCATGTGTGGGGGCGGGCTTTACCGGTACGAAAGGCATATCCGCATCGTTACCAAAAACATTACCTTTCTCGAAAAGGATGTTCGTTGCTTTAATGAGTGCCGGTGAAGAACGCCAGTTCACATCAAGGTTGTGCAACCTGTTCGATAATCGACGGGTGTTGATATAGGTGTAAACGTCTGCACCACGAAAGCTATAGATGGCCTGTTTGGGATCGCCAATCGTCAGTAGCGAATGTCCGTTGTTACTGCCCTGGTAAACGCGCGAGAAAATGTTGTTCTGGATATTGTCGGTATCCTGGAACTCATCGATCATAGCGACGGGCCAACGGTTAGCCATCGAGTCCGGCAGTGACGATCCAGACCTGTTTACTGCTGCCGCAAGGGAAGTCAGCAAATCGTCGACGGTCATCTTGTTCCAGGTGTCTTTGTGCTGCTGCATCAGGCTGGAGACGTTGGCGTATACCTGATGCCAGAGGTTGATTTTGGCTGTATCGATACTGGTATGCACCTCGGTGATCAGTTCAAGGGCGGGGTGTATCGGTAAATCGCCACCTTTTTTCACCGCCCCGGCCAGGGACTCAGCGGAATAGATTTTCCAGAGCTCATTGTCCAACTCGATTCCAGGCGAGGCACAAAATTCGGTCATCTGTTCAAGCCTTTTATACGGCTTCGAATTTTTCTTGAGATCACCGTTAAGCAGTGATTGCTCCAGTTCGCCGTCTCTCCAAAGGGTTTTAGCCTCGCGTGCTTTGAGCACCAGTGTATCGGCGTCTTCCGCGGTCTGAGCAGGAAAGATCTGTAGCTCGCCTCGAAACAGGAAGGGTGACAGTTTTCTTGCCAGCATTGCAGGGTTTGGCCAAAGTGTTAACGCCAGTTGGCGGATATCTCCCTGTAGTGGCATGATCAAAGTGCGATAGCAGTCCTCTGCGGCAAGCTTCAGTAGGTGGTCCCGTTCCGCATTCTGTTCCTGATCGAACAGCGTGCCTGTCTCAAACGTTTGCTCGCCAAGAACTCTTGCGCAGAAACCGTGAATGGTGAAGATGCTCGCTTCGTCGATCAACTGGCTTGCTGCGGTCAATAATTTCAGGTCCGTTGACGAGTCACTTGAGGCCTCCAGTAATTGTCCGAGAAAATCATCGCCGTTATGATCTTTGGTTCTAAAAACGCGCCGTGCTTCTTCAATTCGTTTTGCGATCCGGTGTTTAAGCTCGCTGGTGGCGGCAATAGTAAATGTCAGGATGAGAATTTCGTTGATTGCCAGTGGTCGTTGCCATGGTGAGTTGCGACCGAGTAATAGCCTGAGGCACAGGTTAGTGATTGTGTAGGTCTTACCCGTGCCAGCGCTTGCTTCGATCAGCTGGCCGTGGTCCAACGGCATGGTCATCGGGTTAAAAGAGGTGTCTGTACTAGTCATCAACCTTCACCTCCAAAATGGGTTGCCAGATTGATGGCGCGTCAGTGATGAACCGGTCGTGAAATGCCTCAGGTAACTGGAACAGTCTTGCCCAGTAACGGTCTTTGCCCTCGGAGCCCGGTTGATCCCGTTCCCAGTCCTGGCGGGCTTTTAGAATCGAGCTGTCTACCGATAAGCCTTTAAGCTGACTAGCGGTAAAAGCTTTGCAGGCCTCGGGTGGCAAAAGCAAGGGGGCAGCGATGCCCTCGTCGTACAGCACCAGTAAGTTGCACAGAATTGCTTCTGCTGTCGCCGAATCAACTGGCCCTAGCCGGCTGATTTTCGCGTCATCTTTGTCTCCTTGATAAACAAAAACTGTTGAGGTGTCTGGCCTGGCAATGTTTGCCGCTAGATGTTGAACCCAGGTATCCAGCAGCTGTCCCGCGCGGAGTTTTCCCGCGCGGTAGCTGACAAGGCTGTCTCCGTAGAGGTTATCAAGCTCAACTTGAAGTGAGCGTCCTGCAATCTTAATGTCGGTTTTCATGAACGATCTTGGAACAATAAGGTAATCTGCCGCTCGTGCTTGGATGGTCTGCGCCCTGGTGAGTTCGCGTTCCAGGTGTTGTTGGCCGATATTACCCGGAAGTATGGTGCCAGACAGTGACACCTGTCGTTTGAATTGCTCAAGGTCCTGGCCGTTCATTAAAATTTCCAACGCTTTATCGGCCAGATGGAACCGTTCGAGTGAGTCCAGTTCGAACGATTCAATGTCTTTCAGTTCGGCTTCATCGACATCAAGGTAGACCCCCAGTCTTTGCTGCAGAAAGTACTTTCCGGGATGTCGCAGGAAACTGGAAAGTTGCGCAATTCCGGTGCAGGTCAATGATTCCTCCGGTGCTAGCGGGGTCTCTATGAAGGCAGGTGTATCTTTGTTGGCACACAGTGCCTCGTGCCACAGGGTAGAGAACGACTGCAGATCATCCCCTTGATAGTACCGTCTGCTAAATGGTTGCAGAGCATGGGTGATGGAATAGTCCTCCCCGAATACTGCTTTCAGGTAATGCTGCCATTCGCCAACGACGACAGAAGGGGGGCGATCCTTGTTGTCTCGAACGCCTTTGCCCACGAAGCTGACATAGAATATTTCACCTGCAGACAGTAATGCTTCAAGGAACAGATACCGGTCATCTAATTTTTTTGATCGGTCGCCTTTCCTGGCTGCTGAGCTGGCTAACAGGTCGAAAGAGTGTGGCCGGACGTCACGGGGATAGTCACCGTCATTCATGCCCATCAGAGCAATCATACGAAACGGTATGCTTCTCATGGGTACGAGTGTCGCGAAGGTAATACCGCCGGAGATAAAGCCTGCTGTCGAATCCTGGTTGGAGAGTGCCTGGTTGATTGAATAAGCCATCATCTGGCGAGAAGCGTTGTCCTCGTAGCGACCCGAACTGGCATCGAGGCTTATGTCGTCGATGACCTTGAGTAACTGGTTGACTTCAAGCACCTCATCGCCCTGTGGGGCGTAAAATGTCGAGATCATTCCTGTCACCAGGTTTTGCCATGCATCGACCGATCTAGGTTCCTCAAGTTCTGTTCTAAGCTCCTCCAGTAAGTCTATGAAATAACAAAGCTTGCCAAGAAGGCCAGTGTCCCCGGGGGTGATCTCAAAGGGCAGAATGCTATTCCAGCTACCTTGATCGGGTGACATGGCGAAACCCAGTAAAAGGCGGTTTAGACCGAACTTCCAGCTGTTTTGGTCTTCGGGTGGTAGGTTCCAATAGGTCTGTTTGTCCTTGCCGCTCAATTCCCACCGGATACCGGATTCCTCTACCCAGTAGGAAATGGTCTCGAGATTTTCCTCAGTAAGTTCGAAGTGTCTCATGATAGCGGGAACTTCCAGCAGGCCCATGATCTCGGGACCCGACAGCCTGAGTTCAGGCAGCTTAAGCAGCGTCATGAAACTACTTAACAGGGTGCTGTTTTCAACGGAACTTCGGTCAGCAATTCTGTAGGCCAGGCTGCCGGAAAACACTGACTGAATGAATGGCGCGTACTCGGTTACGTCCGGCATCATCACCAGGATATCGTTAAGCCTGAGTGCGGGAGACTGTTTTATGGCATGCAATATCTGGTCGTGCAGCACTTCAACTTCCCGAAGTCTGCTGTGACAGATGTGGGTCTGGATGGAAGAGTCCTTGAACTGTCGCGGGATTGGTTGGCATTCAGCGCCAAACTCACCGCCGAAGGTCAGGTTGAGGATGTCGTTCTTAACGACGTCCAGTGCGGTGGATTCTTTAAGATCGAGGAAAAGCTCCTCCGAATGCACCTGGTTGGATTCGGTTAGCAGTTCAAGATACTCCCGTCCCTGTTTGCCCAGTGATGACAGTAGTGGATTGCCAACTTCGAGGTAGTCCTCATCAGTGAGGGGACCGGTGAGTGGTTCATCCGTCGACAATAGACGGCGAACTGAGCGTCGCGCTTTGTCTTTCTCGGACACAATATCTCCCCAGTAATGTGCGCAGGGGTTTAAAAAATAAATGTCGACCTCGGTAGATGCAGCCAGTGCTTCAAAGGTCTGTAGCTGAAGCGGCGGTAAGGTAGAAAGCCCAAAAATGCTGATTCGTTTGCGCGTCGCTTCTGGTTGCTGGCTGTTTGACTGGCTAGCAAGGGATTGTAAAACCCGTTGGTGCAATGCTGCCCTGTGTAGTCCCTGATTACCTTGAAGGTCATCCTGGATGATGCTCCATAAATCAGCCTGCCAGGCCTCGTGCCCGGCCAGTTCCCGGCGTTGGTTTTGCCATTGCAGGATCCAGTCTGGTCGGAACATGAGGTATTCGTCGAACAGCAGCGCCAATTCCGCAGCGAGCTGATGTAATCGCAGGTCCGGGTCGCCTGCTCCTGTCAGGTAAGTGTCAATTTCATTGGCTAGCCCGGGGTTTTCTTTCAGTAGCCGCATGATCCGCCAGGTCAGGCGATGTCGGTCGTAAGGGGATTCATTAAGCAGTTGTGTTTCGGGGATCAGGGACTGGTAGAGCCTCCACAGGAAGGTCGCCGGCAAAGTACAGTCCACATTGCTGCTAATGCCGTGGTAATCGGAGAGCTGAAGCTTTAGCCATTGTCCCAGGCCGAAACTTTGAACGACCACGGTGAGCGGTTCAAATGGGTCGTGGAATAATGTATTCCTTGCACAGAAGGCCCGGGAGAGTTCGGACATCTGGTTCGATTGAAATAGGTTCAGCATATCGACCAGTGTACGGATTCCGCCTTCGAATCCTATCCCTGGCCTTCTGATAGACTCCAATTTGTTATGAAGGGATCGAGAAATGAGTGACTACCTGTTCGATGGTTTGAAAGTGCTGGATGTTGGAAGTTGGATTGCTGGCCCTGTGGCAGGAACCATTCTTGCGGATTATGGGGCGGATGTGATTAAGATCGAGATGCCCGGGCTTGGAGATGCTTACCGAAACCTATCGGCCACGGCTATCGTGCCGGACGCGTCGACCAATTATATGTGGGATATGGATGCCCGTAATAAGCAAAGCCTTTCGTTGAATCTTAAAACCGAAGAAGGCGTCAAGGTTCTTCACCGGCTAATAGAACAGTGTGATGTGTATATCACCAATCAGCCTTTTCCATTACGGGAGAGGTTGAGCCTCAATTACGAAGACATTAAGTCGCTTAACCCTTCAATGATCTATGCCTCGCTGAGTGCTTATGGCGAGGCTGGGCCGGATAAAGATCGGGAGAGTTTTGATCTTGTGGCGTACTGGGCGCGGACGGGCCTGGCTGACCTTGTCAGGGATACTAATGCCTTTCCTGCCCCGGCTTTGCCTGGAATGGGCGATCATCCGTCTGCCATTACACTTTATGCTTCGATCGTCACAGCGCTGCTCAAGCGGGAACGCACTGGCGAGGGTGCGATGGTCCACACCTCATTGTTAGCCAATGGGCTCTGGTCCGCCTCATGCATAGCACAGGCGGCCTTTGTGGGCGGAGATTATGCTCAGTACCGTGAGCTTGCCAGCAAACGGCGCTTTCCCCGGACTATGCTAGAAACCGCTGACGAACGTTACTTCATCATGTCAATGGTGCGTACACCAGAAGAAGTTGCTTCGTTATTGGCTAGTCTGGGTTTATCCGCTTTGCTCCAGGATGAACGTTTTCAGACGGCGGAAACTCGATTCACGAATAATGATCTTTTCTATGATGCGTTGCAGGCCAGGACGTTGATGGAACCGGCAGCGCATTGGCAGCGGCAATTTAAGCATCACAAAGTACCTGCTTATCTTGTCGGTCGTATAGAAGAGATGGTAGACGACCCTCAGGTTCTTGTTAACAAGATGGCCGTTGCATCCAACGACCCTTCTGTTGGAGGGCATATCATTACCCATCCCATTAATATTGAAGGAATGCCCAAGAAGGGACCCGAAAAAGCGCCCTCATTAGGTGAGCACAATGCAGAAACCCTGTCAGCGCTAGGGTTTAGCGCGGATCAGTTAGACAAATGGCAGCGCAACGGTGTTATCTAGGCGTCGGCGAACGCTCGAAAGGGCCGTAGGGGGAAGGGCAGGATAATACAGGACGGGTATCGCAAGGTGCCTTTCTTGAGCGGGGTTGTGATTCAACCTGCTGATAAGTGAGTATGCGCCAGCCAGTCAGGCCCTTGACCCGCAATCACAGAGTCCCTAGGCTCAAGGCTTAACTTAGGAGATTCACGATGGCGTACGACTATGAAACACTTGGCATTGAATACGACAAGGGGGTGCTTACCGCAACGATTAACAACCCGCCTGTGAATGTCATGACCCAGCCGCTTTATCTTGACCTAGTGGGTTTTACCAGTGAGGTTGAACAGGATGAATCCGTTAAAGTCGTGGTTTTCCAGAGTGCTGACCCGGATTTCTTTATTGCCCATTTTGATGTGGAAGCCATTTTGGAGTTTCCGGTTGATACGCCGGCAGAGAAGAGCATGGAGTTCTCAGACTTTCACCTTATGTGCGAACGAGTAAGAACCATGCCAAAGGCAACTATCGTCAAAATGGCAGGTAGAGCGGGTGGCGGTGGAAACGAATTCGCATCTTCCTGTGATATGCGATTTGGACTTAAGGGAAAAACAGTGATCAACCAGATGGAGGTGGCGCTTGGTATTTTGCCTGGTGGAACCGGTACTCAGCGATTGCCTAGACTGGTCGGGCGGGGCAGGGCTATGGAAATTTGCCTTGGCAGTGATGATATTGACGCGGAAACCGCTGCCCAGTGGGGTTACCTGAATCGTGTGTTTGATTCGGCGAGCGAACTGGACAGCTTTGTAGATTCTCTTTCAAAAAGAATTGCCTGCTGGCCTGCGGAAGCTATCGCGCTATGTAAGGCATCGATCAATAATGCGGAGATGCCGCTAAGTGACGGTTTACTAGAGGAGGCATTTCTGTTCCAGCAAACGCTTCGGACCCAAGGCGCCCAGAAAAATATGCGTAAAGCCATGGCAATGGGTTTGCAGACAAGGGAAGGTGAGCTCAGGATGGGCGAGCTATGTTACGACTTTGCCCAGGCAGCTAACGACGAGGAATAAAGCGATTCATCTTACAGAGCAAGTATAGATAAACTGATGGAAGCGTTACCCGAAGATATTCTTGTCCTTGAGAAAGCAGCCGTTGTTCACTGGTTTCCCTGTGGGGAAGGCAGAATGCCCATCCGTCAGTGGGAAAATGCAGGTGCTGAAAAAGTGATTCTGCTGCATGGCGGTTCAGGTTCCTGGTTGCACTGGGCGAGAAACATTCCTGCGCTGCGCGAGCAATTTGATGTTTACGCGATTGACCTGCCGGGTCTTGGCGATGCGGCGATGTGCGAAGTTGAATCTGATGCTGTTAGTGCGGCCCGGGCAACAAGGACCGCCCTGGAACAATTATTCGATTCAGCATTTCACGTGGTTGCTTTTTCGTGGGGCTGCACGATTACTGCCATGATCATGAAGGACATGGCGACGCAGTTAAAATCAGTGATGTTAACCGGTCCCGCAGCGGTGGGAGATATACCCCGAAAAGTCACCATGAAACCACTCATAAGACGAGAGTCTGGAATGAGCAGCGACGAAGTCCTTGCGGCTCAGAAAGAAAATCTAGCCAGGTTGATGTTTTATCAGCGCTCTCGGATAGACGATACAGCGGTCACTATTCAGCAGCTTAATACATCGCGGGCTCGGTTTCGTAGCCCGCCATATGCCAGGGGTACGTTGGTTATCGATGGTGTGCGAGGCTCAACGGCGCCCCTGTTTGTTATCTATGGCGATCATGATGCTCCTGCCTACCCTGACCTTGAGGCGCGCCGAGATATCTTCCTGCACGCCAGACCCGACGCCAGGTTCGAACTGGTTGCCGATGCAGGACATTGGTTGCAGTATGAAATGCCTGAGTTGTTTAATGAAAGGTGCATTGAATGGCTCAATAGCCAGTCCTGATGAAACCTGCGCCTTTGAGGATACTCGAACAGTTTGGGTAGGTAATTAAACTATTCTGATCGGACGTCCAATAGTTCGAATACGTCTTCTTCAGCCTGTAAGTAGTGGTCGACGCGCTCCATTGCATAACCGAGGGGCAGATTGTTAGGGGCCGGTCGATGTTCCTGGACAAAATAAAGGGAGTTCCGGATTTCATGTTGTAGATTCGGGTTCGGCCATAGCGCTGACATCATATAAAGATAATCAGTACCTTGGAGCCGGTCGCGATACAACCCCATTGTCAGTCAGCGCAAGGTGCGTCAGGGTTTGTTCGTCATGATTCATCCGCCAGGAAAGCATTTTCTGAGCGTATTCCAGAACCAGCGGCAGGTAGTCAGGGTTGTTTGCCTGGTTGACGAATTCGTTAGGGTCTCGTTGCAGGTCAAAGAACAACGGTGGCAGGTTCGTAAAGTGCACGTACTTATAGCGATCATCGCGGAGTACGTTCAGGCTGCACTGGTGTTGAGTGAGCCCGAGTGACTGCTCCAGGGTCTCGCCCGCTTCTACATCGCGGAAATCTAACTCCCAGTGAGCGGCGTCTCTCCAGTAATCAGGAATTTCACCTGAACGAAGGATAGAGATCAGGGACTTGCCGTCGCATTGATGGGGAATATCCAGATCCAGCCAGTCGAGCATGGTGGGCATGATGTCCACATTTTCGGTGAAAGCTTTGACCTGCAGGCCCCTTGTATTGGTTGCATCGGGGTCTCTGATAATGAGCGGTATGTGATAGCTGGCATCGAAATAACCCATCTTGCCGATAAGCCAATGATCTCCGATTTGCTCGCCATGATCGGAGGTAAAGATGATCAGCGTGTTGTCCCATTGTCCTGATTTTTTAAGGTAGTCGAATAGTCTTCCAAGATTATAGTCAACTTCTGTCATCAGGCCGAAATAGGAGGCTTTAAGACGGGCTGTTTTATTGTCGTCCAGTGGCGCACCGACGCGGGGTTTGTTCAGGTAGGCTTCAAGCAGTGGGTGCTGGGCGCCTTCTGTTGCCATGTCGGGTTGGCGGACAAAGTCTTTCAAGGTCTCGGGGGGATATAGTTCATTATATGGTGCTGGTGCTACCCAGGGAGGGTGGGGCCTGAGCAGTGACAAATGCACACACCACTGCCCGTCTTGTTGATCGATGTAATCCACAGTGCGGTCAATCATGAAATGGGTATCGTGAAGTTCTTTTGGTATAGCCAGTGGCGCAGGTACCGGACCCCCATCTTCATATTCGTCGACATCTGCCTTGTCCGTGTAAAATTTCCAGTTCGGATCAGGAACATCAAAGCCCTGGTCACCAAGCCATGCCGCCCATGCATCGGGAAAGGTTCCCATCATTAGGATAGGGCTGATCCCTGGCAACGGACCCTCATAAGATTGCAGGTACTCATGGTCGGCAGCAAACTCCCTTGGGTCATTGGCCGTGTCTGTATAGCCGAATAATGCTGGGTCGTAACCTTTCTTTCGGGCTTCGAGCGCCCAGTTGGTATGCCTGGCATCAAGCGGTGTTCCATTCGTGCCTGACCGATGGTTCTGGAGGTACATGCCCGTATGCAGGCTGGCTCGAGAGGGTCCGCAAGGGACGGCGTTAGCAAAATGTTGCGTAAACGACATACCGTCTGCCGCCAGCGCATCCAGATTTGGGGTTTGCACCTGGTGTCCCAATGACGAAAGACATTCCGCCCTCCATTGATCAGCGGTAATAAACAAAATGTTCTTCATTTGGAGCCTCCTGCTCGTCGCCCAGAATTAACTGTCATCAATCTATTGTTACTTGTAGCACGCGTCAACGAGAGATGAGCATGTTATATTGCGCGCCTTTCGTTATACGTTCGCAAGCCCCGAAGGAAGCCCTTTGATTTCTGTTACCTGGCCGTTTGACCCGAAGCGATCTCCAGTCTACTACGGCTGGGTCGTGTGGTTGTTTTCGACAGTAGGTTTTTTGTTGAGCATACCTGGCCAGACGATGGGTATGGCCGTTTTTACGGAACCGTTCCTCGAAGCGTTCGGCTTGACCCGCACCCAGTTATCAATGGCGTATCTCTTTGGGACCATCGGATCGTCACTATTCCTCACTCAGGCGGGACGCTGGTACGACAGGCTAGGCGGACGGATCATGATTGCCGCGTCATCCTTGGCATTGGGGCTGATGGTTGGGTATATCAGTTTTGTCGATGTTCTGAGTCGCTGGCTGGGAGGCCATACACTGGTCACCTTTATTCTTATTCTGCTTGGTTTTTTCGGTGTGAGGTTCTTTGGCCAGGGGGTGCTGACGAGTTGTTCTCGAAATGTTTTGATGCTCTGGTTTGTCAAGAGACGAGGGCTTGTGAGTGGCCTTCGTAGCGTCTTTGTATCTTTTGGTTTCTCCCTGGCACCGCTTGTTTTGGCCATGATGATCGGGGGATTTGGCTGGCGTGGTGCCTTGTGGTTCATGGCGTTGTTGGTGGGCCTGGCTTTTGCTGTGCTGGCTTTTATCTTTGTGCGCGATAATCCCGTCTCCTGTGGCTTGATTGCCGATGGCGAAAAACCTTCAGATGCTTATGTGGCCCCGGTCGAAGCGCCGTCGAAGTCACTTGCAGAAGCGCGACGGTCTCCGGTCTTCTGGATCTACTCCATGAGTCTGGCGATGCACGCCATGTTCGGTACGGCACTGACCTTTCACGTTGTCGCTATTTTCGGTGAAGCGGGGTTACCCAGAGATGTTGCCTTTGGGTATTTTTTCCCTGCTGCTATTTGCGCAACCGCGGCGAACCTTGTTGGCAGTTACCTTGTAGACAAGGGGCCTTTGAAACCTTTTCTTATCGTGATGCTGGTTGGTTTTGTTGTTGGTGGCTATGGGCTGATAAACCTTGACCAGTCCTGGGGTTACTGGATGCTCGCGGCCGGTTTTGGTACGGGGGGCGGCCTGTGGGGCGTAACGTCTAATCTTGCATTTATTCGCTTTTTTGGTCCGCTTCACCTTGGGGAGGTCAGCGGGTTCAATACTTCGATCTCTGTTTTCGCGAGCGCAGTGGGCCCGTTTGCCTTTAGCCTCGCGGTAGATCACCTAGGTAGTTATAACGTTGCCGCCCAAATTTGCCTGGCGATGCTGGTCGTTCTTTTAATAGCGGCAATCGTTCTCAAGCAGGAAGAAGTCACCCACTGATCACCCGGCAGCGGTGCCGCAACCGATGAGTGGTCGATCGAGGCCATTGTTTCAGTTCGTCCCGAAGGTTGTTTTTCAGCGCCTTCCCTGTGCTTGATTTGAACCAGGCCAGTACCTTGTTTGCATACTTTTCTGTGCTGAACTCAAGAACGGTGCCATGACTAAAATAGCCGATGGCGCGCTTACTTTGACGGTGATCAATATGGTTTTGGACCAGTGTACCGTTGATGGCCAGGTGTTGTGTTAACAGTCGCAACCAGCGTTGATCAGCGGCATAAGGTCTCTGCGGGTCACCCTCTGCGTGAATGAAAATATCATCGATAATATAATCGAACTTATCATGACAGGTTTCCAGCCACTTTCTTGCATCGGCTTGGACAAGCTCCAGCATGGGGTAATCAAGCTGGAAATAGTCCTTCGCCAGTTGAACGTGAGTTGAATCCAGCTCGATTCCGACGATTTGGTCGAGGCTGTGCATCTTGCATAGCTGGTGGATGGCTGTACCACCAGCGACTCCAAGAACGAGCACTTTTCTGGGGGGCGTAGGCAGGCAGAGAGATGGAAGGCTTAAAAGGTCCCACACGCCACTGGTGAACAGATGTCGTGGGTTGAACTGGGTATGAAAAGCACCATTGGTGTACAGCCGGCGGGTATTTCCGGCGCTTCGTACCTCGTAGGTGACACCACCACGCCGCTTTTTGAGCAGGATCGCCAAGTCTCAGTCCGACAGCCCGGTTTTCTTAAGCAGTTCGGCTGTTGAAGGATCATGGCCTGTTGATCCGCCCAGAATTTTGTTGGTTAACTGCTTTCCAAGTTCCACTCCCCATTGATCGAAGGAGTTGATGGACCAGATGGCGCCTTGTACGAAAACCTTCTGTTCGTAGAGCGCAAGCAACATGCCCAGTGACTCGGGGTCCAGTTTATCCAATAGCAACGTCGAACTTGGTTTGTTACCTGGATACTGCTGGTGCGGGTCAGCATTGACCTGGCCGGTCATTAAGGCCTCTGACTGGGCGATCATATTGGCCAGGAGAACGCGATGATGTTCTGGCTTGCTGAGTGCGTCGTGTATGGTGCCAATGAAATCAATGGGAACCAGTTTTGTTCCCTGGTGAAGAAGCTGGAAGAACGCATGCTGTCCGTTGGTGCCGGTTTGTCCCCAGACAATTGGCCCTGTCTCTAACTCAACTGGCTCACCTTCCCGTGTTGATAACTTTCCATTGCTCTCCATATCAAGTTGCTGCAGATGATCAACAAACAGCCCGAGTCGTTCACAGTAAGGTATCACTGCATGCGTCTGAGCTCCAAGGAAGTTGTTGTACCAGATACCGATCAAGGCCATTAACAAAGGAGCGTTTTTCTCCGGCGGGGAATTCAGGAAATGGTGGTCAATCCGCGCACCTCCTGCCAGGAAAGATTTGAAATTGTCGAACCCCAATGCGATGCAGATCGAGAAGCCGATGGAAGACCAGACAGAATATCTGCCTCCAATGGAGTCAGGGAACGTCAGGATTTGTTGATCCGGTACGCCGAATGCCTGCGCTTTCTTACGATTATTGGTGATCGCGATGCACTGTGCTCGACTCTGGGATTGGTCCAGGTCGAGTTCAGTTTCAAGCCAGACGAGGGCTGTTTGTGCGTTTATGAGCGTTTCAGCGGTTGTGAAGGTCTTGCTGGAAACAATAATCAGCGTTGAAGCGGCATTCAATGTTTTCACCAAAGACAGGATTTCGGCGCCGTCCACGTTGGAAATAAAGTGAACTCGCGGCCCCGTGTGAAACTCTCTGAGTGCCTGCACGACCATCTTTGGGCCGAGATCAGACCCGCCGATACCAATGTTGATTACGTCCGTAATCGGCTCTCCGGTGATTCCTGTCCAGGTCCCACTCCGGATGCGATGGCTTAACGAGTCGAGTTTTGCGTGTTCTTCCTTAACCTGTTCGATGAATTCGTCAGGTAGATGCGGAGCAGGGTGTCTTAGACCCGTATGGAGTGCGGGGCGATTTTCGCTGACGTTGATAGGGCCGCCGGAGATCATCTCGCGCGTGTGATCGAGTACCCGGGACTCTTTCGCCAGGTTCAGTAGAAGCCCAAGTATTTCTTCGGTAACAGCATGCTTCGACAGATCGACGTAGATTCGCCCAAGATCAACCGAGAAACGGTCCAGCCTTTCGGGGTTATTGAGTTGTTCGGCAATCTTGATGCTATTCGCATCCGCCGCGAGTGCCTGAAGCTTAACCCAGGTGTCAGTAGTCGGTGCCATAGGGAGTCTTTTGCTTTGAGGAAGACATGATACCTGTATTCGGTGGTCCTGGACCACTCGCAGGCTATAAACCGAAGTCACTTACTTTCCTCGTGGTTCTGCACCTACGGTTGTTACCGTTTTAGGCGATATCCTGTTCTGTTCCCATCGACAATACTTCAGTCATGGCGAACTACTATCTTTATATTCTTTCGAGTCGGCACCATCGACATCTTTCCATCGGTGTAACTCCGGATCTTGTGACAGGCATTGGTAACCAGAGGATTATGGTCAGTCGTCGGTTGCACAAGAAACGGGTCCTTCAAAAGCTGGTTTATGTTGAAACAATCGACTGCGTGGAAGAGGCAGTCGAGCGTGAAGTAAAGTTGAAACGTGCGCCGAGAAACCAGATTAATAAGCTTGTAGAGTCGGTCAATCCTGGTTGGGACAGTATCAGCGTGCGCGAGCTGGTCGCAGCAGGTTTCAGCAGAAGCTAACTTCGTGTGTCGTTTTGCAGGTATTCGCCAATGACAATACTCATGCCCAATGGCTGGTCATTGAACCCAAGGTCGCGATAAAACTGTATGGCATCATCGGTCTGCAGATAGATGTGTTGCCCTGGACATTTTCTCATCATCATTTCCATCATCTCTGTTGCGATTCCCTGTTTTCGATACGATGATTGAGTCCAAACATCGATGATATAGGCGTTGCCTACACCATCAGAGAGGGCTCTGGCGGTGCCGATGCATCGTTCCCGGTCGTTGGCATAGGCCTGCAACTGGCTGTTTTCGAACGACAGTTTTAGCTGATGAGTGGTCCTGCCATTGTGAAATTCATCGTCGGTTAGGTCCTTGCGTAGTTGTTCCCAGTTCACATTATCTGAATTTTCGTGGAACAATACCGCCATTGGATTACTCCTGCTTTGATAAGCGTTATTATGATGATTGTACAGCGGCCAAGGTGCTGCCATGAGCGCAGCTGTTAGCGCGACCTAACAATTGTCTCATCAATTCGTCGATCTAGCAGATCGCCGTTCGAACAAGAAACCAAGGGGTAACATCAATGACCATTTCCAGGTGGGTTTTACTGGCGGTAGTGGCGTTTTTATTAGGCGCATTTTTTCAGTACGATCTGGGTAGTTACCTGACCCTTGAGGCGATCAAATCAGAACAGGCAGCCCTGCAGGAACTTGTCGATACCAGTCCGGCGAAATTCATTGCCGGTTACTTCTTTATCTATGTCGCTGTGACCGCGCTGTCGATTCCGGGCGCCGCCGTCATGACGCTGGCGGCGGGTGCGCTTTTTGGATTGTGGTGGGGACTGTTGATCGTCTCTTTTGCGTCAACGATTGGAGCGACCCTGGCGATGGTTATTGCACGCTGGCTCTTCAAAGAGCAGGTAGAGCGCCGCTTTAAAAACATGATCAACACAATCAACAAAGGTATCGCGAAAGACGGTGCCTTTTATCTGTTCACGCTCAGGTTGGTCCCTGCATTTCCTTTTTTTGCTATTAACCTTGCGATGGCACTTACTTCCATGAAAGTCATCACATTCTTCCTGGTGTCCCAGGTTGGAATGCTGGCGGGAACATTCGTGTTTGTTAATGCGGGAACTGAGCTGGCGCAGGTGAACAATCCTTCGGACGTCCTGTCTGCAGGTTTACTGATGTCGTTTGTGCTGCTGGGTGTCTTCCCGTTGTTTGCTAAGTGGTTTGTTGACTGGGTTAAAGCGCAGCGCGTTTATAGTGGGTTTGAGAAACCGAAGTCATTTGATACCGATATGGTGGTGATCGGCGCCGGGTCGGGTGGGCTGGTTGCCGCGCTGATTGCAGCGACCGTGAAAGCCAAGGTGACCCTGATAGAGAAAGATAAAATGGGTGGTGATTGCCTGAATACGGGGTGTGTTCCCAGTAAGGCGCTTATCCGTTCTGCCCGCCATGCCTATGACAATAGTCGGGGGAGCAGCCTTGGTTTTTCCGACTCAGTCATTGATGTGGACTTCAAAGCCATCATGGCGCGTGTCCAGCGAACCATTGCAGAAATCGAGCCTCACGACTCTGTCGAACGTTATCAGGGTTTAGGGGTCGATGTGGAAATAGGCGAGGGCCAGGTGCTCTCTCCATGGCATGTCCGTGTTAACGGCAAGACTATTTCGACCAGAAACATTGTGATCGCATCCGGTGCAGAACCCTTTGTGCCGCCGATTGATAACCTGGACGCGGTTGACTATTTAACTTCGAATAACCTATGGGATCTACAGGAGACACCAGGCAGGGTGGTTGTATTAGGGGGCGGACCGATTGGCACAGAGCTGACTCAGGCATTGGGCCGGTTAGGTAGTCAGGTCACTCAGGTTGAGTTGCTCCCGAATATTCTGCCACGTGAAGATGAAGAGTTTTCTTCGATGGTACAGGCGCAGCTTGAGACCGAAGGGGTGAATGTCCTGACCGGGCACAGAGCAGAGTCAGTCGTGGATGAGGATACAGGACATGCGCTGAAGGTTGTCGACGGAGAAGGTGCAGAAAAATTAATTCCCTTTGATCGACTTGTCGTTGCGGTGGGTCGAAAGGCAAACACTGCCGGTTTTGGGCTAGAGGAGCTCGGCGTGGTTCTAAATCCGAATGGAACGGTATCGGTGGACGAGTACCTGCGAACAAACTTTTCCAATATTTATGCGATCGGTGATGCCGCGGGTCCCTACCAGTTTACTCACACAGCGTCGCACATGGCGTGGTACGCCAGCGTGAACGCACTTTTCGGTGTGTTCAGAAAGTTCAAGGTAGACTACTCGGTGATTCCCTGGGCAACATTTTGCTCGCCGGAAGTCGCCAGAGTAGGGCTCAATGAGCAGGATGCACGCGCCCAGGAAATTCCTTACGAAGTTTCAACTTATGATGTCGCTGATCTGGATCGTGCGATTGTTGACGAGGAGGCACATGGACTGATTAAAGTGCTGACGGTGCCGGGTAAAGACAAAATACTCGGGGTCACCATCGCTGCTGAACATGCAGGGGAATTAATTGGGGAATTTACGCTCGCCATGAAACATGAAATTGGATTAAACAAGATTCTCGGTACGATACATATTTACCCGACCTTCATGGAGATGAACAAATTTGCAGCGAGTGAATGGCGCAAGCGCCATAAGCCGGAGTGGGCGCTGGTGATCGCTGAAAAGTTCCATCGTTGGCGCAGGGGTACTCCTTCGAAAGGGGTAGCTCGAGAAACCTAGTGCTGCCTTGACGAGGGCAGGGTACCAGTGCGTCAAATTCAGGATCCTGAGTCTCGTTTTCCCTGGCGGGTGACCCGAAATGCGGGGTCGTTTGTCTCGTTCATGCCAGCAAGTCATTCGTCTTCAGGATGAGACAGGTGGTGTATTGCTAATACCCTTCGTCGATGAGAGGAAACGCGCTCATCACATTTGAGTGGCTGACGACATCAGCTTCGCTGACGAATGATGGGTCGAGCATGGCAAGTGAATTAACACCACACAGCGCCATTGTCATCAATACTTCGCGTTTTAATAGTTTGATACAGCGGACCAATGCAGGAACACCGCCGGCGGCAAGAGCCCATCCTTCAAGTCGGCCTATGCCCACGGCATCAGCCCCGAGTGCAAACGCCTTAACAATATCGGAACCCCGGTAGAACCCTCCGTCCACAACAACTTCGGCATTTTTACCCACGGCGTTCACAATAGCGGGTAGTGCAGCGATACTGCCAATTGACTGATCAAGCTGCCTGCCTCCGTGATTGGACACGTAGATAACATCCACACCGTGATCGAGAGCCTTGATGGCGTCGTCTACCCTGCTGATGCCTTTGAGAACGAGTGGGATATCAAACTTCTTCTTTACTCTTGCTACCGTGGCCCAGCTAAGACTAGCCTGAAAGCCCATGTCACCAGCAGCGGCAGCTTGAGAAGTGGGCACAACGCGTTTCGCAATGTCCCTTTCCCTGCGACTGACTACCGCGGTATCTACCGTCAGGCAAAAACCCGCGTAGCCGCTGGCAATGACTCTTTCAATGATGGCATCGACCCAGGCTTCGTCTCCTCTTACATATAACTGGTATAACTTTGCGGCATTCGATGAAGCAGCAATTTCTTCGATGCTTGGTGTCGAGACTGAACTGGCCATTGTCATGACAGAGGTTTCAGCAGCGGCTATCGCGGCGCTGGAGGCGCCACCCGGGTCGATCGACTCGAGTGAGCCAATCGGTGCAAGAATCAGTGGCAGGCTAAGTTGCTGGCCGAGGAATGTTCCGCTGGTATCGACGTTTGAAACATCGTTGAGAACCCGCGGTAGCAAACCGAGTTTGTCGATGGCGTGTCGATTCCTTCGCAGGGTGGTTTCAGTCTCTGCACCACCAACCAGGTAATCCCAGAGGGTAATGTCAAGATTCAACCTGGCAGCCTTGACGATTTCGTGAATGGTTTTCAGGTCTTTCGGGTCCATAGTCGCATGCCAGTAGGAACTGATTGTGATGGTACCACAGACAGGTTGACTGACCTGAAGCAGTGCGGCTTGCGATAGATTGTGTCGAAAAGAAAATAGTCTTGACTAAGCTCGGAGAACCATTAGGCTACGCGGCTTTCAATTAATGATGAGAGATAACAGATGTCAGTATTTAGTGAGGAAGATAGTAGTACAGTAAAGATGATAGGCATGACGGGCGCAGGCTTCTTCGGCTTGACCGTTGTTCTGATTATCCTGGCGATCTTCATCACCGGCTAGGTTATTCCCGAGTCGCTTCATCCATTGCAGCCGGCCGTAACCTGTAAATAGTTCTCCCCTTGAAGAACTTTTGCGTGATTTCTGGATCGGTGATCGTCGTTGCGACCGCGTTGTATATGGCACCACCCAGCATTACTCGAACTCTTCTGTCGGAACGAAGATACATTGCCCATTTTCGGGTTGGCGCTGCGTCAACATAGAGTTCACCGTCAAGTACCGTGCAACGGAGGATAACCGAGTAGGGATTTTCCGGATTGACTTCAAGCTTGAGTAGTTTGTACTGCTCGGCGAAGGCAAAATTCGTCGTGGTGGCTTCAATACCTTGAAGCTGCTTGCCTGCGAGGGTAAGCATGGGCATCTGGCATGCGCAAAGCAGAGAGAGGGTAAGCATCAAGGAAACAGTTTTCATGACGAGTATTAATACACTCAATTGAAGGTTACTGATAGTATCGATTGCCATGCGATATCTGATAACGATTCTTGTTTTAGTGCCGATTCTGGCAATTGCGGAGACCACTGGGTTCGGGCTTTTGCGCTCGGAAGTCATTTCAACGGCGCAGGGACAGGTAAGGGAAACTGAATGGCAGCGCGTGGATGCCAGTGGTCAGGCGTTCGGGCTTCATCGTTATCAGTCGGTCGGCGCAGTAACGATAGCGACGCTGTTGTATTTGCCTGGCACGAACATGAACGGTGTTCTCAAAACGACCGATAGTGACCATAATCTTTGGTTGTATCTGGCCGAAAGGGGTGTTGAGGTTTATGCGATGGATTACAGGACTCGCTATATTCCGCATGATTTCACGGGTGACCTGGCGCTGATGCGGGACTGGTCAATGGACCTGTTCGTTGAAGATGCTGTCCTGGCAGTGACCAAAGTCCAGAAGGAACAGCCCCTTGTGCCCATGTATATTGCCGGGTTTAGCCGAGGGGCTGCCTTTGCATACGGGTTAGCAGGCCAGGTGGAGGCCGCAGGGTTGGTTGCTCTGGACGGTAGTTTTAAGAACCAGCCCTACGAATCGTATGACATCGGTGCTGCCCTGCAGCTTTATGACGAGGAAGCACGCTATGCCTCTACACTGTCTCGTCGTGGATATGACGCCCGTACAGAAATGATGCGGCGGGTATTATCCGATCCAGGCAGTTCGGCGACGAATGACCGTTACCTGACATCCGGTGATCAGCTGGCAGATATCCTCTATCAGGCGTGGGGCCCGGCGGTGCTGGCCAATACGAGGTCCAATATTACTCCGATTGATATCCTGGCAAGAGAAATGCTTGGCTACGATTGGTTTTATCCAACAATCCAGAATATTGAAGGTCGGTCTATTGCCAGCCAGCAGGATGACCCGAATACCTACATTGACGACCATTTCGGTGAGATGACCATTCCTGTGCTGTATTTTGGTTCAGGTGGGTTTGGTGCCGAGTCGCTGTTAGCCGGGATACATTCCGCTGCACGTTCGGGTTCAGATGACATAACGATCAAAGTTCTTGAAAGCTACGGACATTTGGATGTGCTGTTTGCAACGGATGCCCCGGCTGAAGTTTATGGGGTGATCTACGAATGGGTCCTGGGTCACCAGACCCTTGAGCCCGTCTCGGAATAGCCAGTGAAACTGGATCACATCATGTTTGCAGTGAGCGACCTGGATGCGGGAATTGAGCAGTTAAAGACGCTCACCGGGGTGTCTGCGGAGTTTGGTGGAAGTCATGCCGGTGCAGGAACCAGGAATGCGTTGCTGTCCTTTGGCAATGAGCAGTATCTGGAAATCATTGCCCCGGACCCCATGCAGGACATTGCAGGGACTATGGGCGCGGAACTGTCATCCCTGCAGGATGCTTATATCCGGACCTGGGCTGTGGCAACTGAAGACTATACGCCCGTGATTTCGGTGCTCGAGCGGTTCGGTTACGGGCATCATATTATTGAAATGTCTCGCACTAGGCCTGATGGCATCCAGCTTGCGTGGCAGATTCTGTTTGTCACGCATCAACCACATGGTCTAGCCATGCCTTTCTTCATTAACTGGCTGGATAGCAAGCACCCGGCGCAGGTTGCACCGAGTGGGTGTGAGCTTGAATGGTTCTCAGTTCAGTGCCCTGGTGCAGATGCCTTTCAGAGGTTTTGCGGTGCTATCGATATCAACGTTAGTGTCGTCAAAGGAGCCCTTGAACTGTCAGCACAACTTCAGTCCCCTCTGGGAGCGGTCGCGTTGGCCTGATGAGTTAGCGAAGTAATGCCCTCAACGATCTGATGCCATGCTCCCTTCGGCATGTCATGCCCCATTCCTTCGATGATCATGAGCTCTGCACCCGGAACATTCTGATGAGTGTCATGTGCTCCGGTGACGGGGACTAATGGATCGATGTCGCCGTGAATGACCAGGCAAGGTAGCTGCAACTGATTAAGACCTGGTCTTCTATCGCCATGAGCCATCACGGCTGCCATTTGGCGAGTAACCCCATCAGGATAGTAGGCTCGATCGTAGGATTCCAGGGCTTTGGTACGGATACGTTCTT
>Ga0315321_10000825_pt1 | contig 23611 bp, 14 predicted proteins | sample M180m21515metaG_FD_203464 | JGI IMG/M metagenome (GOLD analysis project Ga0315321, IMG submission 203464) | Ammonia-oxidizing marine archaeal communities from Monterey Bay, California, United States - M1 80m 21515 | ecosystem: Environmental > Aquatic > Marine > Intertidal zone | place: USA...
CTCGCCATCGGCTTTCTATTCAGTGGACTGATTCTTTGCGGGGCATCGAAATCCTCGAATCCCGAGGAGAATTTCGAAGCCCTTTGGAAGACCTTTCACCAACGTTACGCATTCTTCGACTTGCGTGGGGTGGACTGGAAAGATCAATACGAAAAGTACCGGCCGAAAGTAACCAAGGACACCACGGACGAGGAACTCTTCGGCTTGCTATGCGAAATGCTCAAGCCTCTCAAAGACGGTCACGTAAACCTCAAGGCCAAGTCCCTCGGCAAGAAAAAAACCTACAACCCCGAGGAAACCCCTCGTTTCTTCAAGGAATTCAATACCCGCAAACTTGAGAAACAATTTGAACAAATGGTAATGAAAACCCTTCGGGACAATGATTTTTGCGAAGGGAAGAATTCGACCGACCTGCTCATTTATTCCCGAAGCAAAAACCTCGGCTACCTTCTTATAACCGAATTCGAGGGAGCTCGACCCAAGAGATTGGACTCGGCTCTGGACAAGGTTGTTGCCTTCATGGATGGAACCAAGGGTTTGATCATCGACATTCGGCTCAACCCCGGCGGGACCGACCAGTGTCTATACCGGATCGCCAGCCGGTTTGCCGACAAGAAACGGATCGGTCACCATCGCAAAACCAAGAAAAGGCCCGGGGCGGATGGCTTTGCCGAACTCAAGACCCGTTACCTAAAACCAGATGGCGACGGAGGCAGCTACCTAAAGCCGATCATCCTGCTCACTCATGACGCCTCCTTCAGTGGAGCGGATGGGTTTGCCATGGTCATGAACGAGCTGCCTCACGTCACGATCGTAGGCGAACCCACCAATGGAATTTTTTCGAACATGCTGGAGAAGAAACTACCCAACGGATGGAAATACACCCTTTCTTTTCAGGTCTACTATTCCGCCGACATGACTTGCTACGAAGGCAAGGGGGTCCCTGTCGACATACCAATCAAGAACATGAGGTCGGATCTGGAAAAGGGCGAGGATCCGCTCGTTATCAAGGCCCTGGAACTCCTTTCGGACAAGTAAACCCTTAACTCAAAAAAACACCTGTCGATTCATGAAGAAACACACCATCCTCCTTATCCTTATTCTTGCAATTTTCACACCTTTGTTTGCCAATGAGGCTGGACCTAAACCAAACGTCATCATCGTATTCTGTGACGACTTGGGGTATGCCGACATTGGTCCCTTCGGGTCGAAAGCGCACGCTACCCCGGTTCTCGATCAAATGGCCAAGGAAGGCATGCGCTTGACCGACTTCTACTCCACTTGCCCGGTCTGCACCCCATCCCGTTCCAGCCTGATGACCGGTTGCTACCCAAGGCGCGTGAACATGCATGTCGACGAGAAAAATTTGTGCGTCCTTTTTCCGGCTGCCCGGAAAGGCCTCAATCCAACCGAAAGAACGATCGCGGAGGTTCTCAAGGAACAAGGCTATGCAACCGCCTGCATCGGGAAGTGGCACTTGGGTGACCATCCGGAATTCATGCCCACCAACCATGGTTTCGATTCTTACTTCGGAATCCCCTACAGCAACGACATGAATCGTAAGACAGTCCCCCTTCCCCTCGTGCGCGACTTGACCGTGATCGAGGACAGCGTCCAGAAGGACACCACCATCACCGAGCGCTACACCGAGGAAGCCGTTTCCTTTATCAAGAAGAACAGCAAAAAGCCTTTCTTTCTCTACCTTCCTCACACCGCCGTCCACCTGCCTCTTGTTCCCGGCAAAAAATTCAAGGGAACGAGCCAAGGGGGTGCCTATGGGGATTGGGTCCAAGAGATCGACTGGTCGATGGGAGAACTTTTCAAAACATTGAAACAGGAAGGTATCGACAAGAATACGTTTGTGCTCTTCACCTCGGACAACGGGTCAGCCCGTGAAAAACAAGGAAGCAACCTCCCTTTGCGCGGAAGAAAAGGCCGTACCGACGAGGGGGGAATGAGGGTGCCTTGCGTCGTTCGCTGGCCCGGAAAAGTTTCGGCAGGAAGCAGCAGCGGAGCGATTACAAGCACGCTTGATCTTCTGCCCACCGCGGCGGTGCTTTCAGGAGGGAAGACACCAACCGACCGGAGAATCGATGGGAAAAACATTCTGCCTATCCTTTTGGGCAAAACCGAGAAGCACCCGAGGGAGGCATTCTTTTATTACCAGATGGATCAGTTGCAAGCCGTTCGCTCGGGCGACTGGAAACTCTTCGTTCCAATGGACTCAAAAAAGAAAAACTGGGGGAAACCCGAAGGCAAGACGGAGCTCAAACTGTTCAACTTGGCCAACGATATCCATGAAGACGAGAACCTTGCGGACAAGAATCCGGACATCGTCAAACGCCTGCTAGCCCACGCCGAACAAGCCCGGGAAGACCTTGGCGACGTAAATCGACCGGGAAAAGGCCAGCGCCAAGCGGGATGGGTGAAAAATGCATCTCCCCGCCTACTCGGGAAATGATCCGGTTTTCTTTCCTGTTCCTCCTTCCCGCCTTCGCTTTCGCCAAGCAACCCAATGTCCTCCTCATCATGGCGGACGACATTGGAATAGAAGGCTTCGGTTGCTATGGAGGGTCATCGTACAAAACGCCCCACATAGACAAACTGGCCGAGGGCGGGCTGCGTTTTACCCATGCCTACTCGCAACCTCTCTGTACGCCGACCCGCGTGCAGATCATGACGGGCAGATACAACCATCGCAATTGGACCTATTTCGGTATTCTCGATCCAAAGGAAAAAACTTTCGGTCACTTGATGAAGGAAGCAGGCTACAAAACTTGCATCTCGGGAAAGTGGCAACTGCAGTCCTATGACCCGCCCGACTTCCCCAATGCCGAACACCGGCGGGACAAGGGGATGAGGGTGACCCAAGCGGGCTTCGACGAGCATTGCCTTTTTCATTCATGGCACACCGAAAACAAAGGTTCCCGCTATGCAGGCCCTACTTATTATAAGAACGGAAAGCTCATCTCGGAGGAGAGCGACAAATACGGACCCGATGTATCCGTCGATTTTATCTTGGACTTCATGAAACGAAACCGGGAAAAGCCCATGTTCGTCTACTACCCGATGGCCCTTCCCCACCGACCCATGGTTCCGACCCCCGACTCGAAGGAATGGAAGGAACCGAATAGGAGAGGTGAGGAGGACGTCCGCTATTTCGGAGATATGGTCGCCTACATGGACAAGCTGGTGGGCCGGTTGGTCAGCGGGGTGAATAAACTCGGGTTAAGCGAGGACACCCTGATCCTTTTCTATTCCGACAACGGCACCCACCTGAAAGTCACCTCCGTCATGAACGGCAAGCAAGTCCAAGGAGGAAAGGCCACACCCCTCCAAACCGGTATTCGCGTTCCACTCATCGCCAGTTGGCCTGGGGAGATCAAGCCCGGACGAACAACTGCCGACTTGGTAGATGCATCCGATTTTTTCCCAACCCTCGCTGACTTGGCTCAGGTAAAGATACCAAAACAAAGACAAATCGACGGCATCAGCTTCGCCCCTACCTTGTATGATCAACCGGGAAAAAAGAGGGAATGGTGTTTCTTCTGGTACGATCCCCGCCCCGGCTGGGACAAGAACCGTTTCTCGAGAAGCATCTTCGCACTGGATCACAACTACAAATTATTCAGTGATGGGCGCCTTTTTGATATTCGGGGAGAGGAGATGAAGGAATCCGAAATAGGCAAGAATTTGTCATCTAAAAAGGCCCAGTTGGCCAAATCGAAGCTCGAACAGGCAATCAGGAAATCGATGGAAGGACTTCTCTCAAAGCATGCCTTGAAGGAAGTCGATGCCTATGGTAATTTGCTTAATGAAAAGGATTAACAAGAACGCTTTCCTTCTTTGCGGTGAGGCAGTTAACTGGTAACACCTACTAGCCAATCGCAAAGTACTGCGTTATTCCCATTCGGTCCCTAGGCAAAAATCGATTTGCCTCTTGTTGTAAATACCCAAGGGAGGTTCCTTTAATTCGAAAAAATGTTGATCATACTGTTCGGAGTGGTGATAAATCCAATTCCTTTGTAAATTCGTTTTCAAAAATCTCGCATTGGCAGTTCTTCCATCAACTACAATAAGGGTTCCGGGTAATAAAAAATGTTCAAAGGCCAAAATGTCCGCTGACATTGGTAGGCGATCTGGGTGATTAACGGAAATTCCTCTTACGTCACCGATTGGAGAATATTGATCTGGACCATCCAAATAAATGAAGTCGGGACAGATATTTGGGAAATTATCATAAAGGGTACAGATTCGGTCGTTAAAAGTTTTTACGTAACAAGGACAGCAGTGAAAAGTTACGTTTTTGATTGCCGGATTGGTCGATTTCGTAACTTTAATCCAGTCTTTGTTATTATCAACGGAGTGACACTCAAATGGATTGGATCGTCTTAAGTTTTTGCCAACATAGTCTCCAAAATCCAATTTGTTTTGTTCGATTGCGTGATCAAAAACGATAGTGCTCTTGCCGACACCAATTTCCAGAATGGTCGTTACTTTTCTGGATGTTATCAAATGATGCAAACGGATCAAATCATCCATCTCCTCGGGAAAAGGAACCTTATTTTCGGCATCAACTGAAAAGTATGTTTCTTTTACAATCTTGGCATCCAAGTTGCCATAATCATCAAGGTTAATTCCCAAATTCAAATGAAATGGATTATCCCGCAAATATTCACGGTAATCGCCTAGGTTTTTAAAATAATCCATTACCTCAATTATTTAAAAGCATATTATTATTCAGAATTCAGATTTATAGTAATATTGAAAACTTAGTGGAAATACGGAAATTCAAGAATAATTGGCGCGTGCCTACTCCACCGTCACCGACTTGGCCAAATTGCGCGGTTTGTCGACGTCCAAGCCACGAAGGCGGGCGAAATGATAGGCAAATAGTTGAAGCGGCAGGTTCGCGAGAATCGGACGAATGACTTCATGAGCCTCGGGAAGACGAAAAATGTCATCCGCCGCCTCGCAGGGAATCTCAATGTTCTCGGGAGCAATCGCCAAGACAGGTCCTTTGCGCGCTTTGACTTCCTGCATGTTGGCAATCGTCTTGGCGGACAAATCGTTACCCTCCACAACAAAGACGGAAGGACACTCCGGACTGATCAGAGCGATAGGCCCGTGCTTAAGCTCGGCCGCCGGATATCCTTCCGCATGAGCATAGGAAATTTCCTTCAATTTCAGGGCACCCTCCAGAGCAACAGGATACAGGCTTTGACGACCGAGAAAAAGCAAATGCTCCGCCTTCGAATACTTGACCGCCAGTTCCCTAATCTGTTCGCCTTGCTGCAAAACTTGAGCAACCAAGTCCGGCAAATCATTCAGTGCTTCGACGATCGCTCGGCCATCCATTGGCGAAAGATCACGCATTCGTCCAAGAGCCAAACCGAGCATCGCGCTCAAGCAAACTTGCGAGGAAAAGGCCTTGGTTGATGCGACCCCAATTTCCGGTCCCACCCGTTGGTAAACCCCGCCATCTGTTTCACGAGCCAGGGAAGAACCGACCACATTGGTAATGCCCAACGTAAGCAACCCCTTGGTCTTGGCTTCCCGGACAGCTTCCAAGGTGTCCAGAGTTTCTCCCGACTGACTAACTGCAATCACGAGTGATTTTCCAGCCTTGGGCGAGTTCCGGTAACGAAATTCGGATGCATGTTCCACTTCCACTGGAACACGGGCCAGACGCTCGATCATGTATTCTCCGACCATGCAAGCATGGCGTGCCGTTCCGCAGGCAACAAAGATTATCCGGTCAAGATCACGCAGCATGTCCTCATGGCCCTCAAGTCCTCCGAGTTTGGCAGTAGTGCCGTCGTCCCCGAATCGACCCCGCAAGGTATTCTTCAAGGCGGTCGGCTGCTCGAAAATCTCTTTTTCCATGTAGGAATCGAAGTCTCCCAGTTCGACCTCCTCCAGAATTTGATCTAGTGGGTGAGTCACTGCATGAGCGTCCTGACCCTCTAGGGTGGTAATCCTGAATCCTCCCTTGTCCAAAATCGCAAGTTCACCATCGTTGAGGAAAACCGCTTCCTTGGCCCGGCCCACGAAAGCCGATGCATCGCTTGCGATGAAATTCGCGTCTTCGCCAAGACCGACCACGAGGGGAGATCCCCGCCGGGCACCAATCATGACACCCGGATAATCAAGGCACAAGACGGCTATGCCATAGGCTCCCCGGCACTTGGGCAAGGCAAGACGGACGGCGTCAATGAATCGGTCTTCATCCTCGGGAAGCTCGGAGTAGTGATAGGCGATCAGGTTACAAAGGACTTCGGAATCGGTCTCGGAGCCGAAAGATATTCCCTTGCCTTCGAGAAAGCGCTTGAGCGTCCCGAAATTCTCGATGACCCCGTTATGCACCATGACGAACTTTCCATCATGGCTTTGGTGGGGGTGGGTATTGGCAACGGTCACCGCCCCATGGGTAGCCCATCTGGTATGAGCGATCCCCAGGGAAGAGGCAGAGCCTGCCCCCCGGAGAGCGTTGGCCAAGTTTTCGACCCGACCCGTTTCCCGGGAAAGAGAAAATTCGCCACCTTCGTGAAAAGCAACCCCCGCGGAATCATAACCTCTGTATTCCAGGCGGCGCAAACCGTCTACGAGGGATTCCTGAGCGCTGCCTTTGCCTAAGTAACCTACTATGCCACACATCCTTTAGAGCGAATAAACTATATCATGCCCAATGACAAGCCACGCTTGAATGGAATTCTCGTTGTTTGCTGAAAAAAACCTTAAAAACGGATCATAACAGGCCAAGAAAAGTTCCCCGTTGCTTTTATTTGCTGAACGTCAAATTATTCAATTACTTAAGAATACCTTGAAAACCTTTCTCGCAGTTTTTCTACTAGCATTTTCATCTTTGGCTCGAGCTGACCCAGTGATCGTCGGTGATCAGCGGATCATTATCAATCAGCGGGCAGACCCTTTCCAGTTACGGCAGGTCATCAAGCTCAACATAAACGCCAACGGAATCGAAGGGCAGAAAATCGTTTCAAGCCGGGCGACGATGAAGATAACGCCCCCTTTCGGGTTGGATGAAAACCAAACCTTTCCCTGGGCCACGGCTGAAAAGGTCGTTGTCGGGCTTCTCAAGACAAAGTCCGGAGGGAAGCGCAACCGGAATGTGAATGGCAAGAACATCCCTTATTATTACTACTCCTTGGAAGTTGATCCCCTGATCGTTCTACGTGGGGAAAAACAGCTTAGCCTCCAATTAAGAAGAAAGAATGACTTAAGATTAGGGGTTTCCAACGCCCTGCACAAATTGTCCAAAGAGATCGAAGGCTCCGTATCCTTTGACTTTTCAAAAGCCCAACCCAGACTGGATGAGTTGCTCGAGGACGAGAAACTCGGGGGGGAATTTCGGGACGACCTGAAGTACGTTCGGGCAAGCTACAATGGCGTCCACGAGGAAGAGCCGGATTTGCCAGATGAAGAAGAACTTGTCTTCATTGCTCTTTCCGGCACTAGCTCAACCAAGAAATTGTCTTATTGGGAAAGCATCACCTCATCAAACGCCAAACATATAAAGAGATTACTCGATCTACCTTATGGTTGGACCTTTGACAAACATGGGAAAGCAGTCTCTCCATGGTCGGAGCATGGCAACCAATCCCACATGGGAGATGACAATTCTTCCTTCGTATGCTCCCGATCGGGCAGGGCTTATTCCCCTGCCGACAAAGGGCTGACGCTTTCGGTAAGCAAGATTCCATCGGAGTTCATACAAAGCAACAATTCAAACCGCGATGGGGATGGCTTCTTTTCCATTAAACTGAGCAACCCTACCGAATTCCCGCTATCCATTCCAGCCCTTCGAAGAAACAAAGGCGGAATCCTTTGGAAAGAAAGCCTCGCCTGCCTGGTCTCCTCAACAAATAGCTCGAACATCAACATCATCACCAATTCCGTCTGCCTGCCCAAGTTCTCTTCCCTTGATAAGTTGAAAGAAACCGATCCGACCATTCTTGAACCGGGGCAGGAAATCTCCACGACAGTGAACCCACTGCTCTTTTCCAATTTCCCCGAAATCACGGGGTACTCCCAGCTAAGCTTTAGGTTTTGCCTCGGAAAAACAGTTGCCCTCTCGACTTTCTATTACAACTCAAGCTACCACGACAAAATCAAGCTGAAGATAAGGGCAGGGATTCCAACCAGACCGATCAGCTTGGGTGACTAGGCATTGAGCGGATTTGGTTTGGTCCGTTAATCAAATCCAGGAATAAGTAAGCCTGATCTTGCCCTTGCCGCTCATTGCCTTGACGGGGATTCTCAAATCGCCATCGGTTCGGGGATTTCCTACCCTTGTCGTTCTTGTTGCTATTGGCCGGTTTGAAAACGATTTGGGGGTGAGGCAAGTCGCCTGGATTCTTAAGAATAATTTTCAGTATCTCTCCGGGTTTTGCGGAAAAACTGACACGGTCGTACTTCATTTAAGAAACCAATGTTGAAATCTCAACAGTTCGGTAAGCCTTGACGACGGGACTTCCGGAAAAAGCGGCCGTCGAAAGCAAGCTAAACATAATGGCAATCGAACTGACAATTTTGAACATATTCGGTTCAGGGAAGATCGAATATCCTATGTTGACAACAGATAAATACCCATAGAGGTAACTTAAAGTGCCAAAACCCGTATCTCCAACCCTTCGACCCAACGAGACAATTGCCACCGCAATGGTTATTGCGACTCTGCCTCGCAGGAAGAAAAGAAAGATCAATTGAAACAACTCCGGGAGTTACTGGTCTCCATTGCATTCTTTGCTTGGTTTTGCAACCCCGGCGAAGGAAAGCCAAACGTTATTCTGATCGTCACGGAAGACCATGCCTTGTCTGCCTTCGGGGCATTTCAAAAAAGGTTTGCCGAACTTAATCCAACTCCAAACCTCGATAAGTTGGCATCGAACGGAACCCTTTTCAGTCAAGCGTTTTGCTCAAACCCAATGGCAGGCCCTGGCGTCGCCAGCTTACTGACGGGCAAACATGGACACTTGAACGGTTTCACGAGGAATGGAGACAAATTCAATGGAGATCAAACCACCCTTCCCACTTTACTGAAAAACAACGGGTATGACACGGCTTTGTTTGGGAAATGGGACTTGGGAACGGAACCCACGGGGTTTGATTATTGGCAAATTCTCGCTGACTCGGATGAGTTTTACAACCCCGAGTTTTGGAACCCAAAAGGCAAAGAACGATTCGAAGGACATTCCACGGATGTCATTACTGACTTGAGCCTTGATTGGATGAAAAGGCGGGAACAAAATCACAAGCCATTTTTTCTAATGATCCAATTTAATGCAAGCCGGCAACCATGGATGCCGGCGGTACGGCATGTAAATCTTTTTGACGATGTTCTCTTGCCCGAACCCCCGAACCTTCTCGATGACCTCAAAAACAGAGCACCCCCAGCTCGTTATCAAGAGATGGAGATACAGCGCAATCTGGATTTGCACTACGACCTGTTTTCGCCAAAACCAGACGGATGGAATCCATCCAATGCACTCAGCTCAAACCTCGTCGGGCAAAAAAATATTCGGGAGATGAACGAGGAGCAATCTTCGGCATGGCAACTTGCCTGGAGACCTAAAAACGAGGCACTCGTCAGGGAAAGCCTTAAAAGCGAGGCTCTGTTGAGATGGAAGTTCCAACGCTATGCCAAAAACTATTTGCGGTGCCTAAAAGGAATCGATGAAAACATCGGTCGCCTCACCCAAAACTTATCCATGCCTGAAACGAGGGATTGCCTGATCGTCTACACCGCAAGCCACGGAAGATTTCTGGGGGAGCACGGATGGTTCGGGACCCACTGGACGTATGAAGAATCGTTGAGAGTTCCCCTCATTCTATCCGGCAAACCAAAACCGGATACGGCACAAAAAATTATAAACGAAGCCTTGGTTCAGGACATAGATGTGGTTCCCACAATTTTAGAAAGTTTGGATATCGCGATTCCCAAAGAGGTTCAAGGCCGGTCCTTGCTGCCCTTGCTCGACGACAACAACAGTCAACCTTGGCGACAAGCTCTGTATTTCCATTATCATGCCTTTCCCGAAGAACAAATGGTGCCCAAGCATCGAGGAGTTCGATCCCTTTCTCAAAAACTGATCCACTACTATCAGTTTGACGAGTGGGAATTCTTCGATCTTTCCAAAGATCCAAACGAAAACCATAACCTTTACAAGAGCGAAGCCTACCAAAGACAGATCGACGAACTCAAGTTACAGCTTGAACAACTTAAGAAAACACTCGGAGATGATTCGGATATCTCGGTAATGCCTGAAGAATGGAGGAGGATTTACAGGGGTCCTGATGCCCGCAAAAAAGTAGATGAGTGAGCAACTCTGTCGGAAAAAATGCAAAAAACCTGCAATAAACACAAAAAAAGGGTTGTCACGAATAAATTCCTCAAGTACCTTCCAAATCAATAAGGAATGCATATCCTGAAAGGCGTCGTTTGGGAGGACGACGCCTTTCGTTTTTTTAGATTCGCTGCTTTTTTTACCTAAACATTGGTTTTTGTTTTCCTTTTCCCATTTTTCGCGTGAATGTGTCACATTGCATATGAATAAGAAGAATATTATCCACTTGGCCGCAGCCTTGGTTATGATCAAGGCAGTTTCAGCCATAGAGCAAAAGCCTAATGTCGTGTTCGTTTTCTCCGACGACCACGCTCCGCATGCCATCGGCGCTTACAACGGATGGCTGAAGTCAGTCAATCCGACGCCCGTCATCGACCGGCTCGCATCGGAAGGCATGCTGTTCGTCAATAGCTTCTGTACGAATTCAATTTGTGGTCCCAGTCGAGCGGTGATTCAAACCGGCAAGCATAGTCACAAGAATGGCTTCATGAACAACGGGAATACCTTTGACTGGAACCAACAAACCTTCCCCAAGCTTCTCCAAAAGGCAGGTTACCAGACTGCCATTTACGGGAAAAGCCACCTGAAGGGAAAACCCCAGGGATACGACGACTGGGCAGTCCTGCCCGGACAGGGACTGTATTATAACCCCGATATGATTTTTCCCGATGGAAGAAAACGCATCGACGGATATTGCACGGACGTGGTTACTGATTTGGCGGTGGACTGGCTCAAGAACAAGAGAAAAAAGGACAAGCCTTTCATGCTCATGGTTCAACACAAGGCACCGCACCGAAACTGGATGCCCGCCTTGCGTCATCTCGATCTTTACGACGACATCGAAATCCCGGAACCCACCACCCTCTTCGACAAATGGGAGGACAACGCCCCGGCCGCCCGACTGCAGGAACTTGAGATCGATCGTCACATGGACCTGAATTACGATCTCTTTTTGGACCTCACTCCCGAATTCAACCAACCCCCCTCTCAATTGAGACAGGATCGGTCGGCTTGGCACAACATGAAAAGAATGAGCCCCGAGCAACTTGCCAAATGGCGTTCCCATTACGGCCCCAAGGACAAGGCTTTTCACGAGGCAAAGCTCACGGGAAAAGATCTCGTCCGCTGGAAATTCCAACGTTATGCAAAAAACTATCTGCGATGCGTCAAGGGGGTGGACGAAAGTGTGGACAATCTCCAAAAGACCCTCAAAAATCTGGGGTTGGATAAAAACACCATCGTGATCTATTCCTCGGATCAGGGATTCTATGTAGGAGACCATGGTTGGTACGACAAGCGGTGGATGTACGATGAATCATTGAAGATGCCCTTCATCGTCAAATGGCCAGGCGTTACAAAACCCGGCAGCCGCAATACGGATCTCATACAAAACCTGGATTACGCGGAAACCTTTTTGGAAATAGCAGGCGCATCCATCCCCAAAGACATGCAGGGCGCATCTTTGGTTCCGTTGTTGAAGGGTCAAAAGCCGAAGGATTGGCGAAAGGAAATTTATTATCACTACTACGAGTACCCAAGTGTCCACATGGTGCCGCGGCACAACGGGATCCGGTCCAAGCGTTACAAGCTCATGCACTTCTACCAATTCGAAAACGAGTGGGAACTCTATGACTTGAAATCCGACCCGGACGAATTGAAGAACTTATACGAAGATCCCAAGTTCGCCAAGCTTGGGAAAAGGATGAAGGCAAAACTCGAACACCTTGTCGATCACTACGAGGACGATAGTGACACCACCGTCAAACCTGAGCTCATCAAGAAATTCCGCCCCGGGTCCTGAGGGTGGGCTAGAGCTTCAGTTGCTTCCCGTCCGAGATCGAACCCAGCAAGCTTTCGTGCAACCAATCTTTGAGCGACCACCTCATGCACAAGACCCGGTATCTTGCCGCTCTTTTGCCGAGGCTAGGTTCATAATCCGTGTAAAAAGCCGTCAATAGGTTGCCTCTCTTGTCCAAGGCAACGGTTGAAGGGTATCCTATGTCCGTCGCCTGAGTTCCGAATTGATGGATTACCCAGGGGGGGCGCCAGGTTTCGCCCGCATCCAAACTGATCCGGACCCCGATTCCCATCAGACCCCTGTTCCGGATACCGTAAGTCAGAAGCAGGCATTCGTCAGTCAGGGCAATCAAGTCGGCGGGATGTTGCATAGGTAAGGTCAAGGGACCCTTTTCACGCCAAGTTTTTCCTCCATTGGAGATTTCACACAGTTTTACGTGATGGTCAACGTGAGTGCGAACGGCGGCGAGCACCCGACCATCCCCAACCTGCAACAAGGTCGCTTCGTTGGAATCATTTCTTCCGAACTTTGCGCGCTCTGTCCATGTCCTGCCATCGTCTTCGGAGAATCCTATCCATGTTTCGCTCGGTTTTCCCTTCCCCTGCGACAGATAGCAGGAATAGGCCAGACGTTTGTCAGTCAGACGGATGATCCGTCCAAAAGGAATGGTTCCACGGTTCCCTTTGGGGACGATTGGGTCCGGATCGACGATCCAATTTTTCCCTGCATCGCTTGAACGTGAAAGCCAATGTCCGGAAAAGCCCTTGAACTCTGCGTCCTGAACGTAAAACCCGCTGGAAAAACAAAGGAGATCACCATTTCCCGCAAGGCCGACCGCCAAATGCATGCGGTTACCTCCCTGGGGTTTAGGCGCAACCGTAGAGAGTTTCTTCCACCCCATTCCACTTCGATTGCTTATCGAACAAACCAAATCACCCTCGAGGAGACCATGACTGGGAGCATTAAAATATGTACAAAGAACCCGCCCCGAGGGCAATTTGGTAAGGTTCGGCCATCCGCACGCATTTGTGGCAATTACTGAAAGGTTTTGCATTCAAAGACTGTTGAATGAGATGCTTGCAAATCGTCAATCGCTAATCTTTTATTTTATTTTGCCCTAAAACACATTTCCATATTTGACAATATTTCCACATGTGGAGTAAGTCACCTTTTCCGATGTTAAAAACCTTAGTCAAAATGTTTCTCGGCTTGGCCGTCTTGGGCAAATCCGTTCTGGCTAACAATCCTTCTGAGCTTGAATTTTTCGAAAATAAGATCCGCCCCGTTTTGGCCGAACATTGCTACGAGTGCCACAACAGCGTGAAAAAGGCCAAAGGGGACCTTGTCCTAGACTATAAGGATGGGCTTCTTGACGGAGGAGAAAGCGGGCCTGTCCTCGTCCCCGGAAACCCAAAGCAAAGTCTTCTCATTCAGGTCCTCGGACATGAAATTAAAGATCTGAAGATGCCCAAAGGCGGGCCCAAGCTGATGCCTGACGTTCTTTCCGACTTTGAAAAATGGATTTCCCGCGGTGCGTTTGATCCCCGATTGGATCCGCCCACTGAAGAACAACTCGCTCAAGAAACTTCTTGGGAAAAGATACGGGAGCGCAGAAAGCAATGGTGGAGCTTCCAGCCAGTCGGGCCAAAGAAGGCACCTCAGGTGATCGAGAAAAATTGGTCGGAACATCCCGTTGACAAATTCCTCAAGTCCAAGATGGAAGATGCGGGCATCCAACCAAACGAAGAAACCGATGGCTTGACGATTCTAAGAAGACTGACTTTCGCCATTACCGGACTTCCTCCTACAATCGAACAACAAAAGGCGTTCGAGAAGGCAGCGTCAAAGAATCTGAGCAAAGCGACTGAGACTCTCATCGACGAGCTCATCGAGAGCGCCCACTTTGGAGAACGCTGGGCTCGGCACTGGATGGATTGGGTACGCTACGCCGACAGTCACGGAAGCGAGGGCGATCCTGGAATCCCCAACGCATTCCGTTATCGCAATTATCTCATTCGGGCTCTCAACGCGGACATCCCCTATGATCAACTTGTCCTTGAACACTTTGCGGGGGACTTGCTTGCAAAACCCCGCATAGATGAGGAACTGGGAATAAACGAATCCGCCATTGGCACGGCAAACCTGCGCTTTGTCCTCCATGGTTTTGCCCCAACGGACGCATTGGACGAGCACGTTCGTTTCACGGACGATCAAATCGACGTCTTGACCAAAACTTTTCTTGGACTGACCGTGTCATGCGCCCGTTGTCATGACCACAAGTTCGACGCGATCAGCCAAAAGGATTATTACGCTCTCTTCGGAATCCTTTCGAATGGCAGACCGGCCCAACGGGTTATTGAGTCCCCGGCAAGACTTTCGAAGAACGAAGCTGAATTGAGGGAACTCAAGAAAAGCATTCGGCGCGAGCTGGCACTGGCTTGGAAGGAAACGGGCACTAACCTTGCCGGAGTCCTGCAAAAGCCACCCTCCAAAAATTGGCAGAATGCCATCGGAGACGGAAACAATCACAATCCCCTCCGAGTCTGGGCAAAATTACGAAACTCCAAGAAGGAGAATTTCGCACGGGATTGGGAAGCTCAGCGCAAGGAGTTCCAAGCAAGCAAGGACACCCTCGACAAACGGCACTCGGGCGCATACAGGGGGAGTTGGAAACTGAGCGACGCAAAACAGTACGCGGGTTGGTCGAGCAGTGGTCAAGGGATGAAGGGGAACCCCGCACCCGCAGGTTCATTTCACGTTTTGACTTCAGGCGATCGTATCATCGACCGCATCCTGCCATCAGGAGCCTACACTCATTTGCTTTCCAACAAACAAAACGGAACACTCTCCTCTCCACGATTTCTCTTCGACGAAGGAAACGTCTGGATCCGGGCTATCGGGGACAAAGGAACTACCCTGCGCTACGTGGTATGGAACTACCCTCGACGAGGAACGGTTTACCCCAAAGGGTCACCCGACCCGAATCAGGAAAAATGGATTAGCTGGAATACCAAATACTGGTCGGGTGACGAAGGCTACCTCGAGGCAACCACCAATCGGGATCATCCCGTCGAAGCGGGCGGAGGAACGACTTCCTGGTTCGGCGTGACCGAAGCCGTTTTGGCATCTCCCGGACAAAGCCCTCCAAAGGATGAGATGGCCGAGGTGCTTTCCCCTCTCTTCATCGAAGAAGCAGAGCCGGCGGATACCCAAGAACTTGCCAACCTTTATGCAAAGGTAATAAGTGCAGCCATTGACAACTGGGCGAAAGGCAAGGCAAGCGATGCCCAAGCAAGAATGTTGAGTTTTCTCGTTAAAAAGAACCTGCTTGCCTCCTCAATCAAAGAGCTGCCTCAACTCGCGGAACTCACAGCCGAGTATCGGGGCTTGGAAAAAGACATTGTATCGCCTCGGCTCGCACCTGGCATTCTCGATAATGAACCGTTCGATCAAGCGGTCTTCGTCCGGGGAAATCACAAGTCAATCGGCGAGCCCGTGCCAAGACGTTTTCTGGAAGCGTTCAATGACACCCCGTATCCAAAGAACTCCATTGGAAGATTGGAATATGCCAAGGACGTGTTGGACCGTGACAATCCATTCGCCAGCCGGGTAATCGCAAACCGCATATGGCATCATCTTTTCGGTCGTGGAATCGTAGCCACTCCCGATAACTTCGGACGGCTCGGAGAATTACCAAGTCATCCGGAACTACTGGACTACTTGGCGACGAAATTTCGTGAGGACGGATGGTCCATAAAGAAAATGATCAAGTTTTTGGCCACGACCAAGACCTTTCGCCTTTCCTCCACGCCATCGTACAAAGCCACCGAAAAAGACCCCGATAACTTACTGCTTTCCCATGCCCGCCTAAGGAGGTTGGAGGCCGAACCCATCCGGGACGCCATCCTTGCCGCATCTCAAAAGATCAACTTGGGAGGGATTGCCGAAGGTGGTTCAGTCGGAGGAAACACTACCCGAAGAGCCGTCTACAAGCAAGTGAGACGCAATTCCCTAGACCCTTTCCTGGCGGTTTTTGACGCACCGGTTCCAGCCACTACGAAAGGCAGGCGCGACTCCACAAACGTGCCGGCTCAGTCTCTGACCATGATGAATGATTCGTTTGTCATTAATGCCGCCCACGAGCTAGCTCGGAATGCCCCGGGGTCAACGGAGGAAGAGAAAGTGTCGAATATGTTTCGTCTGGCCCTGGGAAGACCGGCAAGCGAGGCGGAGAAAGTCCGTGCAGAAGCATTCATCAAGGGTGCGTCCGAGGCCGAAGCCAAAGAATTGGCCGAGAAGAAAATGGCTGAAAAGAATTGGGCTGAAAACTCCTTGAAGCTGAAAGAGATTTTGGAACCAGCCCGGAACGCAATTCTCAAATCCAGAAAATCCTCACCAACAGACAATCCGGTCGGTCCAAAGCCAAGCTTGTACTGGAAGTTCAGCAACGGATGGAAAGATTCGGTCCTCGGGGTTAGCGCCCACCCAAAAGGCGGAGCCAAAATAGAAAACGGCGTCCTCATCGTTCGCGGAGGAGGTTACGTGGTAACCGATGTGATTCCCTTGATGATCAATGAAAAAACCCTCGAGGCTTGGGTTAAGCTGGACAACTTGAACCAACAGGCAGGGGGTGTAATCACACTGCAAACCCCGAACGGGTCAATTTTCGACTCGATCGTCTATGCCGAACGCACAGGTAACCGCTGGATGTCAGGCAGCAACGGATTCAAGCGAACGAAACCATTTGAAGGGAGGGCGGAAAAGGAAGCTGATCGTGAGTTCGTTCACCTCGCAATCACTTATCAAAACGACGGAACGATTACGGGTTTCCGCAACGGTCAACCTTACGGAAAGCCTTACAAAAGCGGGCAATCGACTTTCCCGAAGAACAAAAGTGTCCTGTCTTTCGGAGTCCGCCACTTGCCGGCAAACCCCAGTCGAATGCTGCATGGCCAAATCAGGGAAGCCCGTTTTTACGACAGGGCCTTGAAACCCGATGAGATAATGGCTGCCTTCGGTGGCTTGTCTGACTACGTTTCCGAAAAGGAACTGATCGCCTCCCTTTCCCCCGAGCAACGCGAACAGAGGGATGCGTTGGAGCAACGCAGGGACGAACTGGCAAAGAAGCTTCGCGAATATCAATCACAAAGCAATGCTCAAGGGAGAGGCCCGAATGACATTGCCCTTACCCTTTTCAATATGAAGGAATTCATCTACCTAAAGTAATCCATGAAACACATTCTGAACCGCCGCGACATGCTTACCCGATGCTCATCGGGGTTTGGTCTATTGGCCCTGCAAGGAATGCTGGATTCACAGGCTGCCCTAGCTGCCAAAACACGGTTAAAGCCAAAGGCAAAGAGCGTCATCTTCTGCTACATGTCGGGCGGGGCTTCTCATATCGATACCTTCGACCCCAAGCCGGAACTAAAGAAATACGCGGGCAAGCCAATGCCCGTAAAGATAGAGCGGACGCAATTCAACAAGAACGGCAATGTCTTCCCCAGTCCTTTCGAATTCAAAAGATACGGCAAGTGCGGCATGCCCGTAAGTTCCATTTTTCCAAAGGTCGGTGAAATGGCAGATGATTTGGCAGTGGTTCGCTCCATGACAAGCAAGGTAAACGAACATGCTCAAGGCAATTACGCCTTCCACTCTGGCTTTCCCTTCATGGGACACCCAAGTGCAGGGGCATGGGTTAGCTACGGTCTAGGTTCTGCAAACGAAAACCTTCCTAGTTTCGTTGTCCTCAATAGTGCGGGATCAGTTGCCCCTCACGGAGGAGTTGGCCTCTATGGCAGCGGCTACTTGCCGGCTGCTCACCAAGGGTCGATCCTACAGGTGGACAAGCCAGAACCCGTCCGCAACGTCAAACCCAGAGAATCGTTTCTGACGCAACGAAGTCGCTTGGGACTAATCAAGGGGTTCGATAATGATTTCCTTGCCCGGACCGGAGAAAACGCCCAAATCGAAGCAGCCATTCGAAATCATGAAACCGCCTATCGCATGCAGACAGCCGTTCCCGAGTTGTGCGACCTTGCCGGAGAAAGCGAAGCTACTAAAAAACTCTACGGACTCGATTCTGCGGATAAGCAAACGGCCGGTTATGCCAGGCAGTGCCTGCTTGCCAGAAGGTTGGTTGAACGAGGAGTGCGTTTCGTCGAACTCAGCTGCATCAATGAGGCTATTGGCGCGGGCAACGCGCCAAATCCATGGGATCAGCACGGAGCTTTGGAAAAAGGACACGCAGCCATGGCTCATCAAGTGGATCAACCCATTGCTGGGCTGCTTAAAGACCTCAAGTCCAGAGGCCTGCTCGACGAAACTGTCGTCATTTGGGCAGGTGAGTTTGGGCGCACTCCCTTCTCCCAAGGAAGCAATGGGCGGGACCACAATCCCTACGGGTATTCAATTTGGATGGCCGGTGGCGGAATCAAGGGTGGAACCACATATGGCCAGACGGACGAATTCGGGTATCATGTCGCAGAAAACAAGTGCGACATCTACGATTTATGGGCAACGGTGCTTCATCTGCTTGGGCTCGATCATGAAAGCCTTACTTATCGGCACGGAGGTAGAGACCTTCGGCTCACGGATGTTCATGGTCGGGTCTTGACACCTATACTTGCCTAGAGATCGGACTGTTGTCTCTAGGTTGACAGTCTACAATTTACCAAGGTTCCGGCAGAATTCGACGAACGATCGGGCTTGGTCCTTCAACCGGGTTGCCAAGTCCTCGTCAAGAATGCCCTTTTCATCGTCAAGAAAATCATGCACGGCGGGAATGAATACCCGCTTGGGAAAATTGTACGCGTTGCGATAGCCGAAAACTTGCTGAAGATGCTCGACGGGGCGCAACGCCCCGAATTGCCCGGACGCAATTCCCACATAGCAGACGGGCCTGCCCTCAAAGCTTTCGGGAAAAGGAAGAAGGTCGATAAAAAGTTTCAAAGCCCCGCTCATGCTACCATTGTATTCGGGGGTAACGACTACAAGTCCTGATGAATTAAGGATGTCTTGGGTGAATTCCAAAACTTTTTGAGGCTTGTCTCGGTATGCATCGGGAGAAAAAGTCTCAGGAGGAAGCTGATCCAATTCAAGAACCTTGTTCTCAACCTCCATCTGATCATAAATTGCCGACAAGCAATGAGCCATGACTGAGGACTTGCTGGATTTACGATTCGTTCCCGCAATAAGGGTGATCATGATGCATCGTTATCGATAAATGACAGCAATTGCGAATATTCTCTTGCAAGGGCCATGTCCGGGTAGTCGGCGACAAGGGAAGCCGGCGGATTAAACAATATGCAACGATCGGCAGTCTTGAGCATGCCCAGATCATTGTAACTGTCTCCAGACGCAATCACTTCGAAATTAAGCTTCTGTAGATACTGTACTGTCTTGCGCTTATGGTCATCAAGTCGAAGCCTGACGGCTTCGATCCGGTTATCAGCATCTACCTGCAATTCATGACAAAACAAAGTAGGGAAATTCAATTTCTTCATCAAGGGTGTGGCGAATTCACGAAAAGTGTCGGAAAGCAAAATCACTTCGTATTGACTTCGAAGCACAGAGAGGAATTCAACAGCACCGGGCAGAGGTTCAAGGGAAGCAATTACCTCCTGAATCTGAGAAAGGGTGAAGTCGTTTTTTCGGAGAAGGTCCAGGCGATAGTCCATAAGGACATTGTAATCGGGTTCGTCCCGAGTCGTCCGCTTGAGCTCCTCCACTCCTGTTTTTTCGGCGAATGCGATCCATATTTCGGGAACCAGCACCCCCTCGAGATCCAAACAGACTATTTGCATAGGGGAATTAAGCTAAAGAGGTTTCACCCATAAGGAAACGATCGCATTCGCGTGCAGCGGCCCGCCCCTCATTGATCGCCCAAACTATCAGGGACTGTCCGCGTCGCATATCACCCGCAGCAAAAACTCCATCAACATTGGTTGAAAACTTTCCGTATTCCGCCTCGACATTGGAACGCGTATCGCGGGCCAAGCCAAGTTCTTCGGCTATCATGTCTTCCGGTCCCAGAAAGCCCATGGCCAAAAAAGCCAATTGGGCAGGAATTTCTCTCTCGGAACCACTGACCTCTACGGGTGAGAAGCGACCATTTTCCTGCTTCCACTCGATTTCATGAATAAGCAAGGCACGCAGGTTTCCGTCATCATCGCCAAGAAATTTCTTGGTTGCAGTGAGGTACTGGCGGGGGTCAGTTCCGAAAACCTCCTTTGCCTCCTCCTGTCCATAATCCATGTTATAGACCTTGGGCCACTCAGGCCAAGGATTGTCGGGAGCCCGTTCGTCCGGAGGACGAGGCATGATCTCAAGCTGGGTAACGCTTCGGCAACCATGTCTCATTGAAGTGCCCACGCAATCCGTTCCCGTATCGCCTCCCCCGATCACCACGACGTCCTTTTCCTTGGCGGCAGTCTCGAAAGCGGTGACATCCTTGAGCTCAAGTAATCCTTGAGTATTGCGCGTGAGAAATTCCATCGCGAAATGCACACCGTTGAGTTCCCTTCCTTCTACAGGCAAATCTCTAGGCTTGGTCGCTCCGCAACAAAGGACCACCGCATCAAATTCCTCAACCAATTGCTTGGCGGGCAAGTCCTTTCCAATTTCCGTGGAAACAACGAACTCGATACCCTCTTCGGCAAGCAAGTCCACGCGACGCTGCACAATTTCCTTTTCAAGCTTCATGTTGGGAATGCCGTAAACCAGAAGTCCACCAATACGATCGGCTCTCTCGAAAACGGTGACCAAATGACCTGCCTTGTTCAGTTGATCAGCAGCAGCAAGCCCTGCCGGACCGGAACCAACCACCGCTACTTTCTTCCCGGATCTTTCACGTGGCGGACTAGGCGTAACCCACCCCTCGGCAAAACCTTTGTCGATTATCGAGCATTCGATGCTCTTGATCGTGACAGGAGGTTCAATCACCCCAAGGACGCACGAACCTTCGCACGGAGCGGGACAAACACGTCCCGTGAACTCTGGGAAATTGTTCGTCTTGTGCAAGCGGTCCAAAGCCTCGCGCCATTTGTCATGGTAAACCAAATCGTTCCATTCGGGAATCAAATTGTTAACCGGACATCCGCTTGCCATATTGCTCAGGGTCATTCCCGTGTGGCAGTATGGAGTGCCACAATCCATACAACGGGAGCCTTGCTCGCGAAGCTTGGATTCATCAAAATCCTCGTGAATTTCCTTCCAGTCCTTGATCCTCTCGAGTGGATCACGATCGGGAATTGGTCGTCTCTCGTATTCTAAAAATCCAGTGGGTTTGCCCATTGCTCAGTCTCTCTTCAAAAAATTTAAGTTAGTGTCCTGCTGCGACGTTTTCCTCAAAGGCCGCTTGAATTGCTTCATCACCCTTGAGACCTCGCTCCTCGGCCTTTCTCATGGCAACAAGCACGCGTTCATAATCCTCCGGCAAGACCTTCAGCAACTTGTTCAAGTGAACGTCCCAGTCATCCAAGATTTCCTTGCCCCTCTTTGATCCAGTGTAATCAATGTGCCTTGCGACAAGATCCCGAACTTCCAGGATTTCGGAATCGTCGCACTCGACAAGGGGGTAAACCTTAACCATCTCCGCGTTCAGTCTCTTGCTCACGAATTCTCCGTCTTCATCCAATACATAGGCAACCCCGCCTGACATTCCTGCCCCAAAATTCCTACCTGTCTTTCCCAAGCAAAGCACAAGGCCACCCGTCATGTATTCGCAGCCATGATCACCAACGCCTTCCACGACCGCCCTGACTCCAGAATTGCGAACGCAGAATCTCTCACCGGCAACACCTGACAGATAAGCCTCTCCAGAAGTAGCTCCATAAAAGCAAACGTTTCCTGCTATAATGTTCTCATGGGCAACAAAAGGGGAATCCTCGGGCGGACGGACAACTACCTTGGCACCTGAAAGCCCCTTGCCGCAATAATCGTTGGTATCTCCAGTAACTCGTAGCGTCATGCCTTTCGGACAAAATGCTCCAAGACTCTGGCCAGCCGATCCGATTAGGTTAATCGTCAAGGTGTCGTCAGGTAACCCGTCGGGGCCGTGAACTCTGGAAATTTCAGCACCAGTGATGGTCCCGACAACGCGATCCGTATTCACAATTGGAAGATCAAGTGCAACCGGCTTCTTTTCATCAATTGCCGGACGGGCAGCTTCCAGTATCTTGGTGATGTCTAGTGACTTATCAAGAAGATGGTCTTGCTTAACTTGGCAAAAAGTACCAACCTCCGGACCGACTTCCGGACGATATAGGATTTTGGAATAGTCAAGGCCTTTAGCCTTCCAATGGTCCAACGCTTTGCGCAACTCAAGTTTATCAACGCGGCCGACCATTTCATTGATGGTTCGAAAACCAAGTTTTGCCATGGTTTCACGCATTTCTTCCGCAACGAAATTCATGAAGTTGACAACGGCATCAGCCCCTCCGGAGAACTTCTCACGTAGGCGTGGATCTTGGGTTGCGATCCCAACCGGACAAGTATTCTTGTGACAAACGCGCATCATGAGGCATCCCAATGTTACCAACGGGGCGGTAGCAAAGCCAAACTCCTCAGCTCCAAGCATACAGGCAACGGCAATGTCACGACCGGTCTTCAATTGACCGTCAGTTTCGAGAACAACCCGGCTTCGAAGGTCATTGAGCAAAAGAGTTTGGTTTGTTTCCGCCAAGCCAAGTTCCCAAGGAGCGCCCGCATGCTGGATGGAGGACCTGGGGGAAGCACCCGTGCCACCATCATAGCCCGAGATCAAAATTACATCAGCCTTTGCCTTGGCCACCCCAGCAGCGATAGTCCCCACTCCCACCTCGGAAACAAGTTTGACGTTCACTCGAGCATGAACATTTGAATTCTTCAAGTCGTGAATGAGTTCGGCCAAATCTTCGATCGAGTAAATATCGTGGTGTGGCGGGGGTGAAATCAAGCCGACGCCCGGGGTAGTGCCCCTTGTCTTCGCAATCGGCGGAAGCACCTTGTGGCCAGGAAGTTCTCCCCCTTCTCCCGGCTTGGCTCCCTGTACGATCTTGATCTGAATCTCGTCCGAATTGACCAAGTAAAAGCTGGTTACTCCAAAGCGCCCACTCGCGACTTGCTTGATTGCAGACCGTCGTGAAGTGCCATCCGGATCGGGAGTAAAGCGGTCCAATTCCTCCCCGCCTTCTCCGGTATTGGATTTTCCTCCCAATCTGTTCATCGCGATTGCCAGGCTTTCATGTGCTTCCTTGGAAATGGATCCGTAAGACATAGCCCCAGTCTTGAAGCGTTTGACGATCTCGGATGCTGGCTCGACTTCCTCCAGGGGAATGGATGCGGATTCGTCGAACTTAAAATCCATTAAACCGCGGAGCGTATAAAGATTGCGAGACTGATCATTTACCGCATCCGAATATTCCTTGAAGACCTCGTAATCCCCTAGACGAGTTGCCTTTTGCAACTT
>Ga0315321_10000826_pt1 | contig 23567 bp, 18 predicted proteins | sample M180m21515metaG_FD_203464 | JGI IMG/M metagenome (GOLD analysis project Ga0315321, IMG submission 203464) | Ammonia-oxidizing marine archaeal communities from Monterey Bay, California, United States - M1 80m 21515 | ecosystem: Environmental > Aquatic > Marine > Intertidal zone | place: USA...
TTGATTCAGAATTCGCGGCACCAGTCCGCCGACCATTGGGGCCGATGCTTTTGTCGCCCATCGAGTAACTGTCATCAAGCACGACAACATGATGTGTGGTGATGCCGCCAATGGAACTGAGTATTTGGCCTCCACCCGTCCAACCGCACAATAACGCGATGAGTACGGCGGCCACTGCCATGCGCGAAAGCAAGAGCAGCAGTTGCCGTAGTCGAATCCACTTTTTTTGCTTGCGGTAACTTGCTAACAGGAAATCCATCGCAGCCCAACGCTGCCTGCGATGTCGCAGCATGTTGATCAAATGGACCAACAGGGGCATTGCGACAAACAGAAAGCCGAGCGTCAGGGCGGGATACAGGAACAAGGTGCAGAGTCGTTTTGCAAGTCGGGAGCGGGAGAGATATTAACGTTTCAGGTTGGGCAGCAATTGTCGAGTTGCCAAGAACTTGGCAAGTACGGCATCCAGCGGTTCGCTGGTTCGCACCTGCATGTATTCGATAGACAGTCGTCCGCAGGCTTTTCGCGTGCTATTGAGGAATTCGTCGAGAGCTTCCAAGTAGCCTTCTCGAAGTGCCCGTGGGTTGCAGTTCAGAAAATCCTCCGTTTCCAAACCTTCGAAGCGAGTGGCGCCATTGAACTTGAAATCCATTTCGTCGTCGTGAAGAACGTGGAACAGAACGACGTCGTGGCCCCGTTGCCGCAGGACGCGAAGCCCCTCCATCAAGTTGTCTACGCCAAGCAAGTCAGAAATGATCAGGACAAGTCCGCGACGCGGAATTCCCTGGGCGACCTGCTTGGCAACGCGTGTCAGGTCGGTTCTTCCGTCAGCACCGACGGAATCCAACATCGACAGGATTCGTGCGAGTTGTTGCTGATTACTCTTGGGGGGAACCGTTGCCCGGATGTCCGTGTCGAACGTGTATAAGCCCGTCGCATCCTTTTGACGCAGAGCGAGGTAACTTAGGCATGCAGCGATGCTGGCTGAATAATCAAACTTGTTCATCTCGCCTTCGCCATAGGCCATGCTCGCCGAGCGATCGACAAGCAGCGTCAGGCGAAGGTTGGTTTCTTCTTCGTATTGCTTGATGTGCAGCCGATCTTGGCGCGCATACACCTTCCAGTCGATATGTCGAATCTCGTCGCCGCGCGTGTACTGGCGGTGCTGAAGAAACTCGATCGACTGTCCGAAGTAAGGGCTACGATGCATTCCCGAGAGGAACCCTTCAACGACACGGCGTGCCTTGAGTTCCAAACGTCGGATGCGGGTCGTTACCTCAGGACGCAAATATCTTTTGGAATCGGGCATCGCGTGAAAGTTCGTCCTCGGTCGTCGGCGTCGCCGCAATGATTCGTTCTACCACTTCGTCACTTGTGATTCCGTCACTCTCAGCGGCGAAGTTCACCACCATCCTGTGTCGGAGAACTGGTTTTGCCAGTTCTTGGATATCCTCAACCTGAACATGGAAGCGACCTTGCAGAAGCGCCCGTGCCTTGCCACCCAAAATCAAGAATTGAACTGCTCGGGGCCCAGCACCCCAACCCACGAGGTCATCAACGAAGTCAGGAACGCCGTCGCTGCCAACACGAGTTTGGCGGACCAGTGACAGGGCGTAGCGAACCACGTGGTCACTCACTGGTACCTGTCTTACGAGACGTTGCAGTCGCAGAATCTCCTCAGCACCCAATACTGGATGCACTTGGCCAGTGGCAGTCCCGGTTGTTCGCCGAGCAACCTCAAATTCTTCATCGAAGCTCGGGTACTCAACGTAGACTTTGAACATGAACCTGTCTTGCTGAGCTTCCGGAAGGGGGTAGGTACCTTCTTGCTCAATCGGGTTCTGTGTTGCCAGAACAAAAAACGGATCAGACAGCTCATGGCGGTTGCGGCCAACCGTCACTTGCCGTTCTTGCATCGCCTCAAGCAAAGCGGCCTGCGTCTTGGGCGGAGTTCGGTTGATCTCATCGGCAAGTACCACGTTGGCAAACAACGGACCTTCCATGAAACGGAAGTCCCGATGCCCCGTCGAACGATCCTCTTCAATGATCTCCGTTCCGGTGACGTCAGCGGGCATCAGGTCAGGGGTGAACTGAATCCGACTGAAAGACAGATCCAGCGTCTGAGCCAGCGTGCTGATCATCAGCGTTTTTGCCAGTCCCGGGACACCTTCCAGCATCACGTGGCCGCGACTGAACAGGCAAATCATGATCTCGTCGATGACCTCTTCTTGGCCGACGATGATCTTGCCTAATTCGTCGAGAATTTTCTGACGAGCTTCGTGAAGCCGACTCGCATCGGCCTCGCTCAACGCGTCTTCACCGGCCGGTGCTCCGCCGTCGGTCGCTTCGGTTGACATGCAACATCCTTCTCTGGTGAGTCAATCATGAGGTTTGAAGGCGTGGACCGCTTTCCGCTGGCCGCCGCTTTCCGTCCCAGAATAATAGCAAAAGCGGAGTTCCGCGCCATGTCTGGCTAGCTTTCCTGCCCCCAATTTGCGAAACACCGCGTTGTCGGGTTCCACGTGCTAGGCACGCGCCACACGATATTGTGTTTTGATGAGAGCCAAGGAATCCATACTTTCTTACACTTTTGGCCCGTGTAGAGCCAAAATCCAATGCTTTCCACCTTTCGAATCGGTGCTGGCCTGTCCCTTAACTATCCCGCTTAACTATCCCGAGGGGTCAATCGCAAAAAAATGGACTGCGGCCTCCCCTTTGGCTAGGGCATCGACTTCCAGTGTCTTGCCGACCCTGGGTGAACGCAATTTTCAGACTGCCCCAAGTAAGCGATTGAGGGCACACAAGGGTGGGATTTAGCGTCTTTTAGCTGACGCCTCATGGCGAGAGGTGTCAATTGACAGTGTTTTTCACGATCTGAGTGCTGGATGTCAGAACGACTTGGCTCCGTCACGTGTGGTTTTGTCAGTCTTTGAATGATTCGGACTCGGAGGGCATTGGTTCTTCCGCATCGGATGGCTCCTCTGCGATCTCAAGGCTCTCCCGGACTTCTTCGTTTGCCGTCCAGTAAAAGACGGTCGCGACCAAGGCCAGAAGAATACGGAGCATTTCAAACACCAACGCGACCAGTGTCCCGGAAGCCGGCGTGGGCGTTGCTGGAACCAATTCGTAAAGGGTTGCAACCGCTGCCTCCCAAACTCCCACTCCTGCGGGTGTGATTGGCAGAGCAGACGCCAGCATGCCCAAGGGAACGATGACGAAATGCTCGGTGAGGTTCGGGTGATCGCTGTACAGGCTACATGCAACCAGATAAACGCTAATTGCGAAAAGACTCTGGACACCAACGCTCATCATCAGCGATGACCCAAAGGCGTACGGATGTGCATGGAAGGTTCGAAAAGGCGGCCCTACCTTTTCAATGACCGGGCCGATCAATCGAAGTTTGCTTCCCCAGTTGATGAGCCGATCAACAGATCGGCCACCAAAAACGAGAAATAGCAGCACGAGTGTTCCCAGACCAAAAAGACTGGTGGCGATGAATTTCAGGTCCTCGAGAGCCTCTGCCGATTCGCGTACCTCGCCGGGACGCAACAGAAGAGTCCCAACCACGACCAAAAACAGCAAGCCATAAAGCCCTGAGCCTCGGTCCACGATTACCGAGGCAACCGCCTCGACACGCTTCCCCGGACGCCGACGAGCGAGAAATATCGCTTTGAACAGGTCTCCACCGACGCTGCCAACAGAGATGAAACTGAGCAGGAAGCAGATGGCCCCCAAACGAAACGCCTCCAGCATCGACAACGCGATCCCTTGGCAACGTACCAGAATGCACCAGCGAGCAAACGACAGAGCAGTCGCGAATATCGCAACCATGAAGGCTGCTACCAGTAACCCGTAGTGCTTGGGTTGCTGTGTCAATTGCTCCCATTGTTCTGGTTCGATTCGCGACATCAGGACAGTGATGATCACAGTCGGGATGATGAACTTGATCGCACCCAGTGCGATGGAGCGTTTGGAGCTTACCATTCCCGAAGCCTAGCACCCGTGACTTTTCCAACCAACCCCGCCACGCGCAAAGTTTGATACCGCCCGGATGAGGAACTCCGTGCCTCGCCCAATGCGATAGTTCAAAATGTATCCCTGCGTCCCGCGAGTGGCAGGGGACAGTGCCGCACCTCTGGGCTTCCAATCCTTGAAGCCTTGGTTTTCAATCCCCAGATTTTTCGGGGGCGGACAATGCCGCTCTGTCCGTGAACCATCGCCAAGTCAACCATCGCCCCGTGAACCATCGCCCCGTGAACCATCGCCCCGTGAACCATCGCCCCGTGAACCATCGCCCCGTGAACCATCGCCAAGTGAACCATCGCCAAGTGAGACTGGGATTGTCTCAGTGAGGCTGAGAATGGTGACAAAAAGCCAGACACCGTCCAGGTAGCTTTGGGGCGACGTTTTGACAGTTGAAGTCTACCTCTGTGCTGCCGTGGGGGGTTAGAGAACCTGCAAATCATGAGATTAGGGCCAAGTGCGGTTTGCTATCGTTTGTTAATCATGGTTTTGGGCCATTTATCGCGTGTTTCAGACATTTCAGCGAAGTTTCAGGGACAACCTTGCGAAAAAACGTAAAAGACAATATTCTGCTACTTCTGCAGAAGCAGAACATCAAAACATCCCTACCATTGTTCGGACTGAGTGAACTACCCATGACCATGGACAGCAGCCTCAAGGTTAAAGCCGGGGCTATTCGGGCACGAAATGTACTGACACGGGCAGAGCGAATCGCTCGCCTGAGAGAACTCGACCGCTTCGACGAAGAAGCGAGCGTCGTTGGCATGCCCAAGGTGCGAGTCGTGAAAGTGTCTCTGAAGAAGAAAAAGAAAGTGAAGAAGGCCGAGGACGAGAGCTAACATCCTTGGGTGCGACAATATTTCTCCGCGAGCCGGATGAGCGTTCCGCGACGCCATCCGGCTTTTTTAATGTCTGCGTGCGGATTCACTTGAGGTGTTTGGTTTTCTGCACTTCAGCACGCTGTGAGGCCGAGTACGCGTCTTCGTCATAGATCGTTTATTTATCCACCTTGCGTTAATGACTTGCCGGTTTTTCGGTGTAATGTCCAAGCAAGTAGACTGCGATCATCTTGGGACGGTTTAGAATATCTGTATGACGAAAACTCATGATGAACCTGACCAGCTTGCAACAGATGACGAGCTTGCATCAACACAAACGCCAACTGGCGTGTCCCATAAAATTCCGGCGCCAGAAGCGACGCGGCCTCTCAAAATTCAGTGGCAGTACGCCATTGTCCTGGTCTTGGTGCATCTTGCTGCGCTGCTGGCCTTCGATGGTTGGTTTTTCACGTGGTCAGGGTTGATCGTTGGCATTGCCGGCCATTTCGTGTTTGGGATGTTTGGAATCACAATTGGCTATCACCGATTGCTCACTCACCGGGGGTTCACGTGTCCCGTTTGGCTGGAACGCACTCTCGCCATCTTGGGAATGTGCAATCTTCAGGATAGCCCTGCTCGTTGGGTTGCCATCCACCGGATGCATCATCAACACAGTGACAAACAACCTGATCCGCATTCACCTTTAGTCAGTTTTCTTTGGGGGCACGTCGGATGGGTGGTGTGCCGACATCAGGAACTTGATACGACGCGGCATTATGAGAGGTACGTGCGTGACTTGCTGCGAGATCGTTTCTATCTTCAACTGGAACGGCGGCAAGGTTGGTTCTTTGTTTTTGTGGCTCACGCTGCTGTCCTGATAGGGATTGGCGCTGGCTTCGGTTATCTGGTGAGCGGAGGAGTCAGTGGCGAAGCTTGGCGATACGCTGCCAGTTGGGCCGTTTGGGCTGTGGCCGTCCGCACCGTGTTTGTTCTGCATGGAACCTGGTCGGTTAATTCGCTAGCGCACCTGTTCGGCTACCGAAATTATGAGACGAGAGACGAGAGTACCAACAACTGGCTGGTGGCACTGATCAGTCATGGTGAGGGTTGGCACAACAACCATCATGCCGAACCTCGAAGTGCCGCTCATGGGCACCGCTGGTGGGAATATGACATGTCTTGGTGGATCATCCGATCATGGGAGATGGTTGGGCTGGCAAAGGATGTCGTTCGGCCAAAGTGCATGCAGACCCAGGATGAAAACTGATCAAAACTGATCAAAACATTCGTGTCCACGCGTCTTTCTGGATTCTGGTGGAATTGCGGTGCCCGTTACGTAACGTTTCATGATGCAGGTGAGATACCGCAAGCGATCGACGTGGCAAGGCGTAGAATTCCGTGACTAACTGTAGTTGGGCGTTGGTGGCCGATAGTCCTGCAGGTTGATCGAGCGGAACCAGTCGATGGTGTGTTGCAATCCAACTTCCAGGGTGATCTTGGGTTCCCAGTCCAACTTTGCCTTGGCAAGCGTAATGTCAGGACGTCGACGGGTCGGGTCATCTGAAGGCAGCGGTTTGTGAACCAAGCGGCTAGATGCGTTCGACAGATGAATGATCTTTTGAGCGAGTTCGAGGATCGTGAACTCGGTTGGGTTCCCGATATTGACAGGACCAATGAATCCCGCGTCGTTATTCATCATGGCAATGATTGCATCCACAAGGTCGTCGCGGTAGCAAAAGGATCGGGTCTGGCTCCCATCGCCAAAAATGGTGATGTCTTCGTTGTTCAGTGCTTGCCGTATGAAGTTGGATACGACGCGACCGTCGTAGGGGTGCATTCGGGGACCGTATGTATTGAAAATCCGGACGATTCTCGAATCAACTCCATTGCTGCGGTGATAGTCCATGAACAACGTCTCGGCGACCCGTTTGCCCTCGTCATAGCAGGCTCGGATACCTATCGGGTTAACGCTCCCCCGATAACTTTCCACCTGTGGGTGCACCTCGGGGTCACCATAAACTTCGCTTGTACTGGCTTGCAGTATTCTGGCACCGCAACGTTTCGCGACTCCCAGCATGTTGATGGAACCCAGAACGCTGGTCTTGATGGTTTTGATTGGGTTGTACTGATAATGGCCTGGCGCTGCGGGGCACGCCATATTGTAGATCTGATCCACCTCAAGAAAGATCGGCAGTGTGACGTCATGCCGCAGGATCTCAAAGTTTGGCTCGCTAAGCAGATGTTGGATGTTTGTTTTTTGGCTGGTGAAAAAATTGTCCAGACAGATCACGTCGTGTCCTTGAGCCACCAAGCGTTCGCAGAGATGCGAGCCAAGAAAGCCGGCACCACCTGTGATGAGGATACGCTGTATCATCGGAGTGTGTTTCGTGGGGGTGGAAGAGGAGGCGAACCAGTGACGTTGGGTTCGTGAGTTTCTTTAGATCTGCAGAAGTTCTCGGTTGTCGATCAACCGAGTCGTTCCAATTACGCCTGCAATCAATGCTACGGCTGGGCGATCAATCGCGGCAAGTGGAGTGAGGTCTTCAGCCGAGACGATGGTGGCATATTCGAGCGTATCGAGCCGGCCCTGACTTGCGGCATCTTTAATAACTGTATCAGACTCTACGGGGTGTTCACCAACAAGCATCTGCCGCATGCTAGCTTGCAAAATGTCAGTGCGGGTTTCTCCGGATTGATAGGCTGTTTCGATTTGTCGAAGCGTTTTGGACAGCAAAAGTGCGCGATCACGATCGGCATCGTTCAAATATCGGTTGCGGCTGCTCAAGGCGAGCCCGTCGGGTTCTCGGATGGTTTCACATCCGACAATCTTCGTTCCCAGATTAAGGTCGCGTGCCATTGCTTCGATCACCCGCCATTGTTGATAGTCCTTTTTTCCGAAGTAGGCGTGTGATACTGGCAGTGCGTTCAATAATTTCAACACCACGGTGGCAACGCCACGAAAATGTCCGGGGCGGCAGATGCCCTCCAATGTATCGGCTACATGTGGTGGGTCGACGCTGGTGCTGAAACCATCTGGGTACATCTGTTGTTTGGTGGGAACAAACACAGCAGAAACGCCGGCTGCCTGAAGTTTTTCGAGATCTGTGGTGAGCGTGCGTGGGTACTTTTCCAGATCCTCATTCGGGCCGAATTGAGTTGGATTTACAAAAATACTTGCAACGGCGGCATCGCACGATCGAGCTGACTTCACCAGGGACAGATGACCATCGTGCAATGCACCCATTGTGGGCACAAAGCCAACGGTTCGGCCTTGCGAACGTAACGCAGTTACAAATGTTCGTGCGGCGTCGGGCGAATCAAAGACTTCCATGGCGGTATTCCCTGCGATCAGGTGGCAGAGGTAGCTTCTTCGATGACGTTTTCGCTCACATAAATTGGTAGTGGAGGTGAAAATGTCACGGCCACTGCGATCGCATCGCTTGGACGGGCATCAATTTCAATCACTTCACCATCGCTTTTGATAAGCCGCAGTTGCGCAAAATAGGTACTTTGGTTCAATTCATTGATCACAATACTCTCAATGGTTGCCTCTAAAGCACTGGCCACGTTGACGATTAGATCGTGTGTTAACGGACGGGGCGGCACGTACTCATCTTTCACGCGGCGGTCGATGTTGGTGGCCTCGAAAATCCCAATCAAAATCGGGAATTCGCGGTCGCCGTCAACCTCTTGAAGATAGATGACTTGGTTCTCTGTCAACTCAGAAATGATGATCCGAGCTAATTGCATCTTTACGGGCATGAGATGGTTTGTCGTTAGACAGTGTTTAGGTGAAGATAAGATTGGCGTTGACCAAGGTGAGCATAGCCTTCGCCCCAGTATACCGTTTTCAGGCAGGTGGATAGTGGCGAGCTGCAGGTCGGAAGCTCGCGGAAATTGCCTGCGGTCAATCAAGATCGGCCTGCATCGTTTCCAAGTGTCGGCTGTTGCGGGTGCAGACTACCCAAGTTCGCTGGTGGTGCTCAAATCAGAATTGCAGATGCCGGCCGTTGTGATAGCCTGCCGGCTGCGGGAGTGGTAGCGATATCAGGCGAGGGAGAAAGCGAATCTTTGCATGCTCTCGAGTGCAGGCTAAGCTGCAGGTTAGTTCTCCAGCCGAAAAATAGTGATCGCCAGAGGTGGCAGGTTGACCAAAATACTGTCAGGCCGTTCGTGGTGGCTTCGGCCCAAAGTTTCTCTACCTGGAAAATTCCCTAGGTTGGTCCCACCGTAGCTTGAACTGTCGCTGTTGAAAATTTCCTTCCAGAAGCCGGCGCATGGTACCCCCACCTCATAATCGTATCGAACGATAGGTGTCATGTTTGCACACACGAGCAAGGGGGGCGTTTCATCGAGCCCTTTTCTCAGGTATACGAGAATGCTGTCTTGGGCATTCAGGCAGTCGATCCATTCAAAGCCCTGCTCGGAAAAATCGAGTTGGTGCAGCGCAGGGTTTTCGACCACCAGTTTGTTTAGGTCGGCAACCATCTGTTGTACGCCCCGATGGTTCTCAAAATCGAGAAGTTCCCATTGAGGTCCATCGTCGTGGTTCCATTCGTTCCATTGCCCGAATTCGCCACCCATGAAAAGCAGCTTTTTTCCTGGGTGCGTCCACATGTAGGAGTAAAGCAGGCGCAGGTTGGCAAACTTTTGCCAGAGGTCGCCAGGCATCTGGCTCAGCATCGCACCTTTGCCGTGAACCACTTCGTCGTGCGACAGGGGCAGCATGAAGTTTTCAGTAAAGGCGTATATCAAACTGAATGTTAAATCATTTTGATGGTGGCTGCGGTGGACCGGCTCCCTGTGGAAGTAATCCAGCGTGTCGTTCATCCAGCCCATGTTCCATTTGTAGGTGAACCCTAATCCACCGTCAGAGGTGGGGCGAGAGACGCCGGGCCAGGCGGTTGATTCTTCTGCCGTGGTAACTACACCGGGGTGTTTCTCGTGAACTGCCTCGTTGAATTCACGCAGGAACTCGATGGCCTCGAGATTTTCGCGACCACCGTGTCGGTTGGGTACCCATTGATCATGCTCGCGGCTGTAGTCGAGGTACAGCATCGATGCCACAGCATCTACGCGAAGACCGTCAATGTGATATTTGTCCAGCCAGAAAAGTGCGTTTGCAATCAGAAAATTACGAACCTCATTTCGGCCGTAATTGAAGATGAGTGTTCCCCAGTCTGGGTGCTCACCTTGACGTACATCAGCGTGCTCGTACAAAGCAGAACCATCAAACTTAGCCAGTCCATGGCTGTCCTTGGGAAAGTGCGCAGGTACCCAGTCAACGATCACGCCGATTCCATGCTGGTGCATGTAGTCGACGAAGAACATGAAGTCTTCCGGACTGCCGTGGCGAGAAGTTGGCGCAAAATAGCCGACTGTCTGATACCCCCATGAACCGGTAAAGGGATGCTCGGTGATCGGCATCAACTCCACGTGCGTGAAATGCATGCGGTGACAGTAGTCCACCAGACGCTTGGCAAGATCTCTGTAGTCCAGCCAGCCATGAGTGCGTCCAGGAGCCTTCTGCCAACTGCCCAAGTGAACTTCATAGGTGTTCATGGGAGACTCAAGCAGATTCCAGTCACGACGTTTGGCCATCCATGTGCTGTCGTCCCACTGATACGTGTGAAGATCGGAAACGATCGACGCCGTCAGTGGTGGTAATTCTGCAGCAAACCCTAGGGGATCACTCTTGTCCACCCACTCTTCTTGGTTGTTCAGAATTCGATATTTGTATTTGTCTCCTACCTTCGCCTCGGGGATAAAAAGTTCCCATATCCCAAGGTGGTCCAGTGCTCTTGCTGTGTGTTGCCGGCCATCCCAATTGTTAAAATCGCCCACTACCTGAACGCTTTTTGCGTTCGGCGCCCACACTGCGAAGTTCACTCCGCTGGCATCGTCAATGATGCGGGGTTGAGCTCCTAAGCGTTCGTAAAGTCGGTGGTGCCGACCCTCGCCAATCAGGTGCCGGTCGAGACTACTGAAGATGGACGGTGCGGCATACGGATCTTGCATGTCGATTATTTCGCCAGCCTTGTCTGTCATCTGGATACGATATCTGGATGTACGTGCCTTTCCTGTCGCGACATTTTGATCTGCTCGCGGCCTTTCGTCGACCTCCCCGTGGCAGATCGCTTCAAAAAAGCCAGCCGGGTGTAATCGACGCATCGGGCGGCGCAGTCCGCTTTGGCGATCAATGATCCAGGCAGCTTTCGCTTCAGGTAAAAATGTACGAACAGCGACCGCCGCTTCCCCGCGATAGTCCACTGGGTGTGGACCTAGCACGCTCGAGGGGTTTTCATGAGTACCTTCGATCAGTTGACTGATGCTGGAAAGGGAAACTTGAGTGTGCATTTGTGATCCGCTAGAGCGGCGTCAGGGAAGTTGAAGCGGGTTAGTTGGCGACCAGAACAGTTGCCGGGGGTATTGAAGTAAGTCAATTTGACTCAATCAGGTCCTCTGCGGTGAAACGACGACGTGATTCTTGGAAACTGGCGTTTGAGTTGCCGCGAAGTAACCAGCGACGCAATTGATCTTGTGGACCATTGCCCCCCCGCGCCGCGGGGGGGCCGTGGTGCGGTGAATCGACACGGACGCTCGGGGAGTTCTGATTTTGATTTTGATTATCGCTACGCCCGGGCGCTGCCGGTGACGTTCCCACGCTGACCAGACGTGACGATACTAAGCACGCTTCTACTCGATGGATGAACAGAGCTCGGTCGACGCGCCGCCATAAATCAGCGTGCTGAACATCAATTCGACGACCAAAATGCTCCCACACAAAATTGTTCTCTCGCCATCTGGGTAGTGAGTCCGAGAGTGAGCGTACCAGGTACCGGTTGTTACTCAGAAGCGTGACAGACGAGGGGCCTTCAATTGATTCAAGCCCACGAACGGCGGCCAGAAGGGTGAGTCGATTCAGATCGCCCAGATCGACGTCGCCAGCATCAAATACCGGTTGCCCTTCGGATGATTCCAGCGAAAAGTGCCATGTGCCTTCACTCAAAGAGGAGGCTTTCGCTTCACAAACCAGCAGGTAGTCGGAGCAGTTTTCGGCGTCGTGTGCACTCGTTATGCGCGCATTCGCCATCGAGGATGGTGTATTCAACATCACAGGAAAGGTAGTCCAGCAGGATGGGGCAAGGTGTCGTTGGGAAAAGCCTTTTCTCAATCAACACGCGGCGGGGAGGTGCGATCCATCGGGGTTCCAGCGGTGACCGTGCCCTTTGGGTTTGGCTAGTCTCCGCCTGAGTATGCCTATCGGCAGGCTTTGCCTGTTCCCCACACTGTTGCTAATCAAAAAGGTCGGCCAATCTTTACAACGGACGTCATGAGACGCAGATCTCATACGATCGGAAAATACCCGTGAACCGGTGTCGCTTTGTGCTGCAGAAAAGCTCGCGGGTCAGAACTCTGATGGCAGCCTGTTGCCTGCTGTATCGTTCGACGATCCGAATTGGTTGTTCGAGCGAAAGGTGAATTCACTGCCCCGCGATCACTCCATGCAGGAGAGGAATCTGTGCAGTTGCAAGGCTAGCCTTGGTCAGCTTCGTGTTTCTCTGAGTCAAGAAAACTTCGAGGCTGCATGCTCTATGAGAGGGAGGTTTCCGGCCAATTGTGAGTCGCTCCGCAGAAGCTTGCCGCTCGAAGAACGCTACATGCGGCAAACGAACGAGTTAGCTGAGTGAGTTCTTCGCCTGACTGAATGGCACCGATGCCAAGGGACTCGGTGGCTTCAGGTTCCAGTGCACTGCGAAGAAGGATCCTGTAGTCCTGCACCAGTTTTCGCAGGGTTTCTGCTGGGATGAGTGTAGGATCCCACGACGGAAATTCATCTTCAGCCAGCGTCTCTGAACTGGTTGCCAGTTCTGCTGACTCGTCACCAATTTGAAGTAAAGACCCCGACGGAGCATCCGAAATATTGGTCCAAAGAACAATGGTACCGCCTGACTCGGCACGGCGGGCGGCGGCGGCGGCGGCACGCGCCGCATTGTGCCATGTCTGTTGTTGTTGGCATCCATCTAGCGATGCTACAACCAGCGAGGTAGGTGATTGGCTGCCGGGTACGTGTCGCGTTTCTTGAAGATGCTTGCGAATCGCGCTGGCGGTGCCTGCGACAATTTCAGCTGCGTCTCCCGTCTCGCTGCTGGTGACGCATAGAATCAATTGTGCACCTAGTATTAGGGCCGGTTCGTTAGGGTCAGCAGTATCCGTGAGTGCGTCTTTTGGCGGGGCTAGCAATCGGAGCCGAGATGCCGCATCCGAAAAGTCTGGGAAAAATCCGTATAGATCGTGTTGGCGATCCAAGTCTCCACAGCGTCCAGATGTGATCGGTAACACAAAGTCAGCGTCGACCAAAAACCGATTCAGGTACATTGGGTTTGCCAACGCATCTGGGCCCAAAAAACGAAGTGATTCGCGATCAGACGGGTGGTGGATTTTTACCTCGGCAGCATCACCAACGACGGTTTCGATTGCTTGGATCGTGCTCGCGGATGCCTCATCGCCAATCACCACGCTTACACCGGCAGCCTCTGTCGGCTGAAGCAGTTGTAAGACGGCGGAGAGAATGCTCGAAACATGCGGGGTATTTGGGTCAACCGCTATCGCGACGGTATCACCAGGCACAATCGCGTCCGTCATCGCGGGATAATCGATGGGATCACGCAGGGCGGCAAGCGTCCCCTCAACTGGGTCTGGGCAGAGGCTCGAAGCAACGGGGTGATGGTTCAAGCATTCTGCGGAGGCGATGTCCGAGAGGTGCGACGCAAAATTCAAATTAAGGTTGTCCGGCAAACTCATGCAATTCCTAACTCCAAAGAACGGGAGCCATGTTGTAATCTCAGGAGCAGACAAACAGAAGGTAGGTTAGCTTGGAAGATGACTCTGAAACAACGTCAGGATGATTCGAGAAATAGGTTGCACCGATCGCAATGGGCGAATCAGCAGGGCCGATGTCGTAGGTGTCATGCGGGAATTTGATCAATGGAGCTCGATTTGATGGGGTGGGTCGCGGCTTCAATGCTAGCTTTGCAGGAAGTGACCTTGCGACATGGGCGAGTTGGTCGCGACAATCCGCCTTCGTTTGAAGGGAGCACTTTTTATGACTCGTACGTGACTGACCCAGAATGGAATTTGGTGATCTTTCGGAAAACCCTTTTGCTGGGGTAGCACGCAAAGAGAAAAACTCACGACGCCGTGCGTTGGTGCGAGCTTTTCAAGTTTTTGTATTGGTGACCGTTGCGACTGGTGGCGTGCTGCTCTTGGCCAACCAAAGCAAGCGTTGGTTGGCGGGGCGACTGACGGCTGATTTTGAGACTCTTGGAACCAGCCAAAAGATTGAACGTCTGGGACAACTTGCTGAACTAGGGGTTTTCAGTGTCGAGCCGCTGGTCAACAGCATGGCAGACGAGGACGCCGGGGTAGCGCGTGCTGGGTATGAACTTTTGCGTACTGCACAAAATAATTGGACAGTGTTGCCACTTGAGGACGAGGCGTCCCGGCATCAATTGTTGATTGATGCTTTGAAAGGGATCGCCATCGATTTGCCAGGGCATCGGACAGGTTGGGGAACCAGTTTGATGCAGCAAACCTTGTTGTTTGCTTCGGAACACCCGGACGCGATCGGGGATCTTCCGGAACGTGTGTCCAATACGATCAGTCTTCTTTCCCTTTCCGGCCGACCGGACAAAGCCGCCACAAGTGTAGATGCCGAAAAAATTGGGCGATTGGATGTTCAGAGCGGACCCTTGCCTGTTGACGCGGTGCAATCTGTAGACGAGTGGACGACTTGGCCTCCTGGCCAAGCCAGTTCACGTCATGTTGCTGGGGCAGCATCTCGTTCCCAGGCGAATGCTGCGGCAGATTTGTCTTCGACTGCAGGTCAGTCGACTGTCAGTCAGTCCGATGTCGATTATTTGGCGGAAGGCAGATCCGATTCCGTGCCAACCGTCTACAAGTCAGGGGCGAATCGACTGCAGGTGATCGGTGAGAATGAAATCGTGCAGTTAAGTGATATCGCCCAAAGTTCAGCAAGCGTGAACCTCGAGAGTAACCAATCCGTCGGTTTTAATCAGCCGGTGCACAGTACGGATGTGAATTTAGCGATGACAACCGATCTTAATTCACAAGTTACAATGGTTGATTCCCCGATGGGGACTTTCGATGATGCGTCGGTGATGCGTTGGTTGGGTAGTCCACATACGGCACTTCGTGAGAAGGCAAAGTTAGAGCTTGTTTCTCGGGGCTTTGATGGGACCGCGATTGCGATTGCGACCAGGATTTTTACGGGCGATGTCACTGAAAAACTTGAACTGGCCGATGCGTTGGCACGCACCAGCGTGATCGATCCTCGTCCTTGGTTGTTGCTGTTGTTGCAAGATGCAGATCGTGACGTGCGATTGCGCACAATTTCAAGTCTCGGTAGCATGGATGATCCCGCGATTGCCGGTCGATTGCGTACGCATTTGGTTGACGAGCGTGATCCAGCAGTTGCATCGCGAATTCGGCGGGTACTCAATCTGCGGTAATGAGATGGCACCTGCTGTACCTAATGGTACGTGCGTTTACCACGTGTTAAACCGGATCAGGAAGTGTCATCATCACGCAAACAAAGTGATCCACTGCAGCGGAGAGAAGCCTGTTCTGCTAGCTAGAAGAAGCGTGCCGCCTCGTCAGGAACCCGCGGTTCGGGTTTGTATGACTTGGATCAGGTGCGTGCAGGGCATTGGTCACCGGGCACTGATGTTCTCAGTGGCATCAGGCCGAGCAATGTCACATCGCATCGTTATACGTTCCAAATGGGTTCGACTTACAGCACTTTGGCAGGGGCGACTGCTTGTTCTTTGATCAGTCGAGTGATGAGGTCATCGACGGTGATTCCGTCAGCTTCAGCCGCGAATGTAGGAACGATTCTATGCCGCAGCACAGGGTGGGCGAGAGTCTCGACATCATCAATGGTAACGTGCGATCTGCCTTGCAGCAGGGCGCGTGCTTTGGCGGCTAATACCAGTTGTTGGCTGGCGCGTGGTCCTGGTCCCCATTCGATCAGTTCTTTTGCCCATGGTTTACAGTTTTCATCCGCGGGACGTACGGCACGTACTGAATCGAGAACCCAGTCTTTCACGTGGGGCGGTAACGGAACCCTACGTACTGTGCGTTGAAACTGGATGATTTCGTCTCCGGAGACAACTGCTTCGACTGAGCTGTTGAAGGTAGAGGTTGTTCGGTCCACAATCTCACCTTCTTCGTCACGGGTTGGGTAATCAACAACCACATGGAAGAGAAACCTGTCTCTTTGAGCTTCGGGTAGAGGGTAGGTGCCCTCCTGCTCAATAGGATTTTGTGTGGCTAGCACGAAGAAGGGCTCATCCAGCACATAAGTATGCCCGGCCGCTGTGACTGCATGCTCTTGCATAGCCTCTAGCAATGCGGCTTGGGTTTTTGGCGGGGTTCGGTTGATTTCGTCAGCCAGCAGCATTTGTGTAAACACAGGGCCACGTTCGAAGACAAAATTACGGCGACCCGTTTCAGGGTCTTCCTGAATGATCTCGGTGCCGGTGATGTCGCCGGGCATCAAGTCAGGTGTGAACTGAATGCGGCGGAACGAAAGGTCCATCGAATCTGCGAGGGTGTGAACCATCAACGTCTTGGCGAGACCGGGGACGCCCTCCAATAGGCAGTGACCGCGGGCCAGAATGGCAATCAGCAGTTGTTCGATGACGGCATCCTGGCCGACGACGACTCTTCCGACTTGTTCGCGAATCTTCTCGCAGGCGGCGACGAGGGCAGTAGCATCGGCGGGATCGTTTTGTGATTCGATGGGAGGCGGCTGGACCAAAGCAAAACCTGTGGACTGGCGGGAGACGGATGAGAGTTAGATCTGGAACGCGTTTCCTGTTTTGGCCAGAACTGAGAAGTGATTACCTTTGTATCTATTCACTACCGGTTGGCGGAAGGTTACGCTGAAAGCAGCTTGTTTTAGGAAATGAAGACCAGGTGGCTGCCAGAAAATTACGCAACACAGCGGTTCACCGTAACCTGAATGGAACCCTCGGGGAGAGTATATTATGACTCGTTCGTGACGGCTCGCAACCTGTCTGATGCAGGTGGGCTTCCATATGCTGTCAAAGGTTTGTTTTGTCGTTATTCACGATTGTTTTCGGGATTCTTATGCCGTCTCTGTTTGTTGTTCGCGGTCGGGACCAAGGCCGCCATTTCCAGCTTTCGCAGTCGATTTTGCGGCTGGGAAGGGAAGCTGGCAGCGATATTCAGCTATTTGACTCCGAGGCTTCGCGTACCCACGCCGAGGTTCGCGTTCAACAAGATGGTACGTGGGAGTTATTGGATTTAAATAGTAGCAACGGGACTCGGGTCAACGGTGAGGTCGTTTCTAAGCATGCTTTGCGAAGCGGTGACCGTGTCGAAATCGGCGACACGCTGATGATTTTTACGGGCGCCGGACAGCCCCGGGAAATGGACGCCGCCCACGGAGTCGACATCGTCCTGAAGAGCCAAGAGGATGGCAGTAGGATTGTTTCCTCACTGTCGCGTTCGGGTTCCGATTCGCAAATGAGTCCAGGACCACCAAGTGAATCTGATAGCGACAGGTCGCTTGAGGTGATGTATTTGACGGCGATTGCTGTTGGGCGAACTGATGATCTGAATGAAGTTCTCAACAGGATTCTGACGCTAGTGTTCGACTGGGTTGAGGCAGATCGCGGCTGTGTCATGCTGCGAGATCCTGAAACGCGACTTCTGCAGCCCGCGGCGCGATGTGATCGAGCAGGGCTAGATAGCAAGGACCGACGGATTTCGATCAGCCATACCATCCTTGATTTCGTGTTGGAAAAAAAAGAGGGAGTGCGTACCAGTAACGCCCGCGACGACTCTCGATTCGATGCCGCTGCTTCCATTGTTCAAGCAGGAGTGCGCGAGGCTTTGTGTGTACCCCTGCAAGGTCGGTACGACATTGTTGGCGCACTTTATGTTGATACGTATACGTCACCTGGAAAACTCATCGAATCCGGACACCAACTCAGGTTTACTGACGATCATTTGCGGTTGATCACTGCCATCGGTCACCAGGCCGCCTTGGCGATTGAAGACACTTTCTACTATTCGGCGCTGGTTCAAGGCGAACGCCTTGCAGCAATGGGCCAAACCATCGCAACGCTGTCCCACCATGTTAAAAATATTCTTCAAGGCATTCGCGGCGGAAGTTATTTGATTGAGGCCGGGTTAGAGCGAGATGATACTGATGCAGTTCGGAAAGGGTGGGGAATTGTAGATCGAAATCAGGATCGAATTTCCAATTTAGTCATGGACATGCTGACGTTCTCGAAAGAACGAGAGCCTGAGTTAGTGAAGGGGGATTTGAATGAGACGGTCCGCGATGTGGTGGAGTTGATGCAAACGCGCGCTACAGAAATGGATGTCCGTCTCGGACAGCATCTTGATGAGTCGATTCCAGAGGCTAGTTTTGATCACGATGGAATGCATCGTGCCGTCCTTAATCTTGTTACGAACGCTATTGATGCAACATCGACTCCACCTAGCGGGGATCGTGATGACGAGGCTGATGGTGAACAGGGGGAATCTGAAGAACATCAGGCAAAAGTTTTTGTGAGTACTTCCTATGACACTCTGGAGGGATGGATTGTTGATGTGATTGATAATGGGCCGGGGATCGCAGAAGAGGATCGCGACAAAATTTTTTCCATGTTCGAATCGCGCAAAGGGATGCGTGGTACGGGGCTCGGATTACCGGTCAGTGCGAAGATCATGCGAGAGCATGGTGGGGCGATTCAAGTGCGCGATGGTGAACACGGTTCCGGTATCTGCTTTCGCCTGACACTTCCGCCAGGCGGTTCCCCATCCTCGAAATTGTCCTCGTTTGATACTTTCGTTTGATTGTGAAATGTGTTTCTAAACGCTCTCACAGATGGTCAATTTGACCTTTTTAAGTAACTCATGTCTCCGTTTGGGCAGAAAACTCAATCGTTGCCATGGGCAAGTCTTCTCAATCCGCGGCCCATGGTGAGGCAACCGGCTCAAATGGTGTTTCGAGTCGATCTTGCAATTGAATGCCACACTGAGCTGAACAAGGAGATTAGCCGAACGGTGCTGGACGCATGCCTTGGTATCTTGCGGTTGCGAACTGGCGATACCATGTGGGAAGTGCGTTAAGACGCTCGTTGTCTGCGTGCCCAGGAGAGTTGTCGTGTGCATCGCAGGCAGCTTCAATCCGATCCGCGAATTGGTTGAGTGTCTCGCTACGGTCACGGATGAGTTTGTGTTTTTTGCAGGTGCGATCTACCTGCCTGAGCATGCGGCGACTTGCTATGTCAATGTCACGATCTTCGCCGAGTTCGGGCCGCAGGAATTTTTTCCATAGCAAAAATACAACAACGCAGAAAAGCGGAAGCTGTGCGACTCGGAACAGAATATTCAGTGGGTCCGTGATGCGGATGGACAGCAGCCAGCCGAGTGCTCTGCCCAGAATTGTGTCGCCGTAGTCATCACCACCGCTATAAAAAACGTCAAACAGCCCATCGCCTGTAGCGGATTGTTCGTCCGTTGAAATCGTCTGATACTGTCGACCGGGGGTCGATTCCACCGCAATCCAACGTTGAGTGTCTTCGTCATAAGCTTCCACCCACGCGTGTGCGTCCAGATTGCGAGCGAGCCATGATTCTCCGTCTGCATTGTACTCGTCGACCACGTATCCCGTGATGTAACGCGCGGGTACGTCAAGACTTCGTAGTAAGAGTACAGTCGCAGTGGCAAAGTATTCGCAGTGAGCGGCGTGACCTGTGTCAAGGAAGTTCACAATCGGTTCGGTCCCTCGGCGACGCTCAGGTAAGTCGAGCGAATACTCAAAGTTGCCACGCAGGTAGCCGCTCACTGCGTTAGTCTTTTCGGCAAACGTGCCGAGGTTGCCCCACTTCTCTGCGGAATAGTTCAACAGAAAATTTCTCATTGTGGGAGGCAAGTCCAACAAAAGACGCCGTCGCTGGGGGGACATGCTTTCCTTGGGCTGTTGCAGGCTTGCGACAGCGACGTAGGGTTCCGACATGTCGACGCCAAGACGCACAATCCCGTGCGGATTGAGCGTGAGTTCGTTGCTTTTGGCTTCGATCCAACTGGTCGCTTGTGGTAAGAACACCACGGTTCCCTTCATGGGGTCATTGTGGATCTCCAGTTCTACCGTTGGGCCGTTAGGATCCTCCAGCAGGAAGGTGCTTAATTTAATAGCGCGATTGTCAGATCTCAGCTTTCTGGCGGTTGTTTTTCCAGGGGCGATGTCGCGGTCCAGCATGCTCGGGTCGTTGGTGTTCAGAATGAAATCAGTCTGAAGCGTCTGCCAACGTCGACCGCGGTACTTGTCAAACGCATTGCCCCTTAAATAGCCAGGGGTTGGGTTAGAGTAAACCGTCAGGGCGATCTCACGTGGGTTTTTGATCATCGTTTTCCGCACTGAACCTAAAGTGCTTCCGCGAACGTATCGAGTTCCACCAATGACTTGTTCATCACTCGACATGTTGAGCGAGACTTGCAGTTGTTCCTGTAGCTTCTGTTGAATGATCGGTAGAACGACTTGCGTCCCATTGGCTACGACGCTGGTTGCCATCAGCAACAAAGAGAGTGTCAGAAGAACCAATAGCGGAGTCAGTGCAAATTGAGCCTTGCTGGCGTTGGGCTCTGATGATTGGTTAGGTTCCTGTTGAGCAGTTGATACTCCTAGTAGGCAGTGCGACGCGAGGCAGAAACCCGCACAGGTTGCCAGTGCGACCGTTGTTTGGGCTGCCTGTGATGTGCTGGCACCCCCAGCTAAAACGCATAACGTGATCATCAATAAGCCGAGCGGAAGCATCATGTAGTGTCCGCGCAGTGGGCGAGCGACCCAGATCACCAAGGATGTGACCAGGCAAGAATGCGCGCAGATGTCCAGAGTCGCTTGAACGGGGCCTTGCTGGAGGAGAATTTCGGTAGTTGAACGCCATAAACCACACGCTGCCAGCATGAAGCCCAACGTCACCGCGAAAGTGATCCATTTGATTGCCGTGACGAAAAGGTTGCGTTGCCGTGGTAAGCGACGACGCAAAAGCCACCCACGTGACGAGGCTATCAAAATCGCAGCAAAAGCAACTGTCACGGTTGGCACCGCCGAACGGAAGGTGGAGCCCACAAACATCGCTTGCGCTATGAAGATAAATGCGATAGTGCGTGTGGCGTACGGAGCCATTTGGATATTGGGATTGCTTGGGGAAACGCAAAAGGGAGTGAGATGCCCGCGCAAAGTTGGGGCATCGTTGTCAAACTGTTGGTGTCAGGGGCGGTGTTTTCCCTCTCTTTCGATTTGACTCAGGACGTTTTTGTGATTGCTTAGGCATGTCAGTTCGCATCACGGTGCAGGACTGAAGTGCATTCGCTTGGAGCTCGGGAAGGCTTCGTGTGGTCAATACGAGCGTAGGAGATCGCCCAGCGATTTCGTGTGCCGCAATGATCTGTTGGTTGCCTGAGTCTTGGTCGACCGGTTTTGCGGCGGCCAGCTTGATCAACATCGACTCTGAATCGGTATCAGTGACAAAGAATCGCGATGAATCGGTTGGGTCAAAGTTCTCGTCCGTTACAAAGAGTTGAATCTTGACGGTCTGTTTCGCTAGATCGTGAATAGCTGTGGTTGCCAGGGAAAGCATCTGCTCAAACGCGGGGTAAATACCCTCTTTGTTTGGCTTGGTGTTGGTTTCAAAAGCTGTGTCAATGATCAGGAATACTTGCTGAATTGACGGTGACTGAAACTCGCGTACGATGGGGATTCCGAGTCGTGCCCAAGAGGGAAAGTCCCATCGCCTAACGGACATTCCAGCTTCATATTCGCGACTACCTGTGTAGTCGAGTTGGTCACCTGAAAGCAGTTTGTGTGACCATCCACCGAGGTTGTTTAGCAGACTCTTGGCATGAGCGTCTTCGCCCGACAGGGGACGCGGGGTAATCGCGATTGAGACTGGTGAGGGGGCGGTAACGCGTGACTTGAAAAGATGGAAAGGAAAGTTGCCGGTAACCGAAGTCGGTGGCAGCGGGTGGATTCCCCTGCGGTGATAGCTGAGGACTGCTTGATGCTCAGTTGCGTCACCTGGACCGAGGAAAACCTTGTGTTGTGTGCTTTGCTGGACGGTGTAGGTCGGTTGAATTCTTTCGCGTCGTCGAAGCCAACGTTTGCGGCCCAACTTAGGTTGCGAAAAACTTAAATCAAAATCGAGGGCAGGGAGAACACTTTGGTTGTGCGCATGAATTGTGACTTGGAATAGTTGCCCTTGTGCAGCAGAGTTGGGCAAGGAAAAATTTCGGTCGAGTGAAGGAAGCGTCAGGAAGTGGATCAAGCATCCGGCGACAAACATGCCAACACAGGCGGAAAAGAGGCCCGTCCAGGGAAAACCCCAGATGATATTGAGCGTGACGATGGCGAATATCAAAACGCTGACTGATGCGGGCGTCATTGCCTGTCGTACCGCTTGTAACGCTCGGAAGGGGGCAGTCAATATAGAGTAGAACCGCCGGAGCACGCGTAATGCTCCAGCTGGTTGGTTACCTTCGTGCATGTGCGTGTCGGGACCGCTAAGGACGCTCACACTGGTACCTCAGTTGCTTTGACGACGTCACGCACGACATGCGCGGTATCCTCGCTATTGATACCGCTGCTCCGTAACGAAATCCGATGTGCCATGACGTCGACGGCTAAAGCTTGCACATCGTCTGGCAGAATAAACTCACGACCGCTCAAAAGAGCCCGAGCTTGGGCGGCACGTAGCAGCATCTTGGAACCTCGTGGACTGCAGCCAATCCTTACCCGCGAGTCCCGTCGCGTGGCATTGACCAGCGCGACGATGTAATTGGCAACTTTTTTGTTGACTTTCACTTGGCGAACCGTCTTCTGCAAATCAATCAGGTTCTGCTTCTCCATTACTGGTTTCAGGTGAAAGTCGGGCTCGTCGATGGCGCGGTCCAGCAAGATTTCTACCTCACTCTCGTGATCTGGATAGTTCATCGAGAGTCGGAAAAGGAAGCGATCGAGTTGTGACTCTGGAAGCGGATATGTCCCCTCAAAACCACTCGGGTTTTGCGTCGCAATCACTAGGAATGGTTGGTGCAAGTCGTGGCGTTTCGCATCGATAGTTACCTGCGATTCTGCCATCGCTTCCAATAGCGCGCTTTGAGTTCGCGGAGAAGCTCGATTAATCTCGTCTGCGATCAGTAAATCGCAAAAGATTGGACCAGGGCGAAATTCAAAAGTACCCGTTGCGGGTTGGAAGATTGAACTGCCGAGGATGTCTGCTGGTAACAGGTCTGGCGTGCATTGAACCCTTTGGAAGTCGAGTGCGAGCAGGCTGGCAAGTGATTTTGCAAGCGTCGTCTTTCCTACCCCAGGTACATCCTCAAGTAGCACCGAGCCCTCCGCAAGCAGGGCAGTCAGTAGTGAGTCAATCACAACGGATTTTCCACGTATCACGTTCTGCAGAGCTTGACGGACAAGGCCAATTTGACGAATTGCATCTTGCGTCGTGTGGGGAACTTGGGGCGTGTGTGGGTCAGTTTCTTGTAATGGCATCGCTGCATCAGTGTTCAAAAGGGGGGCCGCCGCCGGCTGCGAATAGTCAATGTTGGCATGCAAGGACAGTGACACGGTGCATTGTGTCACTTTCATGTTGAGACCTGAAGCAACAA
>Ga0315321_10000828_pt1 | contig 23546 bp, 20 predicted proteins | sample M180m21515metaG_FD_203464 | JGI IMG/M metagenome (GOLD analysis project Ga0315321, IMG submission 203464) | Ammonia-oxidizing marine archaeal communities from Monterey Bay, California, United States - M1 80m 21515 | ecosystem: Environmental > Aquatic > Marine > Intertidal zone | place: USA...
GTGACCCGAAAAACATCGAATGCCCTCATGAACATTTCCATGCACGACATGATCTCACAACGCTTGTCTCCAGATCCCGCGTTGCCTGCAGCAAATCGGGAGGTCTCGCGAAGTGTCATGCTGATGTTACGGCCTGAACTATTCGACAGCGTCGGCACTCTCAAGTCACTCTGGATGCATCGAATTGAAAACTCGGCCGACCAGACAGATCGAATGCTAGAAGAGCTCACATCAGCAGACATTCATGAGGCAGAAACATCCGACAGTGTTGAACTGACCAGTGGCACCTATTTTGAACGTTGGTGCGGCTGAGTACGCACTGTCACGTAACAAACAAAGCTCCGCTGTTTAGAATTTTCATTGTCGTGACAGCAAAGTGGCAATTCGGTGCTTTGACAGACGCGATTGGCCACATGCCACGCGTTCACATCCGACCTACGGGTCCGACTCCCACTCGACGGCTTGCTCGATAGCCGAATGATATTCGGCGTCGGTAAATTCAAACAATTCCTGCATCCTTGCAAGGATCCCCAGTTGCAACTCGCCCAACGCCCCGTCCGCAGTGGCTGCCAAGAACATTCCCTGCAATGCTCTTGCACGCTGCTTCTGGTTCCAATGCCGAGAAACTGTCAGAACATAGTTCGCAGCCTCAATTCGAGGTTGTTGGGCGCTGGAACAGACCTGCCCCAACTCATCCCGACCGACGGGACGTTTCATCAGGTGCGAGGAGATTCTTAGCAGCGTGAGGATCTCATTCTCGGTAATTTCGTTGTCGGCGAGCACCACCAAAACTGCGGCCCTAACCGCCTCTTCACAAAACTGCTCCTCGCGTGCATCGGGATGGTTCTGCTGATTCATTTCCAGGACCGACCGGTCCCAATTGGCTTGACAGTGATCGCATTGAACGCAGTATTCGTGCCCGCCCACGGGTAGAGTCGGAATGAAGTAGATGGTCAGCCATGCTCTGGTAGCCTTCAAACGGTAACCCTGTGAAACTCCACAAGCGGGACAGAGAAAAGTTCCCTCATCGTGAGTGCGTGACAGGTTGACGGTCCCGATGAGAATCATGGATTTTTGCTGTTGAGATCAATATCGTGCAAACTTGAGCCAATCTTACCAGCCGCCTGCAAGCGAGCGAACTGACGTCCAAATCTAAGGGTCGTAGCAGTAATTCCTTTAGGGCCCCCCCTCAGGATGCCGATGTCCCCAAAGGCTCACCACAGTGAGCACCGTTGCCCGTTGCGCCAACAAGTACTGCTAAATGCCAGTTCTGCCAGTTACCACCGTCCGCACCAGTTGGCCGCTGAGCAATCAGCGTCTGCTGTTTCAACTCAACGCAGACCAGATCGCGTTGCAGAGGCAATATGACCAGCTGAGTACGGGCAAACGTGTGCTGCGTCTATCAGATGATCCGGCCGCGGCAAGTCGTGCCATCGGACTTCATCGCGGAATTGACCATGCAACGCAATTGACTCGCAACGCCGCATCCTCACTAAATTTTTACCAGTCAACGGATAGCTCTCTTTCACGGGTCGACAATGCTTTGATCGAAGCGAGAGCAGTCGCAATCGAATCTGCCCAAAATGTCGTCTCGGACGATGAAAGAGCAGCTTTTACTACCACCATCGATGAAACAATCAACACCGTATTTGCCTCTGGCAATGCGATGTATCGTGATCACCAACTGCTTGGAGGCTTTCTCAACTCGCAAGACGCGTTCTCGCGGATCGATGACAAAATCCTTTATCAGGGTAGAGAAGCCATCGCCAGAACAGACCTGGGAGGCGGCGAAACGAATGCTATCAACCTAAACGCGAACCAAGCGTTAGGCGCCCTGTCGGTCTTTTACGAGGGCGACCAACTGCAAGCTGGCGTCAACGCCGATACGCGTTTGGTCGACATGAGATACGGCGACGGGATCACGCCCGGTCCGCTGCGCGTGTCGGGTGGCGGAGACTGGCACGAACTGGACCTCAGTGCCGCAACCACCATGGGAGATGTTGTCTCCTTGATTTCCGGAACCGAGATCGATGGCAGAACCCTCGCTGCCTCGCTGACCACCGACGGTATCCGAGTGGAATACAACGACGGTCTTGGTGGCACCCTTGCGATTGACGACGCAGAGGGGTCCGAGATGGCAGATCAACTCACTATCCTGAATTCCGCCGGATTGAACCCACCACCACTCATCGGCTCAGGTATCTCACCCGCGGTAACTGGGCAAACTAAAATCGCTGACCTGGATAGCGGAGCTGGAATTGACATTTCCGATGGGATTCAGATCATCCAAGACGATGAAGTCTTCGTAGTGGACCTATCTACCGCCGAAACGGTCTCCGACGTACTCATTGCTATCAATCGCAGCGGAGCCGACATCCGAGCGGAGCTCAAAGGTAGCGAAGGCCGTATCCAGCTGCGGTCGATGAAGAGTGGCTCGGACTACGCCGTGGGTGAAAATGGTGGCAATGCAGCAACGTCACTAGGGATTCGCACAGCCACTGGATCAACCCTTTTGTCAGACCTCGGGAGTGGACAAGGCATTGCACTGAACCCAAGTTCGCCAGAGATTTCCATCCTTCGCCCGGACGGTGTGCAACTGGACCTGAACCTCGAGGGCGCCACCACCGTGGGAGACGTGATCAACCTGATTCGGGACCATCCTCTGAATCAGGACACAGCTCGTGTGTTGGTTGGTTTGAATCAATTTGGCAACGGTCTGCAACTTACAGCCCCCCCAAACACGAATCCTTTGACGATACGGCGAGTCGGCAGTAGCAATGCTGGCCTGCGTTTGGGATGGATTGGTGAAGATGGCGCTGACAACGTAGGCTCGGTCGTTGGGCCAGTGGATACGATTATCGGGGGTGACTTCAATACCCGCGATGCTGGTGGCACCTTGGATACCCTGCTGCGTCTGCGAAAAGCAGTCACAAGCGGTAATATCCCGGAGATCACGCGGCTTCAGGCAACGCTTGACTTGGATCTAGATCGAGCAAGTCGCGCTCGTGGTCGAGTCGGCGTATGGAGTCGCAATGCTCAGCAACTCTCCGACGTTGCCGAGACTCGTTTGATCTCGATGAAGAGCCAGCTCAGTGACGAGATCGATGCGGATATCGCCACCGTAGTGAGTGATATGAGTCAGAGACAGCTTGCACTTGAAGCGTCGATGCGAATCATTGGCAAAACCTCGCAGATGACGGTCCTGAATTTCCTTTAACGATTTTGTCGATTCTAACGCTCGGCACGCCGATACAGATAACGAGAATTGTTTTCTCGGCCGGCGATCCAGCTGACGAGAGAAAATTGAACGCTCCCTGTAATTTCGGCGGAATCTGCCATGCGAATCGACACGCAACGTTTTGGCACTCTGGAACTCAACCCAGACCAACTCTTTCTATTTCCACAAGGTCTGATTGGGATGGAAAGTCTGCGACAGTGGGCTCTCTTACCGGATTTGGATAACCCCGCCGTCGCTTGGCTTCAAAGCGCATCTCGCGGTGATCGTGCCTTGGGCTTGATCAGTCCGCGGGCATTCTTCTCGGATTACCGAGTGCACGTGACACGCCGCGATCTTTCGTGCCTTCACATGCAGCCAAACGCGGAGCTATACATCCTGACAACAGTGGCAGGTCATGTTGGACGTCTGACGACAAACCTTCGCTCGCCATTACTACTCAATCTCAACCGCCGTCTCGGCTGTCAGGTCATCACCGGGGACGAGCAGCCCATCCAAATGGCACTGCCCATGGCCCCAGCCTCGCAACAGGTCTCCGTGGCCGAAGCTGCCCGCCAAGCTGCATAGTCGACACGGCACGCCCAATCCCAACGTGGCGAATCCGCACGACCGGTACGTGCGGACCTTCTAAGACTCCATCTCAACTCCAGCCATTACGCGGTCGATTTCTACTCGTGACGGCGTATTTTGCCAGCAATTACCGGCTCTACGAAAGTTGTCGGTCAGAAGTAATCAACCATCCTCCTCAAGTGCACCACACGAGGACCCAATGTTAGTCCTTTCACGACACCGCGACGAAAGCATCATGATCGGCGACGATGTCGTGGTGACCATCGTTGACATCCGCGGAGACAAAGTTCGTCTCGGTATCGAAGCACCACAGTCAATTCCGGTGCATAGGCAGGAGGTGTACGACGCCATCCAGCGTGAAAACCGTCGCGCCAGCCAGACGGGGTCTGGTGCCACGAAAGATATCGAGCCACCTGCTGCCGACTGAACCGCTACGAGTGTCACGACCGGCACAAGCACTCAGAACTGCTTACGGATGAGCATTCAGATCTGGCACGCACGAGCACAAACAGCCGTGCGTTAGCAGCGTAAGACCGAAGGGATTCAGTCATGAGCAAACTTCTTGACCACATCTCTCGGCCAACTTTCTTTCAGGTCAACCACGTCGGCAAAAGCAACGTGCGCGACTCGTTCCCGCAACGCACGCTGCTGCGGGCAACTCGTTTTCTGGGTTCTCAGACCACTCCCAAATACGATTCAGACAAATATCCCAAACCAAACAAACAACTGGGGAAATGGCACGCCTATCGCTCTTTCGCGAGGCGCGAGTCCACTCATTCCCTGCTGTGCTTCGGCGGCTCTAGCGCCCAGCATCCAAACAGCAACTTGGCTGTAACCGCTACGTTACCCGTTCATTTTGCAGAATCCGTCAGATTGGCACGGAACTCGCAACACTCTGACCAACCAGCGTCCGAAAGCCAATTCAGGGCTACTAGGATGTTGCAGGTTGCAGCAGGTGTTGCAAATTGCAACACCTATAACCGGAATCAATCGGTTAGGGAGCTTAGGAAAGGCTTGTTTTTTCGTGGCAGACGCCACGGAGCGGGAATAGACTCTACGTCAGAGTCTTTTCGTACTGCTTTTCAAACGATTTACGACTTGACTGGTAATCATGCGGCAGAGGACTGTCGTATGCACGCCATTCAGACCTCGGATAACCCGAGGCACGCACCGAGCGTTCAATGCTAAAAGCGGAGATATTTCAAATGGGATTGCGACACGTCGCACGCACAACTCGCTCAAAGAGCCTTCAGTCTTTTGCCATCTTGACCTGTTTGGTCTCGATGGGAGCGACCACTGCATTCGCCAACGAGGGGGCAAATGTCCGGATCTCGACCTTCAACACCGAAACGGGTGAAGGTTATTTTGCGGCATCCGTACAACCGGCCTCCGACACTACGCTGCAGCAGGCCAGCGAGTCACAACCCGCAGACGTTGTGGTCATCGTTGACACCTCTGCTAGCCAGGTCGGACAGTTCCGTACCGGATCGCTAGAAGCCTTGGAGTCGGTCGTTGACTCGCTTCGGCCTAGTGACCGCATTCGCATCTACGCTGCGGATGTCCGATCAACAGACATGAGCAAGAGTTTTGGCTCTGCCAGCGATACAAAGTTGGCGGTTCAAAGGCTTCGCAGACGTCTTCCGCTCGGCAACACAAATCTCGTGAGTGCCATTGGAACGGTTCGCACGGCTCTGGCAGCAGAGCCCCAGAATCGCACTCGCTCGGTCATTTACATTGGCGACGGTTCATCGATTGACGGCCTGAACAACCCCGTTCGCTTCGGTGCGTTGGTCGATGCTTTGCGTGCCGATCACATCGCGGTCCACAGTATCGCGATTGGCCCAGCAACCGAGCTCGGCATGATGGCGATCCTTGCCAATCACACAGGTGGCACGGTCGGCATCATCGGAAAGACCCCGGAAAGCATGCCTGCTACCATCGCAAGTCGCGTTGGCAAGTCGGCTATCGTGTCACCCATCTGGCTCGACAACGCTACGATGCTCGCTGGCATGGAAATGGTCCAAGCGGATCGTTTACCACCACTGCGACTGGACCGAGACTCGATCTTAATGGGCAGTTTCTCAGGCCATTTATCGGAGGGCTCGTTGGAGCTCTCGGGGCAGACAACCGGCTCGAAAGTGAAAATCGTCGCTGATGCGAAAGTGTCTGCAAGCAGCGACTTCTTCGGTTTTCTGCCAGGACTCGTGAACCGAGCTCAGTATAACGATGGCTTGATGCTGCCTACGGCCGGCACACCGATGCTGGAAGAAACAGCTCGGGTTTTGGCAATGCACTCAGATTCACTTGTTCAGGCGGGACAACTTGCACTGCAGCAAGGCAACAAGAAGGGTGCGAAAGTTGTTGCCCAACGTGCTCTTGAGGCAGACCCAACCAACCCTCAAGCTCAAAGCCTTGAGCGAATCAGTGCAAACCGCCTCGTCATACAAAACCCTCAGGGTTCGCTGGATGACATTTTCGGTGCTGCTGATGATCCCAAGGATGGAGATACGAAAACGGACGACGAGAATCCGTTTGGTGGCGAGCCCGTCGGTTCCAAACCAGCGACTCCCGCACCGGCAAGCGATGATCCCTTTAGTGAACCACCAGCTGCGGGAACGCCCGCCGATGAGAACACAAATCCATTTGGTGGAGACACAACAAAACCAGCTGCACCTGCTGACGCTGACGACAATCCATTCGGTGGTGCCCCAGCAAAGCCGGCGGCTCCTGCTGACTCAGGTGACAACCCATTCGGCGGTGACCCAGCGCCAACTACACCGGACCCAGCGCCAACTACACCGGACCCAGCGCCAGCTACACCTGCTACTCCAGCCCCTGCTGCTGGTGGTGGCAACAATATTTTCGGCTCTGACAACCCATTTGGAGGCGGCGCAGCAGCAGGCAAACCTGCTACACCAAAACCGGCTGCTCCGGCCCCAGCAAATGGCAGCGGATCTTTGTTTGATGACATGCCCGTTGGTGATGATGAGCTATTCGAAGACCCGGGCGACCTCCTCAACCGTTCAGTTGCTGAGAAAGCGGTTGTTGAAGGGCGTTTGCGAGCTCATGTGCGTGCAGTATTGCGTTGGGCAAGTCGGGAAACCCGAATTGATCCTTCGATAGTGCCACCCAAGCTAAAGGGTGAGCTTGCAAACATAGACATTACTCCAGATATCCGTCCTCAGGTTCGTGAAGAACTAAGTTCTCAGCTTCGTGCTGCCATTGAAGTTGCACAACGAAAAACAGCGACCTACAACGATGGTCAACTAAACGCGCAACAACAAGCACAGGCAGCGGCAGCCCAAGAGCAATTGCTTGCCGCAACCTTCCGTCGTGAAGACGAACTGAAGGTACTTTCGCAGCAGATGAACGCGTTAATTGACGAAGGGCGTTACGAAGAGGCAGACGGTGAGGTAACGCTCGAATTCGCGAAAATTGCGGGTGACTCGATTATCCGTGACTCAGCGTCAGGACGACACTTCACAGAGTTCCCTCTGAGTCTTCAGACGTACGCACGAGCCCAGCGTTATCGTGAAATGCGGTGGCGTAACTTCGTCGATGCCTTCTCTCTTGTCATGAAAGCAAACATTCCATTTGTGGATGAGCCACCGGTTCAATTCCCAGACTCAGATTGGTGGCAGCGAATGAGCCGTCGTCGTCTCGAGAAGTACGGAGCAATCGAACTAGTAGGTGACAATGAAACCGAACGTCGAATCCAAAGTGCACTTGGTGACGAGACATCCCAAAGTTTCATCGAGTTGCCTCTCAGCGAAGCGATCACTCAAATCTCTGAAGCCCACGGCATTCCCATTGTGATTGACAATCAGGCACTGGAAGACATTGGTCTTTCCTCTGAGGAGCCGGTCACGATTACTTTGAAGAATGTCAGTTTACGTTCATTCCTTCGAATCATGCTGCGTGACCTTGACTTGACTTACGTCATCAAAGACGAGGTGATGCAAATCACCAGTCAGGAAGCTGCAGAAGAGAACCTTGTCACCAAGGTCTATCCAGTGGGTGACCTTGTCGTACCCATCATGCAACTCGGCGGCGGCATGGGCGGCGGCATGGGCGGCGGCATGGGCGGCGGCATGGGCGGCGGCATGGGCGGCGGCATGGGTGGCGGCATGGGTGGCGGCATGGGCGGCATGGGTGGCGGCATGGGTGGCATGGGTGGCGGCATGGGTGGCTTCAACGCCATCCCTGATGAGCTATCTTTGGGCAATAAAAAGACCAGCTCGCCAAACCAAGCTCCAGCAGAACCAACTGCGAAAAGAATCCCAGCATCGGCCAACATCTCCGCGATCAACCTGAAGCCGAAATCCGGCCAAAGCCGTGAAGACGCATGGGAAGATTACTTCGCTGGCTTGAATATCAAGACAGCCGAAGACATTGGAGTGCTTGACCAACGCATTCGTGCAACTGCAAGGCTCTATACCATCCGGGCCGGCAAGGCTCAGACCGCTGGCAACAAGGCCGAAGCGGTCAGCGAGTTCGCTCAAGCACGTGATCTCATCAGCTCAGCTATCCGAGCAGGGCATGTTCAGTCTTGGATGTATCACGCTTATGCGATCGCTCTGAAGGCAACAGACGCACCCATGGAAGACGTGGAGAGAGCGTTCCTGTCTGCCGTTGACTTCGCAGCCAGCCCAGAAGAGGTCCTGCATGTTGCAGCGAGATTGGAAGCAATTGGGGCCGGTGAATCAGCACTGCGTCTATGCCGCGATGTGTCAAACTTTGACCCCTACCGACGTGAGCCATACGTGATGGGCTTACGGATTGCAAAAAAACTCGACAGCATTCCCGATTTGACCTGGGCATGCCAAGGAGTGCTATCTCAGGCGTGGCCGGAGAACTTCAAGAAAGTTGCTGATGAAGCACGACTGACAGCACGAGCAACGCACGCTCGGTTGCTTGAGGAAGGCAGAAGAGAAGACGCTGCGGCGTTCAATGCTGCTTTGCAAAAAGCAGCTGCACACGACGTGGTTGTACGCGTTTCGTGGACCGGCAACGCAGACATCGACCTTGCAATTGAGGAACCTTCGGGCACCATCTGCTCGATCGACAACCTGTCCACTGCGGGTGGAGGCACACTCCTCGCTGATGCCTATCCAGGCAGCGTTGGCGACAAAAAAGGCAGAGTCTCCGAGACTTACATCTGCCCTCAAGGATTCACTGGACAGTACAGACTCCTCGTTCGACGCGTGTGGGGCAACGTCTCCACTGGCACCGTCACAGTGGAACTGCTTACGGATGTCGGACGAAAGTCACAGAGATTCATCCGAAAAGAAATTCCGTTGACCGAACAGGATGCCTTAGTTGTCTTTGATGTGAAAGAAGGACAGAGACAACAAGAAGTCGCTGACGCCCAACTTGCTCACCTTCGCGACGTGCGTCGTGAAGTGCAAGACCAAGTTCTTGGTCAGATGATCGGTGGTGCCGACAGTAGTCGGGTTTTGAGTGACTTGTACAACGACATCACGTCATTGACCAATGGTGCAATTGAGCCTGGTAGAGGTTTCAATCGTCGCCGTGGTGCAGTCGGTTTCCAACCGGACATCACAGTGCTGCCGGAAGGTGCGTCCATGACAGGTATCGCAATCATTTCAGCAGATCGCCGATATGTTCGAATTACTCCTGCTCCGTTCTTCTCCCAAATCGGTAAGGTTTCGACCTTCAACTTCATCACAGGTGAAGATGCTCCGGGTGGTGGAGCTGGCGGTGCTGGTGGTGGTGCTGGTGGTGGTGCTGGCGGAGCTGGTGGTGGTGCTGGCGGAGCTGGTGGTGGTGCTGGCGGTATTGGCGGCGGTGCAATCAACTGATCGATTGACGCCCACTGAGGACCGAACACAGTAAATCTATAAAAGCCGTCGCGAGCGATCGTGGCGGCTTTTTTTAATACATCGAATTTTCTGTCAAGCACCACAACACCTGTAAAAGACACTCGCGGGTGACTCAATGTATGATGAAACAAAGTGAGCAAACCGAACTGTAAAACGCTTTCCAAAATGCAACCTTTGCTAGGTTACATTGATTCACTACACCCTTTAGCTGACTTGGATTTCCCACACCGTGAGCAGAACACTCCTGATTGCCCTTGCTGCCCTCATTGCCTGCGCGGCTCAAGCACAACCCCCTACACCTTTACTGGCCATTCCCGATCAGGTTGTGCTGAGAGCGAACTTTGACCAACCCATGCCGTTGCCCAAGTCAACATGGCTGCGTCGTCAAGGCACAAGGTGGTCCGTCACCAACGGTGTTTTGCGAGGGGAACAATCGGCACCTGAATACCAGGCAACAAAACAAGATCATTTCGGCTACGAACCACGCTTAAGTATCCCCGCAACTCCCACCGATTTCATAGCGTCGTTCAAAATTCGCTTCATCGACGGTAGTGAGACCGCAATCACACCCTTTATCGAATTTGGTCATCATGTGTGTCGGGTTCGGTTCAGTCGGAAAGGAACCACGTTATTAGCGGATCATGAAATATGGAAAGTTGCAGAAGCACCGAACTTCGTTTGGGAAACAGGGCGTTGGTACTCCATCACGGCCGAACGTCGCGACTCGGAATTTGTGATGCAAATCAAGGATGGGCCTACCCTCTACGCGGATCATCCAGTATTTGCCACGCCAACCACATCTGGAGGCAATGGTTTGGGCGTGGCTGGTCCGAGGAAAGGTAGCGTTGAGATCGACGACCTCACGATCTGGTCCATCAACAAACAGACGCGTTCAGACTGGTCTGCAGCGCGGTCTAAATTCCCAAAATTCAATCCTGTGCAGGTCAAAAAGCCGAAGCCAAGCAAGCCATCAAAAGCTAAGCCAACCACGAGAGGCGGCTCAAAAGACAATCGCAAAAGCCGCAAAAATTAGTTTTCTCCCCCAGCTTACGAAATCCCGCCTTACAAAACCGAGCCTCCTCACCACTTGCGATCGTTACCCTGCTGGGAAGAAAGATGGACACCGTGTTATCCTGCTACGTGGGGGAAGGCATTGGTCGATACATAAAGCAACGCAGGCAACGACCTAGCCGAACTCCTTGACTCAAACACGCTCGGAATAGACGACTCCTGTCTTGATGCAACCATGACAATTCAACGCAACCCGACCCGCTCTGTCCAAATCGGCAATATCACGGTTGGCGATGGCCAAGTCATTGCTGTTCAAAGCATGACAGCGACCAAAACACAGAATGTCGATGCTACTGTCGCTCAGGCAGAAGCTCTTCGAGAACGCGGTGCTGGTGTTGTGCGGATTGCAGTGGACAGCGAGAAAGATGCCGCAGCACTCGCAGAAATCCGGAAGCAAACGACTGCCAACCTTGCGGTGGACTTGCAAGAGAATTTCCGCCTTGCTGAGGCCGTTGCTCCCCATGTCAACAAGATTCGATACAACCCGGGACACTTGTACCATCACCAACGCGAAAAGCCATGGCAGGACAAGGTCCGCTTCATCATCGACCAGGCCAAAGAATTTGATTGTGCGGTCCGCATCGGAGTGAACTGCGGAAGCGTTGATCCTGCCAAGAAAGAAAAATACGACCCCAAAGATTCAATCACCCCGATGCTGGAAAGTGCACTGGAGCATTGTGATTTTGTTGATTCGCTGGACTTCAGTCGGTATGTGGTGTCACTGAAAGACTCGAACCCGACCAAGGTCATTGAGGTCAACCAGCGTTTTGCGGAGCAAAGATCCGACGTTCCGCTTCATTTGGGCGTTACGGAAGCGGGCATGCCGCCCGATGGCATCATCAAAACGCGAATCGCGTTCGAACAACTGATTGGTCGTGGCATCGGAGACACTGTCCGTGTCTCGCTTACCTTGCCAAACAATCGCAAACCAGAGGAGATCGACGCCGGGCGAGGAATCATTGACGACATCTACGCCGGTAGAGTGCGAACCGTCGTGAACTTGAACGACAAAGCGTTGAACATTATCAGCTGCCCGAGTTGTTCCCGCGTTGAAAATGAGGCATTCATCGATCTCGCAGCTAACGTGAAAGAAATGACTGAATATGCCAAAGACTACGCGATCACAATCGCCGTCATGGGCTGCCGGGTCAATGGCCCCGGAGAAACCGATGACGCCGACCTGGGACTGTGGTGTGGCCCCGCAAAAGTTAATCTGAAAAAGGGAACCGAGGCTCTTGGTGCCTTCGGGTACGACGAGATTCTGCCAAGGCTGAAACAGGAACTCGATATTCTCATTCGGGATAAAACCGAAACTCCAGTTCAGAACTGACACCACGACTGTCCCGGAACGCTTGCTCTCATGTCCCGGCGGGGGATCTTAGCTAAACAAAATGCCCCCAAGCCGCTATCTTTGCGACGACAGATACAAAAGTGGCGAACAATTGCTGTTTTTCCTGACGCAGCGCTTCATTTTTCAACCTACGCTTCTTGTTACTGGGAAGTCCGTTGAAACCACGCCATATGGCATTATGTAAATTGGGGCAAACTTTCATGCGTCTATGCTTTGATCTCGTCGAGGGCGGCTATATCACACCTGCACAGGCACTTGCTTTGCTCGATCAGCATCTTGCGTCTCGCACGCCCATCGGACAATTAGCCGTCGAGAATGAGCACATGACAATGAGCCAGGTATTCGATGTCCTAGCCCAGCAAACCATTTCCAATCGGCCCTTTGGCGAACTGGCAATTGAACTCGGATATCTAACTCGACTTGATCTCGGCAGATTGCTACTGACGCAGATTGAGGGCAGCACTCCTTTGAACACCCTGATTATTAATGAAGGTCTGTTGACGCAGATTCAACTCGAAAATGCAGTCCACGAGCGAAAACTGCAGCGCAGCAGCACGCCAACCCAGGACCGCGCCGAGGTTCTTCCGATAGCTGGCTCTGACAAGCAGGCTTCAGCCGGTACATGATTCAACTGAATCTGCCGTGCAACATCCAGCGATAGGGATTTTGATTTTTTTGTCGTTCATCGCGAGTGACGAGATTGCGAAAGATCCACCACCATTCGCCCTGATCTGTTTCAATACGATAATAGTCGCGGCGAATCGACTTCCCGCGCCACCACCCACTCTCTATCCTTTCTGGCCCCCAGTGATTCATCACATGATGATCTGTCCCGCTGAAGCGAATACGCTGAGGCAAACGAGAGGATGAAACCTGAAGGCTGAATCCTGTCTCATGCCATGCCACACGTAATGGTGCAGGCTCAGCGAGAAGAGAGAGAGGGCGACGCAGAGCGTCGTCAACCGATGGCTCTACACTCGATCGAGCGACAACCAACTCGGACCCCGAATACACTTCATCAACACACTGTTTTCGCACTTTCGCACGTCGCTTCTGAACAGGTTTCCGGCGTCGTTTCTCAATAGGTGAAATCGCATTGCCCGCCAGTGGCAAGACGTCGAACGCACGCTCAGGCAACGGATCGCTCTGAAGCTCCAGATAACCGACCCGATCACGCCCCACCCGTCCGCTCAATGCATCCACCAGACGACTGATGGAAACTCCCGTCATCCCTGTCGCCGAAACCTGATCCTCATCAAGCTCAAACAACGAAGACTGGCTGCTGCGAAGTGCTCCCGACAGAGTGACCGCCAAGCTCAAACGCTCGACCTTATCCTGGATTCGTTTTGACTCCAACTGATTGATGATCAACCCACTGATGTGGTCGGCATCTACCGTTGGAGCAAACAACCCCACATCGAGACTCATTTTCTGATCACCACTTAATTTCAAGCAACATGACAAACGCAGGACACCACATTGCTGCATCATCAATTGCGAGGTCAGTTTCGATGCTAAACGCTTGATCCGATCCGTTAGAATCTCAAGATCAGTCGTGGGATACTCCAATGCAAGATTCACCGCATACTCAGCCTCTGCCTGATGAACTCTCAGTGGTTCATCGACTTCTGCTTGAACCTGCTCTAAACGTTGCACCAAATCACGACCAAGTCGAGTTGCTAATCCACTTCTGGGCAGTGACAGCAACTGACCTACAGAAACAACGCCAAGCCTTGCAAGAGTCGACACTGTATCATGTGCAATCCTCAATGACTGAACAGGCAGACCTCCAATCGCCCGAACCGTAGCGTCAGATCCACGGACAATCAATCCACCATGAAAAGCACGCGGAGCAGAACGAGTCTGACCTGCCAAACTGCTGAGCCCCTGCTCGCAAACATCTTCTTTCTTTAAATCATTCAGTGGCATCATGCGTGCTTCGTGAGCGAATGCCCAGGCTGCAGCTAGGGAATCAGCGATTGCCATTCTGGCCCGCAAGTGTCGGCCCGCCAAGATTTCTTCTACTGCCAACAGAAGCCCCAGTTCATCACCAAATAGATGCCTGACTCCTGCTATTTCACACATCAGAGATTCACATTGATGCCGTGGATGGCCCGACCATGGTTTAGCCCCCATTCCTTCCAAAGCCACATTGGGAGTGATCTGCTGCTGCACTGAGACTGCAACTTGCTCAAGCGTGCGTTGATCGAGTTCCCGATCATGACGCTGAATCAACGGACGTCCACTGGTTGAGTCTGGATGAATGGATCTACAGCCGGGAGAAGATCGCACCAAATCTGCTGCCTCGGCAAGCTTCATGGAAATCCTCACCCCGAGGTTCGATGCGGCTTGACAACAAGCGACCACCAAACGCCCTCGACGGGAATTTTCATCCCACAGAACAATCGGCACATCTGCAAATGAAACAGAATCAGTGTGATCCAATTCACGCCCTGCGTCTTGCCGCAGCTCGCTTCGCAGTCTTTGGATGGGCCAATTCGGAAGCCAGATGCACAGCAGCCGTTTCATATCTGTTGTCCTTTGAACAACCAGTCGAGGTTAAAGAGTCGTGATGCCAGTGCACCGTATGCAAACTACCCCGGTCATCAATTTGCACTGCAACCTGTTGCCCTGATGAACCACCACGGCAACGATCCACCGCAACCTGCAACGTACGATGGGACTGAATCGCAGTTTCTTCACGAATGCTTCCCTGCGAACTCACAACTGAACCAAACGGATCCTGGCGAGATGCTGTGGCTAAATGTTTGACGTGAAAACGCACTTCAGCAAAACTCGGTCTTCCCCGACTCGCTGCCGGACGGACCAACAGGCCTGCTGTTTTTCCAACTTCAGATGCCAACTGAAATCGTCGTGCATCACGATCATCCAAATGAGTACCTGCGTAAGCCCAAACGGCTGCAACAGCTTCACATCGCAATGCTTGATCAATCGCCCAGACAAGATCAGCATGTTGTTTTGGACGCACCCAGATGATTCGATCAACCGGAATCCCCAATGAAACCGCCGCGGGTGGATAAAAACCTGAATCACCGCAAACAACTACCAGAGGCCCAGACTTCACCGACACATTCAGAAGATTAGCGGCAGCAATCAAAGACAGAGACGCCGCTCCCGAACTCTCTGAATCAGCAACCCACTCAGTGATTGCATCACACCGCAAGCCTCCTCGAGGCAACATCTCATCAATTGCCTCGCTGCCTGTTGAATAGACCGCTTGTGTTTCATTTTCGCCCCCAGATAGCACGCACCCCAAATCAACTCTTAGCTTACGAAGAATCGAATCTCGATCCTGACTTTCAGCCACCAAAGCATTGAGCCCCGAATCATCCAAAGGACTATCAACCTCCGCCACTGAAGCAGGCGAAAAATTGCGGGACTTGAAACTCTGCCAATCCGTGCCAGCACGAAATGCTTTGCCAGGCTCTGGGACAGCCTGCGAACTCCGTTCACTCTCCGCATGCGACAAACCATTCACACGAGACTTACCTTCAGAGCAATGGCCAGTCAGGAAATCAAAGGTTTGTTGATTTGACATCACAGAACTACGTACACGCGAGAAAGAATTTGAGTGAGAATGGAGAACGGGCAAGGGAAGAGTGGGACTTGAATCCGCCACTTTCCAAATGCTATCAACTAATGTATGCTTGTACAGTACTCATTCGGCTATTGGTAACCATTGATGCAGAAAATCCGCTGGTTCTTCCTGATCTTGATCGCGGTGATGACACTAGCGTTGGTCTTTCAGAACCAGGGCAAGGTTGAGATTCAACTTCTGTTTTGGAAGCAGTCCCTGCCGCTTTCGGTACTTTTGATCTCAACAACCACCATTGGTTTTTTGCTGGGTGCGTTACTGACTGCCTCAATGCTTCGCAAGCGGAAGAAGAAAAAGCAAAAATCGAAGCCCCAGTCGATGGATTCAGCTGAATCGTCCACCAAGACAAAATCACAACGAATTGGTGGTTGGAAACAGGGGCAACATCCTTTGGAAACGGCCTCTGACGAATAACACAGGCAAGATTTTGGCGAGCGATATCGCAAGGAGAACGCATCCAACCCGAAATCAAGCAACCTTACAGCCACGCTGCCATGCCCCGGACTGCCACCAATCAGCATCTTTTAGCGAGTGGTCCGGCATTCTCTTTTACGAGCCAGCCCAGCGTTTCTCTAGCGGGCAGCCCGGCGTTTCTCTAGCGGGCAGCCCGGCGATTAACTCGGCGAGCAGCCATCACAGCTCGTCGCTTTGCAACCACGTCGTACCGCAGCAGTACCAAACGAGCTAGATCACCCATGTGGTGAACACCACCTTCCTGATCGTTCTTGGCAGCGGGATTGCTGCGTTTCACACGAACACTTCGCTCCACAACAGCGGGCTTAGTTTGAAACGATTCTGCAACTGGAAGAATCGTGGCATCGGCTGGGGCATCAAAAAGAAGCATTTGTGTCATCGTCTAGTTTCCCGCAAAGGATGATGTTCTGTCTCTCGAGCGATCATTTGCTCGACAGAACGATTTTTCGCGATACCAATGACACGTCAGGTCACAAGGCAAAAGAAAAACTTTCCCAACCAGAAAAATGCCATCCAATGCGGTACAAAAAGCTGCAATCCCCGCGAAAACACGCGTTTCAGAAAAGACGCAAAATCCCAAGATCTGTCGCCCCAACAGATGGCTGAGGACAACCGGGGACGGAAATCGGGAGAAAACGGCCGCACAAGCTGTTCCGAATCGCGAATCATCACACTCAAAGCATGTGCCCGATCACCCCCACTGGCTATTCCATTACCATCTGGATGAATAACCCTGTGCCCACGTTTAGCTACGGAAGGCTATCCGGACGTCCTTTGTGTCATTCACATTTCGCATCAACGAACCCGCTACAGCTCTTTGTTGTCGCTCAAGAAACACAACCCATCAGCGTCTCGCAGGCGTGCTGCCAACGTCTCGCACCCTTTCAGACACTCAATTTCAAACTTCGACTGTTTCCAATGGACGCCCACCGCACAAGACTGTCGGCAACGTCCGACTCCTTTGGCACAGTTCCCGTCCCAACTATACTATGATGCGTGGGCATGACGGATGCGTCGAAACCACTGGCTCTAGGCTTGTTACGTTTCTAGTGCACAACACTTTTGTTACACGACACTTCTGTTGCACGACGCTTCATTGCCCATCTCATTTACGCTCACCCTAGATAACACCGCTCTTCGTGACACGGAGGAGGACACCACCCAATCGTGCGTGAACTACATCAGGTCCAGGATGATTCGCCAGAACGCAGTATTTTGGCGCGTCTGATTTTATCGAATCAGCAAGTGGAGGAGGATCCTCTGGAAGAGCTACATGGCTTAGCTACCACCGCAGGCACTGAAGTGATGGATGAATTGGTGCAGCGGCGACCATCAGCGGATCATTCCACTTACCTTGGAAAGGGCAAAGTTGAGGAATTACGTTTGATGGTCGAGCGACACGAAGCTGACCTCGTGATCTTTGACAATGATTTGTCACCTGCCCAAACACGAAACCTCGAAAAAGCAGTTGGGGCAAAAGTGCTGGATCGAACTGAATTGATCCTTGATATTTTTGCAGCAGGAGCGCGGACGTACGAATCTCGTCTGGCGATTGAACTGGCGCAACTTGAATACTCCCTGCCACGTCTCAAACGAATGTGGACCCACCTGTCTCGGCAAGCGATGGGCGTCGGCATGCGAGGCCCCGGTGAAAAACAGTTAGAAGTTGACCGCCGGCTCGCCCAAAAACGGATCCACGACCTCAAGCAGGAGTTATCGAAGGTCGAGCAACGACGTGAACGTCAAGTGAAGGCGCGCAAAGAGGCACCCACCGTTTCATTGGTTGGCTACACCAATGCTGGCAAAAGCACACTCATGAACGCGCTGACTCAGGCAGACGTTCTGGCGCAAGACAAATTATTTGCAACGCTTGATACACGAACCCGTCGCTGGCAGTTACCGGGTTGGGGTACAGTTCTTCTAAGCGATACGGTCGGATTCATTCGTGATTTGCCACACTCCTTGGTAGCAAGTTTCAAATCAACACTCGAGGAGACACGCCAAGCGGAACTGTTGCTTCATGTAGCAGATGCGAGCAGTCCAACCGTCTTCAATCAAATCAGCGCTGTCTACAGTGTCCTGACCGATCTGGGCATCGAAGAGAAGGACACTTTGTTGGTACTTAACAAAATTGATGCCATACGAGACCCCGCCACATTGAACCGTGTGCTTGACCGGTACCCCAATGCAATCACGGTGAGTGCCCGAAATGCCAAAGGGCTGACGCTGCTAACCGAAGCGGTTGGAGAAGCCTTGGGGCGTGAATTCCTTGATCTTGAGATCGATGTTGATGCAACAGACGGACGGCTACTTGCGTTTCTGGCAGCCAAAGGTGAGGTCGTCTCTCAAACATTCAACGACACAATCATTACCGTTCGGGTGCGGATGCCCACCGGTGCAATGGGACAGGTACACCGCTCAGCACTTGCGATTCGACCTGCCGATGGTGACCCTGTTCCGCCAGATGTGACATCGGAAGACGGCGTTTCCGCAGAGATGACAACGGAGTCAACCAAGACAAAGGCCTCAGCATCATTGGATCACCAGCAGAACGCTCCGGGTCAATCAACGACTGCCTCCGAAACTGTAACGCCAAGGGTACCCAACCCAGACTCAGTGAACCAACCAGCTGAATCATCTGACACACTGCCAATCACCGACAATCCCGTCAGCGACAGTTCAACCGAAGTTGCATAAATACGTTTCGAAAAGCGTGACAGGTAAGAGCACATGCCATGGACAGCCAAGGATTCCGTCGCCGTTGTGACCGGTGCAAGCAGCGGCATCGGTAAGTGCTTGACACAATTACTCGCTGACCATGGTTGCCATGTCATTGCAGTGGCGCGACGAGCTGACCGAATCAGCCAGTGGTCACCCTCGAAACAATCCACTGAATTCGGTGGTGTGACACCTTTGGCTGGCGACATCACTGAAGAAGCGGTGCGAGTCGCTATCCACTCCAAAATTGAAACCGATCATGGTGGCAAGCTTGATTTGTTGGTCAACAATGCGGGAATCGGAGGCATCGGAAAATTTGCTGACGCTACTCCTGATCGGATGCGTCAGATCATGGAAGTCAATTTCTTCGCCCCAGTCGAACTAACTCGAATCCTGTTACCGGCGCTGCATCGTGGATCTAATCCGGTGATCTGCAATATCGGTAGTGTACTGGGCCACCGTGCAGTACCTGACAAGAGCGAATACTGCGCCAGCAAATTTGCCATGCACGGCTGGAGCGACTCACTGCGATCAGAACTCGCTGCTGATGGGATTCAAGTCACACTTGTCAGCCCTAGCACCACGAAAAGCGAATTTTTTGATTCACTCATTGAGACCGACCCGAACCAGTCATCACGTAGCTTAGGCCATTGGTCACCTCACCGGGTTGCGAATAGAGCTTTTGACGCAATCCGCAAACGTCGCAGCGAAGTGATCCTAAGTTTTGGTGGTAAGGCGCTCGTCTATGCCGACCGTCTTGCCCCAGCCCTGATGAACACAATTTTGGCTCAGCGTCCTGCAAAGTCCGCTGACGCATCAAACTCAGGTAACCGCTGATGCCAGACATGGAAATCCTGTTCGAAGACAACCACTTGCTGGTCGTCAATAAGCCAGCTGGCTTGCCCACCATGGGCGCAGAGTCGGGTCCGACGGTGCACTCGCTTGCCGCTCAATACATCAAAGACAATTATGGCAAGCCTGGTCGAGTCTTTGTTGGGATTGTCAGCAGACTTGATTCAATGACCAGCGGTGTGCTGGTGTTAGCACGTACCAGCAAGGCCGCATCGCGGCTCACCTCGCAATTTGCCAGCAAAGCATTGCAAACGGCCAACCACCCCAATCCGAAAGGAAAAAAAGCAGCAGCCGTTGCACCTCGGAAAATTTACCTCGCTGTTGTGGAAGGTGCCCTTGATGCTGAAGCAGACCGCTGGAAAGATCAAATTCGCAAAGATGAAGCTGCGCATCGCATGCGTTTGACCCCGACGAATCGTCCCGACTCACAGACCGCTGAACTTCGCTACCAAATGCTCGCGAGAAATCAAGCCAACACAACAATCGCTGTAGAATTGCTGACGGGACGCAAGCATCAGATCAGGACACAGTTTGCCGATCGCGAACATCCGGTCTTAGGCGATCGCAAATACGGTTCACAATACAAGTTTAAAGCTGGCATCGCTTTGCATAGTTGGCGACTGCAAATAGAGCATCCGACAAAACGCATCCCGATGTGGTTTGAAGCTCCGCTACCCCCGAGCTGGAAAAAATTCCAGAGCGAATTGCCACCCCGGGCGATGCTCAGCCAAAAAATTGACAATTACTTTCCACCACCCGAACCGGAGACATGGTGATGCCCAGTCTGTTTGGCACCACACCGATCTATTTGCCAAGACGAATTGTCTCTGGCGGACAAACCGGCGTGGACCGGGCAGCTCTGGACACGGCAATCCAACTGAACATTGAGCATGGTGGCTGGTGCCCTGCTGGAAGGTTGGCAGAAGATGGATCGATTCCCAATCGCTACCATCTCAAGGAAACGAGATCAAATGAGTATCCGGTCCGTACGGAACAAAACATTGCCGATAGTACCGCGACATTGATTCTTCACGAGGGCAAGCTGAAAGGTGGAACGCTGCTCACCAAGCGTTTGTGCGGCCGACTCGAAAAGCCTCATTACACGGCAAGAATCAGGCACGTCGAGATTGATGCTGTGCGTCGCTGGCTGGCTGCACAAACACCAGAAACACTCAACATTGCGGGGCCCCGAGAGAGCTCTTCGCCTGGCATCCATTCACGGTGCAAGAAATTTCTGTTGCGTACATTCTCGGTTGATTAGTTTCAACCGGTACAACACATGATGCTGTGACTATTCGGCGCAACCTGACCACTGATTGAAAATCGGCAACACTTTCCTACGCCGCAAAGCAAGCCTGAGCAGTAATCACGCCGATAGCATATCTGTCACCCTAGTCACCAAAGTCAGCCACGCCCAAACCGGCATGCAGACATCGGCGACGTGTGACAAGCCTGCCTTTCACTCGACAATCACGAGTGGTTTTTCCCGAATTGACCTTTGGGAATTCACCTCACGGACGCGTCCTTCGGTACCTAGGAGTTCCACCGAATTATGAACGTGCAATGCACCTCCAAACTGCAACGTTTCACTCTTTCCCTGATCTTCACCCTCACCATCGCAATTACCGCTCCATCCGTTTTTGCAAAAAAATTCGACGCCACCATCGATATCCTTGCTCTCCGTTCCAATGCTCAGCTTGCATCCTCCAAGATCCCGCAAAGCCGACATTCGCATTGGGGTTCCTTGGGCACACATGACTCTGGCGCCCTGCCAACCCCAGCGCCACCAGTATTGATCGCAAAGGCGAATGTAAAACGCCAGCGTGCTGACTCACCTCCCAAGGTTGTCGTCAATCAAGTGGTAGAACCGTTCATCACAGTGGGGGCCTTCACCCCCAATTCACTCAAGTCGATTCAAACTATGGATGCTTGGCAAATATCTCTCGCCACCATCGATAATTCCCGAAGCACGGCACACTTGACGCCTCTCGATCTGCAGCTTCAAGAACTGGCAGCGGAAGAACCGATCGACATCGAAACTCTCGGGCCAAGTGTTCTCATTCCCGAAAATCGCCCCATGAGTGTGACCAGAATTGAAGTAGCACCGATCAGCCCTCTCATTGGAAGCTCTCCAGTCATCGCTACAATCGAAGAAGATTACATGCCCTATGATCTCTCGGCCCAAGATCTGCAGAACTGGAACGCCTATCCCATTGAATCTCACCCTTTCAGCACCGAGACTGATGTGAGCGATGAGCAGACCGCTGGTTTGTGGGACGATTTTGATACGGCAATGGCGCTCTCAAAGTGTTCGGATCCCGTGGAACTCGATGCGCTTGCCAGAGCGAAGCTAGATCCAGAGCGATCCTCAGCCAAATCACCTTCCTCTCCGAGCGATTTGGCATTGGCACCCAACACGGTAACCGACACCGACAAGTACAACGCTTCCCAGCACGACGCGAACGTAGAATCCATTCCGGTTCCAAACCAGCCGGATTCTGCGACGACCTCGGATGAAGCTTTGGCAATCTTAACAAGACCTGAAAGTCTTTTGCTGTCCCCTGCACCCCAACACACCAGCGATCCAACCACGGCGCAAAACGCTGCTACAGTGGAGAAAAAGACGAGTAGCAAAATGGCCGGACCTGCTGACCTGGCTCTGCAAGCAATCATTCAGAATCTATCTGACTTGAAAGCCTTCGAAGCCGCGTCCAACGCAAGTGAGATTAGCACGGTCGCAGGTAGCCTGTTCGGTTCCTACACAGGTCACGTGAATCAGTGGGTTAGCAAACGCATCGCCGATATTGCCATCAACTGGCCAGCACGAGCTCAGTCAAACCAAGCGAGCCGAATTGGAGCAAAACTGTTAAGCCGAGCCAGTGTTCTCGAATCAGGAGTGATCGAGGAGAACACCATCGGCGTCTACGTTCCAATCGAACGACTCGATGGCGTCGACTGCGGTCGCGAAGCGTCAATGAAGGTGGCCGACGCCAACGCTGAAACCAAAACTAGGTAAGTGTTCCAAATCACAGCATGTCTGAAATTTGGAAACACAGCCGGCCGGTGCAAAATCCGGCTTACGACAAACTGCTGCTTCGAATGAACAGCAGGAGAGATTTGATTCACCCTCGGGACGGATGCCGGCGGATGAACTAACTCCTGGTACATGCAGCCGATTCTTCGGTCAGCAGCATCAACCGCCATCACTCAGGACGCAAAAGAGGCGTGCGAGTGAACAGGCCTGCATGGAATGCGAATCGGGTTTACCAGTGCACGTGCATGTCAGAATAAGCCCTGACTCAACTCTGAACGCCCGCGGTCGTTAAGAATCGGCATCAATCGCATGTTCCGTCAACTGTTCCAGCGATGCGAACTCAAGTGTCGACATATGGCACGCAGCTAAATGAACGGGCGGAGCAACCCCAGCGTCATAGGCTTCCTTCCACCTCGCAGCGCAAAGACACCAACGATCACCTGGCACCAAACCAGGAAATTGATACATCGCATTCGCGGTCGTCAGATCATTTCCACGGCTCTTGCTAAACTCGAGAAATGGTTCAGTGACCTCAACGCACACCACATGCAACCCAGCATCCTGTGCACCGGTATTACAGCAACCATCTCGATAGAAACCCGTCATCGGATCAGTGCCGCAAACCACCAATTCCGTTCCCAACACATTTTTGCCTGCCATAAACAACCTTCGCTTGCGATTCCAACAACTCGACGTGCTTTCAGTATCTCATGACAGCGACTGGATTGGCAATCGCCCCACCAGTCCCATGGAACGCGAGAACGTGTCTATTGCTTGCAGAC
>Ga0315321_10000832_pt1 | contig 23487 bp, 16 predicted proteins | sample M180m21515metaG_FD_203464 | JGI IMG/M metagenome (GOLD analysis project Ga0315321, IMG submission 203464) | Ammonia-oxidizing marine archaeal communities from Monterey Bay, California, United States - M1 80m 21515 | ecosystem: Environmental > Aquatic > Marine > Intertidal zone | place: USA...
CGGTTCCATGAGACTGTTTGTCAGTTTTCAATGAGGTTTACTTGGTCCTGAGGCCGGAGCAACGTAGCATGTACAAGAGGGGATTTGTGGTGCCACATATCCACTCTGTAATTTTGTTGATGCACCTTCAACGTGGAGAATCATTGGATGAGTGTGAGTAATGTATTGGCTTTGGTGCTTGGCGGAGGCCGTGGGACGCGGCTTTACCCTCTGACACGAGATCGTTCAAAGCCAGCGGTTCCACTTGCTGGAAAGTATCGCATCATCGATGTGCCACTATCGAACTGTATTAATAGTGGGGTGCAACGAATTTATGTGATGACTCAATTTAATTCAGTGAGTCTGCATAGGCATATTCGTCGTACATACAGATTCGACGCCTTCAGTGGTGGGTATGTCGAAATATTGGCCGCGCAGCAAACCAATGAAGCGATGGCGTGGTATCAAGGGACTGCGGACGCTGTTCGGCAGCACATCAAGTTGCTTCAGGATTCTGATATTAAACAGGTATTAGTACTTTCTGGTGACCAATTGTATCGGATGAATTATGCTGATCTTTTAGCAACACATGAGGCTAATAACGCGGACGTAACAATTGCTGGAATTCCTGTCGCCGATGACGTTTCGTCATCATTCGGAATTATGCGATTTGATTCAACAGGCCGAGTGGAAGGGTTTCTAGAAAAACCTAAAACCACGGCTGAGCTCGATTTGGTTCGGACTGATCCGGCATGGATCGAACAGTCAGGCATTCAAGCAGCGGGCCGTAGTCTCATGGCAAGCATGGGAATATATCTCTTTGACCGAGACTGTTTATTGGATCTATTGCTCAAAACCGATTACCAAGACTTCGGCAAGGAGGTTTTCCCGGCCGCGATTCGAGCAAAGCATGTTCAGCTCCACCCGTTTGACGGGTATTGGGAAGATATCGGAACGATCCGCTCGTACTATCAATGCAACATCGACCTCGCGTCATCAAAGCCACCATTTGAATTGGCTGCACCACATGCTCCTATCTATTCACGAGCTCGATTTTTGCCGCCTTCGCGAGTGGACGGCGCTCGGGTGCGAGGGAGCCTCATTTCAGATGGCTGTACGATTGGTGCGGGCACCGTAATTGAAAACAGTGTCATAGGCTTGCGGTGCCAGATCGGAAAAGACGTAATTATCCGTAACTCGGTTGTTCTAGGAAATGACTACTACGAAACACCGGAGCATCTGGAAGTTGACTTGTCTAAAAATGTTCCGCCTCTGGGTATTGGTGACGGAACTGTTATTGAGAAGGCAATCATTGATAAAAATGTGCGAATCGGAAGTCGGGCCAAAGTCATCAATGATTGTGGACTGACAGAACTTCCAGAGAGTAAACAGTTTACCATTCGAGATGGTGTGATTGTCGTGCCAAAAAATGCAGTTCTACATGACGAATGGAAGCCTGCGTCAAGTTCTGGTTGACATGTAAACTGATCGAAGGCGTAGTTGGCGAATACTTTTCTCTATGGCTCTTTAGAAGAGGCTGTGTCAGCTCTTTCAGAAGAAATAGAGTTATTCCTCTCAGTCTGTTTCTCCCTGTTAGCAGGTACTGCCTTAGGTGAGTGATCAATAAGGACAGAACTGTTTTGTTGAAGGGTTGATAGCTCTTCGTCGTGCGATGCCACTATTACGCGAGACACTGCTGAGGTGTCATCGATGGACTCACCTGTCGCTGGGCGAGGCTCTTCCGCCTCTAGTGACACAACAGGAGGCCACGGCTTTGGTCGTCTCCAAATTGGAAGGATACCATTTGCCCGTACCCGGAAATCATTCTGATTCGCAGAGCCGGGTACTGTGCCTGAATAATCGAAAGGTGATGGGCACATGGTGCACCCATTACTAATGAAGCTAATAGCGGATGAGAAAAGAAGGCACAGAGTGAGAGAGAGTTTTCGGCCTGGTCTCTTTTGAAGATACACCTTTCTGCCTCCACTGCTTATTTACACAAGGCGTAATTAAATACGGCGGCTGTTCCCCGCAATTCCCAACTAACCCGAATCTTTCTTCGGACCGTCAAAGGTAATACCTTCACAAAATTTTGGCCAAGACACCGAAAAAATCACTATTCCCGAACGAGTAAGTGTGATCCTTGTCCAAGAATGCCGGCTAAATCATTGAAGTCAGCAGATGATACGAGAAGCACATTGTCTTCTGGTGTTTTCATGACAAAACTCGGGTCATTGGCAGGTCGAATACTTAAGCCGTTTTCAAGAATAATGGCGGCTCGACCTGCGGGACGAAAGCCCACTGGAACTGTCTGGGCGGTTTGAGTCTTCGTCTCGTTCTGAATATCAAGTAGTTTCACTGAGGATCCTGAGCGGCTTACGAAGCCCTTGCCAATAGCGGCAGGAAAAGTTCCTGCATACCGACCACCTACTTGAAGACTTATTCTGCGTCTTGAAACGCTTACAACACCATCGAACGGACCTCGCAGAACTTTGATACGTTGGCCAGTGGTAAGTTCGTCTGATGCGACACCGTTTATTTTTGAAAGTAATTCCCAAGGGATATTGAGTGGCTTGGCAATAGTTTCAAGCGTCTCTCCGCCAGCTACCGTATGCGGTGGTAGCAGCATGTCTTGCGTTGAATAGATAACAGTCCCAGCGAGTTGTCCAAGAATTCTTTCAAGTTGATGGTTTTCTTCGACGCTGAGGGAAGGATTGTCATACCACACTGAAAGAACGGCAAGTGCTTCGGCATATCGACCAGCTTCAAGTTTATTATGGGCATCCGTCCACGCAGCAGTGAAAGCTGCGGATTCTTTTTGTTCCGGCATGTTTTCCCTAACGAGGCCAGCCGTGTCATTCGGTGATTGGGATTGAGGGGGAACAGCAGGAACAGCATCAATGTACGTTGGTGGCATCTGTTCGGTACCGGGAGACAAAGGTTGATCTGTGACCAACGCTTGCGCATCGAGGGGTGCTGAAGGAGGCCGTATTTGATTGGGAGGAAGACTCGTGATCGCACTGGGAGGAGTCTGTACTTCCACTGAAGGTGGTGTGGTTAGTGGCGGTGTAGTTATTGATGGTTCGAATGGCGGCGCATCAGAAGTCGCGGTGTGCGTTACTCCTGGAGGTTGCCATTCTTGATTTGTTTCTTTGGGTCCTTTCTGGATGATTGAATAGGCGCCATATAAGATCATGCCTAACAACCCCAGCACAATGAGTGGACGCAGGGCTTCGAGAGGATCATTTTGCTGTTCTCTGCGATGCTTTGACTTTGATCGACGTGCCATCGAACATGGCTCCTAACGCTGAGGGATTCGGACAACTGCGAAGACACTAAACAAGGGAGGAAATCTGTTCCAGATCGCTTCTGCCGAATGACTCATTCTCTACAGGATTTTCATGGTTTTCGAGAATTACTCATTCTTATGCTATGAAGACCCGAGATCGAGCCGTCCCTAATGGCTGTAAATTGCCCTGTTTGACTCAAATTTTGTTCTGGAGCAGATAGTTTTTTATTGTGTGGGAAGAGAGTCGTGTCGGGATTTCACCTTGTACCATCTTATTTTCGGGAGCGCGGTTGTCATGATGGCCCTTTTGCTGGTGAAATACAGTAATGCACCGAAGAAATCTTCTCATTGTTGCGATTGTTGTGCCTGGGTGCCTTCTCGCCTGCGCTGCTCAGGATCGAACTGGTCAAGGGAAGCGTTTTGCTGAAGTCATCCACCGTATTGATAAGGGGTATTTCCGAACAATTGATTCAGAGCAACTCTTCCAAGCGGCAATGGAGGGCGTCTTTCATAAACTCGATGATCGTTCAGAATTCATTGAGCCATCAAAGTTAAGAAACTATGAGAGAGATTTTAAGAAAGAGTTTGCAGGTATTGGTGTAGAACTTGATGCCGAACTCTCTTCAGGAGATATTGTTGTTGTTGCGGCCGTGTATGGAGGGCCTGCTTGGCAGGCTGGTATTCGATCTGGGGATCGTATAGTGAGCGTTGAGGATATCGAGACAAGTGGACGTAATCTTTCCAAAATAGTTGCTCAGTTTCGTGGTGAAGTAGGCAGTCAGGTGGATCTTTGTATTAGAAAACAAGGTGTCGGCCTGAATGATCGCTCGGCGATTCAAGACATTACTATCAGTCGTCGAAATATCACTATTGAAAGCGTGCGAGGAGACCGCCGGTTGCCTGGTGGGAACTGGGATTGGTGGCTGCAAGGTGATCCGAACATTGCATATCTGAGAATCAGCCACTTTAGCAAACGAACAGATACTGAAGTTGCCGGGTTGATTGAAAAGCTTGCATTCAAGCAACCTCCTAAAGGGCTTGTCATCGACCTGCGTGGCAATTCTGGTGGCATATTGGAGGGCGGTATTGCATTGTGCAATCTTTTCCTGGAGGACGGATTAATCGTTGCAGTGACAAATGACAGGTTGAAGGATCGTTCTAATCGCAAGCAGCTTCAACAGAAGTGGACAGCAACCGCTGGCCAAGTGCTCAAAGGTGTACCGATAGCTGTTCTTGTTGACGAATTTACTGCGAGTGTGGCCGAAATAGTTGCAGCCTGTCTTCAGGACCACAAGCGGGCAACGATTGTTGGCAGTCGCTCGTTTGGCAACGCCTCCGTACAAACAATAACCACACTTTCAAGTGGGCCTGGAGCAATACGGCTGACAACGAACGAATATCAGCGACCCAGTGGTACTTCCCTTAATCGTTTGAGTACCAGTACTGAGTCCGATGCATGGGGTGTTCGACCGGATTCAAACTTTGCGTTTTCACCGACACGAAAGCAACTCGAGGACTGGATTACTTGGAGACAGGATCGGGATCGGGTTCGGTCCGGCCAGTCCGGTACGGTACTTGACCCAGGCGGACTGTTGCCAAGGCATGCGGACCCTGTTCTAGGCCGAGCGCTCACGCTTTTCGACACTCAAAAGTAACGTTGATTGTTCAATGGTGAGAGTGATTTACCTGATTCTCATGAATCAATGAGTGCAGTCAAAACGGTGCGGACTTCAGCAGCAAGGAAAAAACTGCCTGCTATGCATAGCAGGCCTTTTTGTCCCGAAAGCCGTTTGCCAACTGTTACTGCTTCTGTAGGCGAGGCCGCTACGTGAGGATCTCGCCACCCTCCCTCTTCGGCTGCTTTGCGCAGTCTCGTTATAGTGGCGGCTCGAGGATTTGTTGCATATCGTGTAAGGACAATATCAGTGAAGTAGGTTTTGCTAGCCCGCAGCATTGCACTAAGTTTTTTGTCAGCACTCGCAGCAAAAATGAGGACTCTTTTCTTGGGCAAGTTGCTTTGATCAGACAATGTTTTCACTAGCGATTCCATCGAAGCAATGTTATGTGCTGCGTCAAGAATGATGGGAGGAGAATCTGACACCCACTCTATGCGAGCAGGAAGACGGGTTTTTCGGAGACCGGTGGCAATCGCCTGCTTGTCAATTGCGAAGCCTTTTTCGGAAAGTACTTTCGTGGCCATAACTGCTGATGCAGCATTTTCTGCTTGATGAATCCCCGCCATTGCAGTTTTATAGACCGTGCCTTGTGATCCGGGTGGGGCCTGAATCTCGAATGAATGCAAAGTCGCTTGATGGGAACTACACAGTTTTGTGTTCTTGACTTGGTTGATTGTGAAGTCGCGATTGAGGAGAAAGAGCTTTGTTCGTTGTGCTCGCGCCTTATCGACTACCACACGAGATGCATCCGGATGAATTGCCGTCGATATTACAGGGATGCCTCGCCGTATTATGCCAGCTTTTTCAGTAGCAATAGCACGGATCGTACTTCCCAAGACTTCGGTATGATCGAGGCTGATGTTGGTAATCAAAGACACGACAGGATTGCACAGGTTTGTTGCATCAAGTCGTCCACCAAGGCCGGTCTCAATCACAGCAAGATCAACCTGTGTCTGCTCAAAATGAGTAAATGCGACAGCCGTGAGAACTTCGAACCAAGTTGGACCAGGCATTTTCTTGCGAGATGCCTTTTGATCGAGTTTTTCAACAGCAGGAATCACTGTGCGGAATGCTGCGAGTAAGTCTGGCGAGGAGATCTGTTTGCCAGCTACGCAAATTCGCTCTTCAATCCTGTTGACATGAGGTGAAAGATAGCAGCCCACTTTGTAGCCAGCAGCCTGCATAATTGCTGCCAGCATGGCCGCGGTTGATCCCTTGCCCTTTGTGCCAGCGAGATGCGCGGAGGGAAACTGATGCTGTGGGTTACCGATCGCTCTCAGTAAAGCTCGCATACGGGTGAGCGTAAATGCTGTTTTATGATCTTGGTTAGCCGGTCGGTGCTCAAAATTTGATCTTTTTTCAAGCCACTGGAGAGCTCCTATCCGCGTCAGGCGTGAGTTTGTTTTTTCGGAGAAGACTCCCATGGAAGTATCTCGGCAATTCAGGGAAGGTGGTTGTTCTAGGTAGCGGATTGAGAGGGTATCTGATGAAACCGCGGTTGCATTTTACCGAGTATTTTTAAAGGCTCTGGGAATCAAGGTTACGGCTCAATCCCCGTCTTAGTTGCAATATCGCCCGTGCATGGTCACAAAGGTTTTAGGTTAAACCAATTGTATAACAGAAAACAGACGTATGGCATGTCGCTTTGGGGAGTTACCCAAACTTTAGCTTTACGCACCGCATATCGAGTAGCGATTGCATTCGTTCTGTTGAGTCTTGTTTGCAAATCAATTTTTCTAAATGCGGATGAGTATGTACTTGATGATTCAGGGCAACTAATTGAGATGCCTCTGTTAGTCTCAGGAGAACTGACAACCCCAACACTCTTTGTTGATGTCGACGGTGAAAACTGTGATTTCTATGAGGATGATTGGTGTCAGAGATATGGAGGCAATTCGTCCTGTATTGGGTTGCCAAGTAAGCAATGTTGGCCCCGATGGTTTGCCAGTGCAAGTGGCTTAGTTATGACTCGATCCCTGCCTGATGGTGTGACATCAACAGGGCCCGGCGCGCCGCCGCTTATAGTTTCAACGCGGTCAGCTTCGGCCAGTTGGCCAGGTGGTGTAGACTTGAGACTTGGTCGGTGGTTCGGAGATCGTCAAGAGCACGCTATCGAGTTTATCTATTGGGGTGTTTACAATATGGGGTCGTCTGCTCAGCAACAGGCGGGAGCAACCAACGGAGTGTTAACACGGTCTGACACAATAAATAACATTGAAATTAATTGGCTTTACTCACCACAAACCCGTCCAGAGTTCCATCAGGGAAATCAACGTATCAATTGGACATGGTTGGCGGGTTTCCGGTTTTTTCAACTCGAAGATCAATTGATTCTTGATGTACCATCTAGCCTCGAACTTCAGACAGCGACAAACAACAATTTATTTGGTGGGCAGTTCGGAGGGAGATTCGACTGGGAGATTGCACCCAAAATGCGGTTTGTTATCGTTCCTAAGTTTTTGCTTGCAGGGAATGCAAGCAGCAATAGGGCAACTGAAAGCGGTGCAACAACGGCTGATGTACGCTCTGCGATCGATGTTTTTTCCTGGCTGGGCTCAGTCGATACGTCTGTGGCGTGGGATATAAGCGAACGGTGGAGTCTCTGGCTGGGTTATCGAGTAGTTGGAGTAGGGAACATAGCTCAAGCTGATGGACAGTGGCCATCGACGTTGCCCGCTTCAGCAGCAAGTCTTGAAGGCATTGGGACTGGCTCTGAATCAATCATCCATGGAGCCTTCGCGGGTTTTGAAAGTCGGTATTAACCGCAGTAAAAACCGCGTGAGCATGTAGTTCTTTCAAGTTGGTGGCCAACTGATATCAAACGGGCCTCTTGAGAAATCATGAGACAGGAAGGGAGGCATTTTTCCGCTAATACGGAGACCTTGCTATGAATTTTCTACATTCTAAAGCGTTGCGCACAAAACAATGTGTGCCTTGTGAAGAAGGTGTTCCCAGGGTTGGGGGGCCTCAAGTAGCAGCTAAAAGAATTTCCTAATTGGCAACGAACGGAAGACGGCTAAACGTTATCGTCATTGGGTGTTTCACGATTTTTGTTATGCCTTCAGTTTCATCAACACGGTGGCCGAATTGGTAGAGAAAGAGCAGCATCACCCGATCTTTATCTTGTGCGCATATTGCCATGTGCAAATTGATCTATACACGTGCGGTCGATGGATTGTCCGAGAACGATTTTATTCTCGCCGCAAAGATCGATGCCTCAGCGCCAAGCGAATGAGTCGATTCAACCGCCACAGTAGTCAATGGCTCGTGCAATTTCACTTTTGAGATTCTGGCGACTAATGATTCGATCAATGAAGCCATGCTCCAGTAAGAATTCGCTTGTTTGAAATCCTGCAGGAAGTTCAACTCTGATTGTTGCTTTGATTGTCCTTGGTCCAGCAAACCCAATGAGTGCTCTTGGTTCGGCAAATACGAGATCACCAAGAGAGGCAAAGCTGGCGGCGACGCCACCCATTGTTGGGTTTGTTAGTACCGAAATGAACAACCCACCAGACTCCGAATAACGAGCCAGTGCAGCGGACACTTTTGCCATCTGCATGAGGGACAATATTCCTTCATGCATCCGAGCCCCACCACCAGAAGCACTTATTATTATGAGAGGAAGAGATTCAGCAGTGGCGCGTTCAATAAGTCTTGCCAGTCTTTCACCGACGACACTCCCCATGCTACCCATGATAAAGGAAGAGTCGGTAACACCGCAGGCCACGCGTCGTGCGCGAATCATCCCTGTTCCGGTCAGGGCAGCGTCAGATAAGCCAGTTCGCTTTTGTTCAGATACGATTCGTTTTGCGTAAGGTTTTTTATCGCTGAAAGTTAGTGGGTCAGTCGGTAGCAGTCCACCATCCCACTCTTCAAATGTTCCTGGATCGAAAAGCTGTTCAATTCTTTGCTTTGCTGAAACATACCAATGAAAGCCACATTGAGGGCAGACGTTGAGCATCTCTTCGGCTTCTTTTCGGTATATTGTCGAACGGCATCCATTGCATTTAAGCCATAATCCTTCGGGCACACCTCTTTTGGGGCGAGGCCCCGGCATCCGTGGGCCTTCCGTCATTGATGGATGCTGAGAAGAGTCGTGCTGATTTCGGAAAGACTCGGACTCCGGTTTGTGGTCCGTTTGTGTAGATTGCTTCTGCTTCATTCCTGTCTTCCGGGTTGGATTATTTGTTCCAATTTAATTCTGTTTTAAAGGCTGGGCGGAGGGGAACCTCTCGCTATTAGATTACCAATCGTGGTGATTAAGTGGCTACCACGATGGTCAGGTTTCGGGCATCACTTCGATTTTCGTGCCAAATCCTCGAGTTCTCGTAATGCATCTGCATAATCGGTCTGCCTCAGAATGGCGCTACCTGCCACGATAAGATCAGCTCCGGCCTGGGCTACAGATGCAATGGTTTTGGTCGAAATACCACCATCTACACCAATGCAAAAATCGTGGCCTGTCGAAGCACGAATTTCCTGGAGCTTTTGTATTTTATCAATCGCTGATGGTTGGAAAGCCTGTCCACCGAACCCTGGCTCAACACTCATCACAAGTACACCAGAGCAGCTACTGAGGAACGGCTCTACCTGCGACACTGGTGTGTCGGGGCTGATGGCGAGGTGGGCCTGAGAGCCTTGAGCCTCAATCGCGGACAATGTTTCTTTTGTTTTGGCAAGCCCTTCTATATGAACCGTAACAATATCAGCACCAGCTTTTGCGTATTGAATGGCTGTGTCATCTGGTCGCTCAACCATCATATGCACTTCAATGGGTACAGTGGCTGCACGCCGAACGGCCTCAACAATCACCAAGCCGTATGTGAGCTGTGGAACAAATAGGCCATCCATGACATCCAGATGCATTGCTTTGGCACCCGCTGCTTCAAGCCGTTTGACTTCGTCATCCAGATGCCCAAAGTCACATAATAGGAGTGCAGGAAGAACAACAGGTCTATCAGCAGAGTACCAGGACTCCATGGAGGGAGATGAAGAGTGAAGTGAATCGCTCATTGTACAGGTTTCCAGTGAAGTTGTTTTCTTGAGTCTACACCATAATGGTATTACATCTTGATATGTTTGCGACTCTTAGGTCCGCGCGTTGTGTCCTGTTTCTTCCTACTCGAACTGTTGAATTGCAGGTGCTCTGTATCATGAACAAAGGGCATTAGTTCTGGCGTTTTTGACGTACCTGGTATTTCAGTTTTGCGAATCCAAGTGGTGGAAAGTAATCTTTGAATACTGGGAGAGTGAATTCCCGAGCACAGAGTCTGTCCATTAAAACAAGAGAGAAGCAAGCATGTCTTTGACTCGGCAGAAATTCATTGTATACGCATGTATATTTTTGCTTTACACGGGAACGGTGTACTGTGACGACCCTGTGAGTGTTCTTCTCACTGGGCCGGAGAAAGCTGCGGTTGGTGAGAAAGTCTCATTTGAGGTCGAGCTTGTGAACCGCTCTGGCGTGCAGTTATCAGAGCTTCGTGTTATCGATTATTTCGACAAGGGGCTGAGTCATGCCGTTTCATCGAGTCCCATTGAGCAGGCCGGAACAATCGTGCTTGCAGCCGGCACCTCTCGCAGGCTGACGTTGGAATTCCAAGTGGTGGAGCTTGGAAGACAATGCCATCGAGTAGAGATAATGGATCAGACAAACAAGTCCGTGGGAAGTGGAACCGCATGCGTCGAAGCCGTGCCCCGTAATTCACCAGCAGCTGCTCAGGCAGGAGTAGGGGGAAGTCAATTGCCTCCGACGAAACCGCCAATGCAACAGGGGCTCGGATCTTTTCGTTCCGAAGAGAACAATAGCCAGTCAAGCCCAGTGCCTCAGTCACCAGGTCCTCCTGTTTTGCCGCGTCTTGGAGGTACACAATCAAGCTCAACACCACTTCAGGCAGGAAATGTTTTGGAGCAGGCTGGGCCAAAAGCAGGAGCCGGACAAGTCGCGGGTTCTGCCTTACCCACTGGTCCAGATGGCAAGACTCAAAAGGAACCGGCACCAGTACCGATTACGGCTCCTTCTGGAGATGGCGAAACAACAGCGACGCCAAGTGCTACCATGCCGAATGTCGCGTCACTTTCAACATCACCGTCAGTGAGTCCAGCTTTTGAAGTGACACTTGCTGGACCATCCGAATTAAGTGCAGGAGGTGTAGGAGAGTTTGTTGTAACAATCAAGAATGTAGGAGCCGCTGCTTCAGGAGAGACATCACTTGAAGTAGTGTGGGATCCGTTTCTGACACCTCTAGAAGCTTCGGACGGCTATAAACTTGATCAGAACAAGGCGAACTGGTCCATTCCGCCGGTCGCAGTCAACGAGACAATAAGTCGGCAAATAAATGTTCGTGGTATTGCTGGGGCTGGTGATGTTGGGCCATCTTCAAGCACTCGTGCTTGTGTGCGAACGGTGCTGAGTGATTTGCCAGGAGGAGCTATGGTTGCTGATGAGAAATGTGTTGTTATCAAGTCCAGTGAACCCCGTGCCCGGTCACCCGAGGAAGCTGGTATCCGCTTAAGTTTGGCAGATCTTGATGATCCTGTTCGGGTTGGAAGTGGAACCACGCTCGTGTGTACGATATTAAATGATGGTGATTTGCCAACTGGTTCGCTCAAGTTGATTATTCGATTGCCCGATCATGCTCGCCTCGTTGGAAATCCAATGCCATCGCGTGTTCGTATTGATGGAAGTGAAATTACATTTGATGGAATTGAAACTCTGGCGGCAGGTGGACGATCTACATTTGAGCTTGTGTATAGAATGCCGGCTGGTGAGAGCGGTGAAGCTACCGCTTCAGTTAGCGGTGACAAACTTGATGGAACGCTTGAGACAAGCTGTAAAACAACATTTCTTCCGCTGTAATCATTTGCGGCAGACGCTAAACACCGAGACTCGTCGGTTTTTGTATAAACGCTACAGTAAAGCATTCAAATTGTGTGGTCGAATCTAGTAAGAAAGCAGTCTTCCTAAATGAGTGGATTAAATCCAATTTCAATGCATACGGCAATTTGTGAAGAAGCTAGTACTACAGACGCCCCAGAGAAATTAGTGGCTCGACACAACATGACGGACTATCGTATTGAACTTGGTGATTCCCGAGAGAGGCTCGTCGGGCATCCTATCTATAATCTTGTCACCAGTCCCGAAAGAATGAAAGCATTCATGGAGGCTCATATTTGGGCGGTGTGGGACTTTCAAAGTTTATTGAAAGCAGTGCAGCAACAGCTGTCTTGCGTGACTGTTCCGTGGACGCCAACCTCGGATGCGGAGGCCCGCCGTTTGATAAATGAGATAGTTCTTGATGAAGAATCAGACGAATTACCAAACGGCAGCTTCGCTTCCCACTTTGAACTGTACTTACGAAGTATGGAAGTCGCAGGGGCAGCCACGGGTCCAATAGTAAGAGTGATCGAACAGATTAAGGCGGGAGTAGATCTTTCTGAGGCTCTCCTTGACCCATCGATTCCCCCAGAGTCACGAGAATTTGTCAATCGATCTTTCTCAATCATCAATTCAGGCAGTTCGCATCGAATTGTTGCGGCCTTCACTTATGGTCGGGAAGATGTCATTCCGGATATGTTCAGGCAGTTTGTTGGAAGACTTGCTTCGTATAGTCCTGAAATCTGGGGCCAGTTCCGGTTCTACCTTGAGCGTCACATTGAACATGATGATGAGCACCATGGTCCTGTTTGCCGAAGGATTGTGGCAACGATGTGCGGCAACGATCCAATCAAATGGGCCGAAGCATCAGAGTCAGCTAGACTTGCTCTTGAAGCACGAATTCATTTGTGGGACGCCCTAGCGGTTCGGTTGGCTGCTATCTAAGTTCTCACTTTGCTGCAGCCAGTTCAGCTTGCCTTCTCTCTTCTACGACCTCTTTTTGCACATTTGCAGGCATTGGCCGATATTTAAAGAACTCCATAGAGAAAACGCCCTGCCCCTGAGTCGCACTACGGAGGTCGGTCGAGTAGCCAAAAGTCTCGGCAAGAGGTACTTCAGCGATGATGGTAGAAGAATTACCGACTGTCTCTGTAGACACGATGAGTCCTCTGCGTTTATTCAGTTCGCCAGTCACTGCCCCCTGAAAGTCAGAAGGAACCTCAACCTCGAGTTTCATAATAGGTTCGAGCAAGACAGGCTTTGTTTTCAGGAACGCTTCTCGGAAACCGGTACGTGCGCACAGTTGAAATGCCATGTCAGAAGAGTCAACGTCATGATACGAACCGTCTGCAAGTGTTGCTTTCACGCCTACGATTGGAAAACCTGCAATGGGACCTTTTTCCATTGACATACGGAAACCCTTCTCTACGGAAGGTATATATTCACGGGGAATTCGGCCCCCGACAACCTTGTTTTCAAATTCAAAATTTTCCTCAGATTCTTCGGGCATAGGTGCAAGATCACCCACAATATGAGCGTACTGCCCTGAGCCACCAGTCTGTTTCTTATGCTTGTAGTCATATTCGGTCGGGCGAGTTGGAGCTTCTCGGTAGCTTACTTTCGGGGCACCGACTTCAACGTCTACCTTGTATTCCCGACGAATCCGTTCAACATAAATGTCGAGGTGTAATTCACCCATTCCGGCGATAAGAGTCTCCCCAGTCTCATCATCAGTCGCGACCTTGAAGGTAGGGTCTTCGCGGGTGAATCTCTGCAGAGCTTTACTCAGCCGATCAAGTCCATCGCGTTTCGTAGGGCTAATTGCCATTTTGATTACAGCTTCGGGAACGAACATGCTTTCGAGGGAGCAGTATTTGTTTTCAGCTGCGTACGTGTCACCACTTGCTGTATCCACACCCATGACCGCAACAATATCCCCGGCACCAGCAGTATCTATTTCTTCTCTTTTGTCGGAATGCATTCGCACAATACGACTAAATCGTTGTTTCTGCTGAGTCCGCTGGTTGTAGTATCCCTCACCTTTTGCGAGAGTCCCCTGATAGATTCTCATGAATGTGAGTTGGCCATATGCGTCGTCAACAATTTTGAACGCCATGGCAACTGCAGGCTTTGAATCATCCGCAGTGAGTTCAAACATCTCCTCAGGATTATCCCATTTCTTTGCGTAGACTGTGCGGTCCAATGGGCTAGGAAGGTACCTGTTCACTGCGTCGAGAAGAGGCTGGACGCCTTTGTTTTTATAGGCTGACCCACAGAAAACAGGGGTAATGCTCTGGCTTTGAACCGCGGTTTTCACAACAGCATGAATTTCATCATCGCTCACGGGTTCTTCTGACAGAAGTTTTTCCATCAAGCTATCAGAGTACATCGTAAGACTTTCCAGCATTGCGTGCCGTTGCTCTTGGGCTTTCTCTTTCAGGTCGGCCGGAATGTCTTCTGTTCGGACGTTCTCGCCGTTGTCTCCATCAAAGTAAATTGCTTTCATTGCCACGAGATCAACAACACCCTCAAGCTTGTCTTCTTTTCCGATTGGAATTTGCATCGGGATAGCATCAACTTCGAGTTTGTCACGAAGTTGCTGTACGACTCGGTCAAAATTAGCTCCTGTTCGATCCATCTTATTGATGAACGCTAATCTCGGAACCTTGTAGCGTTTCATCTGTCGGTCAACAGTCATTGACTGACTCTGAACACCACCAACAGAACATAGGACGAGAACAGCACCATCAAGAACTCTCAGGCTTCTTTCAACTTCGACGGTAAAGTCCACGTGGCCTGGAGTATCAATCAGATTGATAGGATGATCATCCCATTCAACACTCGTTGCAGCCGAGGTGATGGTAATGCCCCGTTCTCTTTCCAAATCCATGTGATCCATTGTGGCCCCATCACCGTCACCTTTTACTTCTTGAATACGGTGAATGCGGCCAGCGTAGAATAGGATTCGCTCTGAGAGTGTTGTTTTTCCAGAGTCGATGTGAGCAGAGATGCCGATGTTGCGGAGTTTGGAAAGATCCATTGCGGTTGGTTTTGCCTCAGAGGGCCTTTTGCGAGGGAAGGGTTGTGGAGTTCCTCATCGTCTATGCGTGTCATCGCCATAACGATTTGGTTAATGTGCCGGTATTTGTACGAAGAAACGGAAACCGGCACTCCGTTCAAGAAGGAATATACTCCGCAAAGATCAAACGTGACAGACCGCCCCCGCACAAACCGCTGATTATTGAAATTAGGTCACAATGTCGAGAGAATCCGAAGTATGAACCGCCGCGGCCGCCTTGCTCCGACCCCAACGGGATTTTTGCACGTTGGCCACGCGTACACATTCGGCATTGCAGCCAAGCGCGCTGCCGGCGAGCTCGTTTTTCGGGTAGACGACCTCGACTGCACCCGGTGTACAGACGAATATATTGCAGCGTCTATCGAAGATTTACAGTGGCTGGGGCTCTCCTGGGCTGAGGGTCCCGTTTGCGGTGGTGGAGCAGGCCCTTACTTCCAAAGTCAAAGAACAGGCTTGTATCTAGAAGCCTGGCAGCAATTGGCTGCAGCAAAAATAATTTATCCAAGTCCGCACTCTCGGCGGGATGTGGAAGACGCTGCGTTGGCCCCTCACGTACCTGTTGGGGCAGAACCGTTGTTTCCGCTGGAGTTACGGCCGGGCGATTGGACGGTACCCGTGACCCCTGGGTGTGTTCCTTGGCGATTTCGCGTTCCCGATGGGCGGGCTATTGAATTCATTGATCAGAACGTTGGTCTTGTGAAACGAATTGCAGGAGTTGATTTTGGAGATTTTGTTGTCTGGAGGCGAGACAATCTTGCTGCCTACGAACTTGCTGTTGTTGTAGATGATCACCACATGGGGATTGGTGAAGTGGTTCGGGGAAAAGATCTCCTCACGAGTACTGCGAGACAACTTCTCTTATACGAAGCACTCGGCTGGAAACATCCGCAGTTCTTTCACACGAATCTGATTGTTGGTCCTGATTCGAAGCGATTAGCCAAACGTACGAATGGGCTCATGATTCGAGAATTACGGAGAAAGGGATTTTCTCCCGCGACTGTGTTGAGCGGGTCCGTAGACGGAACGTTCTGGAAATGAAAAGTGGGCCCCCCGGGACTCGAACCCGGAACAAACGGTTTAAAAGACCGCTACTCTAACCAATTGAGTTAGAGGCCCTGTTTATTTGCGTATTTAAGCACTCTCTAAGGCAACGCATCACATTGCACGAGCGTAATAAGTAAAATACTTACAGTGAAATGGTATCACAGCAATGTATTCCTGATTAGTCGTGAACCAAATGATACGCCTTGTTGTAGGAAATGAAACTGCCACGCACTATCAAGGGGAATGCCCGAGAGAGGATTTGAACCTCCACCCAGTTGCCTGGACAAGAATCTGAATCTTGCGCGTCTGCCAATTCCGCCACTCGGGCGAGTGACTCGTTTCAGAACCAAATTCTGAGGCTAATGATGCTACCAGCCACCATTCAGGAGGCAAGAGACGGCGTCCTTATCTGCATGCGATGAGGCCCCGCTTACTCCGGGAAAAGGCGTGTCGAGAGATATCGTTCACCGAGGTCAGGCAGGACAACCACAACCATTTTCCCAGCATTCTCAGGTCGTTTTGCGACCTCTAGAGCGCCCCATGCGGCAGCACCACAACTAATCCCACACATCAAACCCTCGCGTTTGGCAAGTTGTCGAGCAGTTTCCATGGCGTCTTCGTCATCGACTTTTACGACTTCGTCAATGATGTCGAGATTGAGAATGTCAGGTATGAAGCCGGCGCCAATGCCCTGAATCATATGTTTTCCTGGCTTAATCACCTCGCCAGCCAATTGCTGAGAGATGACGGGACTATTGAGTGGTTCAACAGCAACAACACGGATTTCTGGTTTTTTTGCCTTGAGCGCTTCGCCACAGCCAGTAATGGTGCCACCGGTACCGACCCCGCACACGATGATGTCAACCTGGCCATCTGTGTCAGCCCAAATTTCTTCCGCGGTTGTTTTTCTATGAACATCTGGATTGGCTGGATTTTTAAATTGTTGAGGCATGAAAAATTGACTGCTTGAACTTGTGATGTCTTCTGCCTGTCGAACAGCACCTGGCATACCTTCCGCAGCAGGCGTCAGGACCAGTTCTGCTCCAAGGGCCTTGAGCATCCGACGACGTTCAAGGCTCATGCTCTCTGGCATGGTGACGCGGAGTTTATAGCCACGAGCTGCACACACATAGGCAAGGCCAATGCCTGTGTTGCCACTTGTCGGTTCGATCACAACTGTGTCCGGATCAAGTTTCCCATCGTGTTCAGCAGCATCAATCATTGCACACGCGATTCGGTCTTTCACGCTCCAGAGTGGATTCATATTCTCAATTTTCGCAATGACAGAGGCCTTGCTGTTCTCAGTCACTCGTTGCAGTCGCACAAGAGGCGTACGGCCAATGCATTGCGTAATATCGTCCCGAATTCCCATGGGGGTGATTGCTGAACTCATCAAGGGTCCTCCTGCTTGCGAAAACGATTTAATCAGTATTATCGGCAACTTTGTCCTACAAGTGTGAAAAATTACTTTTCTTGTGGAATTGTGTGATTTTTCGCCGAAAAGTTGCATCAAAAGGTGGGGATTGTGCTTGATCTGGACAGGCCAGACACCCTACCTTCCCAATTCGTTGAAAGAACGGTGAGCGTCTCGCCGGGGTATCTGCAGATAGGAGGGCAACAAAATGCGACATTTATTGTGCTTAGCGTTACCGTCGGGGCCTCAGGAATCGATTCACCGAATCGTTCTCATGCCTCTGTTGTCGTTCTGCTGCCTGGTTCACGCATCTGCAAGAGAGCCGTCTGCTGATTTGCCCTTGGCGAAACCGGCAGCAATTGTGAATGGCACAACTATAAGCGATGTGGAGTTAGCCGATGCATGCCTGGCCAGATACGGATCGCTCGTTGTTGGTGCACTTATTAATAAAGTTATTATTGAGCAAGCATGTGAACGTAATGGTGTGGCGGTGACAACTGCTGATGTAGATAACGAGATCGATGAGATGTCTCGTCGGTTTAATGTGCCACGAGACAAATGGATTGCACTCATTCAACGAGAACGCGGTGTTACTGAAAAACAATATCGTGAAGACATTGTCTGGCCAATGATTGCACTGAGGCGTCTCGCTAAAGGAAGCCTGGAGCCAACCGACGAGCAGCTAAGAAAACAATTCCAGAACCAATACGGCCCCACAGTCAAGGCACGCATAATTGTGCTGGGCAGCCAGAAAGATGCCGAAGAAACACGAACTGAAGTTCTTGGTGACCCCGATTCATTTGGGATTGTAGCGAGGGAAAAATCTGTCGATATTGGCAGTGCAAGTGTTGGTGGTTGGGTGCAGCCAATCCGACATTTTTCGGGTTCTCCTGAATTTGAATCTGCTGCCTTTGCGCTTTCTGATAGCGAAATCTCTAAGGTCGTTCAGGTTGCGGACCAATTTATTATCATTAAGTGTGAAGGGCATCTGCCGGCTTCGGATGTCAACTTTGCTGACGTTCGTCCTCGTCTTGCCGAGGTTTTCCGCGAAAAGCAGTCGCGCGTGCTTTCTGGCAAGATTTTTGGAAAACTTCAATCGGAAGCAGCTATTGAGAATGCTTTGAACAGTTCAGGGCAGGTCCTTCAATCGCCCAATCTGGCAGCACGGGTCAACGGCCGTCCAATTACGATCAGTGAAGTACGTGCTGTTAGTGTTGAACGGTATGGCGAAGATGTCCTACAGGCCCTGCTCACGGGAGTTCTTCTGAATCAGGCACTTGCTCGGCAGGAATTGGTGGTAAGTCAAGAAGATGTCGAAGGCGAGGTTGCACGAGCTGCTGAATCAATGGGCTTTCAAACACCAGAAGGAAAGCCTGATGTTCCTACTTGGCTGGAACAAATATCAAAAGAAAATAAACAGTCTATTGAGTTTTATCTCACGGATATCGTGCGGCCCACTGTCGCTTTGAAAAAGCTCGTAGGCCCTGTGCCTGTGACACAAGACGATCTTGATAAATCCTTTACGGCTACCTTTGGGCCTCGGGTCCGATGCAGAGCAGTCGTGCTCGACAACCAACGTCGGGCGCAGGAGGTATGGCAAATAGCGAGGCAGAATCCCACGCCAGGAATTATTGGGAATCTCGCCGAACAATACTCAGTCGATCCAACAAGCAAGGCTTTGCGAGGAGAGGTGCCGCCCATTCAAAAATACAGTGGACAGCCTGCTTTGGAGCGAGAAGCATTTGCGTTAAAGACCGGGGAGCTATCTGGCATAATTCAGATAGCCGATCGATTTATGATCCTCCTGTGCGAAGGGTATACAAAACCGGTGGAGGTGACGTTCGATGAGGTTCGTGAAGAGTTACATCGAGACATATTCGAGAAAAAACAACGGATTGAAATGGCGAGATATTTCACCCACCTCAGAGAATCCGCCTCGATTGATAATTTTCTTGCGGGCACAAGCCAGTCACCGAAATCAAACATTCCTGCAGCCAGCACGATGCCGCCCTCAACAATCACGCAGCGAGAAACCAACGAACTATCAAAGCCCCGTGCTGGGAGTCGGGCAGTAGAAGACTCGTCCCGCACGGTGTCGCCAGCGTCTTTTGACGAGCCGTTGGTGAAATGATTTCCCTGCCTTTATAAGGTTTCTTGGGCTGCTGACACCCACAAAAGCACCAGCAGCTGTGGTAATAGTTCAGGGCTTTAAAGCCTGATTTTTTGTAGGACCGTTGACCAAGACTCCCGCAGAGCAGTGTTCAGCGATAAACTATTGCAGTGGTTGTCGGTAGACTTCGAGGCGGTGTCGAGTCAAAGTTGACGGACGTCAAATAGGAAAAGGGTCGAGGAATAGCATTGCATATTCAGGCTGCATCACGCATTGAGCAACTTCCGCCGTACCTCTTTGCGCGGATTAATAAACTTACATATGAGAAACGTCGTAGCGGGTGCGATGTCATCGACATGAGCATGGGGAATCCGTCAGATCCTCCTGCCCAATTTATTATCGACAAGCTTGCTGAGGCAGCTAGTGATACACGGAACCATGGATATGCTCCAGCAACTGGAGTCGTGAGTTTACGGAGGGAAGTTGCTTCTCGATATCTACGCAAGTGGGGTGTTCGACTTGACCCAGAGACGGAGGTACTTGGCACGCTTGGCTCAAAGGAGGGATTTGGTCATCTTTGCTTGGCGATGATTGATCCTGGTGACGACGTTATCGTTCCAGCTCCATCCTATCCAGCCCATGTCTATGCCGTAGCGTTGGCCTCAGGTAATCCAATTGCCATCGACACAACGAAACCGGATAAGTTCTTGTCAGAAATCTCGGCACGCTGTGGAAGTGCGGCTGGGCCGCCGAAAGTACTCGTTATTAATTTCCCTCACAATCCGACAACAACAGTTGTAGAGAAGGAATTTTATGAAGATATCGTTTCAGTAGCGAAGCAATACGACTTTCCAATTATCTCTGATTTGGCATATTCAGATGTGGTCTTTGATGGATACGAAACACCAAGCATCTTGGGAGTAAAAGGTGCGAAGGAACTCGCAGTTGAGTTCACGACAATGAGCAAAGGGTACAGCATGGCCGGCTGGCGAGTTGGTTTTTGTGCGGGAAATGCTGACATCATCAAAGCGTTGGGAACTGTAAAGACATATTACGATTACGGAATGTTTCGTCCGATTCAGATTGCAGCCATCGTGGCTCTGCGTAATGGGGAAGTTGATGTCGCCAATCAATCGCAGGTCTATCAGCGGCGCCGTGATGTGCTCTGTGAGGGCTTGGGCCGAATTGGTTGGCAAGTGACTATTCCCAAGGCCAGTATGTTTGTATGGGCCAAGATTCCTGAGCCATTTGCGAGCCGGATGAACAGCATGGACTTCGCCGCGAAACTTCTGGAAGAGGCTGACGTGGCTGTGAGCCCGGGTGCCGGTTTTGGTCCTGCTGGTGAAGGGTTTCTGCGGATGGCATTAATTGAAAATGAGAATCGGATCAGGCAAGCTGTGAAACAGATTAGTCGTGCAATCGGGGCAGAGTTGCGGTCACACAGGGATGAAGTGCCAACAGAATAAGCAGCCCGACGGTGAACCGTGGTTCACCGTCGGGCTGAGGTTTCATAGCGGTGGCAATTCCAAAGTTATTCCTCGAGTGATTAGCCTATTTCAGGCAGCATCGCCTCTGCTTCTGCGGCTTTCCGTAGCTTCTCCAGAGCTTTTGCTTCAATTTGCCGGACACGTTCCTTTGTCACTCCGAGAGCCGCCCCAACATCTTTGAGAGTCTGGGGATCATGTTCATGATTCAGCCCGTAGCGACGGACAATGATTGTTTGTTCTCTCGGGTCGAGCCGATCAAGAAATTTTTCTACTTGATGAAGTCTGTCTGACTCAGCCATTCTTCGATAGCTCTCGTCGGTGCTTTCGTCAGCTGTAGCATGCAGTAGCTCGATATCAGCTGCACGAAAACGATCTCGTACTTTGTGTTCATTCGGAATCGTTCGGGCATAATTTTTCATAATGGCCCATGAAGCGTAGGTGCTAAATTTATTTCCACGGGCGTAGTCAAACTTTTCAACCGCTCGCATTAATGACATGTTGCCATCACTCACAAGATCAAAAAAGCTATCCGAAGCCGATACACGTCGCTTTGCGATTGAGACAACAAGCCGAAGGTTCGATCGTACGATCTTGTTTTTAAGCTCAACGATATCCTGGTAGAGAAGCTCGATCTGATCCATCAATCGTCCACTTGGGCGTTCTGGCTGCAACTGCTCACGCAGGAGTGCGGCCTTGTATTTCAGGTAATTAAACTTTCTAAATAACCAAACTTCTTGCTCCCGTGTGAGTAAAGGTACCTCATAAAGGCTTGCAAGATATGCAGGCAACCCTGTTGGTCGTCGGACTCGTTTGGGAGCATCGGCATTTTCTGGAAATGGCTGATAGACAACTTTTTCAGCACTTTTTCTGGCAAAGAGGGCATTCGGCATGTAGTCAATTGGTAGTTGAGAGATTGCCGTAGCTCGTTGGGCGAGAACAATACGATAGATACTCGCTCGACTTCTATGGTATCGACGGGCAATTGACTCTACAGACTCTCCCTGTTGGTAATGACGGAAAATACGTGCACAGCTTTCGGGCCGTAGTTTGCCATCAGCATTTGGGAAGACCGCTGATTCGGGATGATCTTGATCGTATCGTTTAATCGTGTATCGAATTGTTTCGACACTTCGATTGAGACGATTTGCTATGCGTCGGTGCACATCAGCAGGGCAGGCGCCTGCAGATGCAAGACGACGAGCCCACCCGATGAGTTTGTCATGTTCGTCATCGCTTAACTGACTGAATCGACTTCCTCTTCGGATTCGTGCCGGGTTCTCATGGACAAACCGGTCAACAGCACTGGCAAGAAAACCAACACGTTTGCGGCCGTTAATGACAACACGTTGGGCTACAAGTCCGTGATCTCGCCAGCGAGAAATAGTCTTTGTTGAAACGTTGAATTGCCGGGCAAGATCTTCTATCGACAGAACTTCCTCATCTGAAGAAATGGTGCCGCATGGATGGGTGGGCTGGGACCCACCGGCGCATGTATTGTCGTCGTGAATACGAATAAACGAATATGTGTCGTCTTTAAAGATGTTGGAACGCATGAAACTCCTCCATGGCAGAAATGCGCAATGCTTTGAGTTTCTTTGGCAACGACGTGAATTCACCCCTACGCTCATTCACGTTATCGCCGAAGCAATCGAAGCAGTATCACATCCCCAAAACAGGCAATGAAACCAATCCTGCGTCCACGCTTGGAATCATCCTTGATCCCCACCACACCTTAGTTGCGGACGCTCTAGTTATACGCCGCAATGGGACAGATGGTTTGCTGAAACAGCAAATAATTTAGAAAATCAAGAAAAGTTCGGATTATGACACTTCGACATGAGCTCGGGTTTGCGCGCAAGTCGTTGCCCACAAATGGTTTACGGATTTCTTTCGCAAGGCAGGACGTTTTCAGTCAAAGTATTCATTTTCCGTTGAATGGCTGAAATAAAGGGATTTTTCCAAATGGACACTTGGTATTCGCCGTGTACTCTAATTGTCTTATACGAATCTGTCCAGCGGGAATGTCTTGGGGTGTTGTTGAAAAGTTCGCCCGATCCTTGATTACGGGGCTATTTCTGTGTCTCAAATCAGCAGGTTTCCCCAATCTGCAGACTGGTTTGGGTTCGTTGTAGTGATCACCAGCCGGGAGCCGATTGCCTACAGAAGGCTCGATTTTTCGCAGGTGAGTAACAGGGGCATGTTTTTATGAAGCAGTGTTTGGCGGCTCCAGCATATGGGCAACTTTCGTCGGCAATTTTTCGACTGATACGCCGCATTGTGTTTCACACTTTCGTAGGGCTCTCTTGTTTTGTTGATTGTCGTCCAGTCCTCGTTTTGGCGGGTGAGCAGGGGGTGTCCCGCGATGCGTCCTCAATCTTTGAGATTGAGCTTTCAGTTACTGGAAAGCTGAAGTTTCCAGCGGGGAAGGATTTGCGATCAGGCTCGTTAGAAATTATCGAACAACCGGTTCACGCTCATTCGAATCTCATCTATCAAAATAAGGTGAATGCTTATGGATCAGAACAGAGTCCC
>Ga0315321_10000835_pt1 | contig 23441 bp, 11 predicted proteins | sample M180m21515metaG_FD_203464 | JGI IMG/M metagenome (GOLD analysis project Ga0315321, IMG submission 203464) | Ammonia-oxidizing marine archaeal communities from Monterey Bay, California, United States - M1 80m 21515 | ecosystem: Environmental > Aquatic > Marine > Intertidal zone | place: USA...
ACCTGATTGTTGTGCAACGATATCGGCCAAGTATGCTTTTTCATATGCTTCAGCGGACATTATTATTTCTGGATCAGAACCTTTCTGAGTAATATATTCAGAAATCATATAGTCATTTGGATCAAGGCCAGACAAAGTAGTTGGCGCATAGAAAATCCCTGTAGTTTGGCCACGGTGATAACTTGAATCCTCGTAATACTTTCCACCTAGAGGATACAATCTGTCATCTACTGCGAAATAACGGATATCATTAGTTCGAACTATTGTCTCGCCTGTTTGTCCCTCATAATCCTGTACCTCATACTCTATAGAAGTGCTCAAATCATGATAAAGATCCACGATTTGATCAAGTGATAGAATCGTATTCAAGAATAAACGTGACAAGGCAAGGCGAGAATTGGCTCGGTGGAGGTGAGTGGAGATATCATCGAATTCTTCAATTAAGTCACTAGTATACCTATAATCTCCTATGTAATAGTGAGATATATCAAAAGAAATATCTTGGATGTTTTGGCACCGACCACCTGTCGATACAAAAGATGCGGCATCACATGGTAATGAATCGTTAAATGAATTCCTTGCAGCAGACTCATCATTCGTTTTGTTCCCAATTATAATACCATTTTCTGTAACTTGCCAACTTGGCTCCATTGGAAGTCCATTCGAATCTATTTCAGAACCATATAATATCTCTAGAGAGACTGATTCACCAAATTGATTCACACCAGCAGCATGTGAATATACAGCCAATGAGCGTGCTTCAACGAAAGAAGAGTCACCCATTCCGTAAGACATTATTGCTTCAAACTCACCTTTCTGCTCCTCAGTCATGTATTCATCAAGTATTTCTGAGAATTCATTCGTGAAGCCTGAGTCTGATTGATCATAACTCCTGTCGCCTTGAGCAAGGGTAGTGATGAATAAGGCAAGCGTATCCTCCTGACCAGAGGACAGTAACATACCTCCACTTTGTGGAATCCCTGTCTGGAAGTTATCTGCTACAGTTGGATGTTCTCCTGAATCAAGAGCTTGGAAACCATAGTCCCACCATGAAACAAATGCAGGACGATTACCAAAGGGAACTTCAGAGTCCTGCTCAGACAGCCACTCATAGGCTAAATTCCATCCCCCACCATTGAAACCAGGGCCAAATGTCCCCATGTACCAACAACCGTTTCCACATGATTCCGAGGGATTATGGTCAGAACTATCGAATAGAGAAAGACCTAAGGCCTCATATCTAAATATATCAGGAGTGAAATCATAAATGGTTTGGTCAACATCACTCGATGCAGTTTCTCCTCTAGGAATTCCTGAATCCAGCCCATAAGTTAGATGCTGAGAAGCAATTAACATGAAAACAAGCATTAATGCAGGAATCATTGGATGCTTCTGGCTAGCAGGACGAATTGAATTGAAGCGAGTACGCGGAGTACCAATACCTGATCGGCGCCACTCCTTGACAAAGCCAGAGAAATTTGCCATCTTCCATAAAGACGAAATTCCTAGAGCACCTACTATTGCAATAGCAGGTGTTGCATTGAAGATAAATCGACCTGCAGACCATGCCATATAGATGGATATCAGAACCCAAAGACCAAGAAGGGATTTACCTTGTTTTTCATCTCGAGCCCCTCTCCAGAGAAGTATGAATGAATAACCTACTGCTATGAGAGCAACTACGGGTCCGTATGAAGCAAATAAAACCCCGCGACTAGGTGCCTGTGCTTCACCAATTGTTCCAAAAATCTTGTTCTTTGAGAAATAGAATCCACCGGTAAACAAAATGTCCCAGCCATCATAAATCTCTGCTTCTTGGAGTATCCATAGAATTGAAAGAATTCCTCCAAATAGAGCAATTCCACTACCTAGAATCAACAACCAAGGTTTATCTCGGAAAGAACAAGAAACCCATCCGAGAGCAAAGGTGAATCCTACAATGTAAAACATTGGTTGGAAACCACTAGGAGCCATAAGAAGATTCATCTCAGGCCATATGTAGAATGGTAATGGCATAATGAATGTAGTTAGCATCATCTGCAAAGCTACAGAAGTCAATGGGAGGCTGTCCCTCCTGCGGAACATATTAAGTAGAATTTGGACTGAAAATGCAAGAAAGAGAATTCCTGGACCGTAAACAAATCCTTTCCAACCTAGTGCAACAGTTGAGAAACTAATTCCAGCCAAAGTTGCATTTGCCATCGATTGAGGATTTCTGCGCCACATCTCTCGTATTCCTGCAATCAAATACAGTGGATTTGGGCTTGGATTTATGAAAAGCCTCTCATTACTAATTTTATCAATTGCAGTAACCCAGAAGTAAAAGGCTAGCGTAAGGAAAAGTAGAGCAAATGAATCGTGATCTGCAAGAGCAAATGTGGAATGACTAATGTGTCCTGGCATTAAAGCCATTAACCAAGCAGCTATAATTCCAGCCTGATTACTGTGCAAACGACGAGAAAGCCCAGATACAGGTAGGACAATCAAGGCACCAAATATGGCGGGGAATAACGCTACTGACCACCAAACTGACTCATCAGTTGACATTCCAGTGACCCACTCAATTGCGATTCCACCAAGAGCTAAACACCAAGAGAAAAGAGGAGGTCGTGGATTAATTCCACCCATAGGATAAGCTCTATCTGCATCAAAAATCAAATGTGTTTGATTAGCTACTATGTAGTCGACTACCCGCTTCATGTACCAAGGGTCAGAACCCCCAGTCATATCCCACAAACCAGTAATATTAGCATTCATTGCTGGAAGAACATTCCATCCGGTTCGAACTAAGAATCCGACTATCAAGGCAGAACCAACTAGTATGGAATAACTGTTAGCTTGCCACCATTGTCTAAACATACTTGGTTCCCTTCGTGGAGAAATATCACCGAAATAACCTCTTGATGCGATTAATGCAGCACCAACATTCAGCCAAAAGGTAAGGCCAAACCATGTCCAAGTGCTGGCAGTATCGTTATTACCAAGGAATGTTAGACTAGTAGGCAGGTCGTTTCCAATCTCCACTAGATGTGCTATTGTGTAAATAACCCAGTTTATTGCAACAAGAGATCCTATTACGTGCCATCTTTCAGTTCTACAGAATGCGACAAAGAGAATTACAATTGATGTTGCTAGTGCCCAAACAGAACCTAGGTAATGATGAGTCTCGAATATATCAGCTTCAGTAATCCCTGATAGCCATAATACTGGGACTAGATTTACAACAAATAAACTGAGAGAAGTTACAATAAATTCTGAACTGGTTTTCCACTCAATAGACTCAGGAACTGTGGAAAACAGAGTGTTTTTTCCAGAATCATCCAAATATCCCCTAAATAGTATTGCTAAGATAGTTCCTAAAACTATTGAAAGAATCCAGAATGCGAAGAAATTCGCCCCTATTCCGGCTCTCTGAATATCAATTAATTGATTACTCTGCAAGACTGCTTCCTCTGCGAGAGATAACTCTGGCACCCCTGCAGCATAAGATACTGCAAGATGGAATCCAACTACAATAGATAGCAAAATAGTAGCTTCTTCATTCCGATTAGCTTGAATCAAGAATGTTGTAGAAATACCCATGAAAGCAAAGGTCGAAATTACAATCGGATCGACCAATGAAAAGAAGTCCATTACCACGGCCACAGCAACAAAAGCGAATGAATAAACTAAGAATTTGTTTGGTGTTGCAATTATTCCAATCCTTCCCAAAGCAGCTGCAGTAGCAGCTGCAACGGGGAGGACGACTAACTTTCCAATATCAATCATCACATCGTCAGCGAAGGCAGTTACTCCAAAGAACAAGACCAGAAGTCCTGCAAGTACCAAAGGAGCTGTTGCGACACTCTTCATTGAGTTCGCAGCGGCCTCCGCATTTCCTTTTTCATACGACATTATTTCTCACCGTCATTTGTGCAGCCTAAAGGCTCAGCAGCGCGGCGACCTGAAGTCCTGTTATAACCGTTCGCGGTGGTCTCACTACTACGTAGTGTCGCTACATACCAATAATCTAATTTTCAAAGTGCTCGATGACCTATGTCAGAACGGTAGTGAGAACCCTCAAGTTCGATTTCATTCATTAGAGCATAAGAGCACTCTAAAGCCAAGTGTAAATTAGGAGCAATTGCTGTTGCTGCTAGCACCCTACCTCCAGTTGACAATAGGCTCCCATCATCTAGTAATTCAGCACCGGCGTAATGAACAAATCCTACAATATCTCCTTCCTCAATCCTTGATTTAGCACCTTTAATCTCGCGGCCAGTCTCAGAAGATGTAGGGTAACCTTCTGATGCTAGAACTACTGTAACTGCCGATTTATTGCTGAATTTTGGACTAATACCTGAAAGATTACCTTCGGCCGTAGCCAGAAGTAACTCACCGAGATCATTCTCAATTAATGGAATAGTCACCTGTGTTTCAGGATCTCCAAAACGAACATTATACTCAACAACGTTAGGTGCTCCATTTTCATCTATCATCAATCCAACATACAAAACTCCACGATACGGAATCTGCTGGTTTCGAAGGTAGTGGTGCATAGGCTCAACAATCTCATCGATTGCTCTTTGACGGACGGCAGGAGTAACTACTGGAGCTGGAGCGTATGCTCCCATGCCGCCAGTGTTTGGACCAGTATCTCCTTCACCTACTCTTTTGTGATCTTGGCTCGCCGGCAAACAAAGATAGCCCGATTCATCCATTAGAACAAGCATTGAAGCCTCTTCACCAGAAAGAAATTCCTCGAGTAAAACAAAACCATCCGTTTTTATTGAGTTGGAAATGAACTCAGATGCTTCAACATCATCTGAAGTAACCACGACTCCTTTTCCTGCAGCTAATACATCTCTCTTGATTACCCAAGGCGATTCAAAAGTCGCAAGAGCTTTTTTGATATCAGATTCTGCATCAAGAACTAGAACACCTCCCGTTGGAATTCCAAGATTCTGCATCACTCTCTTAGCGTGAAGTTTTGATCCCTCGAGTGCAGCCCCCTGACTGTGAGGCCCGAAACTTGGAATTCCAATATCTCGTAGATGATCAGACAAACCTGCTACTAAAGGGGCCTCGGGTCCAATGACGACAAGGTCTGCACTAATTTCGGAAGCTAATTCTCCAACTGCTACAACGTCTGTAACACTCACATCGTGATTGATGCCGACTAAAGCAGTTCCAGCATTTCCAGGACAAGCATGCACATCTCCAACTGATTCACTTTCTACAAGACCTATGGCAAGAGCGTGTTCACGACCACCGCCTCCTACAATGAGTACAGTCATACCTGCCATGTTTGCCCGCATAGGTGCTAAGGAGATAATGAATTCCGAAAGAAAATCTCAAGAATAATTAATATGGGACTGATTTCAAACCTAGTTTGTATCCTAAGATATTGAAAGACCGATGGATAATTGGAGTGAGGACCAATATCGCGATTATAGGTGCCTTCAGACCATCATCCATTATGATTTCTTCACTGAATAATACTGCTGCTGCTGCGAAAATGAACAAGGCAAAAGGCATCGTATCCAATAGAGGTGCTTCTGAACTTTCATCACCTTCTCTCTTCAAGCCTCTCCTACGCTTGAAAAATGAACCAGTCATATCTCCCAACATACAAGCAAATCCTAATGTGAATCCTAAAATGAATGCAGCGCCATATTCGCCGCCAATCCAATACCAATCGGAACTATTCGCATCAAAAAGAGGATCGATGAATGGACGGGCATCGGAATTAATCCGGCCTCTCCAAATCACATGAGCTAAAATCATTAGAAGACCTGAAAAAGTAGCTCCACCAAACAAACCCTCCCAAGATTTGCCATCCCCCAATAAGCGATAGCCATCTGAATAATTACGCCCTCCATCGATCTTATGATTTACATATTCAAATTTGTCAGGTAGCCATTTACCGAATAACATAGCACCAGTATTTGCTAGGTAGGCTGGACCATAAATCATTAGCACAGTAAGTACATTGAAGAAGAAACCTAGTGGTTCTGATGACTCAAAAAGTGTATCACTCATGTTATCCCATAGGCAACGAGAGACACATCAGCAATGAACTCTCTCTCAGAGATATATGTGAAAACAGGGAATAAATTAACCATGCCGCCGATTCGTTAATTTGGCACTTATTATTGTCGAATCATTATGAGTAAGGGCCAATCCCTAACTATGACGATTATTCTGCTGTTTTCACTGATTATTGGTATTCCTCAAGTTGTAAATGCAGAAGACGGAGAAATCTTGATCGATTCTGCAGTAGAATGGGTTGACGATCAAACCTTCTCGGACAATTTACGGATTGTTAACGGAGGGTCATTAACAATTTCAAGTGCAGTAATTAGTATGGAAGATGATGCGAAGATTATCGTTGAAGAGGGGGGCGAATTGAATATAGATTCATCAGAAGTAAATGCACTTAACCCCCCAACGGAACTCAGAGGATACGGGTACTCAGATGAAGAAAATAGATCCGCGATTCTAATCCCCGGTTCAGATTACGATAGTGATTTTTCTGTTACTTTCCATGCACCAGAGGGCGAGTCATTTTACGGAGGACTTGCTTATATTGGCGTAAACGAGCAAGTTGACATAGATGGTTCAGAATTTACAATTGAATTCAACGATTCAACTAATGATATTTGGATAGGCCTGATAGGGATTGGTAACAAACAAGTATGTGTTTCTTCAATAACAATTGCTCCAGATCTGGGAACTGAAATTACATACGATGCAGTAGAAATGCAATTTAGAAATATGATGGCTAAAGGGGATGCGGGATTTTCAATATCAATTAGTGGAAATTTAGATATCCAAGATTCAACAATATATGGCGGCGAAATAATTGTTGACGGCTCTGCCTTAATACATAATTCTAACATTGCATTTACCGGGCCTATAATTGCTGAATCAATAGATTCTAATGTATCAATAACGGGAACTACTGAATTCAGCATGAGTAAAGATGATCATGATGTCCGTTTACACGCAAAATCACAATTTCACTGGGGTGATGAAGCTACAGGTAGTGGGGGACATACCGATAGATGGGAACGACGTGTTTCTAATCAGCAAGTTGAGTTTGATGCAATTAATGTATTATTTAGAGTAATAAACATGGGCCCTGATGAAGTGACATCTCCAACATATATTAGTGATGAAAATGGAATTGGTAATATTAACTCAGGCAATGAAAGAGTTGTAGAGATTGGTTGGGCTGATGGCAGTGTTTGGACTGAGAATGCTGAAATTGAGATTGTAGAATATCGAACGGGATGGAATATGGACCTAGATTTAGAAAATTATGGAGGAGTCTACATCTCATTATCTTGGGAACCAATAATCGTTATTGATTCAAATATCCCTTACCTCGAATGGCTCACCTTAGAAATCAATAATACAGAAGAACAAGCAGCTCTTGACTTAGGTGTGCAAATGGCTGCAACTATTACAAATCAAGGGACTGCTTCTGCAGTATTTTTCCTCAGTTGTGAAATTACCGAAACCGGAGTTTCTACTAGTGTAACGCCAACATTTCCGGGAGGAGAAAAAATAGATCCAGGGACAGAAGTAACAATTTATTTTACATGGAGGCACAATACAGAGGGAGATGCAGGGATTACTTGCAATATACTCACCCCATCACAACTAGTAGATGACGATGCATTTGGCGGAGGCTCAGCTAGTTCTGCCTCGATAAATTGGTATCAACCAGATGACGATGAGGAGGGGTCAGCAATTCCTATTCTAATTGCACTCTTAGTCGGTGCAGCCATCACAGGATTTGCATCCTACAGAATGATGCAACGAACTAGTTCTGATGAAGAAGACAACAAATAAGATATTTCTAACAATTTTCCACAGAGGTCCAGGTTTCAGACTCAGCGTCAGCAGGATTTCCTGTTTTCTCAAACATATAATGAGACTCAGATGTTACTGGACCTTCAATTCCAGACCAAGGTGATTGTTGATTGATTTCTATTGAAACAGTGTAGCATCCGTAATCGTTTACTTCCCATGCACTAATTGGTATGATATCTGCTTGAATATCGGTTGCAAATTCCGAACCGCCAAGTGAGAGTGAAGAACCCAGATCACCCACAATTCCCGTACCAGTACCCCATTCGCCTCCATTTGAGTCCCATGTTGCCACTGTATTATCAACAGTAATAATTGGATAATCAATAGCCATAGAAGTTGCGCCCTCAGAATCGGTGTAGTCCATTTTAACTTTCATTGTATAATCAGCAAACGGCATTCCAGTAGGTGGATATCCAACAGAGGCTGCTAAACCTGCAGAACCGGTTAATGCCACACCTTTCAAACATCTCTCCTTATCTCCACAATCATCAGGATTTTCAGAAAGAGATGCAGTTGATGAAGATTCGACTCCAGTAATTGTTCGAGAAAGATAATTGGAATCGAGCGATTTAGTGAAGGTTTTTGCACCAACAACCAGTGTTAAACCATATTTAGTGGAATCAGAAGGCAATGCATTATTTGAATAGAAATCCTCAACATCAATAGTAATTTTCCCATAATCACCTTGGCCGTCGGAAAAATCAAAACTAAAAGTCGTGGATTCACTCCAAATCTCAGATCCTAATTGAGAAATAGATACAGTTGCATCATGAGTTCCTGAACCCCCATTTTGCCTAATCTTTATCGACATTTCAGAGGCATCATCATTGAAATCCACCTCGCCAAGTGACATATCTCCAGTTAGAGCGATGGATAAGAGAGTAGGTGTTCCAAGAAGAATAATGAATGTAACAATAACTACTGCCGCAGGAGTGGTGTTAATCCCAGAACCGCCCATGAAATTAGGTCGGCCGACTTCCAATCTCCACCAGACAAAAACCAACGACATCAGAATAACAAGAGGAGTTAATATTGTGATAGAAATTATGTCAATATAGACGCCAAACCACATGAGAATCAATAGAGGTAGAATGACTCCAATACCTAAGACACTGATTATCTTGCCAGGAGTGATTGAAGAGTGTTCTGGTTCTATGGGTAAATCCATATCAATAACATCATTATTATCCTCTTGAGCTTCCATTGCCTTCTGAAGTAGTCCACCATTGCTCATCTGTATAGCCTCTCTAGTAGCCTAGGCGTCGACACACCTCGGTTATCAACCCGTTGCCAACATAAGTTAACAATGATTCATTGAATTGTAGTTGTCAGAAAATGCGAGAGTCTAATTCGACTAATTCTGATTCGTCATCAGATTCCCTAGAGGTGCGCCCAGCAAATGCAGCAGCGGCCAATGCGGTCATCATCATAGTTCCAATTAATTCAAACCCAGGCAGATAAACACCCCTAATGTATACAGTCATTGTTTGAATTTGGTAATTTGGGATACCTTCAGTTCTAACCGAATACTCTGAAGTGGCCTTAAATTGTAAAGAGAAATATTTGTCAGTCCAACCTTGATTTTTCGGAGTCCTCATTTGAACTCTTATCTTTTCAGGGGGAGCCATAGATTCAATTTCAACACTAACTAATGGAATACTGAGTTGGAACCCTTCGTCGTTTAGTTCGTCATAATTTTGAACCTCGATATTGAATCGATCCATTGCGTTTCCATCATTGTATACATCAAAAATCAGATTATAATCAACCTTTGGTCTCAATTGCAAAAACGCAACTTCTGAAGCAACTCTCAATCGACTAAACTGACGAATAATTGCCATGATGTTGTAAGAAGTTGGATCACTCGTTACAGGTATCCCATTCGCCATTGTCACTTCCGCAGAGATACTTACTTGGTGCTGTCCTTCAGGGGCTCTCAATTCAGCACGTATACTGACTTGGAATGCAACCTCTGAACCACTACCTACAGTTAATGAGGCAGGGCCAGATACTGCAAGAACTCCGGCTTGAATGGTAATCCTTACCTTCTCTTGATGGACAGTTGGATTTTCAACTCTACAATTAATGATAGATGAACGGGTTGCTCCAGGATAAACATCAATTGGTTGAGGTTGATCACATGATAAACTGACGTCAGGAACTGGACCAGTCTGAGCCTGTACTGCCGCTACTCCTGCCCATGTACTCAAGAAGTAAACTGCCAGCATCATCAGGGCAGGTCGAACAGAACGTGCGGCTCTCATCACAGTAAGGCCGACTCAGGCCGTATTTGAGTATTAGCCTGAAAGGCTTCGATAAGTTGCTGGATTCGTTAGTTTACGGAATAATGCAATTCTCTAACTAAAGTAAGTATATTTCACAAAAAAAAAGCGAAATATGTGAATTTTGGTGGACCCGACCGGATTTGAACCGATGGCCACTCGGTTATGAGCCGAGCGCTCTAACCAACTGAGCTACGGGTCCTGATGATGTCTCGAAGGTGATTGAGGGATGAACCTTGTTCTCAAGGAAGGTGAAATGTATCAGGGGCTTTGCTACATTTTCGGGGGTTGGCTTCAGTGAATGTTCAAGGGTAGGTTAACTATCGCGTAACACATGGCGAAGCTTTGGGTAATGTTCTTCACTTCTCTACTACTTGTTTCAACAATGAATTTCTATGCTGTTATTCGCGAACCCGATATGATTGAGATCGATGAGATTCATGAATACCCAAGAGAAACTGTCAAGGTTTTAGGAGTACTAACTAGTTTCGTTGTTGACCCGTATGGTGAACAATCAGATAGGATTGATTTACAAATCCGCGAAGTTGATGGACATTCAATGGCAGAAGTACGATGGTATGTTGATAGAGACATTGACGTGCCGCCAATAGGAACAATTGTTACAGTTGAAGGAGAAGTAACTGAGTGGAATGGGAGAATTTGGTTATCGTCCAACGGGTATGGGGCAATTCATTGTGCAGACTCAAAATGTGATGGTGTTGAATATACTGCAGTTCAAATTGTGGAAGTCGCAATGAACCCTGCAGATTATGCAAATATGTCGGTTAGAGTTGATGGGTTCCTAAGTGAAGCTCTAGAGCCTGATGTGACTTACCACTCATTGAGCCTGATGGATAATCCATCCTATGGCAACGCCGACCATTTACTGTATATGCAAATTGAAGGACGTGTGATGGAGTGGGTAGAAGCGGGAAGTCATGTAGAAATTTCTGGTTGGCTACAATATGACCAGCGATCTCTACGCTGGCGCCTTTTGGTGCAAGCTACTGCTATCGAAGTTCTTAATCAAGGGTCAACCGTTGATTTATCTTGGGAATTAGAGCCATACTCTCTATCATATGAAGTAGGGAAATTAGTTGCAATCGAAGGTGATGTGACTAAACATAATGATGGTTGGTGGTTATTAGGCCCCTCTCCAAATGATGTGCTTTGCTTTTTACCCTCTCCTGAAGACCTCGGAGATGACATAGAAGGAGTCAACAAAGTTTGGACTGGGAGGCTAATGTGGTCAACTGATGAAGCCATAATTTGTCTTGATAGAGGGTTCAATGCTTCGGCCATAACACCAGTAGTTGAAGAAGGGGAAGCATCGCTTCTTGATGTCGCCCAATCACCTTTTGATCACATCAATATCCATTGCATCGATGGATGTACATTTAGTGGCTGGGTCACTGACCCTATTTCTCCTGACTATGACAAGGGTTATGTCGGCGATGGGCCCGATTATTATTCACGCTCAACAAAACTTAGATTCCAATTGATTGGAGAACACGCTGAGTGGATTGAAGGTGGACAAGAAATTCTATTCAACGCTACAATCACTTGGTCTGAAAGTGAGGGAAGAGTCATCCTAGAAGCACGAACTTGGACTCTAGTAGGAGATGCGCCGGAACCTAACCGTCTTAATTGGGGTGATGGTTACAACTCATGGAAATGGGATATAGGGAAGTTGGTTGTGATTAATGGAGAAGCAGCGATGGACGAGGATGGAAATCAGTGGATTGAGCGTTCGGGTTCGGATGAGCATTTGTGCCTTCTAGGAGATGGCACTGAGGCCAGCCAACAACAATCGATTGGAGAACCTATTGACTGGACTGGAAGACTTTCGACAGCAGAAGAAAGTGTTGGAAATACAATGCAATTCTGCTTAGATATTCGTTGAGGTGATTCTGTGGACCCCTGGTTATTGGACTTCGCTTGGCTCATCGCTTCGTTCATCTTCGGGATTTTTCTTGGCTGTCTAACTGGTTTGATTCCTGGATTCCACGTTAACAATGTTGCATTGATTGCTCTTTCACTCTCACCTGTCGCAGTAGGGATTGGAATTCCACTGGATGCCGTTGCAGGGATTATCGTAGCCTGTGGAACTGTACACACTTTCCTGAATTATATCCCAAGCGCCTTGGTCGGTGCACCTGATGACAACATGGCTCTTGCTTTACTGCCAGGGCATAGAATGTTGATTTCAGGTCAAGCCGCGCAGGGCGTTGCTTATTCGGCACGTGGCTCACAAATGGGAATGCTGATGTCAATTCCTCTTCTAATAGTAGCTCGACTACTTTTCGGAGACAATCCAGGGCTAGGATTGTATGAGGCTAGTCGAGACCAATTGCCTTGGCTTTTACTATTCATCTCAGTCTTCCTTATTCTAACCGAAACCACACGGCTACCTTGGCCTGAATGGTCTCAAAAGATAACTCAAAAACTAAATTTCCCTCTCAAAAAGAGAATCGAATTCAATATTCCTCTCGGCAAATTTAGCATCCGTAGGCGCTATGATTCCATTGACTTACGCCTCGGTGCAAGCTCTAGAACCGCAGGTATTCTAGTTGCTACCTCTTATTTCCTATTAACCGGATTTTATGGCTGGGCTGTATTCGAATTGCCCGCCCGCTCACCTGTTGGAATTCCCTCAGCATCCTTACTGTTCCCAAGCCTTGCAGGTCTATTCGGTATTGCTAATCTTATTGACATATATGTTACAACTAGTGAGATTCCACCTCAAGAAAACAATTGGGATATGCCGCCTTGGAAACCACTTGCAGTACCTACTTTCCTTTCAGCGGTTGTTTCCTCGGTAATGGCTATCCTTCCTGGAATGACGGCCGCTCAGGCCACCGTAGTGGTGATGAGTGCGCGAAACTTTTGGGGCAAACTAACAGACCCAAATTACATCCCAGCTGATTTTGAACATGGAACTCAACCTGGCTTTGAGAACATGCCTCAAATGATTGCTTTCGAAGGCATGGATGAACTAGAAACTGAAGAACGTCAACTATTCCAAGAGGCCCTTGCAGAAGCAGGTGCAAGCCCTGATCTCGATCTCGTAAACAATAACCAACAGAGGGACCTAGAAATAATTGCAATTCTCTCATCAGTCAACACAGCAGTCACAGTAATGGTTCTAGGTTTCCTATACATGGTAGGAAGGCCGCGTTCGGGTGCCGCTCTAGCTCTCAATATGATGTACCCCATAGACATCTGGAATGCTGTAGAACCTCCAGCCGATTTCATCCGATTATTAGCGATTACAGTGGCCGCTGGATTATTCGCAGTACCTGTAATGATAGAGGTTGGAAAAGGTATGCTGAAAGTGCACGAACTAGTTCCATTAAGGACACTGGTTCTCTCTGTGTGTATTTTTATCACGATTCTTGTTTACATCTCAACCGATTGGATTGGAGTCGGTACACTTGTGATTGGTACAATGATTGGTTTGATGGCTCCAAGAATTGGGATTAGGCGCTCTCATGGGATGGGCGTGATTCTAGTTCCAATCATGATATACACGTTTGCGCGTGAATTAGACGCCTTTGGATTTGCCTGAAAAAAAAAGCGTTGAAAATCACTTCGCACGGATAGAATCTCTTATCTCTCATACACGTGCGTGCAACGCTGAGTGATAACTATGGATGGCAGGCAGAAAGCAACAGCATTAATTGTAACAGGAATTATTCTTCTAGGATTGAACTATGTGGCATTGGCCGGTTTTGTTGCTGGTCAAGTCGAGGCAGGAGTTGCAGACCAAGTTGCAACAGGATATGATGAAGAAAGCGATTATACCAATGATGATTGGAATAATAGCACTGCAGAAAGGGTGTATTTCGCCTATTCAATGACCAATTCTGAGGACCTGACTGAGAACTCAGCAATTGGTGCAGAGTTTGAGAAGATGGGGCCATTCATCTACGAAGTTACTACTCATCGCGAACTCTTAGATTTCGATGAATCTGCAGGCACTGTAACTTATTCTGAATACGATGTTTTCGATTGGTGCGCTAATTGTACTTGGGCTGATGATGATGGAAATGAGCACCCCTCACTTCCAGGGACTACCAATGTCACAAATGCCAATATCTTATGGAATACACAGAGAATTGCTGGTATTTCTACTGGAATCATCTACGGAGAAATTTTCGCTAAGGCAGGATTCTCTAACCTAATGATTGCCAATGATCTTTCAAATAAGGCTCCAAGCATTTGGGCTGCTGAAGATATTTCAGACATGCAATTAGGAGCAGCATCTCAACTTGAATTAGCCGGATATGATGCTGCGACTGCTGCTGCCATGGCTCCAGTCGCCGTATTGTCCGGTGCATATGATAACTGGAACGCCTCTGCTGGAGGAGAAGGGTCAATGAATCCAGATTTCTCTGGTTCAGCTGATTCAATACTTCATTCCGCAGTAGACCCTTCAGATCCAGAAATTTGCATTGCCCTAACTTGCGACATAGGGCCAATGCTAGTAGCTGGAATGGGAGAGCCAAGTGAATCGGTAACTCCTATTCGCGCTGCTCTGCTGGGATATGGTTCGACTGACCCCGTTGAAACTACGCTAATGGATTGGGCAGTGTATGGACTGGCTGGTACAACGTTCCTTGCTAATGGCGGAGGAGAAGAGCTAACTCGAGGCATGGATGACCTTCGAGATAGATTGAGGGCAGTTTCCGGTGTTGATATTTCAAATGCTGATGCACTGAACAATGTGATATTCGGTGTCGAAGGAGAAGAACTTGGGAATGGAATGCTTTCAGAAACCGATTACAATGGCATTCCCCTACATGGAGTGGCTTTATTCCTACTAGGAGCTCAAGGTGACGCATTCACAACTATGGTCCAGTATGGAATTGGCCTGACTCAATTACTCGATCTATCGGATTATGCTGGCGGATGGATTGGCATGGTTGGAACACCAATAGACTTCCCAATGATTCTTGCGGGAGGCTCGGGGACAATGAACGCAGACCAATGGTGGCAAATTGCTTTTGGTAGCGAGGAACCACTAGCTGGAGGATATTTCTCTATTGGACTGAATCAAGGACCTTACGAAGGAACTGTTGAACTCTCTGTTGAGAAGGTTCAAGAAATTCTGTATAACGGCCCTTGGGCACTAACTGGAGATTTTGCTAGCGTGTTTATGTACAACGAATTAGCAGGAACTACAATGCCAATGAATGAAGATTGGACTGGATTTGTAATGGGTGGAGAAGTAGTAGAATGGGATGATACATTTGTTGCAAATGCCTATGATATTTCTGAATCTGATGCCGCAGCTCTACGTAGTTGGGTGAAGAACTTCATGTTCTCAAGCGTAATTGGTTCCCTACTTGGTTTCCAATATGGAGGTTCTCCTTACACTACACAATCTATGGATAACTGGCTTTATGGTTGGAGAGATTCTATCGTTGCAGATGTAGTCTACGGAGATATCTCAAACATGGACGTAGGCTGGGTTAGCCTTGAAACAAATGAGACATATTTCGGCTCTGATAATGTAAGTACTGGTGACTTCTCGGTCTATGTAGCAAGTACTGGAACAGGGGCGCATGCAGACGATGGGACATTGGGTCAAAGATTGATGGAAGGATACATCAATTCAGATGGTAATGGATATTGTGACTTCAAGTTGAACGCAGATGGAACAGAAGCTGATGCTGACTCAGATGGCATGTACCCATGTGAAGAAGGAGAAATCTATGGACTAACAGGGCACCTTCCTTGGAGAGCACCACATCGTGAGGCTAGCACGTATGGATTACTAACTGACCATGTTGGAAACGATGTTACTGAATTGGCAGGTACCATAGGTGATATTGGAAGTGCAGATGAACCATTCAAGTACAATCTTGTTGGATATTCAATTACCGACAGTGTACCTGGAGAAATGGGTGAATTCAAGGGCGTTCCTATGCGCCATCACACCATTACTCTCGATCCGGCTGAGAACCAGATTCAAGCCAAACTGATAGGGTCTGCGAGTTACGTAGATGTACTCCCTGGTGCATTACCAGTATACTTTGGCTCTGAGGTTGAGGTGATGGTCGAACCAATTACAAATATGCCAATGTATGGAAAGTCGGTTTCAATGTTCCACTTAGACCTACGAGGAGCTGGTAACATGAATCCTGAGTTTGGAGTAGACACCCATCCTGTCTTTGAAATACACACACTTTCGGAATTACCTGATGACTCGGCTGAGACTCTCAAATGTAAGGTGCTAAAGAATACTGACCCTATGTATTGGACTGACTTTGGTGGTGAAGGAGACTGTGCCCTTGAGGGAACAGCAGTCCTCGATTACATAACCGCTAGCCTATACGTGGCATCGATTGCAATGATTGCATTTGGTGGAGTCCGAATGGGCACTCGAGATTGAGACTCTAAACACGAAAAATGAGACTGTACTACTTACGGCCGGCTTTGCCGGCCGTGTGCACGCTCGCGCGAAGGGTTCAACCGTAATGCGCAGAGGGATTCGCATTATGAACGAAGCTACCGCTAGGTCGGCAGCCCTCATTGGGCTGATTCTTCTTGTCAGTAGTTTAGTGTCTCCAATGACTCTCCTGGATAATATCCAAGAAAGGGCTGAATCAAGTGAACATGGGTGTGTAGTTTGCATCAACGAAGTGATGGCAGATGCTGATGGTTCAGACAAAGGAATATTTCCACAAGGCGAATGGGTCGAACTTTGGAACTCTGGAGATAGTGCTGTAAATTTACAAGGTTGGACAATTGTAGATATTGGAGGCTGGACTCACCCCATAGATGAGAATTCCTGGGTTGAGTTTGACCAACTAATAACGCCCTATTCGATTGAGCCAGGGAACTATGCTGTGATTGCTGAAAATGACATTGGCACCCTTAGACTAAACAATGCTGGTGAAACCATCTATCTCAAAGATTCTACAAACACTACTGTCGACACTGTGATCACAGGTCAATCAAACAATGGCATATCTAAGATAGTAGATCCAAATAACTCCAATTCAGAATGGATAGATGCTGAATCCCCATCCCCAGGACAAGTCAATGTGAATGGAGGTGGAGGCTCTGGCTCTGGAGGAGGGGGCTCGGATTGGGTAGATTCGGGAAGTTCACCATGGGATGGTGAATATGATATCAAGTTCACTAGAATTATGCCAGGTGAAGTTCCAGATAGAGATAATGATTGGCTAGAAATAACTAATTTCGGAGATGAAGAGGCAAATATTACCGGTTGGAGTATAGAACGTATTCGATCTACTACTCCGTGGGTCTCTAAGTTTGGTCTTTTCACGATACCAGCAGGTGAATCAGTAGTCCTATCGGAAAATCCTGCAAACCTACTAGCTGATGGAGGAATCAGTTCATTAGATGGAAATTCCGTTTTGGACAATATGCCTTGGTTAGTAGATTCAGGTGCTGCTCTTCAACTAAAGGAACCGGGTGGAACTGTAGTTGATGCTCTTGTCTACAATGGAGGTGATGCTGAAATTGAAGGATGGACAGGAAGTGCAATTTCAGTACCAGGAGACGGGTCTCCGGGGTTGATACTAATGCGTGGAGATGGTTGTTCACCTGGTGGAGATTCTGATTCTGCTACAGAATGGGAGATTCGCTGGATTCGTATTGGAGCTTCGACTTTCTGTGATGGGGGTTTGATTGAAGCACACTCTGGGATGAGTGCTACGGCCTCATTTAGCCCAGAAACCGGGCTTGAAGATTTACTAGGTTGGATTGCGGATGCAGATACTTCTCTTCACGTACACATGTATGAATTCCTTCACCCTGACCTAACTCATGCCTTGATTGCTGCTCTAGACAGAGATGTCAGCGTCACAATTCTTCTAGAGGAAGGGATTCTAGACGATTCTTCAACAAAAAATGATCAGCGCGGACATGCTCAATCTATTTCTGATGCTGGAGGTACAGTCTATTGGATGGTTGATCCAACAGTAATTAGTTCTCCATATCAATTCATTCACAGTAAGGTTGCCGTCAAAGATTCTCAGAGTGTTTGGATTTCATCCGGTAATTGGAAGGAGTCAAGTCTACCTACTGTTGATGAATCAGGAAATAGAGAATGGTCCTTATTCATAGACTCTACCGAAGTTGCAATAAAGGCACTAGAAAGGATGGTTTTTGATGAGAATTCTAATCACCTTCATATTGACTCGCACTCTAGTTATTATGCTCCATCTGATGATTGGGAATTACCTCAACCTTCGAATACATTGCCAAATGAGTCTCCTAATCCAGATACAACAACTCCATTCCGTACCAGAATACTAACTTGTCCTGATGACTGTGTCACCGGTATTGTTTCCGAGATAAATGAAGCAGATTCGAACATTCGGCTTTCCTTACAGTATCTTGATCTAGATTGGTATTGGGGATTCGGTGCGGAAAATCCAATTTTAGAATCTCTACATCAGGCCGCTTCAAGAGGAGTAAGAATTGAATTAATGATTAATGCATTCTATGCTGATTGGGACGATGATGTCCGTGATGCTGTAAATTTATTCAATACAGATTGGAATGCGACTCAGGGACTTGATGTTAATGCTAGATTAATGTCAACCGCCCCTGATATTTGGAAGTTGCATAACAAGGGAATGATTGTTGATGATGATACTGTACTAGTAGGCAGTATGAACTGGGGTTCAAACTCAATGCTACGTAATCGAGAGATGGGGATAATTAGCGAATCTTCTGAGTTAACTGCAGTTTTTCTCTCTAAATTTAATGACGATTGGAATCGGCTAGATGATGATACTGATTCGGATGGAGATTTACTGCCCGATTCATGGGAAGAACTGCATGGATTAGACAGGCATAATGCTGCAGTTTTGGGTACTGCATTATCTGAACAATCATTAGATGGTGATGACGATGGATTGAATAATCTAAATGAATACTTACTTAATGGAAATCCAAATGATAACGACACTGATGACGACTGTATCCTCGATGGTGACGAAGAAGCGTTTGCTCAATCAGTAATGCGGTCGCCGGGTATCTCAATGGTTTCAGCGGATGTCGATCAAAATGGTATTCCGGATGGTGAACAATTTGGATGTGAAAACAACACTGAAACTAATGATTCCGGAAGTGAAAATGAAAACAATACCAATGAAACTGATAATCAGGGAGGGATCGAAATTCCGATTATTAATGTTAGAGAGGACCCCTTATCCACCCCTGGTGCAAAGTTCCTGCTTGGTTTGACAGTAATTGCCGGGATCTCTGTAATTGGAGCAGGGGTGTCAATAATCCGTCGTCCAAAAACTAAAGCAGAAGAGAAACTGATTGATGATTCAGGGTATAGTTTTGATGAAGCTGATGTGCAAAAAGCAATACTATCTGGAACGCGTTTTGACGAATCATCAGAAGATACAAGGCAATGGACTGAAGGAAAGGATGATGGTAAACATGGTTCAATCGTTCTAGATGGATTTGGATTTGAAGAACTCAGTCGAGATGAGGTTCAGTGGAGACTAGACCAAGGAATCTCGATTGAAGAACTACGTGACGAATTCGGTGAGGACGAGGTATGAGTAATTCCATGCAAGAAATTGTCGACGGAATAGTCACTGGTTCTTTGGATGACGCAGAAGTTCTAGAATGGCTAAGTTTTGTTTTTGAAAATGGTTTGAATAATAATGAAGTTGTCGATTTGACAAAATCAATGAGAGACTCAGGAGAAGTTCTTGAATGGCCAGAAGAGTCGGCTAATCTTGTTGTTGACAAGCATTCCACAGGTGGAGTTGGAGACAAAGTTTCGATTGTTCTGGCCCCCGCCCTAGCCGCTTGTGGGCTCAAGGTTCCGATGATTTCTGGACGAGGATTAGGCCATACTGGAGGCACTTTGGATAAACTAGAGAGTATTCCAGGATTCAATATAGAACTCGCCTCAAAACAAATTCAAACCCAGGTTGGAAAGATAGGAATTGCAATGGTAGGACAGAGTGAAAACCTTGTTCCAGCCGACCGCAGAATGTATGCTCTAAGAGACATTAGCGGCACCATTGCTTCAATTCCTCTAATTACTTCTTCAATCGTCTCAAAAAAAACTGCTGAAGGATTGTCTGCTCTAATTCTAGACGTCAAATACGGACGTGCGGCCTTCATGCAAGAACGAGAAGATGCTGCGGCATTAGCAAGCTCAATGGTTGATGCTGCAAATGGCATGGGCATTAGTACCACAGCCGTTCTGACCACAATGGATCAGCCCCTAGGTTGTGCTGTTGGAAATGCTTTGGAAATCGTAGAGAGTGTGGAGACCCTATGTGGCCGTGGACCTCATGATTTAGAAGAATTAGTCTGTGTTCAAGGAGGGTTACTTTTGACCTCAACAGGGATTTCAGAAAATATGGAAGAAGGGGCCTTAATGATTCATGATTCACTCAATGATGGTTCTGCATTAGAGAAGTTCATCGCTATGGTTGATGAACAAGGAGGAGATGGCAATATTTTTGATTCTGATATGTCTATGCTTAGGGGGCTAGGTCTTCTTGATTCACAATTGAAAAACACAGAAATATTCTCCGAAAAGAGTGGTTTTGTATCAGATATAGATGCAATGGTCATTGCTCTAGCATGTTGTGAATTAGGATCTGGACGGAAAAAACTTGGAGACTCAATAGATCATTCCGTTGGTGTAATAATCGAAGCTCAGGTTGGAGATGAATTGGAAGTAGGAGACTCGCTCCTAGTAATCTACCACCGAGAAAACCTACCTATTGGAATGTCTAAGTCACTAGAATCAGCATTTACCATTTCAGATGATTCGATTGAAGTTCTTTCGAAGGTGAGCGAAATTATCAGGTGATAGCATGAGATTGAACCATATCGATCAAATGAAAGCTATTGCAGTTCTCTGTATGGTTGAAGTTCACACAGCTGCGATTATTCCTCCTGAGGGGATCTCAGTAGGACATCCTGCTGCCTTTGTCGCAGCAGCATTTGGAGGGATGGCAGCACCTCTCTTTGTGACATTATCTGGTTGGGGCATCCATAGGGGTGCACAACGTAGATTTGCAGATAATTTCAACAACAGTGCGTGGATTGACTGGGTGCTACCTCGTGTTATACTACTAACTATGTGCCAGTTCCTAGTCAATATTCTGTTGAATGTGGAAAGAGGTGGCAGATTTGAGTGGCAGACTCCAGGAGTCCTCACATTACTAGCAATAGCTGCACTATTGGCACCATTACTTTCGAGATTTAGTACAGCAAATCGCGGCATAATGATGACACTGTTGATGGTTACGCCACTAGTTCTTGGAAACCTAGCAGGTCCTGAATTAGGATGGTTTGCGAGAGTGGATTCAATTGGTCTTGTGGAATGGCTTGAGAGACTGATTCTGAATGGAACATATCCCGCCCTTCCATGGCTTGCATTTGTTCTCCTTGGATCTCTAATTAGTGATTTAGAAAACAATCCTAAGCAGCGTGATAGTATGATAGCTCTAGGATTTGCAATTACTACTGCTACTATTGCTTACTCCGCCTACAATAATATGGATTGGGCACTAACAGAAGGTGATGCAGTGCTTACATTCTTCCCTGCAACTATGGCTTTCATTATTGTCGCATCAACGTTCGTCCTATTAACAGAAAAGTTACTTTCAGCATATTCATCCACTGGAAGTGAGAAACTATCTTTCTTGGAGCCAGCAGGAAAATTGACTTTGACCATATACATCTCTCATTTCGCAGTATTAGGCATAGCAGCAATGTACATGGAAGGTGAGCCCCGTCTAGAATTAATTCCAGCCTTCTTAGTAACTATCGGACACACATTAATTTGGATTCCTTTAGCGATATTACACCAGAAATATATCCCTGAAATTTCCTTTGAAAATTTACTGAGACAAATAAGTCAATCGGCAAGATAATCCGTTGTCCAATTTAATGGTCCAAACCAAACTGAGTTTTCCTCATTCGAGGCCTGTATTCGGCCGTAATAATTGGTTCCGCAGCAGGTCAGCCCAGAAACAATTTGTGAATGATTACCAACTGTTGTACTCCCAAAACTAGTGCTACTATCCCAACCTGAAGTTTGGTTACCCATGTCAGTTGTACCGTAATAGAATGTCAGAGTTGTATTCGTTCCATTATCATAAGTCTCCCATGATATTGTAGTAGAAGTGGCAGCAGATGGATCTGGTGAAGAAAGATTTCGAAGAATGGTATCGTAGACGAAATTTTCTCCTCGTAATGGATCATCAACCCAAACTGGAAGATGAGAAAGAGAATCAAAGGTGTTCTGTGTAAGTGGGAAGCCCCAAGCTGAGTGATATGGGGCTAGATTGTATCCTGTGGCGTTGGATAGGTGCATTACCCAGGCATTGAACTCTTCAGTGTCATTCGTAGGCACTTCTGCAGATGGTAGTGTGTAGTAGATAGATAATGCTTCGGTAATTGGGTCCCATCCCCATTCCTCCTTAATCAGAATGTAAGTATCCAAAGCTATCCAAACAGACCAGTTGGAGATATTTGAGCCATCATCGAAGTAAGACTCCATCCTAGCAGCCCTCTGTTCGGGATCAACAGCGCTATGGCCCTCTACACCGACCAAATCCTCCATCAGATGGACACTAGCAAAATTGCACCCAGTCTCGGTCGTCCCAGGCAGAGTCGAAGGCATCCACTGATGATTATGCCCTAATTCATGGAACATTCCCCAATCTCCATTCTCACTCATGTGATCATAATCAACTACATCGGGTACAGATAAATCATGAGCCATAAATGGATAACCTGAATGCATCCAACCTGCTGATATTTGGGCATCGAAAACCGCTCTCTCAACTCTTGGCCAAGGGGTGAAACCGTAGAGTTCGTGTTCCATATCTAGAGCATCATCCCACCACTGCATTAATTGAAATGGATTATTGAGATTACGTATTTCATCGCTTGGAACGGTCAAAATGAAATTATCGCTAACTAATTCCGCCCAAGGTGCTGGTTGATCTCTCTCAGAGTATAACCACTCAAAATCAGAGGTCACGCCCAATGTATACATAGGAGCTCTGACTGCTCCAGAAATTGTTATTTCGAATAAACCAAAGTCAGAACCTGCGGGAATCGAAGCATAGATGGGACCACCAAATGCGTTACCAACTTCTGTAGTAGTATTGTCAATCGACCACGTTCGATAAATTTTCGAGTGCCTTTTGATCACATCTTTGTGCCATAGTCCATCTGTATGTGCTCCAATCAAAATATCAAATCCCAGTTCTGAGACTTGTTGGCTTACTGAAATAGTAATTATTTCGCCGGGTGGAGCATAGA